>Ga0209227_1001334_pt1 | contig 19341 bp, 17 predicted proteins | sample YNPBryantNP2012_FD_185815 | JGI IMG/M metagenome (GOLD analysis project Ga0209227, IMG submission 185815) | Anoxygenic and chlorotrophic microbial mat microbial communities from Yellowstone National Park, USA - YNP Bryant NP 2012 (SPAdes)... ...
CTGATCTGGGCATGCACTGGACGCGCGTGCCCATTGATGTCAGCAGCGGCAACTACACGGGCGCCAACGCTGATCCCATGCTGAAAGATATTCAAGGTGTCGGCGTTGTCGGTTACGGCATCATTAATCCGGCAGCAGACATGCAGGGCGGCTCCTTTATCACTGCCGCGCAGTTTGCCCAGGCCGTGGGCCGCATTGTCGAGCGCTATGACGGCGACGGCACAAGCGATATGGAGGGGCTTGTGTATCCCATAAAGGTCTGGGAGCTGATCAACGAATATTCAAGCAGCGGCATGTCAAAGCAGTATCCGTCGGAATTTACCCGGGCCGTGTATATGGACATGATGCAGCAGGGAGCTGCGGCGCTCAAAAGCGCCTGCCCGGACTGCCTGCTTGCTTTTGACCCCTTTTATGAGGATGACGTAACCGCGCTGCTCGGGCAGTTTTCAGCGTCAAACATTGATCTGATCGCTTTTCATGCATATACCCCGCTTGATTTTGTGGACGATTATGCCTCCGATTTTTACATCGGCAACATCGCCGTCTACCTGTCCAGGCTTGGTCTTTCCGGCAAACCGGTGTGGGTTACTGAATACGCGTTTTACGACCACAAAGGCGCAAACCGGGCTGCAGGCACATTTCCGGGATCGCAGGAGGATAATGCCCGCTGGTTTGTGCAGACTACCGGCTGGGGATTTGGCAGCGGTGCCTTTGAAAAGATAATCTACACGGAAATAGAGCCGCCCAAGGATGCCCAGACAGATCCGGCCCTTGCCTGGATGTCGCTTGTTGACAGCAGCGGCGGCAAAAAGCCCATTTATTATGCCTTTCAGAAAATGGTCTCCATGATAGACCGCTACGAATCAAAAGAGGCGCTTTCCCTGGGAACAGACATCTACGGCTATAAATTCAAAAAAGACTCAAAGGTGGTGTGTCTTGTGTGGAGCAGGGAAAACACGGGAAGTCACCAGGTGGCGCTCCCGCTTCCGCAAAGCAGCAGGGCAACGGTAACCGAAGCTGTTCCCGACGGCAGCGGCGATTTTTCCTCGACCGTCATGACGTTTTCCGGCGGGAGCCTTGCGCTCACCGTTGCTGAAACCCCTGTTTACGTTGAAGCCGATGAGGCACAAGGGGGGGCGCCCGCAATAGCCGCATCCCCCGCATCCGTTGACTTCGGGGAGGTGCAGCAGGGCCACACCTCGACCCCCGCCCGAATTGTTGTTTCAAATACAGGCGGCGCCGGCCTGACTATCGGTTCGGTTGCACTCACCGGCGACAGCAGTTCCTGTTTTGCCATAACCGGAGACAACTGCACCAACAGCACGTTTGGTGCGAACCGCTCCTGCGCTGTACAGGCTGTTTTTTCACCAAGCAGCCGGGGACCGCATTCAGCCCGCATTTCCATTTCCTCAAATGATCCTGAAACGCCTGTCCTTGACATAGCGCTTGCCGGAACGGGCGTTGCAACAGATGGTGATAATGGCACCGATCAGGACAATGCCACAAAATGCCCGATCGCCTCCGTGCTCGGGGAACATGATGCCGGGACGCAGGCGCTTCGCGCCTACCGTGATGACGTGCTTGCAAAAACAGCCTCCGGACGTCTGATCATCCAGACATATTATGCCGGTGCAGATGTGCTCCTGCGCTTGTGTGAGTTGTCCCCGCATTTTAAAGAAACCGCCAAAACGGCTGTGCGCCTGCTGGCGGAAGTAATTGCGACCTCAACTGGGTACACGTACACACAATAAAGGAGTCAATCCTCTCCTCGATGTCGCGGAAGTTTCCCCTTTTCCGTCACGGGCAGCGATTACGACACAGTCTCTACAGGGGAGGCTTACTGAAATGGCGGATAGGGGTCAAAAGAATAACTGGCCCCTTTATTTTGTGGAGGCGTGGTTAGGAGCTGCCCCCGATAAAAAGCAACGCTCAGGGCCGGTAGTGCAGGATAGTGTTGCCGCCGGCTGCGACAACGCTCCCATCATCAAAGCTCCATACAGCAAACAGCGGCGGAAGGGTTCCACTTTCCGGCTGCAGCCGCGTCCAGGTGTCGCCGTCATAATGAAACATCACACCGTCCGCACCGTCGCCCACAACATAAAAATCGTTTGCTGCAACTCCATGACAATCATTCAGGCAGTACTGCGAGGCGTTGAGGTTTTCCTGGGCCCACGTCTCCCCCTCATCGTTTGAGCACAGGACAACTCCTTGGGATCGTTCAGCAGTCTCTCCGCCAACCGCACATACGGTTTTCCCACTGCCCCAGAGTGCGCGGAAAAAAACGCCGGGTGTTTCATGTGCAGTTATCCACGACAAACCACGGTCAGTAGAATAAAAGATTTTCCCGGCAAGCAGCAGCGGTGCTTCCGGATCATCGGGCAGGGCATAGGTTCCGGCTGCGGCAAACAGCTTGTCTTGAGAGCCCCAAAGGTCAAAAAATGCTCCCGGCAGCACTGCACTATACCGCGTCTTCCACCGATTACCGTCATGCCACAGAACCACAGGGCCGGTCGCTGCGGCGCCGACCGCATACACCTCTCCTGCTGCGTCGCCCCGGACACTGAAAAGCGTTTCCATGGCGCTTGCGTACTCTTCAGACCAGTCCGTCCCGTCATAGTGGTAGATAATACTTTTCTGGAGCATGTCCTCGCTGTACCCGCCCACCGCAAAGATATCGTTTGCAGTGCTTCCCCAGAGTCCTGAAAAACTACCACCATCCGGAACACGAAGCGCTTCAGACCACTCCACGCCGTCAAAGCGAAAGAGAACAGCGGTGTTTGTTTTTGTGTTGCCGCCGGCAGCGTAGATGTTGTCCGCAGCAGTGCCCCAGAGCGCCAGAATGCGTACGGCATCATCAAGGGTAACACTGCTCCAGGCCGGAACAGGTGTGGTTGTCGTAGTGGATGAAGCTGGCGGCGGCACCTCTATGGTGGTGGTTGTTGTCAGGGCAGCGGATGTTGTTGTTGTGCTTGGAGAAATCGCTGTGCTCGTAGTGGTGGCCACAACCGTGGTAGAGGTTTCCGCTGATGTCGTGGTGCTTGCGGGTTGCCGGGAAACGACGGTGATACTGCAGGTTGCCGCATTGTGCCAGTTTTCCGGATCAGTTGCTTCAACCATGATTACGTGTTCGCCGGGCGACAGGCCAGCGCAGTGAAGCAATGCCCCGCTTCCCAGCGTGCCGTCGCGGTTTGATCGCCAGAGAACGGAACTGCCCCGTAACATCCCATGGGTCAGGTCAATGGCGAGGCAGGCAAAGGATACCGTCTGTCCTGCTTCAAAACATGCGCCCGTGCGGGGGCTGAGGATAATGACCGTTGGCTTGCATGCGCTCAGCACAACGCACAGCATGCATGCGCAGATAATGGCGTGGATGCGCACGTTGAATCCCTGCCGTGAAAATGAAGTTCAACAAAAAAGAGGGGGCGCATCATCTGCGCCCCGCCCTTTTGACCCCCTCCCGTTTTACTGGCAGTATTCGGTGCAGATCGGGCTGTTGATAAACCCGCTGCCGCCGCCAAAGCTGCAACCGATTGACGGCATGCCAAACGCGTAGTATTTTTTGCCGCTCTGCGTGAAGGTACAGCGCGTGGTACCGCTGGTCATGGCGCGCTCAACCTGACAGCTATACCCGCGTGTGCAGACGCAGTTGGCAGCACCGTTTCCTGTGGCAAGGCACGCAGCCTCAATCGCTGCCTGATCATTGGGCCAGCCTTCACATTCAGGAAAATCAGCACAGGAGTCTGAAGAATAATTGTTGCTGAAACGGCAGCCCCAGACCGTGCTGTCATCGGGAATGGGCTGGCCTGAGCCGCAGGTCGGGCACTGATCAGCGCTTACCGCGCATGTACCGTCAGCGCAGCGAGCAGGCTTATCAGCCGGACAGCACTGAGAAGGATCAGCCACACACTCATGGTTCGGACATTCATATGGGTATGCCGGATCAGGGCATGCCTGCACATTACATTCGCCGTTTTCACACTTGTCCAGCGTCACATCCATGGTGAAAATCTCCTGCGGCCCAATGCCCAGCGTAAGCGGCGGCTGGTTCTTGCCCCACACATAGTCGCCGTCTTCAGGCAGTGGCGGCCATTCTGAGGAGTAATACAGACCGACATAGAGCTGATAGTCGCCGACAAGACAGCTTTCCCGATAGTACGTGCAGCCGGGCACGGTCATGGTGAAGAGTTTATCGTCGTTGATATCGGGATTTACAACGACATTGTAGTCAGTGCCACCGTCAGGCGGACCTTGGGGCGGGAAGGTCCAGTCTGATGCCTTGTAGAAGAAAGCCATAAGCTGTGCCGGCGGCGTAGTGAGGTGTTCGGGCACGCGGATCGTGAGCTGGAGTTGGTCACACTGGTCGCATACATCGGTCGGCGGTGGCGACGGCACAAACGAGGTGCTCTCACATGGACCCCAGCAGGTGCCTTCTGCATTGCACACCTGCGCGCCGGTTTTACCGTTTGATGCAACGCACTGCCGTGTGGTGTTGGGTTCGCAGGATGCTGCTTCAACGCAGGTTACCGGCGTTGTGGGTGCATTACGAACACAGCGCACTTCAGCAAGGCTGTTGATGTGATTATAGGCTACCGCACCGATATCAAACAGCACGCTTGCGATCCAGTCGGGACGGTCGGATGCCGCTCCCTGCGCCCAGTATTCAAGAGAGTGAATGCCCTGAGTGCCGGGATCCGGACGGTGACATGAGCCGGTAAGCTCCGCTGGCCAGTAGCATCCTTCAACCCCCGGACCTCCGCCATCACTGCTCCCCATACAGGCAGGGTCGGTACCTGTTGCATAACTGCTTCCATTGACCATCGGGCAATCACCTCCAGGCATGGTCGCGGGATTGCCTCTGATCAGGCTTCGCAGCTCATCAATAGTAGGCAAGCGCCAGTCGTCATATCCGAGCGCGACCAGCTCGTCACAATACCGCACCGCATCATAGGACACGATGCCCCGATAATTTTCTACAAATGGATCTTTCTGTGGATCCTGCCAGCAGAGATTTGTCGTCGGATCACACCAAGCCTTGTAATAGGCACACTGGCAAGTGTCCCATCCGGAATTGTCTGCTTTTCGGTACTGAACGCTGGTGGTGCCGTCAGGACAGTAACACGCCTGACTTCCCACGTACCGGAGAATCACGCCGCCATTGCCCACGACATATATTTTATTTGCTGAAGCTCCCCAGATGCCGTTGAGGTGCGCGGTTGTAGGAACCGTAATTTTTGACCACACGCTGCCGTTAAAATGCATTACGGTTCCATTCTCGCCCACAGCGTACACGTTGTCCATAGTAGTACCCCAGACTGCCTTGAGGTTTGATGTGGTGTTGCTGGTCATCTTGACCCAACTGCCGCCGTTGACGCGCTGGAGGATAACGCCGCCATCACCCACAGCATACATATTGTTGCTGTCAATGCCCCAGACAGCCCGAAGTGCTGTAGAGACAGGGGATGAATATTTATTCAGGTCGTTATGTCCCCAGAAATCATAGCCAGCATAGTATCCAATAAATCCCTTGGACCCTACCACTGTTACGTTTTTATCCGATTCAGTGAAGTAACAGCCAAACAAATCGTTTGAGTATTCATGCTGCTCCTGCGAGCGGAAGCTGTTCTCATCACCGTCAAGGATATTGTAATACTGCGGCACGAACAGCACCCAGATGGTGTTGTTTTTGCCCACGGCAATCATCCTGCCGTTGTCAGCATCGGGACCGCCGATGCCATAGAGCGGGTAGTTGGTGAGCTGACTGTTGATTTTTGTCCACGTGCTGCCGTTGCTTCTGAAAATGCCGCGGTACTCGCCGACCGCGTAGATATTGTTTGTCCGGACCGCCCAGACATTATTCAGCTTCCACGTCGTGCCTGATGCCTGGCTTGACCACGTAGCGCCGTCAAACTTCAGGATGGTGCCGGAATCACCAACCGCATAGATGATTTCATCCGACAAGCCGGAAATACTGTTCAGATTTTTCGTGGTGCCTGATGGCATGATGTCCCATGCTCCCTGCGCAAACACTGCGGACGGGCAAAGCATGCTGGTAATCAGAACAGCACCTATGAACATAAAAATTCTAAATCGTTTCATAAAGCCCCCTATGATAAATTAATACAAAACCTTATCGCCGCAGCCGAGCAAAAAAGACAGATCAAAAAAACAAAAAATTCTGCATTGAGCGATATATCAGGTGTCGCCTCCTGCACTTGCGTGCATGCGGTGGAAGCGACAATCGCTCAGTCTAAGAAAAATTTTTTTAGTGGTCTGCACCTCCTTTCCTTGTATCCCGTGCATGCTGATGAGGACGTGGCAGAAGCGAATTTTTTACCGCATCACCCTCATCCCTTTTGGGGATTATGGTTGCGAATTGCCGTGCTCGTATCTGAACAGAGCACGGCATTTGGGTGTGGTTTGTTTAAGGAAAATGTGTCGTAAAAAGAACCAAATGGCAAGACTGGTTGATTACCCTGAAAATACCTATGCAAAACAGGTATTATTCAAGAGACAAAAGAAAGGCAGCGAGGTTGATATGCTTATTCTGTATACCGAGTTTTTTACGGATGTTGTTGCGGTGTCCGTCAATCGTGCGGGGTGAACAGGTAAGCAGTTCGGCTATTTCTTTGGTGGTTTTGCCCTGTTTAATGAGATCGGCAATCTGAAGTTCTGTAGGGGTAAAGCCATACTGATGGGTGGCTTGAATTAATGAAGAAACAAACCGGTTAAGATTTGCTTCAATTAATTCAAGATAAGTTTTACACGGCTCCGGCAAACAGGATTGCTTAAGCTTATCAATATAGGGCTGAACAAGCTCTTTTATCTGCACAAGCATATTTTTCTCGATGATCATGCGGTCTTCTTCACGGGCTTTCAAAAGAACCCGCAGGGCGGTGTTGGTCTCCTCGAGACTCCGTGTGCGCTCTTGAACTTTTTGTGCAAGCTCATCGCGTGCCTGTTCCAAGGCATCGCGTGCCTGCCGCAGTTTTTCTTCATACTGTTTCCGTTCTGTAATATCGCGAATACACGCGATGATCCCCAAAGATATCCGTGGAGGCACGCAGATGTTCGTAATGGTCATTTCCACCGGAAAAATAACCTTATCTTTCCGTTTAACGTATGCAAGGTAGGTAGACAGTCTTTGTCCTCTGGCATAGAAACTCTCAAATATTTCATGGTAATCGCGGGATATTGCTTCGCGTGAAATCGTCGTCGGGAGCGATGGGTCATCCGGTGCCGGGTAGAGTTCAGGCGCATACATCCCGATGAGCTCTTTTTCGGTATAGCCGGTCATTGCGCACAGCGCCCGGTTGACCATGACGATCGCGCCCATATCGTCGGTCACATACATCCCATCGCCGATCATGTTCACGATGGTGCTGGAAAAATCATCCGGCGCCGGTGGTTCCCGATGCTCTGCACGGGCAGGGGTTCTTTTTCGCTGCGTTTTCGTATCGGCTGTGCGTACCATACTGCATTTCGTGCGGCTTAAGCTGCAGCCCCTTTCTATATCAGAACATGACAGCAGGTCAAGCCGTTCCTTCGTTCCACAATATGTTTATTGCAATCTTCTCCCGGATGTTTTACTGTCCCCCTCGGGGAATGGGAGAAAAGCCCTCGCCTTCAGGCGAAGACTTTAGTAGGATATCAAATATAACCAGTTTAATCTATCGCGACCCCGGCAGTTCTCCAGCGAAACCGGAAAGCGGCCGTGGTTTGTTGAAAAAAACCTTATTGGAAAGGAAAAAACGATGCTGTCTGTCAGAAAATCATTGCTAACAGGTCTCTGGGTTCTTTTTGCTTTTTCATTTTCTTTTCCCTGTGTTTGTGAATCAGCCGGCATGCAGGTCGCGGCAGGGGGGTCCCATACCGTGGGGCTAAAAGACGACGGCACGGTTATCGCGGTGGGGGATAACATGTTTGGCCAATGTGACGTAAGCTCCTGGACGGGGATCACGCAGATTGCGGCAGGACAGGCTCACACCGTGGGGCTGAAGCAGGACGGCACAGTCGTGGCGACAGGATGGAATAGTCTTGGGCAATGTGACGTAAGCTCCTGGACGGGGATCACGCAGATTGCGGCAGGACAGGCTCACACCGTGGGGCTGAAGCAGGACGGCACGGTCGTGGCGACAGGATGGAATATTCTTGGCCAATGTGACGTAAGCTCCTGGACGGGGATCACGCAGGTTGCGGCAGGACATTCTCACACCGTGGGGCTGAAGCAGGACGGCACGGTCACGGCAGTGGGGTCAAACAGCGACGGGCAAACCAATGTAAGCTCCTGGACGGGGATCACGCAGGTTGCAGCAGGACAAGCTCACACTGTGGGGCTGAAGCAGGACGGCACAGTCACGGCAGTGGGGTCAAACAGCGACGGGCAAACCAACGTAAGCTCCTGGACGGGGATCACGCAGGTTGCGGCGGGATGGTTCCATACCGTGGGGCTGAAGCAAAACGGCACGGTCACGGCAGTGGGGCAGAACTATTACAGCCAGTGCAACGTAAGCTCTTGGACGGGGATAACGCAGATTGCGGCAGGACAGGCTCACACTGTGGGGCTGAAGCAGGATGGCACGGTCACGGCAGTGGGGGCTAACAGCGACGGACAAAGCAATGTAGTTTCCTGGACGGGGATCACGCAGATTGCGGCAGGAGGGGTTCATACCGTGGGCGTAAAAGAAGGCGGCACGGTTGTGGCGGTGGGGGATAACGGTTTTCGCGAATGTGACGTAAGCTCCTGGACGGGGATCACGCAGATTGCGGCAGGAGAACTTCACACCGTGGGGCTGAAGCAGAAGGGCACGGTCACGGCAGTGGGGTCAAACAGCGACGGGCAAACCAATGTAAGCTCCTGGGCGGGGATCACGCAGATTGCGGCAGGACAGGCTCACACTGTGGGGCTGAAGCAGGATGGCACGGTCGTGGCGACAGGGCAGAACACGTACAGCCAGTGCAACATAAGCTCCTGGACAGGGATCAGGCAGGTTGCAGCAGGAGCACGTCACACCGTAGGCGTAAAAAACGACGGCACAGTCACGGCAGTGGGGTCTAACGAGTACGGCCAGTGCAACGTAAGTTCCTGGACGGGGATCACGCAGATTGCGGCGGGAGGGTTCCATACCGTGGGGCTGAAAGGAGACGGTACGGTCATAGCAGTGGGGAATAATGAGTTTGGCCAATGCGAGGTGAGTTCCTGGACGGGGATCACACAAGTTGCTGTTGGGTTTTATTTCACCATGGGTTTGAGGGAGGACGGCACGGTCGTGGCAGCGGGAGCCGACTATGTGGGTCAGTCCAAGGTAAGCCCCTGGACGCGGATCAGGCAGGTTGCGGCGGGAGATACTCACGCGGTCGGTTTGAAGGAAAACGGCACGGTCATGGCGGTGGGGTATAATGCTCATTGCGAATGCAATACCCATGTCTGGAGCTTGAAATCGCAGCCGATAACGACAAACAACCCGCCGTCCGATGAAACCTGCGTGCTGAGCGGGATATTCACTGATGCACAGGACCCACGGCTTGCCGGAGCGCGGTTGCTGCGTGACACCATACTGTCGCAGACGGATACCGGCAGGCATTGGACGCGGCTGTACTACCAATATTCTCCCGAGGTGACGCAGATGGTGAAGGATGATCCCGAGCTGGGCGAAATGATCAGGAGTTGTGTTGTTGACACGCTGCCGAAAATGCTGTTGCATGTCGCACTGACGAACAATGACGCACGGAAAATCTGTGCCTGCCTTGAGGCGATACAGGCAAAAGCAGACGGCAGCCTTGCGTCTGACATCGGCATGCTGCTTTGCGAGATAGCGCCGGGCAGGACGCTGCAGGACATAATACAATAAACAGGGCTGCTTCGCGGTCCATGCCGATTCCGGTTGCGCCTCAAGCCGAAAGGGGCAGTTACTTATTAAACTGCCCCTTTCGGCAAAAAGACAAATAATCAAGGCTTCACTCTTTACGCGCCGCTTCCTTAACCTCCTTTTGCAAGGCATTGCGCTTGTTTCGTTTTGACACATAACAGCCGCATGCCTATGCTGTCATGTACATCTATGAAATAAAGCAACGACAGGATGCTTATCATGATTAAAACGCACATACTGAAGGAAGGCGGAAAACCGATCGCCGTGCTGCTGGATTATAGTGAATATAAGCGGCTCAAAGAAATTGAAGAAGATAAGGATGATTATCTTTCCGCACTGGCTGTCAAAATAAAAAACAAAAAATGGAAAACTCACCAGCAGCTAAAAAAAGAACTGGGACTCTGATTTCCCCGCACGGATCATGCCCCTGATTTTTCCCTTGCTTTTGCAATTCCATGTGTTATGATGACCGCATAAATGAAGCAGTAATGCAAGGGGGGTGCATGAGGAAATAGAAGCTCCTGTCAGAGGAAATGGCTGGCAGGAGCTTTGTATTTTTTTTTACCTGTTGCAGGAAAGAACGATTTTTTATTTCCATCCGAAACCCAGAAACAATACATCAGGAGCTTTTATCATGAAAAAGATTATGATGATGCTTTTACTTTTTGTCACGGTATGGGGCTGTGTTTCCGCGCAAAGCCATTATCGTGACACGCATGGCGAACAGGAACGGAACATGACCGTCGGCATTGTACAGAAAGAAATCAGGAAAGGCATGTCCGGCGCCGAGGTTGCCTCCGTGCTCGGCTCCCCGAATATCGTCACAACCGATGAACAGGGGAGGGAGGTCTGGGTCTATGACAAAATCTCGACGGATGTTACGTATTCCCAGAGCAGCGTCGGAGGCGGCATTGCTTTGTTAATCGGTGCTGCAAGCGGCAATGTCGCCGGCGGCGGTGGCGCATCCGGCAGCTATGGAAAATCGGCCGGAGCGGTCTCCAAAACCCAAAAGACCCTGACCGTAATAATTAAGTTTGATGAAAAGAAAGCGGTGAGGGAGTTTGCATATCACGCAAGCCATTTCTGAGGGAAATCTATTATGTGCACATTGAAGAATGCCTGCCGGTTATCTTTTGTCTTTTTTTTGTTTTTAATCCTTTCCTGCCAGACTATTCCCCGCGATGCCTTGAAACTTTCCCCCGAATCTCTGGCGGAGCGACAGCTTCAAACCCGGGTTTTTGAAACAAGCGATGAAAAAATGATTTTATCCGCGTCTGCCGCATTGCTTCAGGATTTAGGGTACCAATTGGATGAAAGTGAAACAGCTTTGGGCGTTATCGTGGCCTCGCGCGACAGGGATGTTACCGATCCGGGGCAGGTTGCCGGTGCCGTTGCAATGGCGATACTTTTCGGCGTGGCAACTCCCATTGACAGAAACCAGAAAGTGTTTGCCTCTCTTACTACACGGCCGCTTGATGAAAAAAGAATCGCGGTGCGCATCATCTTTCAGCATATGGTCTGGAACACACAAAATCAGCTTGTAAAAAATGAATGTCTCCATGACGCAAAAATTTATCAGGATTTTTTTTCAAAGCTCTCAAAATCAGTTTTTCTTGAAGCACAGGGGCTATAGGGGAGGAAAAACGTGGCGACGATGGGAAACAAAATATTTCTGAGCGGTCTTTTGATATTGTTGTTTGGCTGCGCGAGCCAGCAGAAGAATATTCTTGAGTCGGACGAATCGCAATTAAAACTGCGCAGCATCCAGAGCCGCAGTTTTGACATAACGGACAAAACAAGGCTTTGCCGCACCATCATCGCAACGCTTCAGGATCTTGGATTTGTGATTGATAAAGCTGATGAGACCCTGGGCAGCATATCGGGAACCAAGCGGTCGGGATATTCATTGAGAATGACCGTTACGGCACGGCCGAAAGGCGAAAAGCAAATGATCGTTCGCGCCAATGCGCAATATAATCTTAAAACTGTCGAAGACCCCGAACCATATCAGGATTTTTTTGCCGCCCTTTCAAAAGCATTGTTCTTAGACGCGCATCATATTGAATGACTCATGAAGAGGATCGGGAGAACAAAGGGGGGGCCATTTGTCATGTTTGAATTTAAGGGAACCTCTAATAATCCCATTTTTGTCACTCCCGCGCAGGCGGGAGTCCAGTTTTATCACTACGTTATGGATTTTCGCTTCCGCGGGAATGACATTTTTAGAGGTTGCCTTAAATTGAAAAATGAAGATGTGAACCCTTATGTTCCTGTTTGGATAAAAAGTCATGGAAATGATAATAATCTGGCTTTTATTCGGAATCATGAGCGCAGTTGTCGCTTCCAATAAGGGGCGAAGTGGCTGTGGTTGGTTTACACTTGGAGTTTTACTCGGACCATTTGGTTTCATTCTGGTTCTTGTAGTTCCAAAGAACCAGAAAGTGATAGAAAAAGAGGCCGTTCAGAGCGGCTCCATGAAGAAATGCCCGTATTGCGCAGAATTGATTAAATCCGAGGCAATCAAATGTCGTTATTGTGGGGCAGCCGATCTAAAAAATGAAAGCCCAACAAAGGGAAGCGCCTAACAAGGCAAATGAGGTAGACGGCGCTTCGCGTGCCGTCGCTGATGGCGAGCGTTAGCTTGCCCTTTGCATCAATCATCTGTAAGGGAAATAGAAATTAAATATAGAGCGGAGTATATATATGAAAAAATTTTACTTAACTCTTTTTTATGTGTTTTGCATTCTCTTCTTGAATTATGAAATAAGTAGTTCTGATATATATAAATGGGTAGATAAAAACGGTGAAACGCATTTTACCAACGTACCAAACCATGACGGCTATAAAAGAATTATAAAAACTAGAGGAGACTTCTTATTGAAGGATTCTAAAAATAAATTTTCCCAAATAGAAATAAATGGGCTTCCATCAGATAAAAAAGAGGGGCGGATGGGGGCTAAAAGAATATCGGGTGCCCTTCGGTTTGGGTGCATAAGCAAAGACACCTTTAGTAAAAATTTTCAGTACTTATTGCAGGGCAACAGAGACGCTTTTACTCAATCATTAGCAGAGGATATTTATTTTGGAACATGCACTCAACTTAATAATGGTGAGACAGTTTATTTAGTTGATACTGAGTTGTTTTCAGGATTGGTTAAAGTGCGACGCCCTAATGATTTTAAGGAATACTGGACAATTACTGAGGCTGTAAAATAGCAGCTAACTATAGAATAATGTATGAAAATAACTAATATGGAGAAAATATGATTAAATTTTATGTTGAAAAATTAAAAATTGTTTTATTATGTTTAATTCGCATATCGTTAGGGATAATACAGTATTGGGACAGCGCCTTTTGTTGTTGAGAAAAAGCTTCAGCGTTCACTTGAGTGTTTAAACCCTGGAAGACCAAAGAAGGAGAAGCAGAAGAATAAGGGGACGGTTCTATTTATCGTCATCTAATTGCTTTCTCGGCCTGCCAATGGATCGCACGTGCCCTGCGATTGTATGCTTTCGGATGAGCCTTCCGATAAACTCACTGCCCCCATATACAAGCCTCCGCTCCATCTCTCCCTTCATCGCTTTTTTCTCTTCCAACATCCCCTTCACAAATCCTCGGTACCGCTGCTGCCGCTCCCCTGCATTGCGCCCAAGGCCTTGATACGCAGGCTGCGTGTCCACAACCGGATTATACGCACCATGGGCGTACCAGTGGTAACTGCTCCATGTGTATTCCCTGGGGTCATCCACCATGTGCGCACGTACCGGATTCAACTCTACATAACTGCCGCACGATAGAAGATATTCATCCTCCGACACGATGATGCTTTTATACCGGTCCTGCCAGAAATGCCCAACATACTTGTACTTCTTCTTGTAGTGATAGGCATAGGATAAATTTATGCCTTTCATGATTTCGGCAAGAGAACCCCCATGATCCGAGGGTTGCAAAACCAGGTGCACATGGTTGCGCATCAGGACATAGTGGCAAAGCTTGAATTTATATTTCAGCTTGTACTGCCTGAGAATTTCAAGATAGCGGCTATAATCCTCATCATCCTTGAAGACCCGCTGCCGATTATTGCCCCGGGTCATAACGTGATATACATAATTTATTGGTGCTATTCGCGCTGTTCTCGGCATGCTTCCACCCTAACAAACCACCTCATCGTTGTCAAAAAATAGAACCGTCCCCTTTACCACAATATTCTCGGCTATGCCCATGAAAAGCCCACCCAAAAGAGCCCCCCAGACGTTTCCAGCCCCCCCGATGAGCACGGCCGCAAAGGCCTTCAGGAGATTTGCTATCCCCATCATAGGCTCAAGGTTGGTATCAATGGCTATCAGGATGCCTCCGGAGGCGGCAAATACCGCGGAGATGATCCACACAACCCTTCCTATCTTCTTCATGTCAATACCAACAATCTCCGCCAGCTCAAGGCTGTCGGCCGCAGCCTTCAGCCCCTTTCCGAGCATGGTGAATCTGAGCAACACCCAGACAAAACCAAGAAACACAACCGCAGCCAAGAGCATGGCGATCTGGGTGCGGCTTACTGTTATGCCAAAGAAAGCCAGTCCCCTCGCCGCCTCGAACCCGAAGCTCTGGAGGTCTGAGCCCCAAAGGAGCCTGAGTCCGTTTCTTAGAAGATAGGAAAGACCTATGGAGGCGATTAGTAGGGTTATTCCGCTTTTCTTCCTTAAAGGCGCATAGACATATCGCTCCTGCGCTAGGGCTATCAAGACGGTTACGGCCAGTGCTGGAAAGACAGCCGCGCCGAAGGGCATAAGGCCGGAGAAGGCGAGTGTAAGATAAGCACCCCAGGCGATGAGTTCACCGTGGGCGAAATTGATGAAGCGAAACACCCCGTAAACCAGGGTGAGGCCGACTGCAAAAAGCGCATAAACAGCGCCGGCTACAATGCCGTTGGCAAGGAGCTGAAGGTAGTAGCCGCTCAAAGGACAGCCTCACCCCGGCATTATAGCCGCGGTTTTCTTTCCATGCCCAAGACCTAACCTAAGGCCTGTAATCTGTGATGCTACCGGCTTTGACGGTCCATTTTCCGTAAACGGCTCCGACATCGCCGTTTTCATCAAAGGTCTTGTCTCCTGTAACACCTATATAACCCTTAGCCGCCTCTATTAGAGCCTTGCGGATGTCCTGGGATGAAAGGGATTTTGATGCGCGAAGGGCCTTGGCTGTAAGATGTACCATGTCATAGTTGTATTCCCCGAAGACAGGGATTTTCTTTTCAGGATACTTTTTGCTCCACGCTTCCTTGAAGTGCTTGTACTGGGGAGTATCCTGGGAAAAGGTTGGATGTGTTCCAATGACTCCCTCCGCTGCCTCGCCTGCGAGTTCAACCAGCTTTGGGGACTTGGAGGCCGAGCCCATTAGCCACTGGGTCTTAAGCCCGGTCTCATAGGCCTGCTTCAGCATGGTAGCCCCTTCCTTGATGTAGGTTAGATTGACGGCAGCCTTGGGCGAGTGCTTCTTGATCCTTAGTATCTCCGTTCGATAGTCGGTTTTCCCTTCATCATGGCTGAACTCATCTATTATCTTACCCCCTGCCTTTACGAAGTTATCCTTGAAGACCCTTCCGAGGCCCACCCCCCAGTCATTGTTTATATAGGTCAATACGACCTCCTTGTATCCCAGGGAAAGGGCCAGTTCAGCCGCGCCCTTACCCTGAAGCTCGTCTGAGGGAAAGATCCTAAAGACGTAATCCCCGCACTTTGTTATTTCAGCCGCCGCACTCTCGGCCCCTATAAGTATCGTCTTGTTCTGCTGGGCAATGGGACAGACGGCAAGGAAATTGGAACTTGCCGCAGGGCCGAAGATGACAGGCACCTTGTTGACCGCGATGAGCTTCTGAATTGCTGAAACCGAATCCTTGGCCGTGGAGTTGTTATCCTCGTAATGTATCTTCATGGGTTTGCCGTTTATCCCTCCGGCGGAGTTTACCTCATCAAGGGCAAGCAGCATCGCCTGCTGAAAACCCTCTCCATAAACGGCAAGTTTTCCGCTGAGTGGTGTTATGGAGCCAACTACCACTTCCTCCGCTGCCGGCGCGAAAGCGGCACAAAGAAAGGCAAATAGAAAAACGGCGACTGCAGAAAGTTTTTTCATTAAACCATCCTCCTTATAATATCCCGATTCACTTCCATGCCCAAAAGGCCTTCTTATCGTATCAGGAATCTCCTTGATCCCTCTTATCCCCTTAACCGTAATCAACCATTTCTGTGCGCAGCCAAAATCCGCTTTGAAACATCTGCAATATCTTCTGCACGGCAATTCACAAACACCCTAGACACTCTTATTTGCAGATCACGGGTTCCATTCCATCACCCGTTTCATCCTGCATGATGCACCCCCCATGGATGACCACAGGCCCATTGGATGCACTTCATCCGATTCCTTTTAGATTGCACGCAGTTCAGGTAATAAGTCAAGGCCGCCGTTCGCTTCCCACAGGGGGGGAGGCTCCAATTCGAAATCTTCCTCCCCACTTAGGCGTGTAGACTCCTCTCCATCACGCCCATATTATACCCCAAAGGCTAACAGCGTGTTGAAAAAGTCCTGACCTCATCCGAAAACAGGTTGACAGGTTTATCTTACCTCTATATAATAAAGCTACCACTATTGGTAGCAAATAGATTGTGTTAATTTTAAGTTTAAAAGTAACTATAGCATGGGCCTGGGACAACAAGACGACAGAGAAAGAGACATCTGGATTCGGTTTGATGAGATCCCGAAATCCAAAGGCCATGTCTTCTATGACCGGCTGCAGGCAGTCCTCAAAGAATCCGGTTTTGACCGGTATGCAGAGAGGGTTTGTGAGCCATATTATGCTGGTCGAAAAGGCCGGCCCTCTATTCCTCCCGGAAGATACTTCCGTATGCACCTGGTTGGCTACTTTTCATGCTGTTCCTGACCACTCCACCCTGAGCCGCACAAGAAACAGGCTGCCACTTGAGGTGCACGAGAAGATCTTTAGGTGGGTACTTGCGAAAGTGGCTGAATGCGGCCTGGTTGTGGGAGGAAGGATTGGTGTGGACTCCTCCACCATGGAAGCCAATGCGGCCATGAGGACGATAGTAAGAAGAGACACTGGGGAGAGCTACCGGCAGATGCTCACAAGGATGGCAAAGGAAAGCGGTATTAAGACTCCTACCAGTGATGAACTTATAAGGCTTGATAAGAAGAGGAAAGACAAAAAGCTCAGAAACAGCGAGTGGGTGTCTCCGGTTGACCCTGAAGCGAAGATAGCAAAGATGAAGGATGGCACTACCCAGCTGGGATACAAACCTGAGCATGCCGTTGATCTGGACACGGGGGCTATTGTAGCAGTTGAAGTGTACCCTGGGGACAGGAGCGATACCTCCACTTTGAAAGAAACCTTGAGTCAAGCGGGCCGGAATCTTAAGGCAGCAACTCCTACACCACCTCGCGTTGATGATCCTGCCGAGGTTTCGGCAGACAAGGGATATCACAGCCGTGAAGTTCTTAAGGAGCTTGAGGGAGGCCCCTGGAAGACGAGGATTGCCGAACCCAAAGCAAAAGGCTTTCTTCTTTGGAGAGGGGATCATGAGGCTAGAGCTGCGGTTTATAAAAACAGAGCCAGGATAAAGTCCCAGGTAGGCAGATTTGTATCCAGACTCCGCACTGAGGTAGTTGAAAGGAGTTTTGCCCACCTCCTTGTTCGGGGAGGCATGCGCAGGGTATGGCTGCGGGGAGTGGAAAACATCAAAAAGCGCTACCTGATTCATGTAGCCGGTTTTAACCTCTCCTTACTCATGCGGCAAATGATCGGATACGGCACCCCCAGGAGGGCGGCTGACGCCCCCGGGGTAGTCTTTTTATTCATACAAACCCATTTTGGCTCTTTACTCATGGTAATTCTTGTCTCCCCTGACAGGGGAGATGGTATTTTGGCCATAGCTGTCTTCAAAAACCGGTAAATCATGGGTGCGTGTTTATCAACTGGCTGTTAAGGAAGGACCGCAAATGGAGCCCTTTCGAAGCAAAGTGCATGACATGCGGAAAGATTCGGGCAATATCATTAAGGAGGGTTAGGATGGCTCTAATTGAATGGGATGAAACCTTTAGCGTAAAAGTCGCCGGCATTGACAAGCAGCATCAAAAACTTGTCTCAATGACTAATGAACTGCATGATGCCATGAAGCAGGGTAAAGGCAAATCTATTATGAGTAATATCATAATCGAGTTAATCAACTATACTAAGACACATTTCCAAACAGAAGAAAAATATTTCGAGGAATTTGGATACCCTGAAAAAGACAGTCATAAAAAGGAGCACTCTGACTTTGTCAATAAAGTTAAAGAGTTCAAGAATGATTTTGATAATGGAAAGCTTGGGTTATCTATTGAAATAATGAGTTTTCTGAGTAATTGGCTACGCAATCACATCAAAGGAACAGACAAGAAGTATTCTAAGTTCTTTAATGAGAAGGGACTGAAATAGGCCGCATTACAAACGCATCAGCCCTCCTTGTTTACGGGGGTAAAGGATTTGCAAGGATGGAATAGCATGGACCACTGGCCCCTGTTGCCGTCCCAGGGATCTGCCTTGCACAGGCCCAAGGCCGAGGGGCTGTTGTGGCCTAGCCGGTTTTCAAAGTATGAGAAGTTGGCGCATGACAGGCACCTTACTGTTCCGCTTTTTTCCTGCATTATATGCCTCCTAACGGCTGTTTCTTCGGTCAAGGAGGGGCCAAATCAGTCTTTTCCCCGGCATGCCCATGAGACCGAAGACCAAGAACATGGTTGAAGGGTTAATGGGATGGAATGCGCCCCTGAAGGCCGCCACTGCGGCGCAGCCGCATCTTGAGCAATCGGCGTTATCACCGTAGGTGCACATCTTTTTCCTTCCCTCCGGCCCGAAGCACTTGACCCTTCTGTAAACAGGGCATCTCTGCATGCTGTTCCATTCGCGAAAGGCTCCATTGCTCTTAAACTGCCTTGCCATGGCAGGCGTGATCCCCACCTTGGGTCCGTACCTGCCCCGCAGAAACAGCAGCTCATCAACGAGCCTGTCCCTTTCATCAAAAGTAAGGGCATATTGGAAGTCTCCCACCTCGGGCGTAAAGAAGGAAAAACCGATCCCCTCTATGGGAAGATCAGCCATCTCTGCAACAAACTCATCCAGTGAGGCCATGTTCAAGCGGGATATGGTCATGTGTAGAATAATGGGACGGTTCTATTTATCGTCATCCGATTGCTTTCTCGGCCTGCCAATGGATCGCACGTGCTCTGCGATTGTATGCTTTCGGCTGAGCGTTCCGATAAACTCCCTGCCCCCATATACAAGCCTCCGCTCCATCTCTCCTTTCATCGCTTTTTTCTCTTCCAACATCCCCTTCACAAATCCTCGGTACCGCTGCTGCCGCTCCCCTGCATTGCGCCCAAGGCCTTGATACGCAGGCTGCGTGTCCACAACCGGATTATACGCACCAT
>Ga0209227_1001335_pt1 | contig 19329 bp, 21 predicted proteins | sample YNPBryantNP2012_FD_185815 | JGI IMG/M metagenome (GOLD analysis project Ga0209227, IMG submission 185815) | Anoxygenic and chlorotrophic microbial mat microbial communities from Yellowstone National Park, USA - YNP Bryant NP 2012 (SPAdes)... ...
CTTTGAAAGGGCTGTATTCTGGCTTATAATGTGTCAATGCAGCCCTTTTTGTGTGAAGGGAGCCTTGCAAAATCGCCACCTTGTCCTCTGCGTCGCCTATCTGCCTCAACGCACAGCCAGGTAAATTTTTTCAAGGCTCCCTGAATTGTTTGTTGTTGGGAGGATACAATGCATCTATTTGTTTTCATTTTTGTCTTGCTGATGGGATGTCTGCCGCAGTTTTGTTGGGCCTCGCCTTTGAAGGTGGCCGTGAGTATTCTGCCTCAAAAATACTTCGTGGAGCGTATAGGTGGAGACAGAGTCGCTGTGGAGGTGATGATTCCGCCTGGCGCCAATCCGGCCGTCTATGACCCCAAGCCCGACCAGCTCAGAAAATTGAGTGAATGTCAGCTCTATTTCGCTGTTCGTGTGCCGTTTGAAGGGGTATGGGTGCAGAAATTCCGTTCCATGTATTCAAGCCTTGAGGTGGTGGATGTCACGGAAGGTATGGAGCTGATGAACATGGCCGCCCATACGCACGCAGATGCAGATGAGTCTCATGCCCATGAGCACCACCATCATGAGGCAGGCCTGAAAGACCCGCATGTCTGGCTTTCACCGCCATATGCGGCCTTGATGGCCAAAAATATGTTGAACGCCATGATGAGAAAGGACCCTGAAAACGCCTCGTATTATAAGGCCAATTATGAACGATTATCCTCTGAAATAGCTGCGTTGGATTTGGAATTACAGAAGAGGTTCAGCCGTCATGCCAAATCAGGCCCAAGAAAATTCATGGTCTTTCACCCTGCATGGGGGTATTTTGCCAAGACATACGGCCTGATACAGTTGCCCGTGGAACTGGAGGGCAAGGAGCCTAAACCTGCACAGCTGGAAAAGTTTATTCAGTTGGCCCAAAAGGAGGGCTTGAAGGTCATCTTTGTGCAGCCACAGTTTTCTAAAAGGTCAGCGGAGGTCATAGCCGAGGCCATTGGAGCCAGGCTTGTGACCCTGGACCCCCTGGCCTATGATTGGTTCAAGACACTTAGAGAGGCCGCCCAGGCCTTTGATGAATATGCAAAGTAATGAAGTGGTCATAGAATTGAAAGGGGTCTGTTTCTCCCATGGGCAGACCCCTGTGCTTTCGAACATCCATCTCAAGGTCCCTGCCTTGGATTTTTTGGCTATTGTTGGACCCAATGGAGGGGGCAAGACCACACTTCTTAAGCTCATATTGGGCCTTTTGTCCCCTGACAAGGGCAGTATAACCGTCTTTGGTATGCCCCCTGTGAAGGCGAGGCAGAGGATTGGTTATATGCCGCAACGGCCTTCATATAACCCATCCTTTCCCATCACAGTGTTTGATATGGTTTTGAGTGGCCGCATTAAATCCGGTTTTTTTGTAATGGGTTATGATAAAAATGACCGCAAGGCAGCCGAATATGCCCTGGAGCTTACCGGTCTTACAGATTACAAAAACGCCAGAATGGAAGAGTTGTCAGGCGGGCAGGTGCAAAGGGCGCTTCTGGCCAGGGCCGTGGTCAACAGACCCCTTGTGCTGCTGCTGGACGAGCCAACGGCCAATATCGATGTGAACGGTAAGATGCAATTTACAGAACTCTTTAGTCATCTCAACCAAGATACAACCCTTATCATGGTAAGTCATGATTTAGACCTGTTTTCCAAGGGAATCAAGCGGATAGCCTGTGTAAACCACACCTTGTATCTCCATGCCGCTCCTGAAAGAGGCGGCCCGTCCTCCTCTTTCAGATGTCCTGCCAAAGAGGTCTGCCCTGTGGAGTTGTTGACGCACCTGCATTTCAACGGCAATGGATTAAATCATGTCTGATATAACCGTGTTTTTCAGGGAGATGCCTGATTTTATGCGTAATGCCGCACTGGCTGGCATCTTGTGCAGTATAGCCTGTGGTTCCATGGGAAGCCTCGCTGTTGTGAACAGAATGGTGATGTTTGCCGGAGGAATCGCCCATGCAGCATATGGAGGGGTCGGACTGGCCTTTTTTCTGGCATTGTCTCCCTTTCCTGTCATTCTGTGCTTTTCGCTCTTCATGGCCTTTTTGATGGCCTTTTTCACACTTCGAAAACAGGACAGGGCGGATGCCATCATCGGCGCCATCTGGTCAGGCGGCATGGCTATGGGTATTGTCTTGCTGGACCTGACCCCTGGTTATAATGTGGATCTCATGACCTATCTCTTCGGCAGCATGGTGGCGGTTCCGGCATCTGAGCTGTGGCTGATGGCTGGCATGAATGTGTTGATACTTTTTGCCCTGTTTTTGTTCAGTAATCAGTTTGTGTTACTCTCCTATGACAGAGAAATGGCCTTGATGAAGGGTGTGCCGGTTACCTTTTTGCATTTTTTGCTGGTGGGACTTATGACCTGTGCAGTGGTGATTACCATGCGCGCAGTGGGGCTCTTGCTGGTGATAGCACTTTTTTCCATTCCTCCACACATGGCTGAAAAATACTGCCGTTCCATCTGGAGCATGATGTTGCTTTCAAGCATTCTCAGCATGGTCTTTACTATATGCGGTATCTGGTTATCATATGTTTATAATATCTCCGCAGGGGCCACCATCATCCTTCTGGCATCCATCGCCTTTGGTTTGGAGAATCTGGTGTCTGTATGTTTCAAAAACAGATTGAAGAGACCTGAAGGGGGAAATTCCCCAAGACCGCTGTGAGATAACTCACCATCCATGATGCAAGACAACCTCCCTGACAAGGGGGGATCGAGGGGGATTGATTTTGTTTCATGGCTGTCATACTCTTACATATGTGAGCATTTTTCGCCCCTGTCTGCGTGCCTGTCTGCGTGCAACGCACAGGCAGGGACAAGCAACGCAGTTGCGAGCGAAAGGGCAATTTTTCAGGGTTCCCCGCTGCCATATACAACAATAAGGAGGTATCATGCCCATACATGAATTCCGTTGTAACAGTTGTGACCATGTTTTTGAGGTATTGGTGATGCAGAAAGATGAAATAGCAAATATCAAATGCACCCGATGCCAGAGCCCAGAGGTGCAAAAGCTCATGAGCGCTCCCAATATGGCTGTCTCGGATGGTCCTCCGGGCCGTGTCACCAGCCCTTCGGGCATGCCGAAGGTACAACACCATTCCTGCGGCTCAAATAGCTGTTCAGCCATAGAACTGCCTGGCCACAGCAAGGGTTGAGATGGTTACGGCCCCGCAAGAGACGGTTGCAGTAGTTGGTTTGGGTTATGTAGGTCTTCCATTGGCCGTATCTTTCGGCAAGAGGATAAAAACCATAGGTTTTGACCTGTCTGAGGAGAAGCATCGTTGTTATAAGGCATGTCAGGACCCAACAGGTCAGGTGTCAGCACAGGATTTTTTGGAGGCCGTGCACCTCACCTTCACTACCGATGCCGCTCAACTGCGCCAGGCCAGCATAATCATTGTGGCTGTACCCACACCCATTGACGACAGTAAACAACCGGATCTCTCACACCTCATCTCAGCCTCTCGTACCATAGGCCGTTATCTGCAACCAGGTGGAGTAGTGGTGTATGAATCCACTGTCTATCCAGGGGTCACGGAGGAGGTATGTGTTCCTATTCTGGAAGAGGTGTCATCTCTGCGCTGCGGTGTGGATTTCTTTGTTGGTTATTCCCCTGAACGCATCAACCCAGGGGATAAGGAACATACCCTGGAGACCATAGTCAAGGTAGTGGCTGCCCAAGATGAAAGGATATTAAAGCGCCTCAGCCAACTCTATTCCCTGGTGGTAACGGCAGGGGTTTATTCGGTCTTGGGTATTAAAACAGCCGAGGCGGCCAAGGTCATAGAGAATGCACAACGGGATCTGAACATCGCCTTCATGAATGAGTTGGCCATCATCTTTCATAGATTGGGCTTGGACACCCAGGAGGTATTAAAGGTGGCCTCTACCAAGTGGAATTTCTTGCCATTTCAACCAGGCCTGGTGGGTGGACACTGTATTGGTGTGGACCCATATTACCTAACCCATTGTGCCCAGCGGTTGGGTTATCATCCAGAGGTGATTCTGGCAGGTAGGCGCATCAACGACTCCATGGGCATATATGTGGCACAGGCCGCGGTAAAGGAGCTGATTAAGGCAGGAGTGCGAGTAGATGGGGCCAAGGTGGCGGTATTGGGCCTGTCTTTCAAAGAAAACTGCCCTGACATCAGAAATACCAGGGTGGTGGATATTCTGAAGGAATTGCAGGAATATGGCATTACCCCTCAGGTTTTTGACCCCATCGCAGACAGGGAGGATGCCAAAAGGGAATATGGTATTGAGTTGCTACAGGCCCCTCCAGTGGAGCAGGATGGAGTGATTATAGCAGTGGCTCACCAAGTGTTTCGAGAGTCTGGGCCTGATTTCATAAAAGATATGCTGAAGGCGCAGGGTAAAAACGGCGGGGTTGTGGTGGATGTCAAGGGTTTGTTTGACAGGACGGCCTTTTCGAATTGCCGCTATTGGCGATTATAAGGAGGTATTTCATGGTTGATTCATCGCTTAAGGTCTTGTTAGTCTATTATTCACTGTATGGTCATGTGTACCGCATGATTCAGGCAGCGGCAGAAGGCGTGCGTCAGGTGGAAGGGGTGGAAGCGGTCATTCGAAGGGTGCCCGAAACCCTGCCGCTTGAGGTCCTGGAGAAGATGGGGGCGGTGCAGGCTCACAAGGAGCAGGAGGTGGTGCCTGTCTGTAGTTTAGAGGAGTTGAGCGATGCCCATGGTGTCATCTTCGGAACCCCAACCCGTTTCGGGAATATGTGCGGCCAGATGCGTCAGTTTCTGGATTCCACCGGTAAGCTCTGGCAAAAGGGTGCATTGGTGGGCAAGGTGGGCAGCGTGATCACCAGCTCCAATACCCAGCACGGCGGCCAGGAGTCAACCATTCTGAGCTTTCACATCACTCTGTTGCACCATGGCATGGTGATAGCAGGGCTTCCATATACCTTTTCTGCACAGATGATCTCAAAAGAGGTGACGGGTTGCTCGCCCTATGGGGCATCCACCATAGCAGGTGAGGATGGAAGGCGTATGCCCAGTGAAAATGAACTGGCCGGAGCCCGCTTTCAGGGGCGATATGTGGCTGAACTGACTGCAAAATTGTGGGGGTAATATTGGGAAGAGGTCAGCGTCTTCCTCTGCCCATGCCCCCACTCATGCCACGGCCACTCCAGCCACTACCTGCGCCATTCTCAGCCCCTCCGCCCATACGCATGAGTCTGGAGCGTACCCCTGTGCTGTCACATGGGCAGTTTGAGTTTTTGACCGCATCAATGGGTTTGGGAGTGTCTAATTTGAATTCCTGCCAGGGGGCCTCCTTCGTTTCTTGCCTAAAGACCTCGTCCTTCTTTTCTGGAGTGAAGTCATTGGTATTTGAGGCAGGGTCCATAACAACTATTTCCTGCTTTGGACTTGTATCTGTAGTAATTTTCTCCTCAGATTGTTCACCTGCCACGAGACAGGTTATCCTCAGAAGACAAAAGACGAATGTGCAGAATAGAAGCAGAGTAAGTTTTAAGCCAGACGGTGCTGTGCGGATTTTGGGCAACTTTTTTGAGGTTCGGTGTGCCAGAGGCATGGGGGGTTGAATGCCGGATGGTATTATTTCGACATCCTTATTCATGCTTCGACATTTTTGTGTGTTATGAGTCATTGCCTGGAAGGGTTCCACTGTTTTTTCACGAAGTTTGTCTTAATTTGTTTTGGGGTTGACCAATTGCTATTTTTTCGATTAAAAACACGGATACCTTATTTTGTCAAAGCATAAAAAGTCTATGGAGAGAAATGAAACATGAATGAGCTCTTTACCAATGAATTTTTGCAGGAACTTTTCCCGAGAGGTAAGGACGACGAGTTTTTCGATGCCCTTTACGGCGGCGCTGAGGAGGGTGCCTTTGATATCTCATTGACCTTTGGTTCCTTTGAGCCGGAGACAGGCAGATTGATCTTGGAGTATAGGCTTACAGAGAGGCCTGGTAAGTGCATGGCATGCAGCCTGACCTATGGTCTGCCCCAGGTGATGGAACGTCATCCCATCATAGATCTCAAGGGTACTGTCGAGAAGATATGTCAGCGGATAGGGCCTTGCTGGAGTGTTGAAGGTTGGACCCTGGGCAGGACCACGCCCTATGCCCCAAAGGTCAATGTCATTCCATTTATTTTACAGCTGAAAAAGGTAGAGGTATAAACAGGAGGTGAGCGCATGAGAATCATAGCTTTTGGTGATATCCATATGGAACATCAGCCATTACAGTCCATCCCTGGCCTTTCACAGGCGGATTTGGTGCTCATTACAGGCGATCTGACCAATTTCGGCAATCGTGAGGCAGCCCAGGAGGTGCTCTCTGCTGTCAAGGCCATTAACACCAAGGTTTATGCCCAGCCAGGGAACTTGGACGATGCCTCTGTTATGGCCTATCTTACTGAATTGGGCATAAACCTGCATGGAAGGGGCATACTCTTTGAGGATGTGGGCATCTTTGGTGTGGGTGGTTCCAACCCAACACCTTTTAACACGCCCACAGAATTTTCAGAGGAAGAGATAGCCGGCCTCTTAAATCAAGGTTATAACGCTGTCTCAAACGCCAAGGTTAAGCTCATGGTGCCCCATGCCCCGCCTTACAATACCGCTGCAGACCTCATCTCAAGCGGCATACATGTGGGGAGTAAAGCAGTGCGGGAGTTCATCGAACGGATGCAGCCTGACTTTTGTCTGACCGGTCATATACACGAGGCCAGATCCGTGGACCGCATTGGCAAGACAGTTGTTTTGAACCCAGGGATGTTGGCCAAGGGCGGTTGGATAGAGCTGAGGAAGGATGCCGGAGTCTGGTCTGCCTCCTTAAGACCATGAAAGGGTGTCATAGACCTGCTCAAACGAGTCTATATGGCCTAAGGGCTATGAAATGTCTTTGGGACTCAGATAAAACCACTAAACACTGCATTCAGTTATTTCAGGGGGCTGATATTTGTTTGGCCCTTTGAGCAGCCTGCTGAAACAGAGTAAGGATGCCAATGTCTCAGTAATAGGCCTGGAAAAGACGGCTGCGGCCTGGTGTGCCATTCATGTCCTTCGAGAATTGGGCAGGCCATTGGTCTGGTTAGTGGGTTCCATAAAGGAGTTGGAGAGGGTTTGTGCTGACCTGGCCTGCTTTACTCAACAGCCCATTCTATCCTTTCCCTCCCATGAAAATCTCCCTTTTGTGCCCATCATACCTGCCACTGAGACCATTACTCAGCGCATCTCTGTCTTGTATAGTTTGGCTACAGGCCAAGGCCCCCCTGATGAGAGGAGTACCCCGACCATTTTAGTGGTCCCAGTCCAGGCCATCTGTGAGCCCACTCTGCCACAGGCGGTTTTGACTCGCAATGTGGAATATCTGCAACAAGGTGAGGAAACGGACAGGGATGCCTTGGTGTCCTGGCTGCTCAAGGTGGGCTATGAGGCAGTGCCCATGGTGCAGGGTGTGGGGCAGTTTAGTGTGCGGGGTGGTATCCTTGATATCTATCCTTGCGCAAGTCCTCTGCCTGTCCGTCTGGATTTCTTTGGGGATTTTGTGGAGGAGATGCGCTATTTCGATGTGGTCAGCCAAAAATCCTTAAATGGCCTGACGGAGTTGACCATTTTACCCTGCTCCGAACTGGTATTTGAGCAGGAACTCATAAAAAAGGCCCAGGAGGCCATGGTTCAGCGGGCTCGAAGTATGGATTGGCCTGCCAAACAATTGACCGAATGGCTGGAATTATTGGAATCCGGGCAATTCTGGGAAGGGGCACAGACCTTGTTGCCGCTTTTCTATGAAGGTTTTACCACCCTGATGGATTACCTGCCTCAAAATGCCCTTTTTGTAATGGAGGACTTCGAGGGAATAACTGATGCCCTGTATGCCCTTTGGGACACTGCAAGGCATGCCTATGAATCAGCTCGTGCCTCGCATCATGTGCTCTCCGACCTTTCGGAGCTGCTTTTGCCTCCAGATGTGGCGCTTAAGCGTATTTTTCAGCACGGGGTCTTAAGTTTTTCAGCCGTTGGCATTGTCAATAGCCCTGTGGGCCAAAGGCCACCAATACCTGATTTACAGTTTCAGCCCTTGGAATTTACGCTATCCAGTCCGGAGCTCCCTGTTCCCCTGGCGCATTTTGCAGGGGAGGAGCTCTTGAGACCTGTCTGGGACTGTATGGCCCAATGGGTTAGGAATGGCAAACGAGTGGCAGTATTTGCCCGCTCACAACGTCATCGAGACAGATTGCTCTCCCTTTTTAGTTATTATGCAGACCAGGAACCTGCTACATCCCCCATCCTCCTCAAATCTGATAGCGAGGTCATGGAAGACCTTCCACCTGCGGGTGTGCTCTCTTTTTTTGTAGGCAGTCCCTCTAAAAGGTTTTATGCCCCTGAGTTAGGCTTGATCGTCATCTCAGAGGACGAGCTTTTTGGCGGTTTAGGCATGCCAAAGGCCAAAAAGCCTAAATCTGCTGCACGCAGGACCAAACTAAAAGAGCTCGTCTCCTTAGACCTCACACCTGACAGCCTGATAGTGCACAGAGACTATGGCGTTGGTCTTTATAAGGGCTTGGTGCGCATGGAGGTAGGGGGTGTGCAGGGCGAGTTTTTGCACATTGAATATAGGGATGGTGACAGGCTCTATCTGCCTGTGGATCGTCTGGGCCTTGTACAGAGATATGTGGGTGTGGAGGGCAGGCAGCCTGTTCTGGATAGATTGGGAGGTTCGGCGTGGCAGCTCACACGCAAACGGGTTAAAAAGGCCGTTTATGAGGTGGCCCATGAATTAGTGGAGCTCTATGCCCAGCGCCAGGTTCAGGAGGGCATTGCCTTTTCAGAGCCGGATGCCATGTATAGGCAGTTTGAGGCCGCCTTTCCCTATGACGAGACTCCGGATCAGGCAGGCGCTATAGAGGATGTGCTCAAGGACATGCAAAGCAATCGGCCTATGGACAGGCTGATCTGCGGGGATGTGGGTTATGGCAAGACAGAGGTGGTGATGCGGGCTGCCTTCAAGGCCGTCTCAGATGGTAAACAGGTGGCGGTGCTCGTGCCCACAACCTTGCTGGCAGAGCAACACGAACGGAGTTTTAAGGTGAGGTTTGAAAAGTTTCCAGTGCGCATAGCTGCCCTTAACCGGCTCAAGTCCTCAAGATATATCAAGGAGACACTGGCAGCTTTAGCCAACGGCCAGATTGATATCATAATTGGAACACATAGATTGCTTCAAAAGGATGTGCATTTTAAGGCATTGGGGCTGCTGGTGGTGGATGAGGAGCACCGTTTTGGAGTCAAACACAAGGAAAAACTCAAGGGCCTCAAAAAGAATGTGGATTGTCTGACCCTGACCGCCACTCCCATTCCGCGCACCCTTCAACTTTCGCTTCTGGGCTTAAGGGACATCTCTGTGATCAAGACACCGCCCCAGGATCGTCTCCCTGTCAAGACCTTTGTGGCGGAGTTTGACGATACCATCATCACTCAGGCCATAAAAAGGGAATTGGAGCGAAACGGCCAGGTATTTTTTGTGAGAAACCGAGTGCAGGGCATAGAAAGATTGGCGGAGCATGTGAGAACCCTTGTCCCAGGCGTCAGGGTAGGGGTGGCCCATGGCCAAATGGAGCCCTCCCAATTAGAGGATGTGATGATTCGGTTTGTAAGGGGGGAGATAGATTGTTTGGTGTGCACCTCCATAATAGAATCAGGTATAGATATCCCCTCTGCCAATACCATTCTCATTGACAGGGCTGATCTCTTGGGGGTAGCGGAGTTGTACCAGCTCAGGGGTCGAGTAGGACGCTCCCCGGAGCAGGCCTATGCCTACTTCTTTGTGCCGCCTGGCGCCCATGCAGAGAAGGGTGCATTGAAGCGCATCAAGGCCGTGATGGATGCAATCTCCTCAGGCGGTGGTTTTACACTGGCCATGGAAGACCTGCAGATGCGAGGGGCAGGTAATATCATAGGCATGTCGCAATCCGGCCAGATAGCCGATGTGGGCTATGAGCTCTATCTGAACATACTGGAAGAGGCCGTGCAGGAGATAAAGGGGTTGCCTGTGAAAAAGGTCTTGGACCCGGAGGTCAATTTGGGGGTGTCTGCCTTTATACCTGAGGAATATTGCCCTGATATCGAAGAGAGGTTGAGATTATATCGCAGACTCAGCCGTATAGAGAGCGAAGAGGAGGCGGTGGACTTTCAGCAGGAGTTGCAGGATCGTTTCGGCGAATATCCAGCGGAACTGGAGGCGCTCTTGCAGGTGATGGCCATAAAGCGCCAGCTTGCCTCCATGAACTGCATTCGTTTAGACAAAAGCAAACAGAAGGAGCAGGAGATGCTGGTATTTACCTTTGACCCTGAAGGGCCTGTGAATTCAGAAGGTCTTCTGTCGGCACTGCCCAGGTATAGGGGTTGGCGATTGTTACCTGATGGTCGGTTGATGGTCCCATTACAGGGAAAGGGATTGGATGCAGTGCTGGAGACCGTGCATTTCATAAAAGGACTGTGAGTCCAAAATGGCATTCTATTTGTCATGAAAGTAATAATATCCTGTTATTTTTTTCTACCGTTCACTCCAAATAGGTAAGAGGCGGTATCCATTAAGGCCAATGCCTGCTCCTTATTTTCGCTGTGGGCCTTTTTGAGGGCGATTATTGGGTCATGCAGCAACTTTTGTACCAGGGATCTGGTCAGGGTGTCTATGGCCTTGAGTTGGTCAGATGTGAGGCCTTTGAGTGCGGATTGTGATCTGGCAAGCTCTTTGAGTCTGGTCTCCTCGGCCTTTTTTTGTATGTCCTGTATAAGGGGCACGATATCCAGACAATTGAGCCAGTTTGTAAATTTGATAACCTCTGCTTCTACGATACGTTCCGCCTTCAAGGCCTCCTTCTCTCGTTCCGCCTTATTGGTTTCAACGATGCCATTTAGATCATCTATGTCATAGAGATAGACATTTTCGATGTGGTTGACGTCTGGTTCTATATCGCGTGGCACGGCTATGTCGATGAGAAACAAGAGGTTGTGTTTGCGCGGCCTCATGGCCTTTTTGATCTGTTCTGTGGTGATTACATATCCTGGGGCGCCTGTGGAGCTGATGACTATATCTACTTCATTTAAGACATCTGTGACCTCATTCAAGGAAATGGCCTTTCCATGTAGTCTCTCTGCCAACTCTACAGCCCTGGAGAGGGTACGATTAGCCACGATCAGCTTGCTTATGCCGTTTGTCATCAGGTGTTGAGCAGCCAGCTCCGCCATCTCGCCTGCGCCGATGAGCATTGCCCGTTTGCCTTTTAGTTCTCCGAAGATCTTTTTGGCCAGTTCCACTGCTGCATAACTGATGGAAACAGCATTGCTTGCGATTCGGGTCTCTGTGCGTATGGTCTTGGCTACAGAAAAGGCCTTGTGCATCAGGCGGTTTAGGATGGTGCCAGTGGTTTTGGCTTCTTCGGCCTTTTTGTAGGCATCTTTCAGCTGGCCGAGTATCTGGGGTTCTCCCACCACCATAGAATCCAGGCTGGATGCCACTCGGAAGAGGTGTCGAATGGCACGATCCCCTCTGTATTCATAGAGGGAGGATGCCTTTTCCATGGGAATTCCGCTCTGTCGAAACCAGTGTAGCTTTATCTGTGAAAAGGCATCCTCTGCGCAGGAGGTAACAGCGATGACCTCTACACGATTACAGGTGGATAAAAAGACCACCTCATCACATACATTTAAGGAGGCAAAGAATTGAATGCCAGAAACGGCGCAGTCAGCCATGGCCAGACGTTCCCTGATCTCCACACCTGCTGTTTTATGATTGACTCCCAATAGGATGATCTCAGGTCTATTGTAGTCTTGTGGCATAGCTGTGTTCCCCAGGGATCAAAAGATTTACACCCAAAAAGGTGAAGATTAGTACGCAAAATGCGATAATGGTCATGATGGCCGCTCTGCGTCCGCGCCAGCCTATGGTAAAGCGTTGATGCAGAATGGCGGCATACAAGAACCAGGTGACAAGGGACCAGGTCTCTTTTGGGTCCCAGCTCCAATAGGCACCCCAGGCCTCTTCGGCCCAGATGGAACCGGTGATGATGCCTAAGGTCAAGACGGCAAAACCCAGAGTGATAGTGCGACCCAATATGGCATCTAATCCATCTAATGAAGGAAGTCTCTTGAATATGCCACCCAATTTCTTGGTCTTTATCTGTCGTTCTTGTATCAAATACATGCAGGCTATTAGAAATGAAATAGTGAATATGGCATAAGATAGGATGGATATGGTGGCATGGATGGGAAGCCAGATACTCTGGAGTGCCGGCGGAAGGGGGACAATTTGTTGCCCCTGTGTCAAGGCTGCTGCCAGCAGCACGGATGCGATGGGCGTCACAAAGACCCCCAGTGCCTTGAGTCTGTTTTTGAGCTGTGCCGACAAAAAGCCTGCAACTATCCCAAGACTCAAAAAAGATAGGCTTTCATGCAGGTGCACTAAGGGAATGTGCCCTGCCTCCACCCATCTGACTGCTATGGCTGTTATGTGCAGCAGCAGGCCGGTGCATAGGATGCCTGTGGCTGCCTTCTCCAGACGTTTTCTCAGTGTGATGAACTGCACCAGAAAGAGAATGGTGGAAAGTGTGTAAAAACAAAGGGTGCCTGTTAAAAAGAGTTCATAAGCGGTCTTAATCATGACTTTGTGTGTTTTTTTACAATATATAGGGCGTCATAGCCATAGTTTTTTTTAACCCAGTCTTCTATATAATGCCATTGGCCTTTAGTGAAAGATTCCTCTATCCTTGTATTGTCGAGGGATAGCAGCAGTTCTTTGCGTTTTTGGGCGTTATCTTCTGTGGCGATGATCCATGTCCTCATCTCCTCCAAAAAGGCAATATAGCCCGTTGAATGCCTGGTAACAACTGGTGTGAGTTCTTGTTTCAGGCGCTTTGCCAGCACAGGGCTACTTCCTGAGGTAGAGACCGCTACCTGTATGGGGCCATTTTCTATGATCGTAGGGTTAATGAAGCTGCCCTGTTCCGGTGCATTGACCACATTACAGAAGATATGATTTGCTGCAGCCAGCTCTGAAATGAGCCTTTGTGTGGCAGGATCATTGGTGGCGGCTATGACCAACCAGGCATCCTGCAGGTCTTGTGGTTGAAAAAATCTATTATGCCAGGTGATCAGGCCTGCTGCAGCCAGTTTTTTAAGGCCTTGAGTGAGCTCAGGGCTGACCACGTAGATCACTGCCTCTTTGTTCAATAGACCCTGTATCTTTCTTTCGGATACCCGTCCTCCACCTACTACTAATACCTTTTTATCTTTAAGGGAGATGAAGATAGGATAATATTTTTGCATTTTTTTACAAAGGTTGTAATTTAGTGACGTTTTAATTATAGCCATGGCAGGTTGTAACATGGAAAAAATCTTGTGCCAAGTGTAGAAAGGGAGGAAGGTATGCAGATCAAAAAGGCGGTGGTTCCTGTTGCAGGACTCGGTACCCGTTTTTTGCCGGCCACAAAGGCCATTCCAAAGGAGATGTTGACCATAGTGGACAGACCCACCATCCAATATATAGTTGAGGAGATAGTGGCGTCAGGTATAAAAGAGGTGGTTTTGATCACATCATCAGGCAAGGCTGCCATAGAGAACCACTTTGACTATTCCTTTGAACTGGAAACCTTTCTTGCCCAGAAGGGCAAGCGAGATTTATTGAGGGAGGTGCGCAATATCTCACGCCTCATTGATGTGGTCTCGGTTCGACAGAAGGAGCCATTGGGCCTTGGACATGCGGTTATGATGGCAGAGACGGTCATAGGGGATCAGCCCTTTTTCGTGGTTTTAGGTGATGATTTGGTGGTTTCAGAGGTGCCTTGTGTATATCAGATGAAAAAACTCTTTGAGGAGCTCAATGAGAGTATTGTGGCAGTGCAACGGGTGCCGGAAAACGAGGTGTACAGATATGGCATTGTAGAGGCTGAAGAGGTATCGCCAGGGGTTTACAAAGTAAACAAGCTCATCGAAAAGCCTGCGCCCGGAAGCACCACATCCAATTTGGCCATCATAGGCCGTTATTGCTTGAGACCAGAGATATTTAGCTGTCTGCACAGAACCCTGCCTGGTGTGGGTGGAGAGATACAGTTGACGGATGCCCTTTCCATGTTGAAAAATGAACGGGCCCTCTATGCCTATGAATTTCAGGGCAGCCGTTTTGATGCAGGGGATAAGTTGGGTTACCTGCAGGCCACTATACATTTTGCCTTGGAGCATCCTGAAGTTGGTGGACCATTTAAGCTGTTTTTGCAGGATATCGTGTCTAAATTCTCCTCCTGATAAATGCTTATAAAGATCGCTCTACCGGTGCCGATTAATGACGGCTGCCTGGTCTATTTAGTGCCCAATGGAATACCAATACCTCAACGAGGGGCCCGTGTGCTGGTTCCTCTTCAAAGGCGTGAGGTAGTGGGCCTTGTTATCGGACCGTACTTCGACGAACCTGCCTTTGAGGTGCGGGAGATAAAAGAGGTCTGGGATCACAGCTCTTTTCTGCCTCCAGTATTGCTGGACTGCCTGGAATGGGCGAGCCGTTATTATATGTATCCTTTGGGACATGTGATAGACGAGATTATACCAGGTGATTTACTCTCTAAGAGGACCCCTTGTGTAAGCCGTAAAAAAAATGGCATGGATGTAACTTCCTATGCCCTGGTGGAAAGCAGGGTTAGTCAGCCATTGCACATCCTTACCAATGAGCAGACCACTGCCGTAAATGCCATTGAAAAGGCGATAACCAGCGGTGTATATGAGACGTTTTTGTTGCATGGTGTAACCGGAAGCGGAAAGACCGAGGTATATCTTTCTGCCTGTGAACGGGCATTGGCCCTGAGTAAGCAGGCCTTGATCCTGGTGCCTGAGATAGCTATGACCCCTCAGACCATCTCGCGTTTTCAGTCTCGATTCGGTGATGTGGTCTCTACCCTGCACAGCGGGCTTACCCCTGCACAGCGTAAGAACCAGTGGCTGCGTATTCTAAATAAAGAGGCAAAGGTGGTGGTGGGTGCCAGATCTGCTGTGTTTGCCCCTGTATGGGATTTAGGCCTCATTGTAGTGGATGAGGAACACGACCCATCTTACAAACAGGATGACAAGTTCCGTTATAACGCCAGGGACATAGCCGTGATGCGTGGCCGTATGTCTTCGGCTGTAGTGGTCTTGGGTTCAGCCACGCCATCCCTGAGCAGTTATAGAAATGCCCTAACAGACAGATATAGGCTTATTACCTTGACCAGACGGGTTGAAGAGCGACCCCTTCCCGTGATAAGCCTGGTGGATATGCGGGAGGAGATGCGACGTGAAAGGGAAAGAGGTCGTCAGATTAGAAGGCAACATCTTGATGTTACAGATGATTTCAAGAGGCCACCCTGGTTGAGTGAACAGTTGGACTCGGCTATCCATCAGACATTGGAACAAAGGGAGCAGGTGTTGCTTTTTTTGAACCGCAGGGGATATGCATCCCATGTCTTTTGTGCGGATTGCGGTCATGTCTTTTCCTGTGAGCATTGTAGCGTAAGCCTTTCATGGCATAGAAAGAGGGATAAAAGGACATCACAAACCGTCCAGGTGAAAGGTGGTCTTAAGGGCTTTCTTTTGTGTCATTACTGTGGAAAGGCCATGCCAGCCATGCCGGTATGCCCTAAATGTGAGGGGACCAACATTCAGACCCTTGGATATGGTACCGAAAGGGTGGTAGAGGAACTCAGGTCTCGATATAGAGGAGCAGAGGTGGCCCAATTAGATAGGGATGTCGCCGCTGCCAAGGGATATGTGGAGGAGGTGCTAGGAGCATTTAAAAGACAGGAGCTCGATATCCTGGTGGGGACACAAATGGTTACCAAGGGGCATGATTTTCCACATCTGACCCTTGTTGGCGTTCTGTTTGCTGATATGGGCTTGAACCTGCCTGAATACAACGCTGCCGAGCGCACCTATCAACTGCTTTCCCAGGTGGCTGGTAGGGCAGGCAGGGGAGGGTCTTTAGGCAGGGTTATTGTGCAAACCTGGCTGCCAGAGCACTATGTGCTGGAATACGTGATGGGGCACGATTATGTAGGTTTTTATGAGCGAGAGATGGCCATGCGCAGCCGTATGAAATATCCGCCTGTCAGTCGCATGATCAACCTGCTTTTTAATGGCCTCAAGGAAGAGGATGTGCAAGAGGCAGCCTATTATGTGCGGGTTCAGGCAGAGACCTTGCAGGGCCAAAAATCACGGCTATATGCTCAAATAGAGCTACTTGGACCTGCTCCATCCCCCATATCCAGACTGAAAAACCAGTATCGCTGGCAGCTATTGATTAAGGGCATAAAGGGGGTGCATGCCTTTTGTGATGACTTGCTGGCTACCCTTGACCTTAAGCGTATGCAAGGTGTACGATTACAGGTGGATGTGGACCCAATGAACTTTATTTGATTGATATTATACCGATAACTTTATTACCGTCGCTTCAAGTTATGTCGAATTGACCATCCTTCTCTTATAGCAGTCTTTTGGTTATCGAGTTGTTTTTTATAGTTTTAATTGTTTTATGAGGAGTTGAATGACTTTTAATGCAATATATTGAATTCATAGAGATTAAAAAAGGGCGGGCATAAACCCGCCCATTTTTTACCACATGAGTGTCTCTAATACTAATCCGTGGATGGTTCTGTAAAATGGATTTTTAGGGGCACCATCAGTGGGGTTATTGCTAACAGCAACCGCAGCTTCCGCCTGTTCCGCAGCTGCTACTACAGCTACAACCGCCAGCAGGGGCATCAGAAATATCCACTAACTGTACCTTGAAATGTAGGGTTTTACCTGCGAGGGGCGGATTCATGTCGATGGTTAGGCTGTCATCCGTAACATTGACTATAGTTGCCGGCATCCTCATGCCGTCTTCCATTTGTATGCCGATGGTCATGCCTGGTTCAGGGGTGAATTGATTGCCTACCATGGAGCGGGGCAGCACATGCACAAGGCTTTCGTCGTGTTCTCCATAGGCCATGTCCGGTGTCAGGGTAAAAGAACGTTCAGAACCTATCTCCATACCCAATATGGCATCGTTGAAGCCTTGGATTATCTGGCCCGATCCCACCTGAAACTGTAGTGGTTGACCACCGATACTGGTATCGAATACCTCGCCGTTGTCCAATGTGCCGGTATAATGCAGGGTAACTACATCGCCGTTTGAAACTGTTCTCATAGAGTTCTCCTTTGAAAAAATCCAGCAAAAAGACCTGGGACCTTATTGCTTATATTAAGCATAACACCTTTTTCAGCGAATAACCATAAATAATTTCATTTTTTTTCGATCCACGGAGGCTCAGGCCTGTGCTTCCATGTGGCGAATTTGAGTTTTTCTGCAATGTAATAGCGCCGATAGGCCGCCACCGCATTTTGAGGTACGCGATATTGTTCAGGCATGGCCTGCACAAATTCCGTAAGGCCGTTGTTTGCATATCTTTTCCCTCTAATCTGCCTCAAAACCTCGATGGAGGCATGGTCCTTCTGCCTCTGCCAGCGATAGCGGTATTCCTCGTTTAATGCCAGCATCAGTTCCTGTGTCCACAGCAGGTTTTCATAGGATTCAGCCACCCACAGCACGCAGGGGTGTTTTTGGTGTGTGGGCCGGTATGGAGTTGTATGGCCATGAAGATGCAGGGCGCTGCATATGATCTGCACGCCCTCCAGTATCATCTTTATCACATGCTTATCACAGTGATACTGGGCACATCGTTTGAAATCCAGATCCAAGATAAAGATGTTCATATTCATTTACCTACGTGGAAGATGTCTCATTTATATTGGCACAGAGGGTTATTTGATCGCGAAATTCGGGTGTAACAAAACAGCTGACAGTTCATGAAAAATTTGTTATATTTTTAATCGAAAATCTTATGGTTTGGAGTGTGGCCATGTCTAAAACCCCCATTACAATAACTGTCATTCTGGCACTTCTTACGCAAACTTTACCTCTCAAAGCATTTTCATATACCATAATCTGCGAAAGTGAAAAGAAACGATACAACCGTTGCCCTGCTGAGGTTCAAGGCCCCGTACGCCTGGTAAATAAACTATCTGATGCTGATTGTATCTATGGCCGTACCTGGGGTTATGATAGAAACAGCATCTGGGTAGACAAGGGCTGCAGAGCAGAATTTGAAATAGGTGGTGGTATCCCACCCCGTGGATATAATAGATCTCCAGCACCTCCTGTATATGCCCCTCTGCCGCCACCCATGGCCCCCCATGACCTTGGGCCTCCCAGACAGATACGATGTGAAAGCAACGACAGAAGCTATAACTACTGTCCAGCAGATACGAGCGGAGGTGTGCGGCTCATAAGGGAGCTCTCCAAGGCCCCGTGCATCAGGTGGCAGAGTTGGGGCTTTGATGATGGAGGTATCTGGGTGGACAGAGGCTGTAGGGCCGTGTTTGAGATACGGCCCAGATTGCACGGAGGTCGTCTCGAAAAACATAGACATAAAGATGACTCGGATGATGCAGCCTTAGTGGCGGCAGGTATTATAGGCGGAGCCCTTTTACTTGGGGCATTGGCTGAACCAGGAAATGAAGCGGCGCCTCCTGCCACGACTGATGAGTGGAAACGGGTGGAGCCTGCGCCTCCTGTCATCCCTAACAGTGAGTATGAGACCAAATCACCTGGATATAGTGTTCCAACCGGAAGATTCAGTGGTTACAGCTCCTTTTATGATGGCGAGGTCCAGATCGACGTAAGAAGGGACGGCAGGGTTACTGCATATCTACACGGTTACAAGCAGGATGGTTGGTTTGAGGGAAGCATCTTGCACTTAGATGAAAAGAGTTATGATACCTATCTCACACAAGACGGTTTTAGGGCAGTGGAAAGGGAAAATAGGGAGCATCGCATAGAATTTCACAGACAATAATTACTCTATTGCAGAGCACCCCATCTGGCGCCTATTCCACAAACACCGGCTGCTCATCGCCCCTCCCCATCTCCACATCTTGCCTCAGAAGTCGCTTAAAAAAGACATAAATCCCCTGGACTTTGCTTAATACCCTTTCTGAAACCCCACGCCCAACCGTAAACGACGCTTCAAAACACCGCATATCCTTCGAACTTTGGTTAACAGAGGGTAAAAAAAACAATTCCACGTTTTTTATTGACAGAAACGCCGGTTCCAGGTGATGAGCAGGACAGGGAGTTGTCATTGCGCCACGCGCCGAGGCCTCGGCCCGAAGGGCGCTCGCGCCGAGGCGAGCGAAGCGAAGCAATCCCCTGCACAAAAGAAGATAGGGGCGACCGGCCGGTCGCCCCTACTTCTAATAAC
>Ga0209227_1001338_pt1 | contig 19315 bp, 9 predicted proteins | sample YNPBryantNP2012_FD_185815 | JGI IMG/M metagenome (GOLD analysis project Ga0209227, IMG submission 185815) | Anoxygenic and chlorotrophic microbial mat microbial communities from Yellowstone National Park, USA - YNP Bryant NP 2012 (SPAdes)... ...
GTTATCCGGCTGAGTGCTCATCTCTTGGTGGTGCTCCTTATGCGAAGAGATTTGGCCGGGAAAAATGGGCCGTACAGGGGGATTTTAGCCCGGAATGGGGGAATTGTCAACGCATAACAGTGGTTATGTAATGGTCACGTGTGGGTTAGGAGCGCAGGCTGCAGGTCGCAAGTTGCAAGTCGCAGGGAGCAGGGAGCAGGTCGCAGGGAGCAGAGGCAGGGCGCGGAGGGACGGGGGAGCAGGGGAGCGGAGGAGCGGGGGAGCAGGGGAGCGGAGGAGCAGGGGAGCGGAGGAGCGGGGGAGCAGGGAAGCGGAGGAGCAGGGGAGCGGAGGAGCAGGGGTCAGGGGGTGGGGGGGCCGAACAGGTCCGGGTGGGACTGAACCTGCTCCTCCAGGTCCCGGTCGTGGCGGATGACGATGACCCGGTAGCCCAGGTCCCGCAGGGCCGCACGGACGCGCCGGTCCTCCGCCGCCACCTCCGGCCGGTCGTGGACGGCGCCGTCACAGAAGACGCAGGCCCGCGCCGCCTCGTAGTAGAAGTCGGGGCGGGCCGGGTAGTCGGCCAGGTGCGGCTGCGCGTAGTCCGGCAGGCGGCGGCCCGTGCGGTACAGGTGCTCCAGGAAGCGCCGCTCCAACTCCGACGCCGGGTCGGTGCGCTCCAGCAGGTAGCGGTACTGCTCCTCCCGGCTCCGGCCCCCCACTTTCCGCTCCGGAGCGCTCCCGGCCAGCGCCTGCAGCAGGTCCCGCACCCGGTGGCGGTCCAGATCCGGGTGGTCCGGCTGGTTGTAGTAGGTCAGGAGACAGTCGTAGCAGGCGCGGGCGCAGCCCTCGGCCCGGCCGTCCGGCAGGAGCCGCGGCGGGCGCTCGTCCTCCCCCTCCGGGCTGAAGTGACAGATGCCCAGCGCCTCCCGCGCCACCCGCCCCAGCGCGGCGGGGTCGTCGGCCAGGCGGGAGAGGACGCCCAGCCCTCCCTCCGCGGCCTCCCAGAACAGGATGGCCCGATGGGCCCCGGAGCCCACGCGCTCCGAGGCCAGTTCCTCCTCGTCCACCTGGAAGACGGCCTCTATGCCCCGCTGCAGCGCGGCCTGCAGCGAGGCCAGCAGCCCCTCGTCCCATTTCCCCTCCAGGCGGACCAGCAGGATGTTGCGGGTGTCCCGCACCAGGAGACGGACGCCGCTGATGAGGGACCGCTTCGTCTCCGGCCCGGCCTCTTCTTCCTCCTCCAGCCGCGTCCATTCTCCCCGCGCTGGGTCCAGGGTGAAGCCGACATCCTGGGAGCGGCGCCAGCCGTGGTTGATCCGCCACAGGGTGGCCGATGGGCCGTAGATCAGGCGCAGGCCGGTGACGCCAGCCGGGGCCGTGGGGAGCGGGACGACGATCTCCTCCCGGTCCAGTTCCCCTCCCACCCTCGGCGCGAACCGGAAGTGGCTGGTGACCCGGTACCCCTCCCGCAGCCGCTCCTCCTCGTCGCAGGTAATCCGCTCCCGCCGCTGGGTGACCACGTCGGTCATCTCAAAGAAGCGCTCGCTGTAGTCGCTGTTGGAGGCGTCCAGCGGGGTGCCGCAGAGGGCACAGAGGTCGGTTCTGGCCTCCTCCCCCTCGTGGAAAGCGCCGCAGACGTGGCAGAGTTTGGCCCGGACGAAGCGGGCGGTCGCGTCGCCGCCGGGGAGTTGGCTGCGCGCCACCCGGTACTTGTTCCCCTCGTGGTAGATGATGTTGCCCGGGCCGAACTCGGTGACCGCCAGGAAGCGGGGGCGGGCGATGAACTCCCCCTCCCCGCCGCTGGGGATGTAGGCCCGGATGGGGAGGCGGGGGAAGTTGTAGCCGGGCAGGAAGCCCTCGCTGGCCAGGTAGCGGTAGGGGTAGAAGTCGGACTCGCCGATTTCGGCCAGGTTGCAGAGGAGGTCCTTCTGGCGGCGGGCCTCCCGCTCCTGCCGCTCCGCTTCGGCGCGCTCCTCCCGGGAGACCCGCGTCTGGTGGGAGCGGTCAATGACCGCCTGGGCCTCCCGCAACTGGCGGTCGGCGGCCCGGTACATCTCCCGCCAGCGGTCAAAGGCCCGGTCAAAGGCGCGGGGGGCGTCGCTCAGCACCTGCTGGAGCCACTCGTCGGTGTACCGCGCGGTCGCCTCGCCACCGGCCCGCAGTACCCGGCGGCACTCCTCCAGGCAGGCCTGCAGGCGCGGGCCGGAGAGGTGGATGTAGTGCTGGACGTGTTCCTTCAGCGGGAAGTCAGGCCGGGTCGTATCCACCACTTCGGTGATGGAGTGGCCCAGGGAGAGGCCGGTGTGGGCCAGCCAGATGGCGTGGATGTGGGCCCGGAGCATCTCCTCGTTGCCCAGGTCCAGGCGGGGCGGGGCCACCGCGCCGGAGACCATTTGGACGGGGCGGCGGAAGAAGTACTGGTCGTGGCCGCTGCCGGCGGCGCAGTAGGTCAGGATCAGCGCGGGCTGCCCGCTGCGCCCGGCGCGCCCGCTGCGCTGGGCGTAGTGGGCCGGGTTGGGGGGCACGTTGCGCAGGTGGATGACGTTCAGGTCGGCGATGTCTATGCCCAGTTCCATGGTGGGGGAGCAGAAGAGGCAGGCCAGGCGGCCCTCCCGGAAGGCCTCCTCCCGCTGGATGCGCAGTTCCCGGGCCACCTGCCCGGTGTGCTCCCGCCCCTCCAGCGGCCCCAGTTCGGCGGCGATGCGGGTGTAGAAGTCCCGGAAGAAGGCGTTGGCCTCCCGGTCGGTCATCGGCGAGGCGAAGCGCATCCAGCGGCTCCGGACGGGGTCGGGCGGGGGCGCGCTGCCGTCCCCCCGGCGCCAGCGGAGGGCGTCGGCCCGTACCCGGACCCCCGTCCGCTCCCGGTTGAAGGTGAGGTAGCCCCCACTGCGCAGCGCCTCCAGCCAGGCCGCCAGGAGCAGGTCGTACTCCTCGCCGGTCAGCGGGGCGCGCAGGTGGGGCCAGGCCTGGGGCGAACGGAGGAAACGGCCCAAGGTGCTGCGGGCGGAGAGGCTCAGGTCGTGGGGGCCGCGCGGGGCGTCCCCCAGAACAGCCCACCCGGCCTCCCGCAGCCGCTCGTCCTCGTCAAAGGTCCAGGGCTCTTTGAGGGCCTGGGTGACCTGGCGGCGGATGCGGTTCTGGACCTCGGGGTCCAGGCACTCCGCGTCCAGGACCAGGGCGCGGCGCAGGTGGTCCAGGAAGGCGCGAGCCACGAAGAGCCGCTGGGCAGGGGTGGCGTCCTGCAGCAGGGGATGGCCCGTCCAGGCCGCCGGGTCGCGGCAGAGGTCCTCCAGGCCGTCGTAGTCTATGCGCAGGAGGCCGCACTGTTCCAGGTTGGGCTGGACCACCCGCCAGCCCCGGCGCAGGTCCTCGTAGATGCGGTACTCTATGAAGGCCTCCAGTGCCTCCCGGTTGAGACGGGCCAGCCGTCCTGCGGGTGCCGCCTCCCGCGCGTAGGCCTCCTGGGGCAGGTCCAGGGCGTCCACCACCCGTGCGGCGATGGTGGTGTGGTCCAGGGGGGAACCGTCCGGAGGGAGGGCGCGGTAGATGGCGGAGCGCAGGAGCGCCACCTGGACGAAGTCGTTGAAGTGGCCGGCCTGAAGGGAGGCGTCCTGGCGGTTGTCGGTGAAACTGAGTAGTTTGGCGGCGCTGGGGTCCACCGGCTGGCGGCGCAGTTCGGCGACGGCGGAGATGGAGAGGAGGGTGGTGGCGGTGCTGCGCCCCTCGCTGGAGAGGCGGGCCAGTTTGCGGAACTCCCCCTCCCGGCGGGTGTAGACGGCGCCGCAGGCCAGGCAGGTGAGGAAGGGGCGGGGGAGGAACCAGGCCGGGGTTCCTTCCCCTTCCGGCCCCACCGTGCCGTCGGGCCGGACCCACAGGGGCCGGGGGCAGGCATCCCGGTACTCCGGTTTGAGGGAGCGGCCGTTGCGGGTCTCCCGGAACCAGGCGTCGGGCAGGTCGTCCTCCCGCTCCCGGCCCCAGATGGGCTGTGCGGGGTCCTCCACCAGGAGGTAGCCGGCGCGCCACCCCCGGGCGGCCTCGTCCCCCTCTTCGGAGAGGCGGGGGTAGAGGGCGCCCTCCTCCTCGTCCCACCAGACGGCGTAGTACTCCTGCCCGCACTCCCGGCAGAAGAGGACGGGGTAGAAGATGCGCGTTCCGTTGGCGGTGGGGGCGTAGTACTGGCCCTCCAGGGTGACGGAGCGGGCGGAGGGCTCCTCCAGGGTGGCGTAGACGGTGCTGCCCTGGGAGATGAACTGGTGGAGTTTGAAGGCGAAGACGGGGAGGCCGTCGGGGGTGCGCAGGCGACTGCCCAACCGGAACATCGCCTCCAGGTAGTCCCGGCAGCGGTCGGGGTCGGCGCCGGTCTGTTCGGCCAGCAGGCGGGCGCCCTCCTCCAGGGGGATGGGGGTGCGCCGCCGCAGGTGGCCGTTCTCCTCTTCCTCCACGCCGAAGGTCCGCTCAATCCAGACGGCGACGGGGTGGCGGATGAAGGCCTCCAGGGGGAGGTCGGTGGGCGGGTCGGAGGAGAGGGCGGCGCGCAGGGCGTCGGGGTCGGGGGCGCCGACGGTGGCCCGGCGCAGGGTCTCGCCGATGACGTTCTCCGGGGGGACGGGGATGCCAAAGATGCGGGTGGCGACGTCGGCGACGGCCCGCCGCTGTTCCTCCCAGGTGCCCCCGGCGACGATGGTGGCGCTGGTCCCGATGCAGAGGAGGTGGGGGTTGCCGGAGCGCTCCCGGAGGCGGCGCACCAGCATGGCCACGTCCGCCCCCTGGCGGCCGCTGTAGGTGTGGAGTTCGTCCAGGACCAGGAACTGGAGGTCCGCCACCGCCCGCTCCACGAAGACGCGCTCCTCGGGCCGGGTGAGGACCAGTTCCAGCATCATGTAGTTGGTGAGGAGGACGTGGGGCGGGTCGTTGATCAGGGCGTCCTTCTCCGCCCGACTCTCCTGCCCGGTGTAGCGGGCGAAGCGGGGAAGGGAAGACCCCTCCCCCGGTCCCTCCCCGAAGCGGGGAGGGGAGAACCTCTCTCCCGGCTCCCCCGGCCCCTCCCCCTCCACCCGGGCCAGCAGGCGGCGGATGGCCTCCAGTTGGGAGTTGATGAGGGCGTTCATCGGGTAGATGATGATGGCGCGGACGGAGCGGCGTTCGGGGTGGTTTTTGAGGATGTGGTCCACGATGGGGATGAGGTAGGTGAGGCTCTTGCCGGAGCCGGTGCCGGTGGTGAGGACGTAGGGCTGGCGGCGGGCGTAGAGGCGCAGGGCCTGCTCCTGGTGGGCGTAGAGGCGGAAGGGCTGGCCGCGCTCATCGGTGAAGATGCGGGCGCAGAGGGGGTGAAGGAGGCCCTCCTCCACCAGTTCGCCGACGGTGTGGCCCATTTCGTAGGCGGGGTTGAGTTGGAGGAGGGGCTGGGGCCAGAGGGCACCCTCGCTCAATTGCCGCTCCACGTGGGCGCGCAGGTGCGCGTCGGCGATGGTCAGGAAACTGCGGACGTAGGCATCGTAGTCCCGCAGGACTCGCTGGCGAAGAGAAAAAATATTCATAGGGCTTCCACAGCAGGAATTTATAGCCAGTAAAGTACTTTCTTTTCGCGAGTCTGTGTCACTTTTAGTGGGCGTCCTGTCCTCGCAGTGTAGTCACAGAGGGACCTGGCGTAGGCTATAGTAACAGGCATGTCAACTGTACGGTGAAGAGCATTAATATGGGCTACGCTTAACCAGTAGACATGAGCCGCCAGCACTTTTAAAGATGTGGTGCCGTATAATTGGCGGACCATTACTGATGTTGGGCACGGATAGATATATACTTGGTTTGTTTTTCTGGTTGGGTTTGTTTCTCTGGTTGTCTTCTCAGCGACTGCAAGAGTGTTCATCAGATAGGCTATTTTCTGGGATTCGCTACCTATGGCAATGCCATGGGAGGGTGTACCCTGTTTGTTGCCAGGTTGCCACAACCTGACTCCGCTATCAGGCACTATCAGCACAATATCACTGGCTATAGAGCGACTTTCTGTCGCTTTCTGAATATGGTCAACGTACTCTTCCATGTCCGGGCCTATGTGGACGATCAGACGGTTGGGGGGAGGACAATCATCAGACACACCATATTTCAGGAGCGTTCGGATGATCTGATCGGTCTCTGCTGTTATATCAAAGGCCTGAGGATTTTTGCTCTTGTCGGCGACTCTGGCTCCATAAGCCATTAACACCCCGTGGCAATCAATCAGCACTCCGGCTAATGCAAATGCTTTAGGGTCACTTGCCAGACCTAAGAAATATGTTGCCTCCGATGGACTATCACCAAAGGGCAAATCCACCAATTTCCATGGTTGGGCATGCAACCTGTATAGCCCCCCAAAGATGGCGTTTTGCACTATGTACTTTAAATCCTTTGGATTTATCAACCTGTTCCAATCCACCGTTGCTACATACCCGCCTTTGCACATCTCTCTCACCCGAGTTCCCAATTGGTAGGAACGACTTTCAGCAGACTGTTTCTCAGGATCATCGCTGTATCTGTCCTCTGAGCCCGGTGTAATCATCAGCACGAGGAAACGTCGGTTGGGTTGCGATTGTTTTATTGCTTCCAATTTCTCCAGAAAATCCGCGGGATGATCATCCAGTGGATATTCCAACATACAAAAAGGCACATTTACATTAGGCAGGGCCTTTGATAAAAACATCTCAGCCACCTGGCCAATTTGTTGCCAATTGATATTGGGAATTGCAGGGCTCGTTCCTGATAGTGGTACCAAAAGGACAACCTGGATATCATCGGGTTGAAAATATAACCCGCTTCCTTTTAACAGTTCCTCCCGGACCTGGCGGGGTTTGGAGGCTCCTGCCGCGCCATCGGGTTGAAAATATAACCCGCTTCCTAACAGTGCTTGACCGAGGATGGTTCTTAATCCGTTACCTGTTTCCAGAGAGGTCTCAAACTCATGCAGCCAGAACCAGGTTTCAAAGCCAATATCTTCGGGTCTGACAGGCTCCGGATTGAAGGAGATTCTCTCACAATCTGCCAATAGGGGGATGCGTTTAACGAATCGGCATAGGAGGTCAAAATGCTCTTCCGTATTTCTCGTTGTGAGGGAACGCACCGATTTGAGCAAATCAGAACCCTCGCCGTGCTCCTGAGCAAGTTCAGCCAGACCCACAGGTTTTCCTTCCCTAAAGAACCAGAACCGCTCTTCGCAGAAGAGAAGAGGGAATCTGTCTTCTGGAACCTGAACCCGAAAAGCGGCACCCCTATAGATTTCCAGGTTACCCTTTGAAAATACTGGTTTGTCAGGAATGACCTCAACCCAGCCCGATAGTCTATCTTCTCGTATTTTGTATCCATTGCCTGAGAATGCAGACTTGATGCTACTGGTCACCTTCTGTTGCCAGAATTGGGGTGGCCAGCGGTCAGAAAGAGAACCATTGCTTCTAAACACTGAAAGTCTTACCTCTGGCGGCGAGTAATTTTGCGAGAAGAATCTTTTTATCAAATTAAAATAACCGCGGTATTCATTGCGCAACCAACAGAAATAACCTGGCTCAAATCCCTTCTTGGTGGGCTTTACTGTGAGGGAGAATGTATTACGCAACCGTTCCTCAATTTCTGGAGAGGCCTGGAAAATCAGGAAATCTCGATCGGCATAGCGGGTTAAGCGGTATATATGGACCATTTGGCAGGGTTACCTCCAGGGTGAGTCGGTGTCTTGCAAGATTATGGTAAATTACCAATAACTATCAGGTGGGTCTTGGCTCTGGAGATAGCGACGTAAAGAAGTTCCTCCTTTTGGCGAACGGGCAGCCGCTGGATTTCTGTAAGTATGATAACATCTCGTTCCAGACCTTTGAAGCCATGGATCGTACAGCAGGTGACCTGGTTCGCTACAGGCTCCAAACTCCAGGTGAATGCAAATTTCCGGGATCGTGCGCTAGGCTGTCCCCATATGCTTTTCTCTTTTGCGCTGGGGGTAAGGATTGCGATTTGTGAAAGTGAGATTCGCTGTGCTGTTAAACGCTCTAATACGTTTTCTACCGCCTCATATTCGTTTGCAAAATTTGCCATAGGAACAAACTCGGGATCGGGTCCGGGAATACCACTGGGACTGATTGGTCTGAGGCCTTGATAGTATCTCCTAACCAGTTCAAATACAGGGTTTGTGTTTCTCATATTTCTGGTTAAACGATAGCAAGGCCATTTGAAGGGAATTCTGCCCCGGTCATAAATCTTCTGGTTATCGTCATAGAAGAGATAGAAGATGCCGTTTTGGGGATCGCTCAGCAACTCGTGCAGTACTTCAAGCCACAAGGGTTCAAAATCCTGTCCTTCATCCACTATGATGGTGTCAAACCTAAAATTTAGTTCAGCGGCGGCTTGCCTGAGCGCTTCTGGCATCATTTTCCCAAAGTAGACCCCGCGATCAACGCCCAGAGTTTCTGACCAATCTGGCAGGTGAGTCTTTCGCGCAGTGCGCACCGTGTTCATGCACAAGGTGTGGAAGTCAGCGATGTATATATCGGGTAAGCCGAAAGGGCTCCTGCTTAGCCACTCTGCCAGATTCCGGTTGAAACAAGTCAACAATACCCGATGCCCCAATTGGGCCATGCGCCGTGCTTTTTCCGCTGCCAACAGGGTCTTTCCCGAGCCAGCGCAGCCAGCAATCAAAACCTGGGGGTTATCTTCAAGGGAGAATAACACCTGAAATTGCTCTTCTGTAAGTTCTATACGGCGCCTTTCGGCCTCCCTGATTTCATAGGCCAGGAATGACTCAATGTGCCAGTCTCTTGCAAGTACATCCTTAAGAAGAGCGAGCCCCTCCTCGCCAGGAGGATCATTTTTACCTTGATGGAGTCTCAAAATCTGGCGCAGACGTTTCTTAATATCGGGTAAATCGCGTCGGTCTAACGTTATTTCAGGAAGGGCTTCGCTGCCCAGATAGCAGTCGTCTGGGATTTCAATATCGGGAAAACAAACAGCAGTAGCGATTCTAAAAGTCCGTTGAGGTAACCGATTGTTTTTTATATAATCATCAAGTTTCCGCTCGTAATCTTTTGCTGCGTCAGTGGCCTGAACGTATGGATTCTTAATCTGATGCCGTATCCGTTGTGCCTCGGGTTTGCTCAACTCTCTAATGGGTGTTGAATACCACATATTCCCTTCCCGAGAGATGCTACCCCCTTTGACTTCAAGCATTAATACACCCAATTGAGGGTGTGCGACTATGAAATCAGCTTCCCGGTCACTCACTCCTCGGCTATGAGCTCGCTTGATGGCTGTACCATATAGCACAAGCCAATCATCGCTGAGCTTTGAGAGGTAGTCGTAAACGAGGTGTTCTGCTCGCCGATCGAATTTCGCTTTTCTCTCGCTATCTGGAATATGTTGAGGATAAATCCGCGCCATAGAGAATGCCCTCCGCGTACTCTTCAAAACGTTCTTGCCTCGCGGTGCTACCGCTGCCTCCCTGCCGGCATAATTCTCTGAGTTGCTAATGGTTCCGGACAACCAGCGGCAGATGTATCCTGGCTCCGCCGTACATTTCAATGTGCGCCTGCAGCACGCCCGGATCCCGGTAGAAATAGCGCCAGATAAACCCGGTCTCGTGATTCGCGATGGCCAGGAACAGCCACTCCTGTGCCAAAGCGCTGAAGCGCGCACTGCATTCCCCATAGTCAGGGGCCGAGGGATGGGTCATCACCGAGTCTCGGAATCCGAAAGGTGATTCGTAGGCACAGTCAAACGTGGTGGAGATGGCCTGCAGGTTGGTGATAGCCTCAGAAGCCAGGGGGGTGATAAGGGCCAGACCGCTGGCATGAGGTGTCACCAGTCCAGGGCGGGTTTCGGATATGACACCGGTGGGGACAGGCGGCGCGCCCTGTTGCACATAGGAGCCGTTTCCCACGTCAAAACAGTCCGAAAGCCCCCAGGCATCGTAGCCTTGATTGCGGGCATAAGCGATTTGTGCCTGAGTGGCAGGGACAATGGTGTTCTCTCCGTAAGCAGTGTTCAACTCTCGTATGAAAAGGGCGGGTGCAGCGTAGGTGAAGTAGGATCCGTCCCAGGCCATTTTCTCCACGGTGATGTTGTCGTAGGTCCCAGAGGGTCCCTCCAGCGCATCCAGGCTCTGGCGGAACTCTTCGGCGCTCAATTGCCCCAGTGCGCGAGCCACGAAGTTGATTATGCGGTTTTCATTGGAATAGTAATCCGCCAGGGCACCGCCCTGAGGGTCTTCCACCGCGCCCCATGAAAAACGATGAGTGTCATAATGGTACCACAGGGTGAAATCCATATCGTCCAGGATGGCGTCGGCCTTCTGGGCAAGCGCAGAGTGCCCGTTCGCTTCAGCATATCCCCGGATGGTGATCAGACTGGCAGCCAACCACGCATTGTCCACCGATGGTACCAGGTGGTTATCCCCCGTGTTACTGCCGACAACGGGTGGATTCCAGGAAATCCAGTACCACTGGTAGAAAACACTGCTCCCGTATGCGTTAGGGCCATGGGGTTGTGAGGATTGCGACCCGGTTTGCCAGGCGCGCAGTTGGTCCAGTATCGCGCTGACTTCGGTCTCCACATCGCTCCAGGAAGGGCTCCACGACCGGCCCAGATCATAAGCGGCCAGCCACGAGAGGGCATAGAGGCCGATTTCGGCGGGATTGGCGTAATCGCCGCCCGTGATAGAGTTTGACCACCAACTGTAAGGGAGGTGGTTTTGGGTGGCCTGATCGGAGTGGAGGTAGGTCCAGGTGTCCCGGGCCACGATGTCCAGAAAAACTGAAGCATCTGTGACCTGAGAATGGGTACCTGCTCCCATTGCCAGAGGAGTGCGGGTCAGCCCGCACTGTGCTGGCAGTCCGCATAACAGTAACATCAGCACCAGACACAATCGTGCCACCTGATTCATTTTGTCTCCCTATTCGCGCACGTAAATATCGTCCAGAATTATTACCCCGGTCGGCCCTGTTCGGTTGTGTTCAAAGGTGAATACCAGTTCGCTCATCTGCGTGTGCGCGATGGGAAATTTATCCAAGCGGACACTGAACCAGTTTCCTGCCGGGGTCAACGTCAACGGGTAGATGATGAAGGCGGTCTCCTGGTTGTTCGCCCGTTTCAGTTCTATTTTGAGGAATGCAGGAGCCGGGACTCCTTCTTCGCTGCGCGCCCAAAAGTTCAGCGTGTGGTAAGGGGAAAGATCGGCTCCGTCCAGTTTGATCCAGAAAGCAGACCAGCCGTACTGCTCCAGCGTGTACTCCAATCGGACCGCGCAGCCCCCTCTTCCGTCTGGCTGATAGGTGACGTTGAGCCGATTGGCTGTGGCCGGATCGTAAGCAGCACCCATACGGTCACCACCAGCGCAGGAATTAAAGTTGGTAATAGTAAGGGAGCGCGGTGTCGGAGTTGGGGTGGGGGAGGGCGTGTCGGTCGGCATCGGAGTTGGGGTGATTGTAGGGGTCGGTGTAGGGGTGGGAGGAGTGGTCGGCGTGGGTGTGGGTGTTGGAGTGGGTGTGGGCGTCGGTGTCGGTTGCTGAACCTGACCAATGGCAAATTCAACACTCCGGGAGCGGGCCCGTGGGTCCAGCGCTCCGGGGTCGGAGACTGGCTGGTGGACCTGATCTCGCCCCGGCGGCGCTACAACGGCTATTACTTCAAAGCGGTCTCCAATCTGTACGGGGTTCTGAGCGCTACCTACCCAGAGAGTTGCTTCCCACCAGCCAGTGGGGTCGGGCCTGACCGGGCTGGCGATCCACCAGCCTGCGGCATAGGGGGCGGTGGGATGAACCAGAACATATACCCATAAATCAGGGTCTTCTGCTACATACCTGGATGTGCCGAAAACGGTCAGTTGTGCCGCGCCCTCTCCACTGCCCCGTGCTGTAACAAGGTTGCCCGGTTGAGGAGAAGTGATCCGCAACTGATAGGTTGCGTCCTGGCAGAGGGTCTGAAAGTCAAAGATCAGCCCGATGATGGCGACAAGCAAGCCACCCAGGCCGATCAGGACTTCAGGCAAGTTGAACCGGTCTCCGCGGTCTTTACGGACTGCGCGAATCAGAATGACGATGATCCAGATCAGGCAGCCGCCCAACAGGATCAAGAGAACCCACCGTAAGGGAACAACCCATTCGCACATGTTTACCTCTTTGCGGGTTGGATTGATTGGTCGCGGGTTGTCCACCGCAGTATCAGGCTGCACCTCCGCGCGGCGGCTACCCTCTGGTCTGTTGTATTTTGACGAGCTGATTACAGCATACCGAAGTGCCGAAAGGCGGCCCGGATTGGCTCCACTTTGCTGGGTGGACAGGGGTTCATCCGTCTTTCACCCCGGCGTCGGGGAGAGCGCTGGACGGGAAGGCCGCATATCTCTTTGACATGCGCGATCCAGCACGTTTTGGGGTAGAAGCCGTAGTTTTCTTTCACCCACTTTTGGATTTGCCAATAGGTTGCCATTGTTCCTCCTGTGAAAAGGGCTACTCCACCCCACCGGTCAGAGTCTGGCGGAGCCACTGGAGCAGGTCGCCGGGGGTGCCCAGGCGCAGGGGGAGCGCGCCCGGCGGAATCGCCAGAAAGTGCCGGACGTCGTGCGTCACCAGCCAGTCGGCCCGGGCCTCCAGCGCCTCCGCCAGGATGAGGGCATCGGGCGGGTAGGAGAGCCACTGCCGCGCCGCCTGCACGGACTCCGGGCTGGCTTCGCCAGTGACCTCCACCCGCGCCGCGTTCAGCAGCAGGGCCAGGTCGGGCAGGGTGTCGGGCACTTTGCGCCGCACCACGGCCTCGCACTCCTGCAGCACCTGCGGGCCGATGAGGAGATGGAGGACGCCGATTTCGCCCAGGCGCAACAGCATCCGCGCACCCCCCTGGGGCGAAAGGACGGCGGCAAAGACCACGCTGGTGTCCAGGAAGACCTTAGCGACCGGCGGATTCACTCCGTACCTCGCGCAGGGTTTTCAGCATCGTCTCCAGGTCCGCGCCCTGGGCGCGCCACTGCGCGGCCAGCCGGTCCGCCAGCCGGTCGGTCTCCAGAGTCTGGGGCACCAGGATCAGCGCACCGTCCAGGTCCAACAGGGTCAGGATGCCGCCCTCCTGGATTTCCAGTTTCCGACGGAGCGGCGCCGGCAGGGTGATGACACCCCGTCTGGCAACCTGTACCTGATAGACGCCCATAGTGGCCTCCGAGGGAAATGACCAATAGCGAAATGACCAATGGCAAATGACCAATGACCGGATGAGCGGTGCAGGAATTCTGTATTGCAGTATAGCAGATAACCGGTTGCTGTCAATTGCCCGTTGGGAAGGGGGGCCCCAAATTGTGGGGACAACTGCTCTCAGTTGTCGCTACGAGGTGAGGGGGCCCTTCTCCCAGGCCTCCAGGACCTGCCGACGGGTGCGGTATTCGCCGTACTGGCGGAGTTCTTTCTCCTTCAGCACCCGGAAGGTCTCGCCGGGGAAGGTGCTCCGACGGCAGCGCTCCTCGTACCCGCGCGGGTCCAGCAGGTCCGCCACCTCCTCCCACGGGTCCAGGATGTCCGCCAGTTCCTTCTCGGTGAGGTCCGCCGGGTCCAGGATGTAGCGCAGTTGCTTGCGGGTGAGGCCGTAGAGGCGGGCGTAGATGGCGTCCAGTTCGGCCCGCAGGCGGGCCCGGCGGGGCTCGTCCCACCGGAAGGGCGGGAACGGGATGCCGTCCGGGGCGATTTCGGCCCATTCGGGCGGTTGCCAGCGGTGCCCGCCCGTTTTCGCCGCGTTCTCCTCCCACTGCCTGCGGATGCGGGCCCGCAGGTCCTCCCCCGCCTCCCGCCACACATCATCGGCGAAGGGCTTGATGTCCCAGGCGGTGTAGACCAGTTCCAGGACGCGCGGGACGATGACCCCCAGGTCCTCCGGCGTGTAGGCCCGGGGCGGAAGGACGGGAAACTGCTGAACATAAAAGAAGTTCATATTGACGCCCGCCAGCTTTTGGCGAACAACCCAGTCAAAAACGATGTTACTCAGATTTGCGAGCAGGCTTGTTATGAGAGCGGATTGTCGGACTTCCGCGAGAAGTAGAGGCGCGCTGTTCCCCACTCCTGCTTTCGGCATCAGGCTAAAAACGGCGGTGCGCTCGTTAGTCACATTTGTCACATTTCGGAAGCCTAGGAGCCAGCCGCGCTTCCAGTCGCGCAGGCGGGCCTGGACCTCCTCCGCCGGTACCCAGTACCAGGGCTGGACGACGAAGGCCGGGTCGGCGTGGTCTTCGGGCGTGGGGGTGGGGAGTTCTGTGCTGGAGCGGGAGGCGACGCCCGCGTAGGTGCCGAAGCGGTGGTCGTAGTGCCAGATCATCTTGGCCTCGTAGAGGGGGAGGTAGAGGCCCTTACCCCCCACCGGGGGCAGGAAGCGGTTGCCCACCCGCCGGTATCCCGCCTTTTCCAACTCCTCCCGCGTGCGGAAGAGGTGGGAGTCGTTGGACATGTGAAACATTGCCAGGAAGCGCACGCCCCAGGGGTTTTCGCCCCTGTCTTCGTTCACCAGCACGGGGACGCGCCGGTAGATGGACTTCGTCAGTTCGGCGTCCTGACGGGTGCGGAAGACAGGGCAGGTGCGGGTGTTGGGGTTGAGGAGGGCCAGGTCCTCCGGCGCCAGGGTGAAGCGCCGCTGGGGGTCCCCCAGGTGCTCCGTGCGGGTCAGGAAGAAGGCAAACTCGCTCTGCCCCGCGGGTCTCCCGCTCAGGGTCAGCAGGGAGAATTTGTAGCGGCTGTCCACCGCGGGAAAGAGTTTCTCCCGGTTCTCAAAGTCGTAGAGGCTGACCAGGCGGCCCGCGTCCACCAGGTGGCGGAAGAACTGCTGGTTGGTGGCGTCGGTGGCGATGCCGGTGGGGAGGACGACGCCCACGCGGCCCCGGTCGTTCACCAGGGCGGTGAAGAGTTCGGCGAAGACGGAGTAGGTGTTGATGTCGCCGCGGGCGGTGAGGGGGAAGCGGTTGCTCCCCCGCAGGAATTTGCTCAGCGCGTCGGCGTCCCGGAGCGCCTGCCGGTACTCCTGCCAGAGGGCGGGTTTCTCCTGGGGGAGGGCCTGGATGAGGCGCTGGCGGGCCGCCCTGTTGGGGGCGCGGGCGATCGCCGGGTCGCGGGTGGCGAAGAACTCCTCCTCCTGGAGTTTGATGCGCTCCCAGGGCGGGTTGCAGAGGATGACGTCAAAGCCGGCCCTCACCCCTCCCCCCGGCCCCCTCCCCTCTCCCGCGGTGCGGGAGAGGGGAGGGGGTGGCGGCGCAGCGGGCGAGGGGAGGGGGCTGGCAAAGACCTCCGGGAACTCCAGGGGCCAGTGGAAGAAGCGGTGGCGGGAGGCCAGGGCCCAGGCCCGGCCCACGATGCGCCCGTCCACCGCCTCCGATTCCAGGTAGCGGCGGACGGTGTCGGTGGTGATGGCCTGCTCTTCCGCCACCGCGACGGCCTCCCGGGTCAGGTCCTGGAAGAAGGCCGCGGTCCAGAGGTGGCAGGCGGTGGCGGTCTTCCACCAGTTGCTCCCCCGGGCGCGGGCGCGCTCAAAGGCTTCCCGCTTGCGCCGGACCTGCTCGGGGGTGTCGTCGGGCAGGGTCAGCAGGGCCGGTTCCACCGGCGGTGGGAGGGGGCGCGGCGGGGCGAAGAGGCCCCGCTGTCCCTCCCGCTCCTGGCGGTTCCGCCGCTTCAGCGCCTGGGCCACCCCCCGGTCGTCCCCCGATGCGGGCTCAAAGGCCCCGTCGGGGAGGCCGTGGGAGAGGACGGAGAGGTCCAGGACGCCCACCAGCGAGTCGCCGCAGCGGATGCGGTGGTCCAGGAAGGTGAGGGGCCTGCCCCGGGCGTGCCCCTCTATCCAGAGGGCCACTTTGCAGAGGTCCACGGCCAGGGGGTTGCGGTCCACGCCGTAGAGGCAGTGGGTGATGACGTCCCGCACGGCCTGCCGGACGGTCTCGGGGGCCGGTTCCTCCTCGCCGGTGCGGACGCGGGCCAGTTCCCGGCCCAGACGGCGGGCCGCGGCCAGGAGGAAGTGGCCGGAGCCGCAGGCGGGGTCGCACACTTTCAGGGAGAGGATGGCCGCCTCTTTGTCCTCCCGCGTCCGGGCCTTCCGCAGGCGTTCCTGGAGGACGGGCTCCAGGGCGCTGCGGATCAACTCGTGGACCAGGTCGGGCGGGGTGTAGTAGGAGCCGGTGGACTTGCGCTCCGTCCCCCAGGCCAGTTCAAAGCGGGGCGGGTCGTCCGCCGTGAAGAGGGGGTGGAAGTCCAGGAGACTCTCGTAGACGCTTCCCAGTTCCTCCACGTCCAGGGCGGCGTAGTTGACGCGCCGCCAGGGGGTGCGCTCGTCCTCCCGGTACATGGAGAGGTGCCAGACGGCCCGCAGGAGGTCCCGGTTGGAGAGGAGGAGGCCGTTCAGGAGGTCCGTCCGCTGGGGGTCAAAGAGGTCGCCGTTCAGCGGGGGGACGTCCAGGGAGCGGGCCAGGTCCTCGTCCTGGAAGAGGCGGAAGGTGGCCTGCAGGCCCAGCCAGAGGTCGGGGTGTTCGTTGTACGCCTCCCGGAGGTGGGCGCGGTCCCGCAGGCGGGCGACGCTGTAGTGGTGACGGTAGACGGAACTGGCGGTGATGAGGTTGCGCTCCTCGGCCACCAGAAGGAAGAGGAGGCGGTAGATGAGGCGCAGGAGTTGCCCGTAGAAGGCGACGGGGTCCACCTCTCCCGCCCGCACCCGCTCCCGGAAGGGACGGTTCTGGGGGTGGGCCAGGAAGCCGTTGCCCAGGGCGCGCAGGGCCTCCTCCACGCCGTCCCGCAGGCGGTCGCGCACCCGGCCGCCCTGCTCCAGGGTCATCCGGTAGTACCGCTCCAGATAGCACTGGTCGGCCTCCTCGGGGGTGCGGGGGAGGCGGGAACGGTGGAGGAGGCGGAAGAGGAGGGCGAAGTCGGCGAAGTGCTCCCCCTCCAGCATCTGCTCCAGGTCAAACTCCAGGTAGGCGGGACGGTGGAGGCGGAAGGAATCCCGCAGGACCCGCAGGGTCCGCCCGTTGGAGACGATGCCCCAGAGGTGCTCGCTGCGGTTGAGGTACTCCTGCAGCAGGGAGTGGGGGGCCATGCGGGCAGGGCCGCCCTCGGGCCGCCGGTCCAGCATCTGGCGGCACCCCACCAGGTGGACGGGGAGGCCCTCTGCGGACTCCCGGGCCCCCTCCGGCGGGAGGGCCCGGTGGGAGATGGCGTAGGAACGGCCGTCCACCTCGGCGGCGCGGGGGGTGTAGACGAGGGTGTAGCCCAGGAGGGAGAGGAAGGGCACCAGCCACTGGTCGCGGGTGACGGAGGTGGCGGGGTCGTCCGGGGGGAGGTGTTCCAGGCGGGCGCGGAAGGCCTGCCAGTGGCCGCGGGCGGCCCCCCAGGCGGCGGCAATCTCATCGGTCAGGTGACGGCGGCTGTCCAGGCCGAAGTCAGCCGGTTTCTGGCCCGGGGCGGTCCCGGCGGCGATTTCTTCTATCAGGTCGGCGGCCAGCAGGCCGCCCTCCAGGGTGAGGGTGGGGAAGCGTTTCATCGGGCCACCCCCTTGGGGATGGGCAACAGGACGAGGAGGCCCAGGAGGTCGGGCGGCCAGTGGGGCCGGGCCCGGACGGAGGTGCCGATACCGGCCGCGGAGCGCACCCGGCGGTGGGCCTCTTCCAGGCGACGGGCGCGCGCCTCCACCAGCGGGCGGAGGGGCGCCTGCAGGTCGGGCCAGGCCGCCAGCGCCTCCTCCAGGGTCTCCCGCCGTTCCTGGGGGGAGACGTTGGCCTCGGGCGGGAGGTTCCGGAGCAGGTCCAGCGGTTCCGATTCCTCCAGGGTTTCCACCGGGCCGGGGGGCAGGCCGCGGAGGCCGACGATGCGGACCTCTTCGGCCAGGAGGGGGCCTCCCCCGGTGGGGGAGGTGCCGTCCCCTCCTCCCTCCAGCAGGAACCGCAGCCGGAGCAGGAGGAGGACGGTCCGGCGGGGGACGGCGGAGGTTCGCACCACGCCACAGCGGGGGGCGGGGGCGTGGGGGCCGAGGGTCAGGGCGGCCTCCAGGAGGTAGCGGGCCAGCGCCTCCACGAAGGGGTGGTGGCGTCCCAATACGGTGGCCCGGTCCCGCCGGTAGGGGAGCATCTCAAAGCAGACCCGCCACTCCCCGGCCTCCGCCTCCGGGGGCAGGTGGACGCGCGCCATTTCGGGGAGCGCGGTCAGGTTGCGCAGGCGCCAGACGCCGTCCCCCTCCCGCTGGACGGATGCGCCCAGGCGCTGGCAGGCGTTGAGGACGAAGCGCTCCACGGCCTGCGGGTCGCCCAGGACGGCGTCGGTCTCCTCCAGTTCCCGGGCGACCTCTTCGGGGCGGATGGCGTGCTGGGCGAAGCGGGTGCGGCTCTCCTGCTCCCGGCGGGCGTCCTCCTCCCAGCGGCGGTGGAGGTCGGTCACCTCCTGGGGCATCAGCGGCAGGGTGAGTTGACGGCTCACGGTCGGGGAGCGGAAGAAGAGGGCGCGCAGGACGGCCTCCATAACGGTCTCGCTGTCCACGGGGACGGGGACGGCGACGCCCAGGGAGCGGTGGATTTCCCGCGCCTTGCGCAGCAGGACGTCCAGGACGGCGCCGTCCACGGGGTTGTCCCGTCCGTAGAGGAGGACGGCCTTGACCTGGGGGGCGGGCTGGCCGAAGCGGTCCACCCGTCCCTCCCGCTGTTCCAGCCGGTTGGGGTTCCAGGGGAGGTCGTAGTGGACGACGGCGGTGAAGTGCTCCTGGAGGTTGATCCCCTCGCTGAGGCAGTCGGTGGCCACCAGCACCCGGACGGGGGAGCGGGTCAGTTCGGCCACCCGCTCCCGGCGCTCGTCCTCGGAGAGGGCGCCGGTGACGGAGATGACCCGCAGGGATGCGGCCAGGGAGGCGGGGAGGAGGGCGGGCAGGCGGCGCTCCAGTTCCCGGGCCAGGTAGTCGCTGGTGGCGATGTACCGGCACCAGACGATGGGCGCGTACCCTTCCCGCAGGAGTTCGGCGACGATTTCGGCGCAGCAGACGGTCTTGCGGTCGTCGTCAGAACCCTGGAGGGCGGCGGCCATTTGGGCGAATCGGCGCAGGTGACGGCGCTCGCTCTCCCCCAGGTCCCGCTCTCCCTCCTCCACGATGGCGGCGGGGGCGACGTCCACCGTCTCCCTCTCGGAGGACTCGTAGATGTAGGGGGCGTAGGTCTCGTCTCCGGCCTCTTCGTCGGCCAGGGGTTCCTCGCCCCGCAGATGTTTTTCCAGCGCGGCCTGGGCGGCGGCGGGGCTGGACATCACGCAGCGCAGGAGGGCCAGGGCGGACCAGTAGCGGATGCGGCGCCGCCAGCCGGTGAGGGTGTCGCCGCTGCGGACCAGTTCCCGGCTGAACTCGT
>Ga0209227_1001350_pt1 | contig 19236 bp, 19 predicted proteins | sample YNPBryantNP2012_FD_185815 | JGI IMG/M metagenome (GOLD analysis project Ga0209227, IMG submission 185815) | Anoxygenic and chlorotrophic microbial mat microbial communities from Yellowstone National Park, USA - YNP Bryant NP 2012 (SPAdes)... ...
GAAAGCGTCCTCCCAGCGTGTAGCGGACCATGCCCCTGGGGGTGGTGAAGCGGCACCCGGCGCGCTCCCGGCAGATGGTGCTGCCGAAGGTGGCAGCGAACCAGGAGGTGTATTCCTTGGTCAGCTCGTGGAACGCGGCGACCTTGACCGGGTTTTCCTCCCGCAAATCCTCCAGGTGCCTGAGGGCCAGGGCCAGGCAGCCGCCGCTGACCACGCCGCAGGTGCTTCCGTGGCTGAAACCTCCCCCCTCGAGGTGGCTGCTGGCCTTCAGCAGCATGGGCAGGGTGACCCCGAGGTGGTCGCGCTGGGTGGAGAGGGTGGCCTGGTTGCAGTTGATAAAGGAAAAGAGGCGGCAGCGGGCCGTCAGAGCAAGGTCTGTATGGGAGATCTTTCCTCTCATGGCTTCACCTCTTTTTGAACATCGCCCACGAACCAGATAAACCCCCGGCGTGATTTTTGATATGCGGCTCTCACGATGTCACTTCTTCCAAGGGGTTGCCCACGGACACCTCCTCCCCGCCCAGGCGGAAGGAGAGCATTCCGCCCTCCTCCATCTTCCCGCACACCTCGGCCCGGAGACCCTGCAGGAGGAAAAGACTGACCAGCCCCGGGATTCTCCCGGGAGAGGCAGTCAGGATGAAGCCGTAGCTGGGAAAAGCGGAAAGCCATTCCTCCAACCCCACTTCCTGGGGGCGGGGCAGGCGGTCCAGGTCCAGCGATGCCCCCGCACCGCAAGATGCCGCCAGGGCGGCCAGGGTGCCGGCGATGCCGGCGTTGCTCACGTCCCGGCAGGCGGTGACCATACCGCTCTCCGCCGCCTCCAGCAGGACGGCATAGTTCTCCCGCACCTTCTCCGGCTCCCGCCCGCTGGAGGCGTCCCAGATAAGCGCCTCCCCGTCCCACCTCCCTTGGGGATCGTAGGCTACCACCACCTCGTCACCCGGGGCGGCTCCGAAGGAGGTCATCAGCCTGCTGGCCCGGCCCAGCCCGGCCACGCTGAGGCCGCGCCGCGAAGCGCCCGCATCCAGATGCCCTCCCAGCATCTCCAGCCCGAAGAACTCGCATCCCTCCCGCAGGCCCTCCGCAACCTCCATCGCCCATTCCTGTTCACCCTGCGGGACGTGCAGCGAGTCCGCCACCCCCAGTGGGTAGCCCCCAGTGGCATAGATATCGCTGACAGCCACGTTAACCGCACAGAAGCCCGCGTAACGCGGGCGCTCCAGCAGGCCCTCGCGGATGGAGTCCACCGTCAGCAGCATGTAAGAGCCGTCGCATTCCAGGTAGCCGCAGTCGTCGCCCAGCCCGCAGAAGCGCCCTCCGCCCCGCCTCCCCAGCAGCTTAAGAACGGGGGCGAGCGCCTTTTTGCGAACCATCTCCGGGCGGGTGGCCAACCCCTCCGCCCACTTCCTGAGGTCCACGGCGCTATCCTCTCCCCTCCGCGTCTTCCCTGCAAAAAGCCCTTTTACGGACCCCGCAGCGCGGTTGCCAACCCCCGGATTAGATGATATTCTTTTCCCCGCATCTTGGGAAGAATGACGGCGGAGAGCGTTCCGCCGCCGGCGCGCCCGGCGCCGGCGATTCCAGGCAAGCAGACCGAGAGGGAGGGAGAGCATGTTCGACGTGATAGCCCAGGGAGACGGTCCGCTCTTCATGGATCCCGACCCCGACAAGGCGCGCGAGTTCTTCCGCACCAAGAACCGCGCCATGGTCAACAAGCTGATGACGGTGCGGGAGGCGGTGGAGAAATTCGTGCACGACGGCGAATACCTGGCCATCGGGGGATTCGGGGCCAACCGCATCCCCACCGCCATCTGCCACGAGATTGTCCGCCAGCGGAAGAAGAACCTCATCTTCGCCGGCCACACCTCCACCCATGACTTCCAGATATTGGCAGCAGGCGAGGTCTTCGACCGCTGCGACATCGCCTACATCATCGGACTGGAGGCGCGGGGCCTCTCCCCCAACGCACGCCGCTACATGGAGAGCGGCAAAGTCACTGTCTGCGAGTGGACCAATTACGCCATGGCCCTACGGCTGAAAGCGGCGGCCATGGGAGTCTCCTTCGTGCCTGGCCGCAACGTCATGGGTACGGATACCTTCAAGCACAGCGCGGTGAAGGTGGTGCAGTGCCCCTTCACCGGCAAGAAGATGGCCCTTTATCCGGCTCTGTGGCCGGACGTGGCCGCCATCCACGTGCACGAGGCCGACGTCTACGGCAACAGCCGCATCCGCGGCATCTCCATCGCCGACCTGGAGCTGGCGCGGGCCGCCAAGCGCCTCATCATCACCTGCGAGCGCCTCATCCACAACGAGGAGATACGCTCCGACCCCACCCAGACGGTCATCCCTTACTTCCTGGTGGACGCGGTCTGCGAGGTGCCCTACGGCAGCTACCCGGGGAACATGCCCTACGAGTACTATTCCGACGAGGATCACCTGAAGAAGTGGCTGCAGGTGGAGACGGACCCCGAGGAGTTCAAGAAGTTCATGGACGAGCAGATCTACAACACCAAGGACTTCAACGAGTACCTGGAGCTCAACGGGGGCATCGAGCGCATCAACCAGCTGAGGGCGCAGGAACACCTCATCGAGCTGGACTGAGGGAGGGACGGAGATGGCAGATTACAACACCATGGAGCTGATGATAGTGGCCGCCTCCCGCGAGCTGGAGGACGGGGCCACCGTGGGAGTGGGGACCGGCGCCCCCTGCGCCGCGGCCATGCTGGCCCAGAAGACCAAAGCGCCCAACCTGGTGATCATGTTCGAGGCGGGAGGGATCTCGCCGCTCCTGCCCACCATGCCCATTTCCGTGGGGGATTCCCGCACCTTCTACAAGGCGGTGATGGCCAGCGGCATGTGTGAGATCATGGAGGCCTGCCAGCGAGGCATGGTGGATTACACTTTCCTGGGAGGGGCCCAGATCGACATGTACGGCAACCTCAACTCCACGGTCATCGGGGACTGGGCCAACCCCAAGGTGCGCTTCCCCGGCTCCGGCGGGGCCAACGACTTCGCCTCCTTCTGCTGGAGGATAATGGTGATAACCCCCCAGGACGCACGCCGTTTCGTGGAGCGGGTCAGCTTCATCACCACCCCGGGCTACCTCACCGGGGGGAACGCCCGCGAGGAAGCGGGGCTGCCTGCCAACACCGGCCCCTACAAGGTCATCACCAACATGGCCATAATGGGCTACGAACCGGAGAGCAAGCGCATGAGGGTGGAGTCCATCCACCACGGTTACACCTTTGAGCAGGTGCAGGAGAACTGCGGTTTCGAGCTGCTGAAGGCGCCCGAGGTGGTGGAGACCCCTCCTCCCACCGAGGAAGAGCTCCGCATCCTGCGCACGGAGGTGGACCCCCACCGCTATATCATCGGAAGGTGATTCGGCGACGGGCGCCCCGCGTACCCGCATCCATTGCCTGAGCAACCTGCTGGCCAACGTCCACCTATTGGTGGGCGAGGTGCCGGTGCTGGTGGACACGGGGTGGCCGGGGCGGCAGGCCGCGGTCACCGCGGGGCTGCGGCGGGCCGGGTTCAGCCCGGGGGACGTCGCCTTCATCATCCTCACCCACCATCATCCCGATCATGCGGGAAACGCCGCGGGGCTGCGGCGGGAAGCCGAAGCGACCCTGCTGGCCCACCCGGCGGATGCGCCGGTGATCGAGGGTAGGGAGCAGCCGCCCGCCGGCTCGCCTTTCTGCGCGGGCGGACGGGTGCTTGCCCGTTTCCCCCGCCCCGTCCACCGGATGAGCGCATACCCGCCGGCCCAGGTCGATGGGCTCCTGGAGGAGGGTATGGAGGTGGAGGGCCTGCCGGGCACGCGGGTCCTCCACGTCCCCGGGCACACTCCCGGCTCCATCTGCCTGCACAATGAAGCGGAGAGTTGGCTGCTGGCAGGGGATGCCCTCTCTCACATGTTCGGCCTCCTGTGGCTTCCCACCCTCTCCTTCTCCTGGGACCTGGAGGGGATCTTCAAGGGCATAGAGAGGATCGCCTCCACCGGTGCCCAAGAGATTCATTTCGGGCACGGACCTCCCCTGCGCGGGGACGCCTGCGGACGCCTCCGGCACTTTCTCCGGCTGCGCGCCCGCCTGCATCGCCGCTGAAGGAGTGGGTGCCTTGCCCCGGCTCCATCAGTCCTCCACCCACTCCTGGCTCACGCTGCGCCAGGTGGTGAGGAAGATCCCCGCGCTGGAGAGGATGACCGGAAGCCACAGGGGGCCGGGGCTCTCCCCCAGGACCAGCCAGGCCAGCAGCACCGCCAGCGAGGGCTTGAGGAAAAAGAGGCTGGCCCCGGAGGAGGCGGGGACCCGGCGCAGGCCCCCGAAGTAGAAGAGGTAAGCCACCCCTACCGTGAACACCCCGATGTACAGGCAGATGAGCCAGGTATTGGGGTGAAGGTAGAGGAATCCCCCCGCATCGCCGCGGAGCAGGATGGTGGCCAAGAAAAGTGCCGCTCCGATGATTATCCCCCCGAAGGAGACCGGCGTCTCCCCGTATCTCTCCGAGTACTTCTTGCCCACGATAGTATAGAGGGACCAACTCAGTGCAGACGCCAGCACCGCCGCTCCTCCGCCCACCTCCGAGCGGGCGGGCAGGCCGCCGGAGCCGCTCCCCAGGATGGCCAGGGCCGCCCCGGTCAGGCCCAGGGCCACCCCCAGCCAGGCCCTCCAGCGGAATGATTCTTTGAGCAGGGGGCGGGCGAGAACGGCGGTGAAAACGGGGTTCACACAGAAGACCACCGCCGCGGTGGAAGCGCGGGTCCTCTCCAGCCCCCAATAGTACAGGGTGAAGGTGAGGTATATCCCCAGCACCCCCAGGAAGAGCAGGGGAAGGGTGTCCCGACGCAGGGCCTCCAGGACCGTCCTCAGCTGACCCCGCGCGGCCAGCACCACCGCCAGGAAGATCCCGGCGAAGAGGAATCGCAGAAAGGCCAGCTGCCAGTGGTCCAGCTCAGACGGCCCGTAAAGATGGTGGACGAGCTTGGCAGCCACCTCCACCGTACTGAAGAGGAAGATGGCCGCGAAAATGGAAAGGTACCCCCGGGCGCTCTCGTCGATCATCGGCTAATTATACACGGGGAGCGACCAAGGAACGAGCAGCGCAGTGATATCCGGCGAACAGGCAAAGGGCAACGAGCAGAGGAGGCAGGCGCGTCCCGGCCCCTCAGTTGTAGTCGCGCCCCAGGACCACCACCACCTTGGCCTTATTGGCCACGGTGATCTCCTCATCCTCCTTGACGGCGGCGGTACGGTCGCCCCAAAGGTCCCTTAGCACCTGCGAAGCCGCATTCAGGTAACCGGAGGCCGCATAGACGGTGGTCTTGTCATAGATGTTCCGGGCATTGCCGACGGCCGGAGAGTAACCCAGGGCCCGCAGCTTATCCGCGGCCTTGCCCGCCAGCCCCTGCTTGCCCGCCCCGTTGAGAATCACTAAGGGCAGCTGGCTTTTGCTCACCTCCGTTTCGCTTGTGCCCTCCTGAGCCGCGCCCTCCGGCGGGGTGACCGTGCAGTACCGGATGACGTTCTCCATCAGAGCAGCGGTCCCCGCCGGGTCGTGGATGAAGTACCAGGGTTGACCGGCTTTGGGAGTGGGGGCGCTTCCGGGGATGGTGGCCATCTGGATGTCCTCCAGCTTTATCCCCCTCATCCATTCGGCCATCTGGATGAGGTCGCCCCCGGGGATGTCGGTGAGCAGATAGGGGATGACCGCATTGAGCACCCTGCGGATGTCGTCGTAGCTGCGGACGGTTTCCAGGGCCCGCTTGGCCATGGCGGTGAGGAACTTCTGCTGGTTCTTGATACGGTCGAGGTCTCCCTCGGGAAGCTCCCGTGAACGCACCAGGATGAGCGCGCTGTCCCCGTTGAGGAAGACGTCCCCTTTGGGAAGGCAGCCTACCTTGGGGTCCCTGATCTCGTGGTCGAGATGGAGGCTCACCCCTCCGATGGCGTTGACTATGTTGCGGAAGGACTCGAAGTCCAGCTCCACGTAATAGTGGATCTTCTCCACTCCCAATAGCCTCTTGACGGCCTCGATGGAACCGCTGGGGCCGTAATAGGCATGGGCCGCGTTGATCTTCTCGGTCCCGTATCCCTCGATGGTCACCTTGGTATCCCTGGGGATGGACACCAACGCCGCCCTCTTGTTCTTGAAATCGGCGGAAACGAAGATGAGCACGTCGGAGCGGCACCATCCGGTCTCACCCTTGTTGCTTCCCCGGTCGATGCCGATGCAGATGAAGTTCATGGGCTCCTGGGGACCCTTCCACTCGTCAGTGCCTTCGGCCTTCTCCACCCGGTAGAAGGAAGAGCCGTAATTCCACTTGGCCCAGCCGTAGATGCTGCGGATGCTGACCAAGCCGGCCACCGCGCCCACGGCCAGAACTAACACCAGCCCGAGCTTGAGGAGGAACAGGGCCCTGTTCTTCTTGATCCTGCGGTTTCTGGCGGCACGCCTCAATCTACTTTCCCGCCTTCCATGTCTCCTATGTCTTCATCCCGGCCGGAGGTTCATCTCTTTCGCCTGATTTCTGACGTATCCTCGCTCCCCGCCGGTTCCTGCCCCACCCCCCGGCACGGCCCCGATCCCGGAGTTATTATACATCAGCCCCTCGCGGGCGCCTCCACGCAACAGGACCCCGGTTTCGGCTCGCTCACCCTCCTTCTCAAGCTCTTTCCGCTCCCCCGGTTTCCTCTTCCTCCCCGCCTTGCAGCGGTTCCGCTTCGACCCCCTCTTCCAGGGAACCGAGCAGCCTCTCCACCCTGAGGCGCGACTCGCTCAGCTTCTGCTTGCTCGCCTTGAGCAGCCCGACAGCCTCCTCGAAAAGGGCCAGGCTCTGCTCCAGCTCCAGGTCCTCCCGCTCCAGGGTCTCGGCTATCTCCTCCAGCCGGTCCAGCATCTGCTTGAACGTGGCTCCCTCGCTGTCCATCCTCACCTCCATCGGTTAAAGCGCCTTCCCGTGATGTCCAGGGCCCCTCTTCTGGCGATGCCCGGAAGGTCGAGGGGCAGGCCTGGCGGTCCTTCCGTGCCGGACTCACCTTTCAGGACTGCCGCCTTCCCGGCCCTCCCGGACTCCGGGGCTGTCCCGCTCAATCCCACGAGGGCACCTCCGGCAGTGCCGCCTCTTCCCCTGCCTCTCCGCCCTCAACCGCGCACCTCAGCAAGCCCCGGAAGAGCTGTAGGCGGAGCCGCCCACCCTCCGGCACCTCCCGATAGTCCCTGAGCGGCTTGCGACTTTCTTCCAGGTAAGCGATGGAATAACCGCGGGCCAGGGGTCGCAGCGGACTCAGGCCCTCCACGCGCAGCGCCTGCCTCTTCCAGGACTCCTCCCTCCTCTCCATCCCGCGGAGCAAAAGGCGCTCAAGGCGTTCTCTGCGCCGGGAAAGTCCCTCCTCCATCCGGGCCAGCTGCCCGCGCGCGGACCGCTTGACTCCCTCCTCCCACATCTGCAGGCGCAAAGGCAGTTCCCGGCGTTCCCTGCTCAGGCCGACCAGCCGGTTTCCGATCTCCTCCAACTCCCGTCCCCATTTCTCCAGTCGGCCCCGCATTACCCGCAGGAGCGATGCGTGCGCCTCCTCCAGCTCCTGGTAGGCCGAAAAGAGCAGGGCATCCGCATCGGAGAGCACCCTCCTCCCCGCCAGCCGGTCCATCTCCGAGGCGACCCTCTCCAGCCTCCTGGACACCGCCCTCTCCAGCCTGGTGGCAGTACTTCTCAGTCCCTTCAAGAGATCCTCCATCTGGGGCACAACCGCCTGGGCGGCGGCAGTGGGGGTGGCGGCGCGCAGGTCCGCCGCGAAGTCAGCTATGGTGTAATCCGGCTCGTGGCCCACCCCGCACACCACGGGGATGCGCGAAGCCCGGATGGCCCGGGCCACCACCTCGGTGTTGAAGGGGTGCAGGTCCTCCAGGGAGCCGCCGCCGCGGGCGAGGATGATCACCTCCACCGGAAAGGAAGCGGCGACTTCATTGAAGAAACGCAGCGCCTCGGCTATCTCTTCCTCCGCCCCCTCGCCCTGCACCCTTGCCCCCCGCAGGAAGACGCGGGCTGCGGGGAAGCGGCGCTGCAGCGTGGTGAGCACGTCGTGGAGGACCGCCCCCTCCGGCGAAGTCACCAGGCCGATGCGGAAGGCCACGGGGGGCAGGGGTTTTTTCAGCTCCTCCGCGAAAAGGCCCTCCTGGGAGAGCTTCTCGAAGAGCAGCTGGAATTCACGCCGCAGCTTTCCCACCCCGCTCTCCTCGGCCTCGTAGACGTTGAGACGGAACTGCCCCCGCTTGGCATAGATGCCCAGACTGCCCCATGCCAGAACGGTTATCCCCTCTTTTAGCCAGGCGCTGATGCGGTTCCAAAAGTCCCTGAAAGCGACGCACTGGAGGGAGGATTCCTGGTCCCGCAGGCTGAAGAACCCGAACCCCTGGTAGCCCGAACGCAGGTCGTAAACCTCCCCCTCCACCCAGAGGGTCACGTCCCTGAGCAGCCCGTCGGCCAAACGGTTGACCTCGGTGACGGTTAAGACGCGCTGCTGCCCCCCGATACCTTCCAGATCTCCCATGCTCCTGATTATAGTCCACGGGTATGTCTTTTTGATGCAAATGAACTTTGTGCCTCTGCCCCCGTCGAGGGATTGCGGGGCCCACACCCAGCCCGGTCCGGGCGGGATTATTTTCCCCCGCAGGGAAGGGGAATAGCCAAACTGGTGGAAATTTTTAATGAGTTGAAGATTTTTCGGGAAGGGTCGATGCCGCCGGGAAATGTCGTTGGTAGATGCTCTAATGCGATAGAGGAGATCTCGGAGCGGCCGAGCCCGGCGGGGTTTTTTGCGAGGGGTTAAGGTGGAGATCCTGGCCTTCCTGGTCCTGGGGCTCATAGCGATGCTGGCTATCGTACCACCCCTGGTCCGTGGCAGGATAGAGGAATCGCCCCTCGATACGACCAGGCATTTCCGCAGGAGCATGCTGGAGATGGCGGCTTCGGTCAACCCTTCGGAATACGGCAGGGCTCCTGCTCCCCCCAAACGCAGGCTCAATCTTCCTCTTCTCTTCTCGGGTACCGGGCCCGCGCCCGGGCAGACGCCACGGGGAGGATATAGCGGGCGGGTTGTCTCCTTCCGCAGGGCCTCGGAGAGAAGGATGCGGGTCTACGCGGTGCTGGGATCGCTCGTCGTGGCAACGGGCATCGCGGCGATCATAGCTCGCACCGCCGTGGTGACCGCCATATTCTTCTTCTGCGTAGGCCTTCTCCTCTTATATTTCTTCCTGGTGCAACTCATGGTGAAGAGAAGGTGAGCATACTGCCCCTTTCCTCTTCGGCCGGAGCTGAACCGGACAGCGGCCGGCGGAACAAGGCCGGCGGGGATCTTCCCCGTCATCCTTAGGGTCAGAGCCCCATGCCATAGAGTAAGGCTCCCAATGCCGCCCCCAGCGCCAGCCAGAGCAAGCGGCTCATCCTGCCCATCCCCGCCACTCCACCGCATAGACTGCCGGCAGCGAAGACCGCCGCGAGCCCTGCCGAGCAGCAGGCGAGCTCCATTCCCCTAGAGAACCGCCGGACTACGAGGAAGGTCAGGAACGCTAAGGGCATTGTGAGACAGAGCAGCCTGCCTCCGAGCCGGGCATCTTTCCCGCTCACCCCGTCCCCCCAGCGCGGCTTAACAGGAACAGCGCGACGAGGGCGTGCATGCAAACGAACCCGGCCATCATCCACGGGGCGCGCCTTCCGTAACGCCTGCGGAAATAGCACCTGTAGATGAGGATCAGGAAGGCCGCGGCCAGGGCGATCAGAGAGAGGCCTGCCGCCCAGACCGCCGCCGACCAGGAGCCGATGCTGCCCCATCCCGGACTGATCGAGGCGAAGCGGTGGGCGGCCAGGGCGCCACCGGCACAGAATAGGGCCGCCAACCCCAGCTCCCTCCACTCGATATCCTTCTTTCCATCTCCCTCCATCACTCATCACCCCTTTGATTCACCGATTGCCGGAGGAGCCCGGCAGTATCTCCGGCCCCATGCCCTTACCATCGCCCCCGGAAACCAGTTCCTTGCCTCCCTTGGACAGCGCTTTCTTTACGTACCCCTTGACGAACTCTGAGCCCATGGACCCCCCCACGCCCAGAGCGTTCCTGAGGATGCCAGCGGGGGTGAGGGTGGAGGCAGCCACCCCGATGCCTCCCATGCACGCACCCGCTCCGAAAGAGATCAGGGCCCCTCCCAAGGTGAAACCCCGCCCGGTGGCCAGGTGGAGGGATAGGTCGGTGAGGCATGCCGCGCTCCCGCAGAAAGCCATGTAGGTCAGCTTGGCCGCCAACTCACGGCCTATTCCCTCGGCTGCGAACCTCAACAGTCCCGCGGCCCCTCCCTCCCGCAGTACATTAAGAGAGGCACCCAGCACCGAGGAAGAGCTCAGCCCGGACTGGCCCACGGCGAAGGCTCCCGCGGCCATGCCCTGCATCATGCTCTGGCTCAGCCCGGTCACGAAGATCTTCCCACCCGCGCCCATCAGCCCCCCGGCCAGGAAGGAAAGGGCGAAGGCCTTCAGGGAGAAGGGGCGGCCCGCCGCCGCGTTGACCACCGAGGTGGCCAGGGCATCCGCCAGGCCGTGCGCCAGGAAGCTCTTGCCGAACCCAAGCAACCCCACCTCCTTCCAGCCGGCACTGAGCAGTGCCCAAGACTGCCCCACGGTCAGCGTGGCCACCGCCACGGTTCCCCCCACCACCAGGCATCCGGTGAAACAGTTCAGGAAGCTGAAGCTGTCCCCGGCGGACGCGGCATAATATGTTGCGTAGGCCCCGCATGCCACGGCTGCCAGGCCGATGGCCACGAAGGCCAGGGATAGGGAGATCCCGAAGGTGAAGGCCGCCCCCAGAACAGCCAGGGTTATCAGGGCCACCGCGGCCAGGGCGGCCAGGGCGGCTTGCACATAGCGGTTGAAGAAGATGGCCTTCCCCAACCGCAGGACCGCCCGACCCAGGCCCACCGCCAGGGGCTTGATGCATTCCCGGTAGAGGACCTTGCATCCCTCCCATAAGGCAACGGCTCCCCTCTCGAACAGTCCGATGGCCTTCCCCACCAAGCTGCGGGCGGTATCCCAGGCCCTTTCCAGTGCCCCGGTCACCGCTCGGGCCGCCGAGCCGACGGCATCCGTGATCGAGCGTAGGATACCCTTGTCCCGGGGCGCGGCCGCCCGCATCCAGGCCTCGATGGAACGCTGGTCCTCCCACGGGCCGAGAAAAAGGTCCCGGGAGGGGTCCAGCAGCTTCCCCTCCAGCAAGAGCATGGGGTCGATGGGCACGCCGTTGAGGCTGGCTCCGAAGTGGAGGTGGGGCAGAGTGCTGGAGCGGTCCTGCGAACCGTCGCTTTTCCCCAGGACGGCCCCCCTCCCCAGGTCCATCCCCGTCCGCACCGTGCAATCCTGCAAGGATACGTAAGTGGTGCGAAGGCCCGACCCGTGGTCGAGAGTTACGCAGAGACCCACGGGGGTGTTGCCGCTGAAGGTCACCCTCCCGGGGGCGGAAGCCCGGACCGGCGTTCCCGCGGGAACCGCGATGTCGATGCCCGCATGTCCGCCTTGACCGTATGGACCTCTGGCCGGACGAAAGGGGATGCTCACCTGCCCTTGGCACGGCCAGTCGAATACGGGGGACCCGGAGCCGGAAGGAGCGGCCGGAGCCGGGCGGTTGAAGAGGGAGATCAAGAGGGTCGCCAGGACGAGGGAAAGCAGGAGGGTGCGTATGGAGGGAGAGCGGAAGGGTCCCGGCCGCGGGGAGGTGAGGCCGTGTCCGCGAAAGGCGTTCAGCTTCCTGTTCGGGAGGTCAGGCCGCACGGCTGCACCTCCCCGGGCCACCACGCCCATCCGGTCTCACCTCCGCCTCGCTCCTTCCGGGTTCACCCACCGCCTTAAAAACCCCGGCGGTCCCGCCACAAGAACGTTCCCGCACGGGAGAGATCATGCTCGCCCCTCCCCCTCCCGGCTCCTCGCCATCCGGAGGGGATCCTTCCGTCCCATCCCCCGCTCTTTCCGGGGCCGTGTAAGAATCACGGCCGGACCCGGCACCGTCGCCCAGGGGACCATCGCTTACGAAAAGCCTCACGCGGGTATCGGGTCGCAGGCACTCCCCCTGCGGGGGCTCCTGGATGATCACCTTCCCCCGCGGCACCGTCCGCGACGGCTCGAAGGCCACCACCACTTCCAGTCCCATGCCGCGCAGCAGCCGCAGGGCCTCCTCCGCGTCGATACCGCGCAGGTCCGGGATGATCAACCAGGGTTCCCGCAGAGCGTCATCGGCCTCCTCAAGGATCTGCCGGGGTGGAGCCGGCGAGGATGCCGCCCCTTCCTTTCTTCCGCTACCGCGGAGGCCGATCCCCAGGACCAACGCGGCCGCAGCTAAAGCGCAGGCGGCAAAGGCCAGGGCCGGCTTTCTCCAACTCTCCCATTCCCGATGCGGTACCCTCTCTGCCGCAGCGCTGAGATCGAGCCGGAGCGGCGCGACCAGTTCCTCCAGGACAGGTGCGTTTTTGGCGGACTGCCTCCCTCCTCCCAGCCAAATCCCACCCCGGTCCTCTTCTTCGTCTTCCCCAGAAGGGGAAGCTTCTTCACCTTCGGGCCTGCGGAAAAGGTCCGCCGGCACCGGGAGGGGCAACGGGCACCGCTTCTCGCCCGTGGGCCTTCGCCCCTCCTCCCGAGCCGCACCGGAAGCCCCCCGGCTGGCCTTGCCGCGGGGAGAATATCCCGCGCCGGGCATCTTCCCCCTTTCGCCCTTAAGGGCTTCGTCCAGCCTCTCCAGGAAGACCCTGGCGGAAGGAGGCCTCCTTCCCGTCTCTTCCGAAACGGCCTCCCGCAAGACCCGACCGACCGCTGGATCCTCCCTGAGGGAGGGGAGGAGTTGTGAGGCCAGGACCCCCAGCGAATAGACATCGGAGAGCCGAGATCCTTCCTCCCCCTTAAGCACCTCGGGAGCCAGATAGGGGGAGACCGAGCGGGAGAGCAGGGGATCAGCCTCCTCAAGCATCCAGGCGTAACCGGGGCGGACCAGGCGGGCCTTCCCTCGGCGGTCGATATGGATCTGGTGGGGGTTGATCCCTAAGAAATAGACTCCCTTCCCCTGCAGAAAACCCATCACCTTCACGACCGCCCGCATGATCTCAAGCGCCTGCGGGACGGGAAGTCCCCCGGTCCTTTCCAGCAAGTCGCTGAGGTAAAGGCCGTGGTTGAACTCCCACACCACGAAAAGTTCCTCGCCTTCCAGGCCCCAGGCCAGCACGCCCGCAAGGGAGGGGTGCCGCATGAAGACGAGCCTGTCCAACAGTCCCGGGAGGATATCTGCAGCTCCCGACCGAGCCATAGCCGGGTGGGAGAAGAGCCCTACGGGGTCCAGCAGGTCCACCAGCACCTGCGCGCCCAGGCGGTGGTGATGCGCCAGATAGCAGGAAAAACCCTTCCCTGTTTCCCGGCGGCCCAGCAGTGTGTACTTTCCGTCCACCGTCTTCTTCGTTTCATCGGCCATATTTTTATCTTTCATATTTTGCATAATATATATAACTTTTCTATAATGTCAAGTGCCATTTTGCCGTAAAAATTAAAGTGGTGGGCTTGGTAAAAGATATAAATGTAGTTAGTCAGGGCGCTCAACCCCGGCCGCGCCCGAGGCGCCGGGGAATTGTTACAATCAGGTCATGCGAACAGAGGAGCTGGTGTTCGGATTGCTCTGCCTTTTCTGGGGAGCGGCATCCCTGGCCTGGCGCAAGGAGATCCTCTCTCTTTCCCGGGAGGGGGGAAGGGGGCTGCGCGACCCTCGCCTGCTCAGACCCCTGCTATCAGCCGCCTCCGTCCTCTCCCTCGCCGCGGGGTCCTTCCTGGTCCTGCAAGGCCTGTGGCCCGGCTGAGCAGCACGGAAGGGGCTTTGTGCTGCAGTGGGTTGCTCGTTTCGCGCCCGCGGCGCCAGCTACTGGAACTCGCCCAGTTCCACCGAGCGGGTGTGGTAGGCGCCCGAGAGGAAACGCCGGTTCCGCAGGAGGCGGAGGTGCCAGGGGATCAGGGTGTGCACCCCCTCTACCACGAACTCCTGCAGCGCCTGGGCCATTCCGCGGATTGCCTCATCGCGGTCGCGCCCGTGAACGATCAGCTTAGCCAGCAGGGAATCGTAATTAGGGGAGACCCGATAACCCTGGTAGCAGTGGGAGTCCACTCTCACCTCCGGGCCGCCCGGCGGGCTCCATCTCTCGATCACGCCGGGGGTGGGCAGGAAGTCCCGGCCGGCGTCCTCGGCGTTGATCCGGCACTCGATGGCGTGGCCGTTGAGCCTGACTTCCTCCTGCGAGAATGAGAGAGGCTCTCCCGCCGCAACCCGGATGCCCTCGGAGACTATGTCAATGCCAGTGACCATCTCGGTGACCGGATGCTCCACCTGGATGCGCGCGTTGAACTCCATGAAGTAGAAGCGACCTCCCTCGTCCAAGAGGAACTCCATGGTCCCCACACCGCAGTAGCCGATGGAGGACGCCCCCCGCACCGCCGCTTCCCCCATGGCTTTCCGGGTCTCCTGGTCGAGGGCAGGCGAGGGGGCCTCCTCAAGCAATTTCTGGTTACGGCGCTGGATGGAGCAGTCCCGCTCGAAGAGGTGGACCACCCTGCCCTCCCGGTCGCCCAGCACCTGGATCTCCACGTGCCGGGCGTTGCGCAGGAACTTCTCGACATAGATCTCCTCCGAACCGAAGGCGCTGCGCGCTTCCGCCTTCACCAAAGGGAGCATCTTCACCAGCTCCTGGCGGTTGCTCACCACCCTCATGCCCTTGCCCCCGCCGCCCAGGGAGGCCTTCAGCAATACCGGGAAGCCCATCTCTTCGGCCACGCGCAGGGCCACCGAGTCATCCAGGTCCGGTGCGGAATAACCCGGCAGGACAGGGACTCCCGCCCGCTGCATGGCCTCCCGGGCGTTGGCCTTGTTCCCGGTGAGGGAGAGGGCTTCGGGGGAAGGCCCGATGAATACGATGCCGTTATCCGCACAGGCCCGGGCGAACTCCTCGTTCTCCGCCAGGAAGCCGTAACCGGGATGCACCGCGTCCGCCCCGCTTATCTCCGCTGCCCCGATGATGTTCCGGATGTTCAGGTAGGACTCTCCGGAGGCGGGCGGCCCCACGCAGACCTTGTGGTCCACGTAGCGCAGGTGCAAGGCATCTTCATCCGCTTTGGAATATACCCCAACCGTCTCCAGGCCCAGCCTCCGGCAGGCGCGCAGGATGCGCAGGGCGATCTCCCCGCGGTTGGCGATGAGTACCCGCTTGAACACCTCACCCTCCCACGGGCTCGATCTCCATGAGGACCTCGTCGTATTCCACGCCCGCCCCGTGTTCCACGCAGATGCGTCGGACGATCCCGGATACGGGTGAGGGTATCTCGTTGAACAGCTTCATCACCTCGATGATGCAGAGTGTCTGCCCTTCCTCCACCCTGTCCCCCTCCTTTACGTAGGGCTCGGCGCCGGGCGAGGGGGTGCGGTAAAAGGTGCCGACCATGGGAGAACGCACATGGATGAGCCGCAGGTCCTCAGGGTGCTCCGGGGAACGGCGCACCGCAGCAGGGGCGGCATGGCCGGAGGGTCCCGGCTCCGCCTCTCCGCTTCCCAGGCTGATGGTGACGGTTAGGCCTTGGAAGGCCCGGGTGACCTCCTGTGCCACCGTTTGGGCCAAATTCTCCGCCAGATCCGCCAGTGAGGTCCGGTCCAGCACCGTCGCTCCATCCCTCTCCGCCGGCACCGCCTGTTCGGCTGCCTCCTCGGCAGTGGGGTTGGCCCTCCAGCGGAAGAACTTCAGGGCCACGTCGGGGAAGATGGCATAGGTGATATAATCCTCTTCCTTCTCCACCAGGGAGGGGTCCAGCTCCGCCTTGGCCCGCGGCAGCTCCGGCTCCAGCACGTCGGCGGGACGCACGTCGATGGGCTCCTCTCCTTTCAGGGCCTTGCGCCGGAGCTCCCCGGAGATGGGTGCGGGGGTGCGCCCGTAATAACCCTTGACGTAGTTCTCGATCTCCCGGGGGATTATCTTGTAGCGCTCGCCCAGCAGGACGTTGAACACCGCCTGGGTGCCCACCAGCTGGCTGGTGGGGGTGACCAGCGGCGGGTAACCCATGTCCGCCCGCACCCGGGGGATCTCCTCCAGCACCTCCTCCATGCGGTCCAGGGCGTTCTGCTGCTTGAGCTGGGCGATGAGGTTGGTGGCCATGCCCCCGGGTATCTGGTGGGAGATGACGGTCACGTCGATGAGCGGCTGCTCCTGGCCCATTAGCTTACGGTTCTTGGCAACCACTTCGAGGTACTCGGACACGTCGCGGATGGCCTCGAAGTCCAGGTCGAGCTCCCAGGGGGTGCCGCGCAGGCTGGCCACCATCGTCTCCACCGCCGGCTGACTCGTATAAAGAGACAAGGGCGCGGCGGCGCAGTCCACCACGTCCGCCCCCGCCTCGAAGGCCTTGATGTAGGAGCTGGAGGCCATGCCGGTGGAGGCGTGGGAGTGGAGCTGTATGGGCACCAGGACCTCTTCCTTGAGCCGCTTCACCAGTTCGTAAGCGGCGTACGGTGAGAGGATGCCGGACATGTCCTTGATGCATATGGAATGGGAACCCATCTCCACCAGCTCTCTGGCCACCCTGACGAAATGATCCAGGTCGTGTACGGGACTGATGGTGTAGCAGATGGTGCCCTGGGCGTGAGCGCCTTCCCGTACAGTCACCTCGATGGCCTTCTGCATGTTTCGGGTGTCGTTGAGGGCGTCGAAGATGCGGATGATGTCCATGCCCTCGGCCACGGCGTGCTTGATGAACTCCTCCAGCACATCATCCGGGTAGTTGCGGTAGCCCACGATGTTCTGACCGCGCAGCAGCATCTGGATCTTGGTCCGCTTGAACTTCTCCCGGATGCGCCGGAGGCGGTCCCAGGGGTTCTCGTTGAGGTAGCGCATGCACACGTCGAAGGTGGCGCCCCCCCATACCTCCACGGAATGATACCCCACGTCATCGATGCGCTCGGCGATGGGCAGGATGTCGGTTAGCCGCATCCGGGTGGCCCACAGGGACTGGTGGGCGTCCCTGAGGGTGGTGTCGGTTATCCCCACGCGGTGTCTCTCATCCAAGGCAGTCCCTCCATATCTCCAATCGAGACCGGTCCTTGACCCCTTCAGTGCGAACTCCGCTTTCGCCGCACCTCTCCTGAGTGCCGCCTTCCCCGGGAGCGCGGGGCCCTCGGGTCAGCGGTCAGGAGCTGTGCCTGCGCTTTCGGCGCCTTCCGAGGGACTCCGCGGCCGCCACCGCGGTGGCCCCAGCGGCTTTGAAGAGGTCGGGGACGATGAAGGGAAGCGCGCCTTTGTCGATGGCGGCGGAAACGCTTCCCAGCCACACCGCCAGCCAGGCGGTACCGATAAGGTAGATGACCGCGATGCCCGCGAGGCTGGAGGAGAAAGCCATGGCCGCGGTGCGGGCGGCGGACCTGCCGGAAAGACGACGGCCCAGCATGCCCACCAGGTAAGCCCCCGCCACGAAACCCCAGAGGTATCCGCCGGTGGGTCCGAAGAGGACCGCCGCTCCAGCATGGGGAGGGGCGGCGAAGAAGGGAGCGCCGCAGGCTCCCATGGCCAGGTAGGCCAGCTGGCTGGCGGCACCCCAGTAGGGGCCCAGCGCCAAGCCCGCCAGGAGCACGAAGAAGACCTGCATGGTCACGGGCACAGGATAGAGGGGCACGCGCAGCAGGGCACCGATCCCGGTCAGGGCGGCGAAGGCCAGGGCCCACCCCGCCATCCTGGCCTCCCGTCCTGAAAGGTGTAGTCTGATCGCTGTCGTTTTTACCCGGATCATCTACCCTCCGCTTTTCGCTATCGTGAATTGAAAGTAATGATATAGGAAAAACGGGGGGTGTCAATGCTACTCGGCCGAAAAGGGGGGTTAAGCCCGTTTCCCCGCATCAATACTGAATATCCTGGGGCCCTGGTGTATGATTTCCGGGGTACGTGAAGAAGGGAAACTCGGCTAGGATAAAAGGCCGTCGGCGGGATGTCAAATTTCAAGACCTGACCCCGGATGCTCTGGTGTATGATTTCCGGGGTACGTGAAGAAGGGAAACTCGGCTAGGATAAAAGGCCGTCGGCGGGATGTCAAATTTCAAGACCTGACCCCGGATGCTCAGCGGTAGCGCTTACGGTAATCGGCGCAGGAAGTGGCGTTGGGGCGGGCGGGGTTGCGGCAGGCCCCGGGATAATCATACATGCAGTCGTCGCAGAGGAAGCGCTTCCCCCGGAATAGCAGCTTTATCTTGCTCCATATGGACATACCGATGATTTTAAGGACGCGCGCTTTCGCCTGCAACAGGATCCCGCTTGCTCACGCCGGCGCCCGTCCCCCTCACCGCAGAAAGAGCCCTCGCTCCAGGACCACCAGGCAACTACTTTCCGCGGCAGGATGGGGCCGGGGCATCAACTTGTTCGACCACCGGGGGAAGGAGTAGCATTAGAGTCGAGAGGGCGCTGCAAGAGAGCGGCACATGGATAGGGTCTTTCTGCGAGTCATTAAGGCCGCTGGGGGGGCCGCAGCCCGGAGGAAGCCCTTGAGCACTTAGGGGTGGGTGTGGTGAACTGCAAGAGGTGCGGGGCTCTCCTCAATCCAGGAATCACTTACTGCGCCAGCTGCGGGCAAGTCCAGGATGGCTGGGGCATACCTGGACAAGCCCAACCGGGGGCCGCGGACTGGGGTAAAGGCAAGAGCTCCTCCTCCAAGTGGGTCCTGGTGGCCCTGCTGGCGGTGATGGCCGCCGGGCTGGCGGTGGGGTTGGTGCTGGCCTTCCGCGGCGGTGGCGAGCGGGTGGACGAGAGGGTCATGGGGGTCTGGGAGGACTACCAGGACCTGTTGGAAAAGGACGGGGATGCGCTGAAGTCGGTCCAGCTCATACCGAAGTACCTCTGGGACTACCAGGCGGGCCTGGAGGAATCGATGGATGAGGCGGAGGAGCTGCAGAAGGACCTCAAGAGGATCTCTCGCTCCGACCTCAAGGGCATCAGCGACACCAAGTGTAGCGAGCTGGAGGATGCCCTCGATGCCTACTTGGAGTACCAGTCGGGCCTCCACGGCCTCTTCGGGGAGATCGCCTCGGCCATCGGGGAGGCGAGGCTGTACGACCAAGCCGTGGAAGACCGCCTCAAGGGCCTGCTCAAAGAGGCGAGGAAGCTCTCCGAAGAGGTCACCGAGCTTTCCGAGGACTTCATCCAGGG
>Ga0209227_1001353_pt1 | contig 19201 bp, 17 predicted proteins | sample YNPBryantNP2012_FD_185815 | JGI IMG/M metagenome (GOLD analysis project Ga0209227, IMG submission 185815) | Anoxygenic and chlorotrophic microbial mat microbial communities from Yellowstone National Park, USA - YNP Bryant NP 2012 (SPAdes)... ...
GGCAGGCCGTAAAAGGACACGAAGGAACACGAAGGGTTCTGGGGACTGATCCTGGCCGGCCCCGGCGGGGCCTACACCCACTACCTTTCAAATAACACCCCGGAATCGAGCCTTCAGGCGGAAAATCCGGCTGAAGCCTCTACTCCGGCACCTTATTTGAAAAGTATTGGGCCTACACCATATTTGACAACCGACCTGGGGCTGTGGTAATATGGCAACGTGAGCCGGGAGCAGGTGATGTTAGTCTTGGATCGAACCACATGCGGGGACCTGAACGTCTCCGGCCAGCGCGAATGGCTGGTGACGAACGGGATCGGCGGATATGCCGCTGGCACGGTGGCCGGCGTGCTGACCCGACGTTACCACGGCCTGCTCATCGCCGCCCTCCAGCCCCCAGTGAGCCGCACCTTGCTGGTGACCAAACTGGACGAGACGGCAGTCTACCAGGGCCGCGTCTATCCCCTATTCGCCGACCGTTGGGCCGATGGCTCAGTGGAGCCAGCCGGCTTTCGCCACCTGGAACGCTTTCACCTGGAAGGCACGACGCCGGTCTGGACCTATGCCTGTGCCGACGCCGGGCTGGAGAAACGGGTCTGGATGCGGCCGGGGGCCAATACCACCTACGTGCGCTACGACCTGCGCCGGGCCACTGCCCCCCTGACCCTGCGCCTCCAGGCCCTGGTCAACGGCCGCGACCACCACGGCTACACGCGCGCCGCCGTCCGGCAACCAGGGCACATAGAACCCGTGGCCCACGGCCTGCGGATAACGACCGGGGCCAACATGCCGCCCTTTTACCTGCTCAGCGACCGGGCCACGGCCCAGCCCCAGCACGAATGGCGCCGGGGGTACTTCTTGAGCGTAGAGGAATATCGCGGCGAGGAACCTCTGGACGACAACCTCTACGTGGGCCTCTTCGAGACCACCTTACAGCCGGGCGAATCCCTCACCCTCGTCGCCAGCCTGGCCGATAACCCCGACCTGGACGGCCAGGCTGCTTATGACCACCGCCGGGCCTATGAGACCGCCTTGCTGGCCCTGGCCCGGCCGCACCTGCCCCTCACCGACCCGGCCATCGAGCAGTTGGTCCTGGCCGCCGACCAGTTCATCGTCACCCGCGACTTTCAGATGGGGGACAATGAAGTGGTGGCAGGACAGACCATCATCGCCGGTTACCCCTGGTTCGCTGACTGGGGCCGCGATACCATGATCGCCCTGCCGGGCCTGACTCTGACCACCGGTCGCCCCGCCGTGGCCGCACGTATCCTGCGCACCTTTGCCCGTTTTGTGGACCAGGGCATGTTGCCCAATTGCTTCCCGGACGTGGGCCGCACCCCGGCCTACAACACCGTAGATGCTACCCTGTGGTATTTCGAGGCCATCCGGGCCTGTCACGCCGCCACGGCCGACGAGGGTCTGTTGCGTGACCTGTTCCCGACCTTGCAAGACATCATCCACTGGCACCAACACGGCACGCGCTACAGCATCCAGGTGGACCCGAGCGACGGGCTATTGTACGCCGGGGAGCCGGGCGTGCAACTAACCTGGATGGATGCCAAAGTGGGTGATTGGGTGGTGACGCCGCGCACCGGCAAGCCGGTGGAGATCAACGCCCTGTGGTACAACGCCCTGCGCGTCATGGCTGATTTCGCGCGGCGGCTGGGTGAACCGGCTGCCGGTTATGAGAAACTGGCGGACCAGGTACGGGCCGGGTTCGCCCGTTTCTGGAACCCGGGCCGGGGATATTGCTATGATGTCCTCGATGGCCCCACCGGGGCAGACCCGACCCTGCGACCCAACCAGTTGCTCGCCGTCTCGCTGCCCCATAGCCCCCTGGACGCGGCCCAGCAACGGGCTGTGGTGGAGGTCTGTGCCCAACACCTGCTCACACCGGTGGGCTTGCGTAGCCTGGCCCCAACCGACCCGGCCTATATCGGGCATTACGGCGGCGACCGGCGCACCCGCGACGCCGCTTACCACCAGGGCACCGTATGGGCCTGGCTCATCGGCCCCTTTATCAGCGCCCATCTCCGAGTCTATGACGACCGGGCCGCCGCCCGGTCCTTCCTGCTGCCCCTCTTCGAGCAACTGGCCCAGCATGGCCTGGGTTCCATCAGCGAGATCTTTGACGGCGACCCGCCGCACACCCCGCGCGGCTGCATCGCCCAGGCCTGGAGTGTGGCCGAGGTACTGCGAGCCTGGCAGGAGATCACAGCTAAAGCTTCGACTCCAGCACGCTAACTTACGACATTGAGAGTATACTCATGAGCGTCATCACCGCCCTGACCACCGGGTTTGAAACCCTCAACCGCCGTTTGTGGCTGGTGCTGTTCCCCGTCGGCCTTAACCTGGTGCTATGGTGTGGGCCACAGATCTCTATCGCCCCGCTGGTGCGACGTATAGCGACCCTGTGGCTCCTGTCACCGGCTGCCAGTGCGTATAACCAGACCCAGATCGTGGCCTGGCGACAACGACTGGAGGAACTGGCTCGCTCAATCAATCTGTTCGACGCATTGGCCGTGGTCACGCCCAACACAGATGTGCTATCCCGCCTCCTGGTCTATCCCTTCACTAACATCCTGACCATGCCTCTCCTGGCAGTATCCCCTGATCCCCGCACCGCCCCAGCACCGCTCCGGCTACCCGCCATCGAATTGCACGAGTGGGCCACCCTGTTCGTCACGGCAACGGTTCTGTGGCTGGCCGGCGTGTTCCTGAGCGCGCTATTTCTGGGCCTCATCGCCCGGATCGTCCGTGATGATGAACTGGAACCGGCCGCCTTGTTCAAACAGGTCGGCGCGAGCGGCGTCCGTATCGCCAGCTACCTGCTGCTGGGGAGCTTCGGGGCAGCCCTGCTGATGCTGCCGTTGCTGCTCCGCCCCGACCCACATCCCCCAACCCTGACCGTGTGGTTAGCCTTTATCCTGTGGTTGGGAGCCGGTTTCTATCTGTTCTTCACGCCGGCGGCGCTGGTGATAAACGAGGTCCACCCGCTACGGGCAGCCTGGTACAGCATTCAGGTCGTGCGGATGGACCCCTGGTCAGCTCTGGGGCTGATCGGCAGTATGACGATGCTCCATACCGGCCTGCCCCTGTTGTGGCAGCAGCTCACCACCTGGCCGATGGGACTGCTGATCGCTATAACAGGTCAGGCCTATGTGGGGACCGGGCTGATCGTGGCATGTATGATGTTTTATCTGGACCGCTATCGCCAATGGCGGGAACTGGTGATGGCGGCCGGGCCACGATAGGCGGTGGTTTTGTGGAAGCCGTAGCGCTCCTGATCGGCTTGGCGATGCTCGTGGGGGTGATTTACGCCTTGTGGCGGGCCGGGCCGACGTGGAACGATGCCCGGCGCCGGGGCCTGTCTCGACGCACAGCCTGGTATTGGGCCGGGCGCGAGGTCGTGCAACCCGGCTGCTACTGGTGGGGCGAGCGACTGGCCCTGCTGCGGCCCGGCGAAGCGGCCCCCATCCTGGCGACGGAAACATCCCGCCTGGGGTTGCACCACGTGACGAACGCCACCTGCGCCCTCTGCGGCGCCGAGATGCCGGGGGTCCTGGCCCTGGACGACCAGGGCCGGCTGACAGTTCGGCGCGAATCCGTCTGTGCTGTCTGCGGATTCAGGCTGGATGCGTGCCGTTTCTGTGTCCATTTTCGGCCACATACCCGATCCGGCCGGTGGGGAAACGGCTGGGGTGACCAACAGGACGAGAGCAGGGGGCGCTGTCAGCGCTACCGGACCTGGCAGCCGGTGCAGGAGTTAGCCCCGCACCTGGCTCGCAAGCTGGAGGAGATGGGCTACGAAGGTTTCCTGGCCCCGGCCGTCATCCAGGATTCTTATCTGCCGCTGGACGAGTGCCGGGCCTTTGCTCTCGATGGCCGCCGGGTACGACGGGCCGGTCTCAAAAACCTGGATCAACGCCGGGCCGCGCTGATCCGCCTGGCCCGGCGCGCTCACCTGGAAGAGCAGCCCTGATTCAGAGTTCACTCCTCTTTGCCCTCACCCATCTGCCGGGCCTGGGACAGCAAATGCTGCATCTCCTGGCGCACTACCGGGTCTGGTATATCATCCACGCGCTTGTAGGCTTTGCCCCCGATCTGGATGACCTTGACCTCCTCCATGCCGCCGGCCTGGTCCGACTCCATCAGGATCGCCCGCACCTCCTCACGCAAATCCGGGTCCGGGATGTCTTCCACGTCATAGTACTTCTGGCCCTCGATCTGGATCTCCAGGTCAAAGGCGATGCTGGCCCGACCCAGGCGCAAGCCCTCCTCGCTGGTGAGCCGGCGGGCCTGTTCCGCCAGCAGACGCACCCCCTCGCGCACTTCCGGGTCATTGATCTCCGTCAGGTCATGATAGAGCCGGCCGTCCACCTCAACGGCAAATAGCTCCCCCCGCTCCGTCACGAACGTGCTGGCCTGCTGACGACGGCGTTGCGCATCGGCCTCGCCCAACCATTTGATGCGCACCTCGTGGTCGGCCAGCGGCGATAACCCACCTTTCTGACGGCGCACCAGTTCGATAACCTGGCGTACCTCCCGGCGCAGACGCTGGTCCTGGATCTGCCCCAGGTCCGTGTATGGGACTCCATTGACCATGATCTGCTGCTGACCATCAATCTGGGTCACGCTGACTGTGTGACTCTGCGTCATCCCCCGCATGAGGCCCTGGAGCCTCTGGGCAGAACGTGTTCTGGCCCCCCGGCTCAGGGCCATATCCCGGCGGTCCCGCAGCCATATCAGCAAATACAGGACCAGCAGGATCAGGATCGCCGTCAACAGCACGATGATGACCAGCTCCGCCAATTTGATGTCCATACGAATAACTTCCCCCTGATGACGCGGTGGCAATAATAGCTTTGCCCATTATACTGGAAATTTGGTAACTGCCTCGACAATGTTAGATTCGACCTCACCCCTACCCCCTGGCCCCCTTCCCCTCTCCGCGGCGGAGGGGAAGGGGGTGGGGGGATGGGGTGAGGTCCACTTTGACCGCCATTTACGCTAATTTAACATTGTCGAGCTACCTACCCGCCCGCAGGTTTGGGCGCAATGACCAGACCAGACGCCGTAGGCGCGCCCAGATGACCGGCTGCATCGGTTGCCAGCCCCTTTCTAACCTGCGGGAGGGTTCAGGGCAGGCAGTTACGTTCAAAGTCCAATTATACACCATCGCTTACTATCCTGCCACCGCCCATTTGCTCCACAGCACGGGGGGGGTTTTAGGGGTTTGGCGACGGCAGATCCGTCGCCAAACCCTTTCCCCTGGATGTATCAGCACCTCCGGCCCTACATCTGCATCTGTGGTCCTTCCCGCAAGACCTTCTCCGGATCGCGGTCAAAGACCACTTTACAACCCTTACTGCAAAAATAATACGTCTTGCCTTTGTACTCCGACGTGGCTTTGGCCTTTTTCTCGTCCACGTCCATGCCGCATACGGGATCCTTAGCCATTTTCTTACCCTCCTCATAATAATATGTGCTCACGCGGGGTCTGGGACGCCGCGTGCTTCGCACGGCGGGTGGCACGCCCACCGCGAGCGTGACGGCGGGTAGCACACCCGCCGCGAGCATGGGCTATGTTCTTACCTTCCTCTCAGGTTCGAATCATCTCCTTGCTGTGGCGGTCTCATCAGTAGTATCCTCTCCAACGTCTGGAGCCGCTCCTCCAGGCGATCTTGCCGGTCCAGCAACTCATTTATAGCGTTGATCACCGGGTCAGGCAGTCGATCATGGCGCAACTGGTTGTTCTCCAACGGCTCTTTGGGGCCGGCGATGCGGCCCGGCACGCCCACCACCGTGACCCCGGCCGGCACCGACTCGATGACCACCGAGCCGGCCCCGATGCGGACATCATTGCCCACCGTGATCGCTCCCAGCAGCGTGGCCCCGGCCCCCAATGTCACCCGGTTGCCGATGGTAGGATGGCGTTTGCACTTGTGCGCGCTCGTCCCCCCCAAAACCACTCCCTGGTACAGCAACACATCATCCCCGATCTCAGCCGTCTCCCCGATGACCACACCCATGCCGTGGTCTATAAAGACGCGCCGACCGATCCGGGCACCGGGATGGATCTCCACCCCGGTCAGCCAACGGTTAAAGTGCGAGACGAGCCGGCCCAGGAAGTAGAGCCGTCGTCGCCACAACCGATGGGCCAGCCGATGCAGCCACAGGGCATGTAACCCCGGGTAGCAAAAGAGCACCTCCCAGACTGTCCGGGCGGCCGGGTCCTTGGCAAAGACCGTGTCTATGTCCTCGCGGATGCGAGCCAACATTTTGAGTGCATCTATCCCCTCCTCGCCTGATAATCGGCAATGGCCTGCCGCAACGCCTGGGGAGCGACGGCGGAATCCTCTTTCCGCTCCGGGACACCCCCCAGCGCCTCGATCACCTGCTCCGGCGTGATCGCCAGGGCCTCGGCCAGCGTCTTGCCCTGGGCCAGGACGCAGGTCATGCTACTGGTGGCGATGGCCACGGGGCAACCCAACGTCCGGTGCCTGATCTCGGCGATGCGGCCATCGGCGACCCGAATCCAGAGATGGACCAGGTCATCCGGGCAATGCGGTCCGCCCCCGGCCTGACCGAACCCATCCGCACTCTCGATAGTCCCCACATGCTGGGGATGCTGGAAATGAGCCAACACCTGGTCACTATACATGTCCCTACTCCTCCTCAAACAACGACGTGCTCAGATACCGCTCGCCGGTGTCCGGCAGGATCACAACGATGAGCTGGCCCCGGCTGGTGGGCCGGGCAGCCACCTGCAAGGCCACGTGCGTCGCCGCGCCAGCCGAGATGCCAGCCAGGATACCCTCCTCGCGGGCCAGACGCCGGGCCATGACCATCGCCTCGGATTCTGCCACCTGGACGATCTCGTCGAGCAGGTCCAGCCGCAGCACGGCCGGCACAAAACCGGCCCCAATACCCTGAATCCGATGCGGGCCGGGCTGGCCGCCGGAAAGCACCGGCGACGCCGCCGGCTCCACCGCAACGATCCGCAGGTCGGCCTTACGCGGCTTGAGCGCCTCGGCGATGCCGGTGATCGTGCCGCCAGTGCCCACGCCGGCCACCACTATGTCCACCCGCCCATCTGTATCGCGCCAGATCTCCTCGGCCGTGGTACGGCGGTGGATCGCCGGGTTGGCCGGGTTCTGAAACTGCTGGGGGATCAAGTAGCGGGGATCAGTGGCCGCCAGTTCCGTCGCCCGGCGCACTGCCCCGGCCATCCCTTCCGCGCCGGGGGTCAGGATCAACTCTGCGCCGAGGGCGCGCAGCAAGGCCCGGCGTTCCAGGCTCATGGTCTCCGGCATGGTCAGCACCAGCCGATAGCCTTTGGCCGCGCAGACAAAGGCCAGGGCGATGCCGGTGTTGCCGCTGGTGGGTTCCAGGATGATGGTATCGGCCCGGATGCGCCCCTCGCGTTCCGCCGCCTCGATCATGCTGACGCCAATACGGTCCTTGACGCTCCCCAACGGATTGAACGATTCCAGCTTGGCCACCACCGTGGCCTCCAACCCGGCCGCGAGCCGGTTCAGTCGCACCAGCGGCGTATTGCCGATCGTGGCGGTAATATCCTTATAAATCCCCGGCATCGGTAGCCACTCCTCCTATCCCTCTCAGAAACTTACCGTAGGGTGGCTTTCCATAGCCACCGCCTTGGGGCGGGTAAGAAACCCGCCCTACATCCAAGTTTCTGCTTTAGCGAAGGGCACGCCACGCCCTGGGGAACTCGAAAATACCCCCTTCGCGGCGGATCGTCAGATTCGCCGCCGGGCCGCTGGTTCTGGCGATCCAGCGGGAGCATTTTCGTCCTACGGCGTGCGCCCCGCACGCCAGGCCCAGGCCTGACTGGGCGACCCCGCGCCCAACGGCGAGTGGGCCAGGCGCACCAGCCACGAGCACGAGACCATTGATCAAGGAGCGCTCAACAAGGTCGTCAGTCGAGCCTGGTCAAAGCCCACCACAACCTGGTCGTTGATAACCGTAACCGGCGTGGTCAGTACCCCCAAAGCGCGCAGAGCGTCCAACGCGCTGACATCTTGTGTCACATCACGTTCCACAAATGGTATGCCGCGTTGTGAAAGGAACTCTTTCACGCTTTCGCAAAACATTCAACCTTTACCCTGGGTATACACCGTGACCTGTTTGTTCATCGGTTTTTCCTCCACGCTATGTTCGTTGATAGTGGGGGCGAATATCCGTTCGCCGCAGCAGGTTCGCGTTCGTGACCACGGTCACGGAACTGGTGGCCATGGCGATCTCGGCCAGGACGGGGTGCATGAGGCCCAGGATCGCCAGGGGGATCATGACCACGTTGTAAAAGAAAGCCCAAAAGAGATTCTGGCGGATCTTGCGGAAGGTGGCCCGCGACAGGCGCACCGCCTGCACCACACCGGCCAGGTCGCCGCGCACCAATGTGATGTCCGAGGCCTCGATAGCGATGTCGGTTCCGGTGCCGAGGGCGAGGCCCACGTCGGCCTGGGTCAGGGCCGGGGCGTCGTTGATGCCGTCGCCCACCATTGCCACGCGCTGACCAGCGGCCTGGAGGCGCCGAATCTCGTCCACCTTGCCATCCGGCAACACCTCGGCCAGCACGCGCGAGATGCCGGCCTGCCGGGCAATGGCCTCGGCGGTACGGCGGTTGTCGCCGGTGATCATCGCTGTCTCCAGGCCCATCGCCTGCAATTCCTGGATCGCGGCCCTGGCATCGTCCTTCAACGTGTCGGCCACGGCGATGACCCCGGCCAATTCGCCGTCCACCGCCACCAGCATGGCGGTCTTGGCCTCGTCTTCCAGACGCGCCAGCTCGGCTTCCAGGGGCGTCGGGTCCACGCCGTGCTCTTCCAACAGCCGCCGACTGCCCACCAGCACCAACCGGCCGTCCACCGTGGCCTGGATGCCCTGGCCCCGTATGGCCTGGAATCCCGTCGGCCCGGCCAGCGCCAGCCCCTCCGCTTCAGCCTGGGCCACGATGGCCCGGCCCACCGGATGCTCCGACCCCCGTTCCGCGCTTGCCGCCCAATAGAGGAGTTCGGAATCAGGAATGCGGAATGGGGAATGCGGCCTGGAACCCTGGACCTGGGGGTTGGGCCTTGGGGCGTGGGACGTGATTTGATCTGTTACCCGGGGTTGACCCCGCGTCAGCGTCCCGGTCTTGTCAAAGACGATCACCTGCACATCCTTCATCGCCTGGATGGCGGCCCCGTGGCGGATGAGGATACCCTGCCCGGCGCCGATGCCGCTGCCCACCATGAGGGCGGTGGGTGTCGCCAGACCCAGGGCACACGGGCAGGCGATGACCAGCACGGCCACCGTGGCGAACAAGGCCCCACCGATGAGGTCCGCGTTGGGATTCACCCAGGGCAGAAACGCGACAGCCCGGCCGGTGACACCGTGCAACAGGCCCGGGATGAGCAGCCAGGCCAGCAAGGTCAGGGCCGCGATGCCGATGACGATGGGCACAAACACGGCCGTGACCCGGTCAGCGAACTCCTGGATGGGGACCTTGGTGCCCTGGGCCTGTTCCACCATGCGGATCACCTGGGCCAGGAAAGTGTCTTTGCCGATGCGCGTGGCGCGCACCTGGAGCAGACCGGCCTGGTTCACCGTGGCCCCGATGACCTCATCGCCGGGTTGTTTGGGGACCGGCATGGACTCGCCGGTGGCCATGGATTCGTCCACCGTGCTCTCGCCGGCCACCACCACGCCGTCGGTGGGGATCTTTTCGCCGGGACGCACCACCATCAAGTCGCCCACGCGCACCTCGGCGATGGGGATCTCGCGTTCCTGGCCGTTTTCGAGGACGCGAGCGGTCTTGGCCCCCAGTTCCAGCAACTTGCGGATGGCCTGGGAGGCCCGGCCCCTGGCGCTGGCCTCCACATAGCGGCCGGTGAGATGAAAGGCCATGATCATGGCCGCGATGCCGGCATAGTTGGGCACCGGCGACATGGCGTGCCAGCCCAACAGACCCACCGCATGAAAGCCCACCACCACCAGGCCGGTGAGAAACGAGACGCCGGCGCCTAACGCGATCAGCACGTCCATATTCGCCGCGCCGTGGGTGGCCGAGTTCCAGGCCGAACGGAAGGTCTGACGACCGGCCCAGACGAGAGCCGGCGCGGCCAGGACCACCATCCCCAGGTCAAAGACCTCATGACTGGGCCAGGCGATCATGAACAGCATCTCTGGCAGCATCCACAGGACGATGGGCACGGTGAACGCCCAGGCGATGACCATGCGCCGCCGCGCGATGGCCATCTTGCGCTCGTCTTCATCTACAGCCTCTGTCTCGGAGGCCGGCTCGGCGCGGATGGAGTAGCCCGCATCTGCCACGGCCTGGCGGAACTCGCGCATCCCGGCCAGGGTGGGGATATACGTCACCGTGGCGCGCTCAGTCGCCAGGTTCACGTTCGCCTCCAGCACGCCGAACACGCCGCGCAGTCCCCGCTCCACGTGGGCCACACAAGCCGCGCAAGTCATCCCCTCCACCGGGAATGACCGCGTCTCCGTGCCCACGTCATAGCCCACATCGCGCACAGCAGCGACGAGATCATGCAGCGTGGCCTGGTCCGGGTCCCAGGTCACGGTTGCGCGCCCGGTAGCCAGGTTCACGTTGGCCTCCATCACACCCGGCACACTGCGCAGGCCCCGCTCCACATGGGCCACACAAGAGGCGCAAGTCATGTCTGATATGGGTAGCTCGATGCGACGGTCGTTCATTCATCAATCCTTTTGACGGCGGCAGTCGTCGCGATTGCAGATAGTGTATCATAGTTAACTCATTTTGTCAAGTATTAAGCAGGGTGGATCAGGGTTCTTTCAAGTTGCAAACCATAGGTTTACCTGGCGCACTTTGGGTGGATATTGCGTGCGAGGTGGTATTGTGTTATAATAAGCTAAATTGTAATGGCTCAGATACTGGGTCTGGCGCAGGGGAAAAGATGGATTTCCGTGCTGTGGGTGCCGGGGCCTTGTGGGTGTTGGGGTTGGGAATAGTGCTGGCAGCCTTCAGTTATGCCTCATGGGCGGCCAGCCTGCGCCGGACCCCCAGGGGCCTGCGCCGGACCCTGGGGCAGCCGCCGTTCACCGTGGTCTTTGATCTGGGGTTGGCATTGGTTTGCGCCGGGTTCGCCCTGGCCGGCCAGGAGTGGTGGGAACAACTCGCCTGGTCTGGGTTGGCGGTGCTATTCGCTATCCAGGGGGGGTATGGCGGGTGGCAAACCCGGTCACGTCCTGCCCCCTCCACTCATGCTGACCCTCCCACATAGAATACACCTGGCCCGCACCTGCGCAGAGCGTGGGCACGAGGGGTAACCCCCTGTGAGAAGGCTGCTGCGCGCCCACGCGGAGCGTGGGCACGAGGGGAACCCCCTGTGAGAAGGCTGCTGCGTGCACACGCAGAGCGTGGGCACGAGGGGAACCCCCTGTAAGAAGGCTGCTGTGTGCCCAGGCGGAGCGTGGGCACGAGGGGAACCACCTGTAAGAAGGCTGCTGTGTGCCCAGGCGGAGCGTGGGCGCGAGGGGTAACCCCCTGTGAGAAGGCTGCTGCGCGCCCACGCGGAGCGTGGGCACGAGGGGAAAAGTATAGTGATTAGAATACTTCATCGGTATCCAGTTCACCACATCACAATAGAGGAGGAAAAGAATGAACGACATCACCGACAACGATAAACTCATCGCGGCGCTTTGTTACCCCATCTGGATCGTGGCACTCATCCCCCTGCTCACGGAGGGCAAGGAGCGACCGTTCCAGAAATACCATGCGGTGCAATCCTTGGTCTTTAACATCGCCTTGTGGATCGTAATCGTGCTGCTGATCTGCATCCTCACGTTCGTCATGGGAGCAGTCACGTTCTTCCTGGCCGGGCTGGGCGCATTCTGTGGATTCTGCCCCATCCTGCTCTGGTTCATCACGCTCTACTACGCCTACCTGGCCTACCAGGGGCAGTACTTTGAGATCCCGGTGATCACGGACTTTATCGTCAATCAGGGTTGGGTCCAGCGGCCGTAGGCAGGAGGTAAAGCACGGACGCAAAGGCAGAGGTACAAGTGCCAGACCCTTGCCGGAAGCCAGGGTTAGCCTTATAACGGTGAGCAGGGGTATCTGCTCAGGCAAGGATGGGCGACGCACTTGACCATGACCGGCTGGATCGGCTGGCTCGCTGCTTTATAACTTGCGGGCGGGGCCAGGGTCAAGGGCACAGACTTTAAGAGGGCCACGCCGGCGAGCACCCGGCTTGTTGAGAGGGTGCCAGGTCGGCGTGGCCCTTGAGTTTGTGGTATCCTCAGTCAGGGAGAGAACAAGAAGAAAGCCTTTACAAGGCATTCTTTCCCCTCTCCGAAGGGACACAAAGTGGGGAGTGGGGCAGTGCCCTCATGCGTTTGATTACGCACGGATGTCAAAATCCTACCCTTGACGGGTCGCCTTGCGTTCGCGTATAATGGACCCGACGTGGAACAAGGCGGCGCCTTCAGGAGAGGCGGGGAGGAGATGGTCATGTCCGTCGTCAAAGAGACCGTTAACGTTGGGATGGAGCAGACCCGGCGCCGGATCCAGATGCTTCAGTTGAACCGCGAGGTGGAGCAGAAGGACCAAGAGATCGCGGCTGTTGTGGGCCGGCTGGGCCAGTTAGCCTGGGAACATCGCGTGGTGGACCCGGCGTATGCTGAGGATTATGCCCGGCTTCAGGACCTGGCTGCCCAACAGGAGGCAGTAAGCCAGCAGATCGCGGCTTTGGAGCAACAGCTCGCGGCCGAGACCACCGCACGAAACGCGACGGAAGCGGAATGGAAGGCCCGACTGGAGGTTATAATAGCAGAACGGGCCACGGTAGCCGAGGAACTGGCTCGCCGGGAGACCGCCAGCCGCTCCGAAGCAGAACGATTGCGGAGCGCCGAGCGAGAACTGGCCCGGACACACAGAGAGCGGCAGACGGTACAGGCCCGGCTGGCCGAATTGGACCTCCTGACGGCCCCCGATCTGGAACAACGCCGCTCGCGCTTGCTCAGCCGCCTGGCCGGCCTGGAACAGGCTATCGCCGGACTGGAAGCTCAGTTGCCAGACCTGCACCGCGCCGTGGAGGAGAACACCGCTGCTCAGCCGCCTTTGCAGGCCCGGCTGGCGGAACTGGATGACCAGTTGACCCAGACACGGGCCCAAAAAGGCGCGGCAGTGGGTGCCCATGAGGTGCGCCTGGCCGACCTGCGCCTGGCGTTGAAGGAGTTGCAGGCCCAGAAGAAAGCCCTGGGTGATCAACTCCGGCAGGTCAGCGCTGCGATGGGACCGGCGGTGGATCGGGTCCGGCCAGATGTACCAGTCCTGCGTGATGCCTATGCGGACATAGATGCGTTAGAGGCGGCGCGCATCAACCTCCTGGCGCAACTGGCAGACCGCAAGGCTGAATGTGAGGCCGCAGACACCACGACGATGCGACGATTCTACGTGACGATCATCGGCCTGGTGATCTTGGTCGGGCTGGTGTTGGCCTGCTGCGTGACCACTTTCCTGGCCGGTTGGTTCCTGGTCGGCATAGGTGGGTAGCCGCCGTCAATCAGCCTAACCTCCCGCAGTTGTTTAGACTTTCAGACAGAGCAGAAGCCGATGGTACAGGAGTTCAGGTTAGGAGACGTGGTCCGACTGCGCAAGCCGCATCCCTGTGGGGGGCAGGAATGGCGTGTGATCCGGCTGGGGGCAGACATTGGCCTCTCCTGCCTGACCTGTGGCCGGTACATCCTGTTGCCCCGGCGCACCCTGGAAAAACGTTGCGTCGGTTTTGTGAAACGAGGCTTCCCGATGATGGATAGCCAGGTATGACGGAGAACGCTAATAACGCCACTGCAACCAGCCAGAGCCGGGAACGGGTCCTGGAGCTACTGCACAACCGCAGTTTTCTATATCTGTGGATGTCGCAGTTGTTTTGCCAGATCTCGGAGCAGGCCCTCAATTTTGGGATCATGCTGATCGTGGAGGAACGCACCCACTCGGCTGGCCAGATGAGCCTGGCCGTGCTGTCCTATAATATCCCCACCATCGTGCTGGGGTTTGTGACCGGCGTCTTTATTGACCGCTGGAACAAAAAGACCGTGATGTGGGTGACCAATGGCCTGCGGACATTGCTCGCGTTGGTCTATATCGTAATTTTGCCCAACCTGGCGCTGATCTATGTGCTCACCTTCATCATCTCTTGCGTCTGGCAGTTCTTTGGGCCGGCCGAAGCGGCAGCCATCCCCATGCTGGTCAAACGACGCAATCTCCTCACCGCCAATGCCTTCTTCAACTTTACCTTCTTTGGCTCCCAGGTCATCGGATTCGTATTGGTGGCGCCGACATTGCTCAGGATCTTTGGGTTTGAACATGGCGGCCTCACGGCGATCTTTGTCTTTTTAGCCGTGATGTTCGCCACCGCCACGTTCTGGGGTTTGTTATTGCCCGGCGACAGGCTCAAGGCCGTGGGGCACGTCCAGAGCAGGCTGAGCTTCCGCAGTATATGGGAAGAGTTGGTGGATGGCTGGCGACTGGTCTTTACCAATCGTTTCATCACCTTTTTTACCGCGACCCTGGTGCTGTCGGAGGCCCTGACGTTGCTTATCGTGGCGTTGATCCCCCGTTACGTGGTGGGCGTACTGGGCATCCACACCGCCGACGTGCCTTACGTGCTGGCTCCAGCCGGGATCGGTCTCATCGGGGGGACCCTGATCATGCCCTACCTGGCGCAACGATGGAAGAAAGAACACCTGGTCACGTTTGGCCTGTTCCTGGTCGGGTTCTGCCTGGTGCTCCTGGGTACGATCCCGCGTCTCTATATCATCCTGACGACCGGGCAGTATGAGCCGGCCGTGCGCCCCCCGATGGTCAATATCCTGCCGCTGGTCATGGGGATCGCCCCCTTTGCCGGCTGGGGGTTCACCTTGCTTCTTATCCCCTCACAGACGATCCTGCAAGAGATCATCCCCATCGAGTATCGAGGGCGGGCCTTTGCCACGCAGCTCAAGCTGGCGCGCATCTTTTCCACCCTGCCCCTGGCGGTGTTGCCCCCCCTGGCGGACCTGATCGGGGTGAACAAAGTCGCCATGCTGGGAGCCACCGGCGTGCTGGCGATCAGCTATGTGAGCTGGCGATTCACGCGCGGCGGCATCCCGGCCCCCATCGAAGAGATGCTGGAACCCTGACCCGGCGAAGAGATGCTGGAACCCTGACCCGGCGGCTCGTAGGGCAAGTGGGGCAGGCTGTTAGCTTGCCCCTTACTTGTCCACACGCATCACCAGCAACGTCTGGTCGTCGAACTGCGGCGTTGCCCCCTGAAAATCGGCCACGGCGGTGAGGATGGCGTCGCATAGCTCGTCCGGGGCTGCCCCGGCATGAGTGACCAGGAGCGACCTGATCGGCTCCAGGCCGAAACGTGCGCCGGCCTCGTTCTGGGCATCGGTGATGCCATCGCTGTAGCACAGGAGCACGTCCCCGGCCGCCAGTTGAACCTGGCGGTCCTCCAGGGTCAGGGACTGGATCATACCCAGGAAGCGGCCCTGCCCCTCCAGCAGTTGGGCACTCGCTCCCCGGTGCAGGAGCGGATAGTCGTGGCCGGCCCGGGCATAGCGCAACCGGCGCGTGGGGAGGTGTAGCACGCCGTAGAACACGGTCACGAACATATCGGAGGTGGAGATAGCCAACAGCCGGTCGTGTACGCGCCGGAGCGTCTCGGCGGGACTGAGGTGGCCCTGCGCCACGGTCCGCAGGAGGCTGCGGGTGACGGCCATAAAGATGGCCGCGTGCACGCCCTTTTCGGACACATCGGCCGCCACCAGGCCCACGTGTTCCCGGTCCAGGGCCATCACATCGTAAAAGTCCCCGCCCACGTGCCGGGCCGGCAGGTTGCGCGCCGCGAAGCGCAACCCCGGCGCAGCCGGGAACGTCGTGGGCAACAGGCTCCGTTGCACCTCGGCGGCGATCTCCAGCTCCCGCTCCAGCCGTTTCTTCTCCACGATCTCGGCTTGCGCCGCCTGCAAGTCCCGGTAAGCCTGTTCCAGGGCCTCGTTCTTGCGCCGCAGATCGGCGATGACCTGCTGATCGGATTCACGCAGGCGGGCCATGATAAGGCGCAATACTTGCAAGGCTGCCGGTAGATTATGGGCCAGGAGGGCCTGGAACGTTGTCTCGTCAAAGACCAGGGCCTGAACCCTGGTCAGGGCATGCACGGAGGCAAAGCGCGGCGCGTTGTCCAGCAAGGACATCTCGCCGATGATCTCGCCTGGGCCACGGACGGCCAGGGTCTGCGAGTCGGGGCTGGCCAGATGCCGGGTCACAGCCACCTGCCCGGAGACGATGACGTAGAAAGCCCGGCCCGGCTCATCTTGCCGCAAGAGCACGTCGCCGGGCGCAAACGTTTGCTCCTGGGCCACCTGCACCAACTGAGCCGCCGCCTCATCACTGATGTCGCCAAAGGCCTGCCTCAGCAAGGCCACCAGTCTATACATAGGATTCCTCAAGGCGACGACCCTGGCTCACGTGCTGTTCCAGGATCTCCGCCAGGGTCGCGGCTGGCCCGCTCAGGCGATGAACCTGGCAACCGGCGGCGGTCAGGTTTTGCGCCTGGGCCGGGCTGACCTCGTCTTCGCCGCCCAGGATGATCACCTGCCGGGCTTGACTGGCCTCCGTGGGGTCAAAGCCCCAGGCGGGCTGGAAACGCTGGAGATAGGCTACCACGGCCTTGAAGAGCCGGGCATCGGCCGGGGGCCGGCCCAGCAGCAGGTAGACCGGCATGGTCTTGGCCGGTGGCGGGGGGCTGGGCGGGACGCCCGCCGGCCCCGGACGGAACCGGACATGGGCGGCCCCCAACCCATCCACGAACACGTTGATCGCCACCCCCAGGCCGGCCGGGGCCAGGCGATACCACCCTCCGCCCAGCGCCCCGAACTCGCACTTGAAGGGGCCTTTCTCGCCGGTGCGGGCGGTGGCCCGCCAATCGCCGGCGCTGATAGTTACCTCCAACTGATCTTTGCCCACCACCTCACAGAGGATGGCAGAACTATGGCCGCCGGTGGGCTGGCTGCCGGAGGTGTTGTCCACCACCTCGGCGACCCAGGTGCTCGTGCTCACGGTGATGGGCGGCACATCAACGGTGGTGGTGCCGTCGGTCCGGAGGTCTTGAGCGATGGTCTTGCCGCCCAACTCCAGGCGGTACGCGCCGGCCGGTAGATTCCCAAAGTCATAGGCTCCGTCAGCCGGCAGGGTGATCTCGCGGCGCAGGCCTTCGTTCAACAGGACAAGCACCTGGCCGACGGCCCCCAGGATACGTCCCCGCACGCGCCCTCGTTTCGGCTTTTCCAGCCCCGTGGGCCGCAGCTCCACCAGGGCCCAGCCCTGGCCGTCCACAAAGACGTCCATCGCCACGCCCACATCCGGGACGGAGAGATGATAGGTCCCGCCACGCAACGGCGCGAACTCGGCGACATTATCGCCCCAGGGTGGTTTAGGGCCGGACCGTACCGTGACGTGCCAGTCAAAGAAGTTGAGGGTGACGTCCACCGGCTTTGGCCCCTGGATTCGCACGGCGATGCTCGAGCTCATACCGCCGGTGACGGCAGAGCCACAGGTGTTCTCGGCGATCACGCCGATCCAGGCCGGCAAGGAGAGGCTGGTGATCGTGGGCACGAGGAGCCGCTGGCGACCGTCCACCGCCAGGCCCGTGTGCACTGTGCCCAGCCTGTCCACCTCCAGGCTATAGGTGCCGGCTGGCAGGCCGGTGAACTCGAAGCGTCCCCCCTCGTCAGCCTGTTGCTCCTGGGGGGCTGGCCCGCCACGCAACGTCACCCGGATGCCCGCCGCGTGCGCCACGGCGCCCTTGATCACGCTGGCCTCGGCTGAGTCGAGGACGCGCGGGCCTTTGGGCATGGCTTTCACCGCGTCCACGGTGGGCAGATGGTCGCGCACGCCCTGGCTGGCATAAAAGCTGGTATACCAGGCCTGGGATTCCCACTGGGGGTCTGGGTTGCCCAGTAGCCCGTTGGCGATGATCCAGTCGGCGGTGCAGAAATAGTAGGAAGGGGCCTCGCGCAACATGTACCCGTACTGGCGCACCGTGCCACGCGCGTGCAGGTCAAAGTCAATCTTCGGGTAACGATGGTCGCCGAAACCCTCGCCGGGTTGGGTGATGGTGTAGCCGCCTTCGGTAGACAGGATGGGCACCTCAAAGCCGAAATGGTCCACCCAGACCCGGTGATAGTGCTCGAACTTGCGGAATCCATTGGAGTCATCGAGGATGGTCTGACCGGGGTTGACGCTCCGGGCACGCAGCTCATTCACCTGGTCCCAGGTCTGGTTGTTCCACCACAGGTGATGGCCATACTCCTCCGGTGTGACCGGCGTGCCGAACTGGTTCACGTCATCCTCCGGGTAGTCCCAGGGCCGGTGCAACGAATAGTTGTGGATGGCGATCCACACTCCCTGGCGCATGAGATCGCTGTAGTTGTGGTCCACCAGCCACTGGCAGGCCTCCCGGAAGAAGCGCTGGTCGTCGTAGACGCCGCCGGGGGCCAGGGCCGGGAAGCCGGGCAACCCGCCAGCGTCCAGGACCACCTGCACGCTCTGGACCCAATCGCGCATCACCGTCTCGACCAGGCCGGTGGTGGGCAGGACGCCGGTGGTCCATTCCGTGGGCAGGTTAGGCTCGTTGCAGACCTCAAAGTAGCGCACGCCCTGGGCCACGTATTTGCGCAACTCCTCCACGTAGGCGTCGCCGTGACGGGGGTCGTTGATAGGGCCGGGGAGGGATTTGCGGCCGCCCAGCCGGACCACGGGCATGATCCCGTTGTCCAGCAGCATCCCGGCCAGGCCCCCGCCGCCGAGGCTCATGAACTTGACCCATTTGATGCCCAGGGCTTTCAGCTCTGGCAGCCAGTAGTCCCGGATGACGTTGTCGCCCACCTGGTTGGCTACGCCGGGCGACCAGTGGATGCCCCGGCCGTTATCCGCCGGGGGGCGGGGAAAAGCGGACAGGTCCATCGTACCCTCCTCTCTCGTAAATAAACGGGTGGTCGTAGGGCGCGCCTGGCGTTCCCACGCGGAGCCTGGCGTTCCCACGCGGAGCCTGGCGTTCCCACGCGGAGCGTGGGAACGAGGGGAACTCCTCCATGCTCGCGCCCACGCTCTGCGTGGGCGCGGCCCTGCCCCCACGACCCGGCGCGCCGGCCTGGCGTTCCCACG
>Ga0209227_1001357_pt1 | contig 19157 bp, 20 predicted proteins | sample YNPBryantNP2012_FD_185815 | JGI IMG/M metagenome (GOLD analysis project Ga0209227, IMG submission 185815) | Anoxygenic and chlorotrophic microbial mat microbial communities from Yellowstone National Park, USA - YNP Bryant NP 2012 (SPAdes)... ...
GCCGACTGGCGGGTCTGCGGGTCGTCCAGCAGCACCAGCGATGGGCGGATCACCGAGCCGTCCACGCGCGTGTGCTGCTGGCCGCGCATGTTGGCGTCCAGGCTGGTGGTCGTGATGATCGACCCGCTCGACGGGCTGACCTCGTGGCCCTCCTCGCGCAGGGCGCACGGCACGTGGTCGCCCTCGATGGTCGGGAAGACCAGCTTCTCCTGGCCCCAGTGAACGTGCGTCAAACGGCCTTCGATGTGCTGTTGAAGCTGCCGCTTGGAGCTGTTCTCCAGGCAGCGCAGCGGGTAGACGGCCTCGGGGAAGTCGGCCAGCAGCAGCGGGTTTTCGACGATGTGCTTCTTGATCGGCAGCAGCAGCTCCTTCGCCCGGTCGTCCGCTGCGCCGATCAGGCACACGAACGGTCGATAGCCGTAGAGCACCGCCCACAGCGCCGAGCAGCGCGCCAGCGTCGTCTTGCCGCTGCCGCGCGGCATGGCGAAGGCGAACAGCCCGCCGGCGCGCACGGCCCGCTCGATCCGTTCAATGACGCGGAGGTGGTCGCCCGACCACTCGCGGTGGAACGCCGCCGGGAAGTAGGTCTCGCAGAACTCGCGGAACGATTCCTCGCAGCGCCGGCGTCGCTCGAAGTTCACGATCTCAGGGATGGGATGGATGTCCTGCGACGCCTTGGTCGCGGCGCGGTTGCGTTCGGCCTGCCGCCGCCGCGCCTCGGCGTAGTCCATCCGAGCGGGCCGCGGCCGGTCCAACTCGTCGATGAGCCAGCGCGCGTAGCGCACCAAGTGGACGTGGGTGCCGTCGCCGAACTTCAGCGCCCCCGCGTCCATCTGCCGGCGCAACCGCGAGCGTGTCAGCACCGTCCCCAGCGGCGTGGCGTTCACCATCTGGAGCAGCTCGCTCTGCGTCAGCCGGGTCGGGTCGATCGCCGCCTTGAGGCCGGAGGCCGTCGGCCGCAGGCCGGAGGCGCTGTGCGGCGAGCCACCACTCATGCCGGCGGTCCTCCAGCCTCCGGCCTCCGGTCTCCGGCCTTCTTCAGAAGCCAGGCCGTGTAGTGCACCAGGTTGATCCGGCCGTCGGGACCGACCGGCGCGCCGCGGGCCACATGCTCGCGGACCTTCTGTTCGGCGACGCCCAGCAGCCGGGCGAGCTGAGCCACGGTCAGCGCCGCCGGGTCCAGGCGCGCCGGGGCGCCATCCGCATCGGCCTGCGGCGCGTCGGGCAGCGCCGTTCGGCTCGCCGAACGGGTGTCAGGGTTGCTCGTCATGCCGCCACCCTCCCGGTCGCGCCCCGAGGCCGCCACGAGGCCGCAGAAGGCGTTCCGCCGTAGTTGGGTACGCCCCGGGCCGTCCGGGCGGCCCACAGGCCACGGGGGGCCGCCCCGTGGCCGCCGTGGCGCGATCTTTCCGCCCGGCGCCGAGGCCGGGCCGACCCGGTCCGGACAAGAGCGCTCTCGGGATGGGCACGCCCGCCAACTCGGACCTCGCGCCAAGAAATGCGAGAAATTCTCGGAATTCTCGCGAGGTCGCCTTGCATTTCGGGCCAGCCGCTGGACTGATGTGTGTGTACGCATGGGGCGTACATCGAGGAGCGACGAAGATGACCACGAAGACGAACACGCCGAAGACGCCGAAGAACCCGAACCGCCACCTGAAGCCCGGCACGCCGGTGGTCAACATCGAGGACGGAGAGCCGGGCCGGATCGTCAAGGTCTGCACGTACCGGCGCAATGGCCAGGATGCGTATTCGTACCTGGTCGAAACCGCGTATGGCCAAGAAGTCTGGGAGGTCGGCGAGCTGTTCGTTCCCGAAACGACAAACGACTAGCGACCCGCACGCGAGCGCCCCGCGGGGCGCCAGCGCCCGGGTCGCCACAGGCGACTCGCCGGGTCGCCACGGGCGACTCGCCGAGGCGAGGCGAGCCGCAATGGGGCGGCCGGAAGAAGGAGCGCGAACATGACGACCACGAAGCGGTACACCGTGATTCGCAGCGATGGCAAGGCGGTGCAGGTCAGCGTCCCGACGGACCCGGACCCCCAGGACCTGCTCGTGGGCGCCATCCGCGACTGCCTGTCGCCGCACGCGGTCGCGGCCATCGCCGTCGGCCTCGACCACGTCAGAGCGACGAATCCGGCGGTCGACCAGGAGATCGGCTGGTTCCGAGGCCTGTTGGTGGACGTCCTCGGAGGGCCGGAGCGCCTGGAGCGGCTGGCCGAGGAACTGTAGCGCCGCCGAAACCCGCTGCGGCGGGTCGCCCGGGCGCGTGAGACCCGGGCCTGACGAGGCCACATGAAAGGACCAGCCATGAAGAAAGACGAGGTCAAGATCGGACACCTGTACGTCGCCAAAGTGAGCGACCGGATCGTGACAGTGCGGATCGACTCTACCAACAGCCACGGCGGCTGGAACGCCACGAACACCGCGACCGGCAAGCGCATCCGCATCAAGAGCGCCCAGCGCCTGCGGCGGGCGGTGCCGGCCGACCGCCAGGCCGCCACGCAGGCCGACGCCGCGCCGGAGCCCGAGGTCAACCCGACCGTCGAGGTCGTCGCCGGCCAACCGCTGCCCGACAGTGACGGCGAGAAGGCCGCCAAGCCGCCGGCCAGGCCCAAGCCGGAGCGCAAGCCCGCCGGCGACTCCAAGCCGAAGCGCCTCAGCGCCTTGGACGCCGCCGCCGAGGTCCTGGCGAAGGCCGGCAAGCCCATGCGGGCCCAGGAGCTGGTCGCCGCGATGGCCGAGCAGGGGCTGTGGTCCAGCCCCGCGGGCAAGACGCCGCACGCGACGCTCTATGCCGCCATGATGCGCGAGGCCCGCGACAAGGGCGACGCGGCCCGGTTCCGCAAGGTCGACCGCGGGCAGTTCGCCTACAACGCAAAGGAGGCCTAGCCGATGAACGCCCGCCAACTTCAGGACCAGCTCCGCGACCTGCTGGAAACGCTGCTGTTCGCCCGCAACGACGCCGACGACCCGGCTGCCGAGCTGGCCGAGCACGTCGCCGGCATCCGGCGGATCGCCACGTACGACGACGTCGGCATGCTCACGCGCGACAAGGGCCTGGTCATCGAGACCGCCGACGGCGCGGAGTTCCAGGTGACCATCGTCGAGAGCCGCCCGGCCACTGCGAACGACGACGAGGAGGAGTAGTGGCCACGGCCGCGTAACACGCATCACGAGCCCTCCCTCGGCGCCTCCGCGACGGCGGGGGCGTTGCCTCGGCCCGAAATCCGCTCCGCCTTCCGCCCTGTGAACTTCTCCCAGCGCTGCACGATCACGTCGCAGTAGAGCGGGTCGAGCTCCATCAGGAACGCCCGCCGGCCAGTCTGTTCCGCCGCGATGAGCGTCGAGCCGCTGCCACCGAAGAGATCGAGCACGTTTTCGCCTGCCCGTGACGAGTACTGCATCGCCCGCACCGCCAGCTCGACCGGCTTCTCGGTCAGGTGGATCATCGACTGCGGGTTGACCTTCTTGACGCGCCACAGATCCGTGACGTTGTTGGGGCCGAAGAAGCGGTGGGCGGCGCCCTCCTTCCAGCAGTAGAAGCACCACTCGTGCGCGCCCATGAAGTCCTTGCGCGTCAGGACCGGATGCTCCTTGTCCCAGATGATCGCCTGCGAGAAGTACAGGCCGACCTCCTTGAGCACCGGCGGGTAGTTGCCGCAGTTCGCGTAGCCGCCCCAGATGTAAGCGGTGTGGCCGGGCAGCAGCACGCGAGCCAGTTGGCCGAACCAGGCCCGCAGCAGCCGGTTGAACTCGTCCTGGCCCACGAAATCGTTGGCCAGCGGCCGGTCCTTGGGGCGCAGCTTCGCCGTGGTCGCGCTCTTGACGCCCTGCCGCGCCAGGTCGAAGCCCTGGTGGTGCGTCAGGCCCGCTTCGCCGAACGAGGAGAGGCCGGCCGCGATGGCGTTATTACTCCGCGGCTCCACGCAGACCCCGTAGGGCGGATCGGTGTTGACCAGGTGGACGGGGGCGCCATCGAGCAGCCGGTCCACGTCGGCCGCGTTGCCGCTGTCGCCGCAGAGCAGCCGGTGATTGCCGAGGATGTACAGGTCGCCGGGGCGCGTGACGGCCTCGTCCGGCGGCGCGGGGACCTCGTCCGGATCGCACTGCCCGCCCTGCACGCCGGGGTCCAGCAGCTTCGCCAGCGCCTCGGCATCGAAGCCCAGCAGGCCGAGGTCGAAGTCCAGCGCCTGGAGGTCCTTCAGCTCGATGGGCAGCAGCTCGTAGTTCCACTCGGCCAGCGTCGCCGTCTGGTTGTCGGCGATGCGATAGGCCTTCACGCGCTCCGGCGACAGGTCGCGGGCGACGTGGACCGGCACCTGTGTCAGGCCGAGCTTCTTGGCCGCCTTCCAGCGCGTGTGGCCGACGATGATCACGTTCCGCTCGTCGACCACGATCGGCTGGCGGAAGCCGAACTCGCGCAGGCTGGCCGCCACGGCGTCCACGGCCTGGTCGTTGATCCGGGGGTTGGCCTCGTAGGGCCGCACGTCGTCGATGTTCACCAGCTTGACGTCCATGTCGCACTCTCCTGGAAGGGCTCCCGGGGACGGTTCGCTACGCGCAACAAACAAAAACCCGCCGCCCGACCGTTCCCGCCGCGGTCTTGGAAATCGGGCTCTTTTCCGAGGACCTGCTCATCCGTCGCCTCGTCCCTGGTGCGCCACCACGTGGCGGCAGAGCGCCACGAACTCGTCCAGCGACAGCGTGCCTTTGGCCGAGTCGACCTGATGGTCGAGCACCCAGACGTTCTCGATCGCGCGACAGCCGCCCCGCTGACATTTCCCTGACGGATGTGCGGTGCGCAAGTGACGCCGGGCCCCGGGGTTGCGTAGGGAAGAGAGAGATCTGTCAATAAGTCTTCTTCTTCTTCTTCTCTCCTCTCTCCGCGCGCGCTCTCTATATGGAGAGACCCTCTTTGACGGATTGACGCATTGACCGATTCAGCGGAGGGCATAGCTCACCTTCGGCTTGGTGGCGGTGGGCGTGACCACCACCTCGATCTGGTCGGTCTCGATCAGGTTGTCGATCACCTCCTGCCGCTCGCGCTGCGTCAGCGACTGCGTGCGCCGCGAGAGCTCGCGCCGGCCGATCTGCCCGCCGGCCTGACGGATGATGCGCAGCACCTTCTTCTGCCGGGCGTCGAACTGCCCGTCCGCGATCCATTCGTGGGCGATGAACAGCATGCGCCGCGTCAGGTGGTCGGCCAGCGCGCAAGCCCAGCGGGCCGCGTCGGCGTCGATGCACGGCCGTTGGCGGTCGGCCGAACAGGCGTAGACCAGCGCCAGCCGGCAGGCCTTCTCCTCCGCTCGCGCCCAGAGCGACCGTCCGTCGCCGTCCGGTCTGGCGAGCTCGGCGTCCACCGTCGCGGCGAGTCGGTCGAAATGCCCGTTGGCCTCATCCGTGCAGGGCACGATCAGCGGTTCGGGGTGCTCGTTGCGCAGGTTGCCGCCGGGCTGGAAGTCGCCCCACCAGCGGGCGGCCTCCAGGATCGGCTGCGGCACGGGCCGCTCGGCGGCGCGCTGGCGTGGCGGCGTGGCCTCGGCCTCGAAGACCAGCAGGCGGGCGATGAATCCGTCGTTGAGGCTGTCGCCGGTGAGCGACTCGAAGAAGTGCTCGGGCACGGTCGTGCCGTACAGGCTGACACACGGCTGGTCGACGATCTTGTTGCGTTTGCGGTCGGCGTAGGCCTTGCCGCGGAACACGGTGTCGGCCGAGGAGAACAGCTTCATCAGTGCGCCCAGCACATTGAACAGGTGCGGGGCCCGCTTCGGATCGCCGATCGTCCGCAAGAAGCGTCCGAACTCGTCGAGCTGGAACAGGATCGCCGGCTGGTGCTCGACGGCGGCGACCAGGCCGGCGTCGCTGGCCAGGTCCTCGTTGCCTTCGAGGTCGTTCAGGCCGGCCTGGAACAGGATGTTCTTGTTGACCTTGCGAGCATGGTCCTTGCCGGCGCCCGAGTCGGCCACGCCGACGCAGTAGAGGTTGGTGCGGTTGCCGCGCGCGTCGCGCACCTTGCGGGCCGCCAGCACGGCCTGGAGGCCGATGGCGGCGGCCAAGGCCAGCACCGGCTGCGGACGGGTGGCGGTCGCGAGGTTGTAGCGCATCACGTCCGCGATGAAGCCGGGGACGGCCAGCAGTCGCTCGGGGAAGGGCCCGGGGTCGGACGGTCCCGGACGCGGCCGGGGCCGCTCATCGGGACCGGCCGCGACGAGTGCGGACAGGTCGATGTCGCCCTCGGCGGGGGCGCTCGCGGCGGCCGCTCGGGCCCGCGCGATCGTGCGCCGGACATAGTCCGCCCGCAGCGCCTTGGCTGGGTTCTGTCCGTGCCGCCGCCGCGCGGCGATGATCAGGTCGGCGATCTCCTGGTCGGTCCAGCCGCGCAGCGCGGCGATGGTCGCCAGGCTGAGGTCGTAGCCGCTCTGCGACTGGTCGGGCAGGTCGGCTCGCTGCCGCTCCCAGGTCTGCCGGAACTGGGGGCACTCGACCAAGGCCTCGGCGAGCTTCAGCGCGGGCGGCTCGGTGTCCGGGCTCAGCGTCAGTTCGCCCACGTCAACGGCCCGTGGCGATTCAAGGACGCGGACGAGGTACGGCTCGAAGTCGCCCGGCGCGTAGCGCAGATCGCGCTGGCATTCGAGAACGCGAACGGTGACCGCGGCGCCCGCCCCGTTGTGGTTCAGCGTGCCCGGCAGGCGCAGCACGCGCGTCAGGTCGCCCAGGTTCTCCAGGTGCCAGCCGCGCGCCGCGGCCGCGGCGCACACGGCCCCGTGCCAGCCCTTGGCGACCGCAGCGGCGCGCTGCCGCTCCTCCGGCGCGTCGAATGTCCACGGCTCCTTCAGCAGCCAGTAGGCGTGCAGCCCGTGGCCGCTGTGGACCAGGTATGAGGGACGCAGTGGCAGGGCGGCGAGCAGTGTCCGGGCCTGGTCGACACTGGCCGGCAGGTCGGTCCGGCGATGGACGTCGCTGGCCACGTCGATGTCCGCCCACAGTGCGCCGATCGCGGCCGCGTCATCAACCTTGCCGCGCCCGCGCGGGGCGCCTCGCACCAGCGACAGGCCGAAGTAGACGTTCTGCGTAGCGCTGCGCGACCGCGCGTGCCGCACCGCCTCCTCCGCGCTGATGAACAGGCGGGCGTGCTTATCCGGCGTGGTGAAGATCACCAGCCGGCGCTCGGCCGAGATGGCGTCGCCGAAGATGTCTAGCAGAAAGGCCTCCATCAGCGCGCTCCCACCCTGTGGCCGAAGTCCAGGCGGCCCAACCGGACGTTGCCCGCCGCAGTGATCGACAGAACGCGGCTCTCGCCGCACCAGCAGTGCAGCCAGTCGTGGTCCAGGCATGCCGTCCCGACGTGCTGATGCGCCATCACGCTGGCCAGCGGCCCCTGCTGCTTGCGTGCCGGGAACAGGAAGCCGAATGACGGAACAATCATCACTCCGCCCGACTCCGGAAGCCGCCACGCGGAATTCATGTAGTCGATGAGCTGGCTGCACCCCGGCCCGATCTTTTCGCCCGGGCGCTTGACCTCGATCACGATCGCGCCGCCCTCCCAACCGGCCTTCAGCAGTCGCTCGGACGGAATCAGCAGCAGGTCGGCCCGCACGCCCTGCGGTGCCTGGAAACAGTGCGTCCAGAGTGGTCGACCGACCACCTGGCGGTACACCACGAACAGCCTGCTCGCTTCGAGAAAAGCGACGAGCTCGTCTTCCGCCGCTCGCTCGTCAGGCCAGGGACCCCACGTGACCGCCAAGTCCGGGCCCGGCCAGGCGTTCCAGATCGAGGCGAGGCTCGACATCAGAACGGCACCCCGTCGTTCTCAGCGCCGGCGTACTCCGGCAAGCCGTCCTCGGACTCTGGCCGGGGTGGCTTCTCGCCGAGCTTGTAGCCCACGATCCGGTCGTACCTCTCGCCCGGCTTACGCAGGACCGTGATCGCCAGCGTGGGCGCCAGCGCGCCCATGTCGGCCAGCTCGACCGCCTGCTCGATCGTGTCCGGTACCGGCTCGTGGCTGCGCTGTCGCCACCAGGCCACGGCCCTCTGCCGGGCGTAGCCGGCGTGCTCGAAGCAGACCCACTCGGAGACGTAGTGGTTGAAGCCGATGCGGTAATCCACACGCATCGTGCGCGGCGCGTCCGGCGGCGCATCTCGCTTCACATGCACGGCGTAGAACGTCTCTTCGACTTCGTACTCGCTCCGCGACGCCTGGTCGGAGAGGATGCCCTCGCTGCTCGCCGTCCCGTTGTGCGTGCGCCGCTCGGGCGGCGGGAACAGGTGGCCGCACGCCGGGCACGTTGCGTAGCCGGCGGCGATGATCTCGTGGCACTGCGGGCATTCCTTCGCCGGCGACGGCCCGGTGCCGCTCGAACCACCGCCGCTCACGCGGAGCTGGTCGACGGGCCCGTGGCGGAGGATGTTGCCGCCGAAGTCGAGCACCAACGCGTCGGCCTTGCCTGGGCGCAGTCTGAAAGCCCGCCCCACCATCTGGTAGTAGAGCCCCGGCGAGTTCGTCGGTCGCAGCAGCGCGACGCAGTCGATGTTCGGCGCGTCGAAGCCGGTCGTGAGCACGTTCACGTTGCAGAGGTACTTCAGGTCGCCACTGCGGAAGCGGCGCAGCGTCTCATCCCGTTCGAACGGCAACGTGTTGCCGCAGATGAAGCCGCACTCCTGGCCGAGCTCCCCCAAGGCCCGCTGCACATGCCGGGCGTGGTGGATGCCGGCCGCGAAGATCAGCACGCTCTGGCGGTCCTGCGTGTACTCCATGATCTCCCGGCAGGCCGACCGCACCAGCACGTCGTCGTCCATGAGCTGCTCGACCTCGCCAGCGATGAACTCGCCGCCGCGGACATGGAGACGTCCGCAATCCGGCTTCTGCGTCCCGGCCTTGCTCCTGAGCGGACACAGGTAGCCCTGCACGATCAGCTCGCGGACGCCGATCTCGTAGCAGATGTGGTTGAGCAGGTTGCCGGGTCCACAGATGGTGCCGGTCGTCATGCGGTACGGCGTGGCCGTGAAGCCGACCAGCCGCACGTTCGGATTCACGGCCCTCGCGTCCGCGAGGAACGTGCGGTACATCCCTTCGCCGTCGGGTGGAATCAGGTGGGCTTCGTCGATCAGGATCAGGTCGAAGCGGTCCAGCTCCGCCGCCCGGCGATAGACCGATTGGATGCCGGCGACGATGATCGGGTGCTCGGTGTCGCGGCTGCGCAGCCCGGCCGAGTACACCCCGATGCGGTGCCACAAGTCGGGGGCCAGCGCGTGGAGCTTCTCGACCGCCTGCTCGAGCAGCTCCTTCACGTGCGCGAGGATCAGCACGCGGCCATCCCAGCGCTGCACCGCGTCGCGGCAGATGGTGGCCATTATGGCCGTCTTGCCACCAGCCGTCGGGATGACGACGCACGGGTTGTCGTCCCGCGAGCGCAAGTGGTCATAGACGGCATTGACGGCCTCGACCTGGTACGGCCGCAGCCGGATCGCCGGCGGCGCCTCAGCAGCGAGCGGAAGTGCCTCCGTCACGCCGACACCTCCGTCCCGTCGGGCAGGATGCAGCGGTCGTCCATGATCGGAATGGTGTAGAGCGTGTCGCTGCGCCGACCGAGGTAGCCGAGGATGAAGGCGTTGACCCACTCGACGGGTCGCCCCGTGCCATACAGCGGGATCGGCTTGCACAGGCACCCGGCGGACCGCGCCTGGATCACGCTGCCGGGCGACCAGATGTTCTGGATGATCGACACGTCGGCGCGGTGCGTGTGCCCGTGGATGACGCTCTTGCCCTGACTGATCTGGAGGTGGTTCTTGGTGGCGTGCCGGGCGCAGGACCAGCCGTGCACGGCGATTATGCGGTCGTTGACCGCGTAGTGCGGATACGTCCCGTCCGCCGAGCCGTAGGGCACGTAGACGAAGCGAGATCGCCCCCTGGACAGCCGGATGCGCGGCGCGAGCATCGAGCACGCCCCGCGTCCTTCGGCCGCCACGGCGGCCCAGCGGTCGAGACGGTACTCGTGGTTGCCCTCGACCATGACCAGCCGCCCGCAGACCTTCTGCAAACGGTCTAGCAGGGCATTGGCGACGCGGAGATCGTCCACGTACTCGGTCTGGGGCACGCCGAACGTGGGCGGGTGCGCGGAGAACTGCCCGCAGTCCAACAGGTCGCCGAGGCAGATGATCAGGTCGGGCCGCAAGCGTTCGGCGGCGCGGCAGAACACCCGCACCGCCTTCTCGTTCTGGTGCGGGATGTGCACATCGCCGAAGGCCAGCATGGTCCGGCTATGGCGCTGGGCCATCACTCCTCCCCCGCGACCATCGCCGCAGTGCGCGCGTAGCCGGCGATATCGACCAGGTTGTCGCGCTTGTGGCCGTGGCTCTGGCGGGCCAGCTTGATGGCGATCATGCACAGCGGGATGTCCAGGGCGGTGATGGCCTCGCCCTCGCGCAGCTTGCGGGCCAGGATGCCGGTCCACATCAGCGCCGTCCGGGCGAAGTCGTCGGCGGGAGCGCCGTATTCGGCGCGCCGCGTGCCCTCAGTGATGCGCTTGGCCTCGTCGAGGATCGACTCGTCGGCCGGCGGCTGCACGAACCGCAGTTGATGCAACGCGACCGCTGGCGTCGGGGCGCTGGCCAGCGGCTGGAGCGTGACCGCGTCGATGGCCTCGCAGCCCAGCTCGCAGGCGACCAGGTACTCCAGCTTCGCCCCGCGCGAGTCCTCCCAGCCGGGTAGCAGCGCGATCGCGTCGCACTGCGTCAGCATCGCCAGGTCGAGGCGCAGGTATTCCTCGCGCGGCAGGTGCTTGCGGCCGCCGAAGTTCTCGGCCGGGTTGAAGACCGCCCAGCCCGCCGCGGCCAGGCGCACCGCCGCTGCGTGGAACGCCTGGAAGTTGCAGTCCGGATAACCGGACATCGGCCCGGCGATGTAGATACGCTTTGAGACCTGAGGCTTGAAACCTGAGACCTGAGCACTCATGCCTCGGGCCTCACCCCTCGAGCCTCCGCTCGGCTCTGGATGCTTCACGATTCGGTTCTCCGGTTCAACCAACACGGCCCGCCCGGCGCTTCAATTCAGGTCGGGCGGCGGCCCGTTCACTGGGAACGGCAGCGGCTTGCCGTTCCGCTCCGCGATGCGCACCACGACCTTCCCACCGGGCACGACCTCAGCCTTCTCGACCAGCAGCCAGACGATCTGCGAGTCGTCGTGGAATGCCCCGCCGTGCTGGAGCGAGTCGTTGAGACTCTTGAGCGCGTTGTCGACGTCGCGCTTGCGCCGGTCGGGCGGGTACAGCTCAACGTGGATCGCCAGCGGACCGGACTGCGGCGTGACGCCGGCGGCCTTGAGGATCGCGCCCACCCGCTTGCGGTAGGCGCGCCCCTCGCGGCTGATCAGCGTGCGGCCCGCCACGTTGCGGTAGTAGCGGTTGGTCGATGGGGGATACGGAATCGTCAGCTTCACGGCCGCAACCTCCACTGTCATTGAAAAGGGAACCACGCCTTGCCCAGCCTGGCCCCGCCCCACCAGGCCGAACCAAGTCCAGCCTAGCCTTGCCATGCCATGCCCAACCCGTCGCCTCCTGCTATGCTCAAGAGTTCAGCACCTCGAACCGGGTGATCTGAAATCGTCCGTAAGTCGGGCGGAAGTCGGCGAGGCCGATCAGCCGGCCCGCATCGGTGATCAAGGCATGCAGCAGTTCGGGGGATACGTATTCCGGCAGGTTGACCAGCAAGACGAAGCTGGCGGACCAACCGCTCTTGATCGCCGGTCGCGTGCGCGTCACGCCGTTGCGCTGCACCTGCACCGGGCACTTGTGTTCATAGTCCCAGGCGGAGATGCCCAAACTGGCCAGCGGAGTGAGATTGATCACGGCGGCCTTGGCCAAGTCCATCGCGCTCTTGCGCGGCGAGCGCGGGTCCTGGCGGAATTTTGCGGCGTTGATGATCGCCTGCCGCAGGTACTCGCCAGGTATGCATAGCTCACCGGCATCGTTGCGATAGACGTAGGACTCAAGGTCGTCGCTCTTCTTGACCGCGGAACCCTTGGCCGATTTGGCCTTGGCCACGACCGCCTCACAGTTCCAGCGATGCAGCAGCAGGTCCGCGTCTCCCCGGATCGTCACGGCGACCCGGTAAGGCACGCACGCCGAGATGGCCTCGGATGCGCCGTTCGTGGCCTCCGGACCAATGGCAGTCGCCGTGGTTCCTTTCACCGCACTCATGTGTCGCTCCGTACTTGAAGCCGCAGTGGCTTCGCGCCACGAGGTGTGCCTTGCCGCCCCTCACCTGAACTCGACATGCCCCGCCAAGCCAAGACTCGCCACACCGTTCCGGGCCTTGCCAGGCCTCGCCCTGGCTCGCCGAGCCATGCCACCGCGAACCTGACGATGAACACTCACAGTCACCGCTTCCACGGCGGCGCGCCGTTGTTGCCGGCGCCTGTTGGTGCCCGCGGCGCGGCGGCATCCTTCCTGGCGTACCCCTTGATCACGTTGCCCAGCTCGCCCGTGTCGGAGCGCTTCTTCTGCCCGACCGTGATGACCAGCGGGATGTTGTGCAACTCGACGCTGTCCTTGGGTGCCGGCACACCTACGGCGCGGCAAATCGCGGAGAGTTCGGCTCGCGCGATCTTGACCGTCGTGGCGTTCGGGTTGTCCAGGTTGAGCCGCGACCAGAGCATGCGACCCTTGTACTCGCCCTCGATGATCTGAAACGTGAACTGGAGGTACTGGCCGCCGCCTGACTTGGTCGGCTTCTCCGCGCTCTCGGTGATGATGGCCAGGTACTTGCCAGCCGGGATGGCCTCGAACGCGAAGTTGGGATCGACCTCGTTGGCGTTGAATCCGTTCAGATTCGGCATGTCGAATGCTCCTTTCAGTCGCAAAGCATGTAGTCCGCAGGCTGTAGACTGGAGTACAGAGGGCCGTGGCTCGGCGGCTCAGCTCGACGCATCCGCGCCTCCCGCCTCCGGCCTCCAGCCTCCGGTCTGCTCCAGCGGGTTCTCACCACGTGCGAAGGCGGCGTAGATGCGGTAATCGAGAGGGAGTTCTTCCGGCAGGTTCAGGCGGTTCTTCGCCACATGCGCCGGCCGCTCGCTGGTGCGGATGATCCGCTCGCCGGTCCCGATGCCCTGCACGCGCTTGCGGCCAAAGCCCTCGTCGGTCGTCTTGGTGTGGATCGCGTAGGTGGCGAACAGCACCTCGTCGCACCATTCCTGGACCAGGGCCGAGGCCTGCTTGTGCAGGCGCGGGCAGTAGCGGTCGTAGGTGTCCGTCTCCGGATTGGCGAAGCGCTCGATCTGCGCGTGGGCAATCAGGATGACGTGCATGCCACGCTCGTTGCGCAGAGCGTCGAGACCGGCGAGCACTTCGCGCCAGTTCGTGAGCGCGAAGACGTAGCCCTTGCCGTAGCCGATGTCCTCGATGGACTCGACGCCTCGCTTCTGGCAGACGTCGGCCCAGATCAGCCGTTCGAGCCAGTCGAGGGAGTCGACGACAACGGTGCGGTACTCGTGCGGTTCCGTGTAGAGCGCGCTCAGCGCCGCGATCACGTCGGCGTACTTGCCGGCGACGGGGAAGCGTTCGCACTCGATGTTGCCGAGGCCGTCTTCCGTCTGGATGAAGATCGGCCGTTCGGCCATCGAGCCGAATGTGCTCTTGCCGACGCCGTGGACGCCGTACAGCAGCGTGCGGCGGGGCACGTTGACCTTGCCTCGCTGAATCTGCTCAAGCCCCATGAATTCCTCCTTCGTTCCAGGTCGCTTCATCCTCTGTGCTTCCGGGTCCGGGGCGGCGGCGGTCCCGCCGAGCCCTCCGTGGCCGGGACGCTTCGGCCGCTCGGCCCCGGGCCCGGATTCACAGCCGTTCGACCAGCCGCAGCGACTCGTAGCGCGTGAACCAGTCGCCCGTCTCGCGGCAGCGCCGCAGGTCGGCCATCGCTTCCTCGTTTTCGCGCTGCGCCTGGTCGAGCACCGCCGACGAGACCCGCCACACGCCGCAGCGGAACGGCTCGCGCTTCTCGACCGCGACGATGTGAACTGGGAGAACGTGACCAGAGACGGCGGCGACGAGCGCGCGATAGAACGCGACCTGGTGCAGGTAGCCGAAGGCGCGCATCGCCATCTCGAACGTGTCGAGCTCGTCGGCGGTCTTGAGGTCGACGATGCCGTGGTCGTTGTTCCGGCTGACCCAGTCGATCCGTGCCTGGCAACGGTGGCCGGCGTAGTCCGCGCGCACGACGCCTTCCGCGACCCCGTCCGCGAGGAGCTCGACCGCGACCGCGTGTGCCTTCACCGCGGCCGCCATCTGCTCGACGAGCGCCGCCTGCGAGTCCGAGAGCACCGGCTTGTTCTGCTTCTCCGCCCACTCGGCGAACGCCTTCGTGTTCGAGCCGAACGGCTGGCCGGTGCGCGGGTTGATCGGCCCGCCGACGGCGAACTCGCGCTCATAACGCTGTCGCCCCTCCAAGATCAGCGCGTGGGCTGCCCGCCCGATGAGGTATGCAGTCGTGTCGCGTTCAGGTACCAGACCGAGTTCCTTTTTGCGGTACAGCAATGGGCACCGCCGGAACTCGTTCAGCGCGTGGGCGGTCAGGAAGTCGCGGCTCTTGGCGTGGTACACGTCCTCCGGCTCACGAATCAGGAACGAGAGGCGGCTCCGCCTTTTCGTTGGGGTTTCCTCTGGGCCGCTTGGGAGGGGCATGTGCTGGGCCACGTCCAAGTCTCCGATCACGTCGCGTTCTCCTCCACTACCTACCGCCGCGCGGACGAAGGTGTCCGCGCGGCGGCTGAGCGAGGGGGCGATTACAGGTAGTGATCGAGCCCCGCCCTGATGAACGCGGTCCGGATGGCGGCGATGTGCTTGTAGATCGCCGAGCGCGACAGGCCGGTTTCGCGGGCGATTTCGGTGGGCGTCTTCGTCCGCAGCATCGCGCACACATCCCGCTGCTCGGGCGGCAGCGACGCCATCACGGTAGCGATGTCCAGCTCCAGCTCGCGCTGCTCCTGGTCGTTGCGCTCACAGACGCCCAGATGGGTGTGCCTCCGGGCTGCGTCGACGGTGGCATCCCGTCGTACCCAGTTCCCGGTCTCGTCGTGGACCCAGTCGTCCAGCGACTCCTTGGCGCCGCCGTTGCCCCGGTTGGCGGCCTCATGCCCCTTGAGCAGGTCCGCGATCTTGTGGTTGATGATGCGGCAGACGAACGTCTTGACGCCGGCCCGATCGCCGTCGAACTTCGGCAGACGCCGGAGCACGTCTGCGATCAGATCCTGCTGGACATCCTCGACCTCGCCGAGGGCCGGTACCTTGCCGACGACCTGCTTGGCCTTGAACTCGGCCCGCTTCATCACGTACTCGATCAGTTCCTGCGAATACATTCGCGATCTCCCTTGGCCGGGGAGGTCGCGCGGGTGTCGACGGGAGGGCCGCGGGGCACGGGCGAAAGAAAAGGCGTTGCGAGTTCGCGGTTCACCGCGACACCCGCAACGCCTCCGCTCCGCGGCCGGTTGGTTGCCTGATGTCTGGGGTTTGTGCCCTGTGCCCCTATGCTGCCTGCTGCTCTTCCAGAAGGTCGATAAATGCGCCCGGCAGCCCGTGCGCGACCTTCACCCGCACCCGCGTGCCGTCGGGCAGCTGCTTCAACTGCTCCAGCAGCGCGATGTGCTCGTGCCGCAATTCGAAGTCCTCACGGGCGACCTCGGGGCGGGGACCGTTGACGCCGCCGGCGATCTTGAGCGTGCGGACCTGGGCGCGGGGGCGCCCCAGATCGGGCTGCCCGCCGCGCACCTGAAACGTGATGCTGCCGAAGTTGATGTGCTGGCAACACTCGACCAGCCACCGATTCGGCCCTGACAACTGGCCTTTGGTCATACTCGAACCTCCATGAGGGTTTGGTGCGGACGCCTCGGCGACCGCGATCATGGAGCCGAGTATCGAGGTGGTTTTCGGGGCGCAACCAAAGCGCAACGAGGCAGTGGCTGTGCTCGTACGACGTGGGGCGTTCCCGTGCGCCCGGCTTTGGAGCCGGGGCCGTGAAAGAAGCAGAAAAAGGCTGGTTGCGCAACCTGATTACAGCGGTTGCGCTACGAGTTGCGCGCCGCGATCTCGCCGATCACGGCATTCCGGATCTGAGTCGTTTCGTCGGCGCCGAGCTCATTCTGACGGCTGACCCAGGCGAGAAAGCTCCGCACGCGGACCCGCGCGCCCCGGCCGGTCTTGCCGTTCGTCTCGACCTGGCCGTCAGCGCAGGCGCGGGACAGCACGCCCTTGTTCAGCATGCCTTCACCGAGCACTTGGTTGGTCGCTCGCACCAGGTCGATCTTGCGAGCCCATTCGTAACGGTCGTCCGAAGACGTCGGTAACGTGGCTTGCTCCTGGTCACTCCTCGGGCTGGTTGGTTCCGGCGCTGGCGGAGATCCCTCGGCCTCCTTAGGGGCTTTCGCGCCCGTAGGCGGCACCGCCGGGTGACTGTCGCCCCCACGCTGGCCAGCGCGATCCAGCATCTTCTTGAAGGTCGCCTCAGCGCGCTGGCGAAAACGAGCCGCGACTTCGGACGCCTGCACGCATTTGTCTCTGCACACTGCGATCAAGCTGTTGACAAAATCCTGGTTCTCGGTACTAACTGGGCCGCTGTCGAGCAGGAAGGCTTGCGCTCGCCCGAGGAAGTCCATCACCGGCGGCCCGATGCAGTCCTCCCAGCCGACGTCGAGGTCGGAACACGGGAACAGGTTGGGAGCGACGGGCTCGAAACCGCTCGGAAACTCGGCGAACTCAGGCAAGGCCAGCAGATTCTGGATCGCCTTGACGATCTGCAAGTACCAGCCATTCAACTCCACGTCGACCCACCCGATGGGGCTGTTCGCGACCGCTTCGACGAGATTGTGGTATGCCTGCGCGTACAGGAATAGCTGCAAACGCAGCACATATGCCCGCTCGGCAGCCGTCAGCCGCTGCAGTTGCCCAAGAAACTCCGCGACTTCAGGCGGCAGCTCCGACGGAGTATCGCCGCTGTGGCCCGCGGGGCAGGGCTCATCTGGCGACTCGGTAGTATTGGTCGGGACCTCGGCTATTCGCTCCCCATCAGGAATCGGACCAGCCGCAGCGCTCGGTCGGCCCGATGTGACGTGATCGTCAGCAGCAGTCGGCGCCGACGCTGGACGCGCCTTCGCCACACCATACGTGGTCGCCGCCAGTGCCACACGCCACCCGGAACCGCTGGGCATGCCGGGCCGCCACGCATCGTATCGCGTCTCCTCAAGGAAGCCCAACCGAACCGCTTCGGAGATCGCGTGCTCCACGCGAAACGCCACGGTGTCCGGCGGGCAGTCATCCCACAACAGCCCCACAATCTGTTTCCCGGTGCGTTCCAGGATATCGCGGTCGATCCAGCCATGCGACTTGATCGTCGGCCCCTGATAGCCGAACGGCAAATGGGTCGGATTGTGCCGCGGAAAACTCCCCAATACTGACGCCAGCAGGGACAGCGCCAGTTCGAGACGGCCGCCCGTCTCGATATGCTGCGTACCGATCAGGTAAGTGACCCGGCGCAAATCAGCAATGTGGTCCGGGGTCAGTTCCGTGTCGTCTCCGGCGATGCCACAGATCTTCAGCAGATCGCCATCCGTCAGCCAGCCTTGGTGCAGCTCCGAACAGCCGGCGCGCCGCGCTTGCGGGACAGGTTGTCCTGGCACGCCCGCCCGCTTTCGCCGTCTCTTCAGCATCTCCTCCCACCGCCGGCAGCGCCGGGCGTACTCCGCCCTGAGAAGCGTCTGGCGGGTCGGCGGTGGATCGTAGACACCGAGGTCGGGGTCGTCGTAGATGGAGAGCTCATCGAGGGCCTCGTCTAGGAGCACCTGCTCTTCCGGCGGGAATGACGACGAGGGCCTATGGCTAAACCTCACTTGGCCGGCGTATTCTCGCTCGCAAAGCCGGCAGATTGAGGCGGCCAGTTCGGCGTCGGCCGCGCGGTAGAAGACCGTGTTGGGCGACACACCCTCCGGACCGTGGTCGATAGCGAAAAGGTAGGACTCGGATTCTGAAGTCGGTATCTGTGACCGCATATCCCTTCGAACGCGAGCCAGTGAGCCGGCCAATCCGGACCCGGATGCGGGATTCGCCGTCATTGTAATGGTCTCGCGACGGGACCGCGAAGAGCCGCAATCCGCAACACGGACACGCAATGGTGCACCAGGGCCGGCGGCCGGTGAGCGGATGTCGGTTTGTTTCGTATCCCCCCGACGACGGTTGCCGTCGCTCCGCGCGCTGTCGAACGGACCACACGCACTCATGGCATGCCTCCAGCCTCGGCACACCATCACTGCTCCAACTTCGACTGGCCGCTTCTGGCGCCGGCGTCCCGGGTCGTGGCGGGGCCGGTGCCATGGCCAAGCCTGCGTGAAGGCAGGATCCGAGGGCTCGCCGGCGTACTTCGACCGTCTTGCCGGAAGCACAGCCGCACCTCCGCTGGGCACGTGGACGGTGTGCGGTCATAGACGCCGGCGGCCCCCATCCGTGGGTGGCGATTCCGTGGCCTGCCGCCGGCCATTCCTGGCTGGCATCGGTCGACGCCCGGGACCGATCTGTTAGGATACTGTACGGTACCGGCAGGCGGGTGTCAAGCCGGCCTCTCGGCGTTTTCGACGTGGGCTTTGGTCACCAGCTCCCGCCATAGCTGTCGCTGTTTTCGCCAGTCCGATATGAGCGTTATCGGGCGTAGGTGCGGTTCCTGGATCGGGTCGCGGCCGCGGAGCGTGCGGGGCAGGAAGAGCAGCGCTTCCTGGATATCCGGGGTCAGGAGCGTGAGATTCATGATCTGAGTGAGCCGGGCGCGGGTGACGCCGCCGAGCCGGGCCAGGTCGGCGTAGTCGCGGGCCACGCCTTCGGCCAAGAGCCGTTCGAGGCGGATCGCCAAGGCCATCAACCGCGAAACACGCGGCACGCGACCCGGCTCGACCAGCGTCTCCCGCGCCGGCGCCGCGTTGCCGACCTTCAGCTTCTTCCGCGCTTTGCGGCCGACCTCGAAGTGGACCTTGCACTCGACAGTCAGCCCTCGCTGTGCCGCTCCCGTTGCAGCCGCGCGGCCTTGAAGCGACCGGTCCGCCACCGTTGGCCGCGACCTGTCAAGCCTCAACATGCCGCGACCTCCCGTTCCTCGGCCAGGGCCTTGATCCCGGTCGGCCGGAAGGTGAT
>Ga0209227_1001361_pt1 | contig 19038 bp, 22 predicted proteins | sample YNPBryantNP2012_FD_185815 | JGI IMG/M metagenome (GOLD analysis project Ga0209227, IMG submission 185815) | Anoxygenic and chlorotrophic microbial mat microbial communities from Yellowstone National Park, USA - YNP Bryant NP 2012 (SPAdes)... ...
TTCAAATCCGTCACGGTGACGCGCGCGCCTTGCTTGACCAACCATCGCGCCACACCCACGCCGCCACCGTGCACCCCCAACCCAAAGACGAGAACGCGTTTGTTATGCAAGTCCATTCAGGTTTCAGGTTTCACGCACTATGCATTAAGCACTACTACAACAACGCCAGCGCAATGCCCAGCATTCCCGCCAGGAGCGCCACCAGCCAGAACCGCTGCACCACCTGCGTCTCTGACCAGCCGAGTAACTCGAAATGCAAATGCAATGGCGCCATCTTGAACACGCGCTTGCCATGCGTCCATTTGAAATACGCGACTTGAATGATGACCGAGAGTGCCTCCGCCACAAACACCAGACCAATCAGGGGAAGCAACAACCACTGCCCTGTCATCAGCGCGACCACCGCCAGCGTCGCGCCGAGCGCGAGCGCGCCCGTGTCGCCCATAAACAATTCGGCGGGATGCGCGTTGTACCACAGGAACGCCAGCAGCGCGCCGACCATCGTAAAACAGAACACAACGAGATATGCCTGCCCCTGCAAATAGGCAATGACGCCGTAACACGCAAACGCAATCGCGCTCGTCCAACCGGCAAGGCTATCCAGACCATCGGTGAGATTCACCGCATTCGAGAAACCGACGATGAAGAACATTGCGACCGGAATGTAGAGCAAGCCAATGTCAATTTTCGTCGGTACCAGCGGAATCGCAATGCTGCGCAGGTCAAGCACAAAATGCAGCGCGCACGCAATCACCAACGCCAGAATCACCTGCACCAAAAACTTGTGGCGTGCCGTCAAGCCTTCCCCTTTGCGCGCGCCGCGAATGCCCGCGAGATCATCCAGCGCGCCCAGAATCCCAAACGTCAACAGCGTCCCCATCGGCACCAGAATCGAACGACCGATGAGCGTGTTGCCCATCAACGCGGCAAGGTTCAGACCAATCGTGATAATCAAGACCGGACCGATAATCATCACACCACCCATCGTCGGCGTGCCGGTCTTGACGCGATGACGCGTCGGCTCGTCAATCCGAATCTGCTTGCCCAGACTGTACGTCTTGAGCAGACGAATCAGCGGAGCACCCCAGACCACCGCGAGAAAAAATGAGATTGTTCCCAGTGTGAGGGGCCAAGCCATCAACTCATCTCCGCACGCGCGAGCGCGCTCACAATCTGTTCCATTTGCATTCCCCGTGAACCTTTGACCAGAATGAAATCGCCGGCGCGCGCAAGCGTCCGCAACAATTCGATAGCGCGCGCATTGTCCTCCACAAAGAACACCTGCTCGGCAGACAAGCCCGCCGCACGCGCCGCCTCACCGATCCAGCGTCCCCGCTTGCCCACCGCAATCAACACATCCACCACCTGCGCCGCGCGCCCACCGACGACCTGATGCCCGCGTTGTTCCTCGCTCCCCAGTTCCAGCATATCGCCCAGCACAGCAATCTTGCGACCGTCCAGCTCTGCCAGCAAATTCAATGCCGCCAGCGATGACGCCGGACTGGCGTTGTACGTGTCGTCCAGAATCGTTGCCCCGTTCTCCGCCGGCACAGCGATCAGTCGCAACTGCGCCGATTCGTCGCGCAAGCCGTGCAAAATTTCGTCCCACACCAGACCTTCCACCAGGGCTACGCTTGTCGCCGCGAGCGCGGTGTGAACGCTGTGCCGCCCCAGCAGCGGAATCCGCACGCGCACACTGTCATCGCGCCAGTGCAACGTGAACGCGATGCCTCCCAGGCCAAAACTTTCAATCTCGTTTGCCCACACATCGCAGCCAGAATGCAAGCCGTAGCAGAGCACACGCGCGCGCGTGCGGTCGCGCATCGCAAGCACGCGCGCATCATCGCCATTCAAAATCGCATAGCCATCCGAGGGCAACGCTTCCACCAGCTCGGCTTTGGCTTGCGCGATGCGTTCCATCGTGCCCAGCCGCTCCAGATGCGTGGGACCCACATTTGTCACCACACCGATTCGCGGCAGCGCGATTTCGCACAGCGTACGAATCTCGCCGAGCGCGTACATTCCCATCTCCAGCACCGCGCGCTCGTGCGATGCGTTCAACTGCAACAAAGTCAGGGGCAAGCCGATTTCGTTGTTCAGATTTCCTTCACTTTTTAAAGTGACGAAACGTTGCCGCAACACCGCAGCGATCAACTCTTTGGTCGAACTTTTGCCGACGCTGCCGGTCACGCCGATCGTTTGACACGCAAACTTGCGGCGATAGAACGCGGCGAGTTGTTGCAACGCGCGTAAACTCGATTCGACCAGAAACACATAGGGGCGCAGGTGTTCACGTTCGGATGGGGAGGGCGGGCCAGGTTGCAACCCGGCGACACCTCGATTGATACAATCAATCACGTGTACATTCGGACCCAGCCCGCGCCCTCCGCGCGCTTCGGCAAGGATCACTGCCGCGCCGCGCGCCAGTGCCTCCGCAATAAAATCGTGCCCATCGTGCTTTTCACCCTGCAAAGCCACAAAGAGCGCGCCGGCTTCGACCCGCCGCGAGTCAATCACCACGCGTGTAATCGGAATACGCGCGGCGTACTCAGGAGAGGTCTGCGTCAAAGCCTGATACACATCCGCAAGCGTCAACATCCCCACTGCCCATTACTGGCGCGCTGAATCCGGCGGTATCCCCAGCAAGATGACCACCTGCTTCGCCACAGCAGCAAAGACCGGCGCCGCCACCTCAGAACCCCACGGTGAGGTCTGCGGCTTGTCAATCTTGACCAGAATGGCGATACGCGGATCGTCCGCAGGCAAATAGCCGGCAAACGAAGCAATCGTCCAGCGAGGGTCTAATCCTCCCACAATCGGAATCTGGGCGGTGCCGGTTTTGCCGGCGATGCGATAGCCGGGCACTGCCGCGCGATGAGACGATTCTCCCATAATCGCGTCCGCTAACAATCGCGTGAGCGTTCGCGCTACTTCGGGACGAATCACTTGACGCACAGGTGTTGGTAACGTTCGTTGTCCCCAGCGTTCATGTTTTTCAGTTCCACTCTCGGTGTGAACACTTACAAGCGATGCACTCTGCGGTGGCTGAATCTCTTGCACGATGTAGGGACGCATCAACGTACCGTGATTGGCAACGGCACTCACCGCCATAATCATCTGCAAAGGCGTGACAGCAATACTCTGCCCAAACGTGTTCGCCGCCAGGTCGGCTTCGCGCCACTCGCCATCGCCCACCGATTTGACCTTGCCTGCCACCTCGTTCGCCAATTCGATACGCGTGAGCGAACCAAAACCAAAATCGCGTACGCAGCGGTAAAAACGTTCCGCTCCCAATCCCACACCGAGTTTGACTGCTTCGACATTCAACGACAATCGCAACACATCGGTCAAGTTCACGCGACCGGGCACGAGATTGTTGGGATTGTTGAAGGTACGCCCTCCGATGCTGATCGAACCGCTGTCTTCAAAAACCGAATGCGCGTTCACGATGCCGGCATCCAGCGCGCACGCCACCGTGATAATCTTAAAGACCGAACCGGGTTCGTACTGCGCGCTGATGGCAGGGTTGGCGTACTTGTCGGCGTTGGCGGGATCGTGAAAGGCATTCAAATCGGCGACCGGCAGCGATGCCATCGCCAGGATTGCCCCGGTCTTGACATCGAGAACAATGATTGTTCCACCACTCGCGCGCGTCTCGCGTACCGCCGTGCCGAGTTCCACTTCGGCAACACGCTGGATACTGCTGGAAAGAGTCAAGACGATGCGCGAGCCATTGACGGCGGGTTGAGATAACGGCACTGCAAACGGAATCAAATCGCGCAGCGCATCACTCAAACCACTGATCCGACCATCTGTGCCGCGCAATGTGCTATCGAACTCTTGCTCGATGCCATACGCGGGATCGCGCATAGCGTTCACATAGCCAACCACCTGCGCGGCAAAAGCATTCGCGGGATAGACTCGTTTGAGATGGACGTGCATCTCCAGTCCCCCCAGCGCCACACCCTCTTTCTCCAGACGCTCTTTGGCATTTTGCACCAGACGGGCAACCGTGTGCGGCACTTCCTGCGCCAGAATCACATTTTTGTCCGCCGACCTGAGTTTCGCCAGAACAGCGTCGTACGATTGCCCCAGAATCGGTGCGAGCGTTGCCGCCACGCGTTCGGGTTGCTGAATGTCCCTGGGCGTTGCGCGGATGGTGTACACAAACACATCGGTTGCGAGTAACGTGCCATCCGCCGTGACGATGTCACCGCGTCGCGCGGGAAGCGTTGCCTGGAACTGAACCTGATCGCTGAGGCGATGACTGTAGCGATCCATCTCGATAATTTGTATAAAGAACAAGCGCGCGGCGAGGATCAAACCTGCCGCGACCAGAGTGAGGAACACGATACGCATTCGCAGCGGGGCGCGCGACAAAACAGCGGTTGTCATTCCTCACCCCTACGGACTTGCTGCCGCCGAAGGCTCCGACGTGTGCCATCCCAGACGCAACATCAATTCACGCCACACAAGGTCGAATGTGCTCGACGGTTGCGGTGCATTCCTCACCGATGCCGGCGGCATGGCAGGCGGTAAAGGCACAAAATCTTTGATGACGACATAGCGGGCTTGCGCCGGCGTCAGAGGACGCAAACCTAGGCGCGTCGCGCGTTCGGCGAGCCGCTGAGGCGCGGTCAGTACCCCAATCTCGTACTCTAACTGCGCGTTTTCACGACGCAACTCTTCTAAACGCTCTTGCAGGGAGACAAGGCGTTTCCCGGTCAACGTCGCTTGCGTGCTCTGGGTGAGATACAACAAACCCAGCAACGCAATCAAGCCCACGAGCACAAGCCACGCGCGCGCGAGATGAAAATTTGGATGCACCTCCAGGGAGTCTACCACTTGCGCGTTATTCATCGTCATCACTTTTTCTCCGCCACACGCAACCTGGCACTGCGACTGCGCGGATTTGCCACGACCTCGTCAGGCGTCGGCGTGAGCGGATGTTTGGTCAGCACACGCAACTCTTTCGACGTACGAAAAAAATTCTTGACCCGCCGATCTTCGAGTGAATGAAACGAAATGATTGCCACCCGTCCGCCGGGCTTGAGCACCTCCACCAGCTGGGGCAACACGCGCTCCAGCACCTCTAACTCGCGATTGACCGCAATACGTAACGCCTGAAACGTACGCGTGGCAGGATGCAACCTGCCCCGCCGACCGCACGCGCGCGCAATCACCTCCGCCAGTTGACGGGCGGTGTGAAAGGGACGCGCGCGGACGATGGCGCGCGCGATGCGTCGCGCCGCGCGTTCTTCGCCGTACTCGAAAATCAAATCGGCGAGCGCGCGCTCGTCCAGCGTGTTCACTAAATCGGCGGCAGTCACGGCATCGTCGGGATTAAAGCGCATATCGAGCGCACCGTCACTCTGGAACGAAAAACCCCGCTGGACGTCACTCAACTGCATTGACGATAATCCAAGATCGAGTACAATACCGTCGGCGGGGAGAAAACCGTAGGTTGCCGCCAGCGTGGATAAATTTTCAAAGTTCGCGTGAACCAGACGCACGCGCGCGCCAAAACGTTCCAGCGTTTGTGCCGCTATCGCCAGCGCGTGCGGATCCGCATCAATGCCCAGCAACAAGCCGTCGGGCGATGATGCCTCCAGCAAACCGACCGCGTGTCCACCCGCCCCCACCGTCGCATCAATGTAACGTCCCCCGGGTCGCGGCGCCAGCCAGGTCATCACCTCGTTGAACAGAACGGAGACGTGAGCGCGCGCGTCCGAGACAGGGGCGTTACCCGGGCGCATACAACAACAGTCGCACGCGTTCCGCCAGCGCGGCGGGGTCGGCGGTGACGCGCGCATTCATCGCTTTGTATTTTTCCGGATGCCACAATTCAATGCGACTGAAAGCACCCACGAGTGTTACTTCGCCATTCAAACCAAACTCGGCGCGCAAGGATTGGGGCACCAGAATCCGTCCTTGTTTGTCCACCTCCACGATTTCGGCATTGGCAAACAAATAGCGTGCCCACGCGCGCGCGTCCGCACTTTCAAAACCTTTCTCATCCACGAGTTTGGCAATCTGGATAAAACGCGATTCGGCGAGAATGAACACACAGTCGTCTATCCCGCGCGTGATGACCAGGCGAGGTTCAACATAGTCGCGCCATTTGGCGGGCAACGTCAGACGACCCTTATCGTCAATCGCGTGCTGAAATGTCCCAAAGAACACTCGTTCTACTCTCTCCCACTCGCGCCTAGAACTGGCGTTCTAGACGGGGATGTTCTCCCACTTTGACCCATTTTAACCCACTTTTGCACCACTATTAAACCACAATAACCGCTTGGTGTCAATAGTCCTTGTGGGTTTGAGCGCAATTTTTAAGGTTGCCGTTTTACCTGATGTTTACCCAGGGGCGACAACGATCGTGAGGAACCATGAACCTGCTTTCCCTGCTCTGGCATCTCCAACTGACCGACACTGAACTCGACGATAAAGCCAGGCGATTGCAAGAGATTGATGCGGCGCGCACCAGCGCCTCGAACCTCGAAGAGGCGCGCACAGCGAACGAAAATGCGCGGAAACGATTAGCCACTCTGCGCGCCCAACTTCACGACGGCGAACTCCAGGCGCAAACGCTGGATACGAAAATCAAAGGCATCGAAGAACGACTCTACAGCGGGCGCGTGACCAATCCCAAAGAACTGGATGGCATGGAAAAGGATTTGCAGATGCACAAACGGCAACGCAACGCGCTGGACGACAAACTTTTGGAACTGATGGAGGCAGTCGAGCAAGCCCAAGCGCATCTGGAGGAAACAACGCGCACGCTACAACACCTCGAAGCCGCCCGCGCGCGCGAACTGGAGCAACTGGCGCATGAACGCGAGGCACTGACGGCACGCCTGGACGAACTAAACACCGCGCGCGCCGAGACCCGCGCGCGTCTTGCCACGCACGATGACGCGTTGCGACTGTACGACCATTTGCGCCAGACCAGAGGCGGGCGCGCCGTCGTGCCACTCAAACGCGACGCCTGTGGCGCGTGCGGCTTTGCCATTCCCACCGCGCTGATTCAACACATCCGCGAAGGCAACGCGCTGGTCGTGTGCTCAGGGTGCGGCAGGATTCTGGTGAGCGGATGACACACACTATCATCTTGCACACCGACGGCGCGGCGCGCGGCAATCCGGGTCCTGCGGCAATCGGGGTGGTCATCAGCGACCAGAGTGGAAAAGAAATCCACGCGTTCGGTGAGCCGATTGGTCACGCGACCAACAACGAAGCCGAGTATCGCGCGCTCTTGCGTGGTCTGGAACGCGCGGCGGTGTATGGTGAGAACGTCGAAATTCGCACGGATAGCGAATTGCTCGCGCGCCAGTTGCAGGGCGCGTATCGTGTGCGCGCGGCAAATCTACAACCGCTCTACGTTCAGGTGCAGCGCGCGCTCAAGCGATTTGCGCACGTGACGATACGCATCATCCCGCGTGAGTTGAATCGGCGCGCGGACGCGCTGGCGAACGCGGCATTGAATCGAGGAGAGAGGGTAGAAGAACGGAGCAACGATTTTTGATCTATCGCAAGTTGTGCTAAAATCAGTAAAGAGACAGGTTGATGGCGGAGGGCTACGTCACCTGTCACCAAGTAACTATGCAAAAGTTTTTTCCGCTTTGGCGTAGCACAGGATAATCAACCATGCCCTCCATTGCGAAATAGCCCCACCCTCAGCCCCTCCCCACGCCGCATAGCGGCGTGGGGAGGGGAAAAGCGAGGGAATGGGGTGTGGTCGGGCAGCTTCGCCGCCCGACCACACCCCCTCCTCCCATCTCCCCCTGCTCTCCCCGCCACGCGGGGAGAGCAGGGGGCAGGGGGATGAGAGGGGTTGTTCCGTAGAGATGAAAGATTTTTCGTCCGTACAACGATAGCAAAATGACGAGCAGCGTAACCTTCCGATGGCGGAAAAGACTTTTGCACACCTACTTAGTACCCTCCTCGCCACGCAACGAAAGGGCAGGAGAGGAATGGGAAAAATGCTCTTCGCACAATCTGATGTTGGGCAGCAATCCGGCAGATGCGACCACAAAGCGTTCACAGGGAAAGGAGTGTAAATGCAAACTTTTCGAACTGAGGCCGTTCTTTCCCAAGACGGTATTCTCACTGTGAGGGGTGTGCCTTTCCGTACTGGAGAAAAAGTGGAGGTCATTATCCTTAGATTGCACCACCGTCCCGTAGGCGTTGAGCGATACCCCCTGCGCGGCAAGCCGATTCGCTACCTTGCGCCATACGAGAGCGTTGCAGAAGATGATTGGAATGCATTGCAATGATCGTGCTTGATACTCATGTCTGGGTTTGGTGGGTACATGACCCAACGCAACTCACACGGACACAAATTGAAACGATTACCACCAACGAAACGAACTTGATCGGCATCAGTGCAATCTCGTGCTGGGAAGTTGCGAAACTCGTAGAATACAAACGCTTGGAGTTGCCTTTGCCATTGGAAGAGTGGTTTGAACTGGCATTGAGTTATCCTGGGGTGCAGCTTCTGGCGCTCACACCGGCGGTGGCCATCGAGTCAACCCGCTTGCCACCTCCATTTCATCGCGATCCAGCAGATCAAATCATCGTTGCCACCGCAAGAATATACGGATGCCCGCTTGTGACATCTGATGAGAAGATATTGAGGTATCCTCATGTGGTGTCGGTTAGATGAATTGAGTCACCATTGCCCACCGATGAGTTGTAGCAGTCCCTGCCCCTTAAAATTCTGGACCACTTTTGAACAAGCGATTGGAGAACGCACTATCTCTAGCAAACAGCGTTCTGCGTGAATGCTTGCAATTGCAGCAGTTTCAATCGCCTGTGCCCGACGGCGGTCGTCCGTCGGCAGTCACACTTTTTCGAGAGAGAGGTTATGAACTGGCTCGTCTGGTTTTTGCTTATTCTCGCACCGATGCGTATTTACCAGAATACCACCCTGCCCCCCAACGGCATCTACAATCAACCAGTGTACATTATGGCGGACAACATCACACTCGATTGTCGCGGTTCGACATTCGTCGGCAACAAGATCGGTGTGGGGTTGCTGATTCAGAATCGTAAAGGGGTTACGATTCGCAATTGCAAGTTTCGTAACTGGGATGTGGGTGGTTACGTCGTTAGCGGCAATCGTTTTGTGTTTGAAAACAATGACTTTAGCGACAACTATCTGGACGACAACTCAAACATCGAACACCTCAAACCGATTCCACACGGCGGTTTGATTTTGAACGGCATCCAGAATTCGCGCGTTTTCGGCAACAAGGCGAACAACAACATTGCCGGCATCCAGATACTGAATTCCTCGCGTATCACGGTCGAGGGCAACACCACCAGTCACAATCGCGGCTGGGGCATTTACCTGTACGGCACCACCGCCAGTCAAATCATTTCCAACACGGTCGAGTACTGCAATCGCAGTTGTCCCGAATGGGGCAAGGATGCCGGGTGTGGCGCGGCAGGTATCGTGCTGACGATGCATTCGGATCGCAACAAAATTGGCTGGAACATTTTGACGGCGAATGGCGATGGGATTTATCAAGGTAACCTGCCCGAGACCGCTAGCAACGACAATGAGATAATGTACAACAAAATCTCGAACAGCATCGCGAACGGTATCGAGGCGACGTTCAGTTATCGCAACTATATTCACCACAACACCTTTACCAACGACAATTACGGCGCATGGCTGGGGTACGCGCAATACGTTCGCTTTGAATACAACATCATCAAGGGCGCGCGCGTCAAGAGTGTCCAACACGATAATGCTCAACACAGCAGTTACACCGGCAACATCATCGAAGGCGCGGATATTCTGTTGCAACCGGTCGAAGGAGGGGTGTGTCAGGGTAACGGTTTTTTGAACAACAAACTCACTGATGCGCGCATCGTTTTCGACGGCTGCAAATGAATCACCGTATCGTCTTTCTCATCGTCTTGGTTTTGCTGCTGGGGCTTGGCGCAGCCTCACTTGGCGCACAAGCCCCAACAGAAGAACCCACCAAACGTCCCTACGTTTTTCCCACGCCGATTTTCATCCCGACGTACCCCAACGACACACCGCAACCGCCACCGCGCGCGACGCCTGTGATTACCGAGTCACCGACGACCGCACCATCCACAGAGGAACAAACCTACATCGTTCAGCCCGGCGATTCGCTGTGGATCATCGCGCAAAAAGTGTATGGCAATGGTGCCAAATATCCGTTGATTGCTCAAGCCAACGACATCACCACGACCACGCGTTTGCGCGTCGGAATGGTTTTGAAGATTCCCGGCGGCTCTAATCCGAACACACCCACCCCGCCGCCAGCATCGTCAACGCCCACCGTCACTCGCGCGCCGACGACATCTCCCACTCCCACACCTGCCATCACCCCGACTGCGACGCCTACCGATCGGTTTTCCGCATCGCTGGTGGACAATGCGACGATCGCGCTGCGCATTCTTGCCGCGCTCTGCGCGCTGGGCGCGCTTCTCGCCGCGATTTTTGCTTATCTGATGTACGCGCGCGCGCGTCGGCTAGCCAGTATCGAAGCCGGCAAGCCACCGCTGCGTTTGCGTTGATGATGACAAAAGACGAAGGACGAAAGACCAATGCGTTCGTCCTTCGTCCTTCGTCATCCGCCTTTCGTCCTTTGTCCCAATCTCTGCGCTATATCGCGTTCCGTTACCCCGCGCACGCGCACCACTTTGCGCCGCGAAGTTCCCCCGACGATAATGTCCACTTGCGCGCGCTGCACACCCAGCGTATCTGCCAGAAACGCGACGAGCGCGTCGTTCGCTTTGCCCTCGACGGGCGGCGCGGTCAAGCGAATCTTGAGCGCGTCCCCTTCGATTCCAACAACCTGGTTCTTGCTCGCGCGCGGCACCACCTTGACCGCAAAGGTCACCGCACCTGCGTCTTGACGAAAGACCTGTGTCATTCCACCCACCTCCCACTCAGCCACCGCACGAGACATACCGCCACGAGGCCCAGTCCCCATGCGATCTGTCCTGTCAACAACACAAACACCGATGCGTAGAACGACGCGAACGCAACGTAGATTCCAAACGTCGCCAGGAGCAAGTGTCGCGGTGTGGACGCGCTGCGCGCCATCTGGCGCAAACCGAATACCATCATCGGCACTTCGAGCAGCGCGAGCAAAAGCAGAAACGCAAACACAATCGCCGTGACAAGCGTGCCTTGCGCGAGGATGGGAATGCGCGTGCTGAGTGCGCTCGCACCAGCGTACAATGCCGCGCCACCCAGCAAACCAACCAGTCCTGTGAGGGTTAAATCACGTTGCATAGGGCGTAGTATCGCGTATGGCGTAATTTGGCTCATTGGCACTTTTGGCTCATTGACTCAGTGCCTTTGCAATCACCGCGCGTGTCTTTTCGGGCAGGGACAAGTGCTGCAAATCGCCAGACGGCACCCAGCGCGCTTCCAGCACATCGCTCGACGCGTGCAACTCGCCACGCACGTACGATGCCACAAAATCCACCAGCGCGTAGTGATACTGGACGCGCGCGGCGGCGTCGCGCACGATAATGTCCACTGCATCGGCAATGCCTTCCACGCGAATTTCAATGCCGCATTCTTCGTGCACCTCGCGCTGTGCCGCCGCGCGCCACGTCTCGCCGAGTTCCACCACACCGCCGGGAATTCCCCATTCGCCTGCGCGAGGCGGCTTGCCGCGTCGAATCAACAACACCGCATCGTCTTTGCGAACAATCACCCCCACCGCCGCAATCGGACGCGCGGGATACTCGCGTTCGTCCTTCGTCATTTGTCATTTGCTCATTTGCTCATTCGTCATTCGCCTTGATGTCCTTCACATTCAACTGCAAGCGCGTCTCGCCATTCCAAGTGCGCGCGTCGAGTTGATATGCCACGTCCACGCGCGCGGGCAAGCGTTCCATCCACGCCGCCTGACGAAACGCGATGGCATCCCACACAGCCAAGCCATCGCTGAGCAACAACTTGAGATGCTCATTTCCCACGACGCGCGCATCGCGCACCAGCACATTGCGACTCACAAACGTCGGCTCGCGATTGCCATAGCCAAACGGCGCCAGTTGCTCCAGCGACTTGTAGAGTGTCCAGGTCATTTCACTCAACGGCGCCTCGGCATCCACAGCCAGCGTCGGCGTCAGGTCGCTCAACGAGAGGGTGCGCGCCGCAATCTCACGCAGACGCTCGCGCAGCGCGGGCAAATTTTCGTTACGCACGGTGAAACCTGCCGCCATCGCGTGTCCACCATGACGAATCAGCAAATCGCGACACACGTCCAGCGCGGCGACAATGTTGAACTCGTTGATGCTGCGCGCAGAACCACGACTTTCAGTTTCGCCATAGTGCACGGCGATGGCAGGACGGTAAAATTCTTCCGCCAACCGACTGGCAATCAAACCGACAATCCCCTCCAGAAATTCCGCATCGCTGACAAACAATAGCGGTTCACTTTCCGCCGATGCGGCGACGACCTCGCGCGCTTTGAGAGTCAACGCGGTGGTCAAGCGTTGTCGCTCGCGATTCGTCTCCTCGAGTTGTTGCGCCAGCGCTTCGGCTTCGTCGGGATAAATCGTCGTGAGCAAGTCGTAGGCGCGCAATGCATGCTCCAGCCGACCAGCCGCGTTGAGACGCGGCGCCAGAACAAAAGCGATATTGCCAGCATCGAGGTGTTCAGGCTTGAGTGCCGCTTGACGCATCAATGCCTGAAGCCCAGGCCGCTCCGATTGGCGCAATCGCTCGATGCCGAGTTTGACGAGGGCGCGATTCTCTTCTGTCAACGGCACCAAATCGGCGACGGTACCGAGCGCGACCAGATCGAGCAAGGTGTCTTCCGTCAGGGGAATGCGTTTGAGGGGCACACGCGCATTCACGCGTAGCAAAGCCTGGGCTAGCTTGAACGCCACACCCACGCCCGACAGTTCCTTCGTCGGATAAGGACACTGGGGTTGCTTGGGATTGATGACAGCGAACGCGTCCGGCGCTTGATCACCGGGCGCGTGATGATCGGTGACGATGATGTCCAGACCCAATCGCTTGCCGAATGCCACTTCATCAAGCGAGCGGATACCACAATCCACCGTCACGACCACGCGCGCGCCATGCTCTTTGAGTTGTTGCAACGCGTCGCAATTCAAGCCGTACCCTTCATCAATGCGATGCGGGATGTACGGCTGAACGTGCGCCCCAAGCGATTCCAGAACCTGGACGAGGAGCGCGGTCGCGGTCACACCGTCCGCGTCAAAATCGCCATAGACGGCGATGAACTCGCCGGCGCGAATCGCGCGCCGCAACCGATCCACCGCCTCGTTCATCCCGCGCATCCGAAAGGGATTGCCGATGAGGGACTCGGGCGCGAGGAAGGATTCCACTTGCGCGGGGGTGATGATGCCGCGATTGTACAAAATCTGCACCACGAGCGGATGGAGGTTGGGAAAGCGCGCGATGACAAGTGATGAGACGCGCGGCGCAATCTGCCAGCGTTTGGGTCTGGGAGGCACATCAACTCCATGCGTGAGGTTGTTGCGATTTTACCACGAGCAAGGCGAAGATGCAAAATACGCGTTTTTATTTTTCGTCGCTCTGCGGTATAATAAAGAAAGACGGATAACGTCCAGAGGGTGAGCAATGAATTCTATGAACCTCACCATCCGCCACGCCGAACCCAACGATTATGAAGCCATCGCCAGGATTTCCAGTTGCCCCAAAGTGGTTTGGGGCACGCTTCGAATTCCTTACCCGTCCATCGAGGAATGGCGCAAGAGATTAGCGGAACCACCTGAAGGGTTTTACACTCTTGTCGCGTGCGTGGATGGCGAAGTGGTCGGGCAAATCAGTCTGCGCACATTCCCGAATCACCCGCGCCGCCGTCACGCTGGTGAGATTATCCTGATGGTGCGCGACGATTGGCAAGGCAAAGGCATCGGCACGGCATTGATGCAAGCCGTGATTGATCTTGCCGACAAATGGCTCAACCTCACGCGCCTCGAACTCGGCGTGTATCCCGACAACGAGCCGGCGATCAAGTTGTACAAAAAGTTCGGCTTTCAAGTCGAAGGAACGCAAATCGGCTACGCGTTCCGCGACGGACAATACGTGGATACGTTGATGATGGCGCGCGTGCGCTTGCCGCAAAGATAAAAAACGCGCGCGCTGTCCACAGCGGCGCGCTGACGATACCATTAGTTGGCAAAACGCGATGACCACAGATGTTCGAACTTGGACACGCCAAACTTTGATTGACGTTGCGCGACGACACCAGCGTCGCGGCACAGGCAGCGCGCTCACGTTTCTCGCGCAAAGGACAAATCGAATGACCTGGCCAGACCTCACATCGGTACTTGCGCCGATTCCCTGGGCAGTCGTAGGTGCTGCCGCCACGCGCCTCTATATGCCCGAACGCGCCACGCAGGACCTGGACGTAGCCATTCGCGCGCAGGACGCGTCTGTCGCACGCGAAAAACTCGCGCGCGCGCGATTCACGTACGTGGGTGAGTTGAGCATCGGAGGATCAACCTGGCGCGCGCCAGATGGACAGATGATTGACGTCATCGAGGGGCGCGAGGAATGGTGGTGCGATGCGCTAAGAGAAGCGCAGAACAATCGCGATGCTCAGGGCTTGCCCATCCTCCCCTTGCGCTTTCTGGTGCTGATGAAATTTCAGGCGGGACGCGTCCAGGACATCGCCGATATTACACGAATGCTGGGACAAGCAGACGCTAGCGCGCTGGATGCGGTGCGCGCACTTTTCAAACAATACGCGCCCGCTGACCTCGCCGATTTGGAGAGTCTCATCACACTGGGTAAACTCGAGCTCGGCGCACCATAGACACAAGCCCCGAAGGGTTTTGACCAGCGACCCTTCGGGGCTTGCTATTTCACGCATCCAACGGGATACCACGCGCCGCCGCGCGTGCTGCGCGCCAATCACCCTCCGTACGCGGCACCGGCAACACCTGCTCCGCAGGACGCCGCCCCAACTGCAACGCGCCCTGATCGCATGCAAGGACGCACACACCGCAACCGACACAGCGCGTTTCGTTCACGTGCGCGCTCTTGCCCTCCATTGTCAGCGCGTCGAATTGACATCGTTCGAGGCATGCTTCACAACCGATGCACAACGCGTCGTCCACTCGATTGACGAACGCAGAACGCGCGATAACGTTCGCGATACCCAGTTCCTTCATCCCGCGCAAAATTCCACACGAGCACGTGCAACAATTGCAAATGTACCACAACCCCTCTTGATTGTTGCTGACCGAGTGAACCAATCCCGCTTCCGCCGCGCGACGCAACGTCGCGAGCGCCTCTTCGCGCGTGAGCGCGCGAATCGTTGGATTGGACGCGAACGCATCAGGAATCTGGCTCATCGTCATGCACACATCGAGCGGATGCCCGCACGGCTCGCCAATCAATGCTTTCTGTTTGCGACAAATGCAATCCACTACGCCCCACGCTTTCGCGCTGTTGATGATCTCGACGACACTTTCGTACGGCTGCACCTCCACGTCATTCTGCACTGTCTTGCCGACCGGAATGACGCGATGCACCGGCGGTTGCATCGTCAACGCTTTGCCAAAGGCGCGCTGATAGTACTCCTCGAACAAGCGCGCCAGCTCTGCATCCATCGTACTGAACTGCATCTCATAAATGCCGACGATGAACGGCATCAGGCGAAAGCCCAGCCCACCCTGCGCGCGTTCCGCCGCGATGAGACCGCGTCGCGCCATTGACTTGAGTTGCTTTGCCAGTGCCTCCGCATCACCGCCGATGCGCGCGACGATTTGCGCCGGCGTCTCGATCGTCAATCGCAATTGCGCGGCAAGCGCGGCTTCTTCAGGTGTAAACAATTTTGCCAGCAAACGCAACTCCGCACCATCGTCCGTTGGCGGAAAACCATTCGGCAGCGCATCCAAACGTTCGGCTAAAAGTTTATACGGATTTGTGGACATCGTCCCTCCCCCAAGATAACCGTCGCGAATTTGCAGCACGACACGCGCATTATACTCGCGGTTGCATGAAAACGAAAAATCGAAATCTGTGATAAAATGACAAAAGACGAATCACACAACCTGTCTCTCGGAGGACAAAATGTCGCGGCTCGTTTTTATGGGCACTCCCGCCTTTGCCGTGCCACTACTCGACGCGCTGACGCGCACCGAACACGCGATTGTCGGCGTCTACACGCGTCCCGATCAACCCGCAGGACGCGGCAAACAACTGCAACCTTCACCAATCAAACAACTGGCACTAGCGCGCGGCTTGCCAATTTTTCAGCCCACCACCTTGCGCGCGCCCGAGGTGATTGCGCAACTGCGCGCGCTCGCGCCCGATCTCATCATCGTCGCGGCGTACGGTTTGATTTTGCCGCGCGAGGTGCTGACGATTCCACCGCGCGGGTGCGTCAACGCACACGCGTCGCTCTTGCCGCGCCATCGCGGCGCCGCACCCATCGTCGCGGCGATTCTCGCCGGCGATGTACAAACCGGCGTGACGCTAATGCAGATGGACGAAGGACTGGACACGGGACCAATTCTGGTGCAGCGCGCCATCCCTATCGCCGATGATGACACGACCGGCACACTCACCACGAAACTCGCGCATCTCGCCGCCGAGGTGATGCTCGAAGCGTTGCCGCGCCTCCTCGCCGGCGAAATCGTACCGCAAGCGCAAGACCACGCGCGCGCGACGATGTGCAAACCTATCAAAAAGGAAGAAGGGTTGATTGACTGGACACGTCCTGCGGGCGAAATCGCGCGGCGCGTGCGCGCGTTCAATCCCTGGCCCTCTGCGTTCACATTCTGGAACGGCACAATGTTAAAGATTTTGCGCGCGCACGTCGCGCTGCAACAGGTGAACGCGGAGGCGGGGCGCGTGCTGCAACTGGGAAAAGAAATCGCCGTCGCGTGCGGCGACGGCGCGCTCATTCTGCGTGAGGTGCAACTGGCAGGCAAACGCGCAATGACCATCGAGGAGTTTGTGCGAGGGCAACGTGGATTTGTAGGAAGTACGGTATCACAGACACAAGGGAAGAGGTAGCAAGTAGACAGGTAGATGGATGTCTGCTACGTGATTGGTCCAAACTCTTCGCGCGATAAGCCGAGTTCACGAATGACCGCGCGCACAGTTCCTGGGGCAAGGTCTTTGCTACCCCAATCCGGCACCGTCGTCACTTTGCCGCTGAGGGGATTGTACCACTTGCGATGAGACCCTTTGCCATGCGCCAACTCTCGACATCCCAATTCGCGCAGACGCCTGGCAACATCACGGTATTTCATGCGGCGGTAACCAATGTTTCAATCGTCTGGGCGCGATCGAGAACAAGCGGCTGCAACGCCGGCGGAAGTGGCTGACCCAACTCTGCCCATGCTTCTAACAGCGCCGCCAGCGCGTCTTGTACGTTCGCCTGGATCTCTGTGGCTGTGCGTCCTTCCGTCACCAAGCCAGGCACATCGGGACTAGTCACAGTGAACACGCCATTGGGGTTCGGTTCCAACACCAAACGAATCCGATAGTTCGTCATACCATCAACCTCGGTTCAAATTATACAACCTATCGGCTTGCTGTCAAACGAATCTCGTAAACCACCATATTCTTCTCCCCCGCCGCGCGCGTCAGCGCGCAGTTCGTTCGATACACAGGCACGAAACGCGAATCCGCGTCGAACGACGGATACCAACCGGGAAAAACGATGACCCACGTCGCCTGCCGCGAGAACAAGTACTCGCGCAGGCGATTTTCATCGCGAATGAACGGAATCACTTCGGGCGACACAAGCCCCGCCAGATCAATGAACGGGCGCGGATAGAAATACCCCAACGCGCCAATATCGTGCGCGGCGATCACTGTATCCTCGCGCGCGTGCGCGGCAACCCAGCGCGCGGTCTGCACCATCTCGCAATCAATGATCGCGACATCCGTCGCATACTGCGCCGCGCCCAGCAACCAAAACGCAATGAGCGTTGCGACCGTCGCCAGCGTCCACGTCGCGCGCACGACAAAATTTTTGATGCGCGCAAGGAGCAAACTCGTCCCCCAGATGCCGTACACGACGATGAACGGAATGATCGGCATTTCGTAGCGACCGTGCTGGTATGCAACAGGCAACCGCAGCGCGTACAGCATCGGCAAAAGCAAGATCCACGCGACGGGAATCAGCGCGCGCCACGCGCGTGCGCGCGCGAGCGCGATGACGCTGTAAACCAACCCCGGCAGCAGCAAAATTTGCGCGCCGACGAACGGCACCAACAGCAATTCGAACCACCGCACGACGAACGGCGCGCGCGCGAACAGTTCGGCGTACTCGGCGCTCTTGGCGTAAAAAGTGTTGGGAAAGAGCGCACCGCTCACCATCCAATTGAACGCGAGATAAGGAAGCACAACCAGCACAAGCACACTCACACAATACGCAGTACGCACTACGTATTGCGTATTGCGTATCGTGGATTGCGTATCGCGATCGAACGCCATGCCCAAAGCGATGAGCGCGGCAAGGACAATGCCTTCGGGTCGCGTGAGCATCAGCAAGCCCGCGAGCAAACCGATGAGCCACGCGCGTTCGCGCGCGTAAAATCGTTCCAACAACACCAGCGAGAGGAAAATGAACAGCAAAATTTCCATCCCGCTCACCGCGCTCCAGACCAAATGCCATTCGAACAGCAGAAAGAGAGGAAAGACGAAGGACGAAGGACGGAGGACGAAGGACAAAGGAAAAGTGAGACGTGAGACGTGAGACGTGAAACGTGAGACGTGAGACGTGAAACGTGAGACGTGAAACGTGAAACGTGAAATGACGAGCGCGCTCGCGGCAAGCAATACAATGCCCACCAGATACGTCCACGCGCGAAAATCGAGAGGGAACAGGTAGCCGATGGAAAGCAGAATCGTCCAGAGCGGTGAGGTGGAACCGGCGCTCGGTTGACCGGGGAAAAATGCGAACTCGCCGCGCGTCGCCAAGTTGCGCGCGTAAACCTGGTGAATCCACGCATCGTCGAGTGGAAAACCGAGCGCGCCGCGCGCCGATGCGAACAGCAGATACACGCCCGCGCTCAGCG
>Ga0209227_1001369_pt1 | contig 18967 bp, 10 predicted proteins | sample YNPBryantNP2012_FD_185815 | JGI IMG/M metagenome (GOLD analysis project Ga0209227, IMG submission 185815) | Anoxygenic and chlorotrophic microbial mat microbial communities from Yellowstone National Park, USA - YNP Bryant NP 2012 (SPAdes)... ...
GTTTGGTCATAATTAACTCCGTTGTGTACTCCTCTTTCGGCAGGATACATTTTGACCGCCAAGCCTTGTCCTTGGGTATCAGTAGTGTCGTTAGAGGCTGGCTGAACGGTATAAAACATAAAGTTCATCGATTGAGGATACAGTCTTTTGCCTTGTTGGTCTTGAGTATGTCTTAGTAAAAAAGACACTACTTTTAAATAGACCGAAAATCTTGAGTCTTCTAAACTAGCCACTATTTCGGGATTAGTTATCTCTATAAGCGTATGGGGCTCGCCTCCGGCTTGGTAGAGGCCGCGGTACCTTAAAGCCTGGACAAATTTTTTAAATTCACTTTCTTGAATAACCCTTTGAAGAATTTCGTGAAAATAGTGACTGTATATAGACAAAGGATTCGGTTTACCGTCTGGGTTTAGATTTGGAAATAATTCTTGCAAGAGATTTGAATTTTCTAAATATTTATTTAATTCATTTAAGATTAATTCTTCTAAACCAAATTTTCCTAAATCGCCATCAAAACCTTCCCCTAAGAGACCTTGAAAACTGTTCTGGTCTCCCTCTACAGAGCTAACTTGGCCCATGTCTACTTGATACCAGGTTTCTCCATCTCCCTCCAGAATTTGAACGGTAATTTGTCGACCAGACTTGGTAATTAGAGTAATTGGTTGATTAGGTTTAGCCAAACCTAAATCGCGTAAATATTTAGCCGCAGCCCTGGCTCCGTTGCCACACATTTCTGACCAACTACCATCACGTTCGACTACTAAGTAGCGAAAACCTTTATCACCTAGTGCTACTAACACTAACACTGTGTCTATGTTGTTAGGATTTTCGGCGAAGACTTTCGCTGCCTGAGAACTAATGACATTATCTTGGGTATTTGGGTCTGTATACAACAAAATGGCAAATTTATTACCTGCTGCTTCGTAGAATTTGGGCGCTTTAATTCTTTCTTTCTTATATTTTGATGTTAAACCAGTAGTCATAATTACTAATAATTTTGATTCTGAATTCAATATAGGGATTCTATAGTGCATCCTTCACCTACAAATCAAACAACCTAGCTAAACCTAGCATTGTTCGTGTTGGTCAGCCCGTAATTTTTGTTTGAAACAAATTTTGTAGATTTATATAATTTTTCTAACTAATCTCTATCTTAGCAAAAACTTAGCAACAGAATTTTTAAAATTTAGGGATTTTTTGAACAATGGCTCGGGGACAAGGATTCGAACCTCGATTAACGGGACCAAAACCCGCTGTCCTACCGTTAGACGATCCCCGATCTGAAATCGGGCTAAGTTTACCGAACTCGGTCTAAGACAAAAACTAGCAAATGTCAAGTGGTTTTAGGAATTATCTGCTAGGCTAACTTCTACGTCAATAATGTCTTGCTTTTCCGGATCTACTCCAAGCTGCAAAAAACCTTCAGTGCTTAAAATTAGTACGGTTTCTTCAGCCAAGTCGTTACGTTGTCCTTCAACTAAAAAAGTTTTGCTTTGGTTTTTATATTTCACTTCAATAATGCTGCCGGGGGCAAACTTGTTGCTAGATACTGGTACAGTTTGTCGGCTGTCCCACAGAGCTTTGCCCACCAAAGTATGGTTTTTGGCTTTGGGTTCCAGTACTTCTCTGGCGCCACTGGCGATGTTTTGACTACTAGGCACCTCCAGAGATTCTTGCACACCCAATACCGCACCTTGGGTTTTGGAAGCTACTACTATCGGAAAAACAAACACCGAAGTTAGCAAAACAGCGGCTATACGTTTGCTAATTAGGTTCATAAATTTATACGCGCCTTAATTTTTAAGTTGCACAAGTATGACTGACCAAATTAGGATTGTCAATTTGTTGTGTTTAGCTAGTTAAACTTGCTGACTAGATTAGCGAAACTGGTAAGTTTGGCTAGAGGTTTTCGAAAAAGTTAATGCTGGCTAGGTAGTAACTAATTTTGGTTGGGTAAAACTTTGCTTTCAGCACAACCTGGTAAATTGGTTTTAGTTAAATTTGAGAAGATTTCTTAAAAAGATGTCAAAACTATTTAGCTCTGGTTGAAAGCCAAACTGTCTTGAATTTGAGATTTTCAACTTTTAGTTAAGGTTGAGGTTTTAACGGTAACAACAGAAACAGTAGGCTATGTGGATTTGACTAATTTGGCGGTTCTGGCTAGGTTTTGGGTGGTTGGCTCTTATTTGCCGAAAACTAGACTTTTTGTAAAAAATAACTTTGGCATGCAGTCTATGTTGTTTGAGGAGAGACAAATTGATACTAGCTATCCGGAGTCTGTGGTGTTGGCTTTTTTGCAAGATTGGCTTAGGCTAACACCAAGTCGTTTGAAGTTAATTTTGCAAACCTATCTTTCACTAAACGAAGCTTTAGCAGACGACTTTCGATTGCTAGCTAAGTTGCCCAAAACCGATTGGCTGGCCAAGTTTGGTAGGCAAGTTTTGGAAACAGAGTTACCTAAGTTTTACCAACGACTAGTTTCGCAAGATATCCAGGTTTGTTCAATATTAGACGTAGCCTACCCAACAAACTTAAACCATCTAGCAGAGCCGCCATTGGTGTTGTATTATCAAGGCAATTGGTCGGTGCTAAATCAATATAAATGGCTAACAGTAGTGGGCTCTAGAATGCCTACTGTGTATACTAAAAAAGTTTTGCAAAATATCTTAGAGCCAGTTTGTCAGGCGGGAGTAGGAGTGGTTTCGGGTTTAGCTTTGGGAGTGGACACTTTAGCTCACCAAATAGCCTTGCAAGCACGGTCGGCCACTGTGGGCATTATTGGTTCGGGTTTAGACTTTGACAGTTTCTATCCAGCAGAAAATTGGGGGCTGAGACAACAAATTCTGGAACAGGGTGGGTTAGTTATTTCAGAATATCCTCCTGGAACTGAGCCGGTGAGTTATAACTTTCCTAAACGGAATCGGTTGCTGGCAGCCTTGGGAAGTGTAGTTTGGGTAGTTCAAGCGGGGCAGAAGTCGGGTAGCTTAATCACTGCCAGTTTAGCTAGAGATTTGGGTAAAACGGTGGCCACTGTACCAGGGTCAATTTATGATGACAGTCTGGCAGGTAACTTAAATTTACTACGAGATGGAGCTAACTTAATTTTGGAGTTTGCCGACTTGTGGCAACTTTTAGGTTTGTCGAAGTATCAGCCAGTAACGGTTAACCGTGAGCAACCGGTGTTTAACAGTGCTGAAGAGCAATTGGTTTGGCAACAGTTATCGGCTGAACCGCAACTACTGGAAGACCTTAGCCGGCGCTTGCAGATGGAGATTCAAGAATTAAGTCAGCACCTGACCATGCTAGAGCTACATAATTTAGCAGTTTGTGTGGGCGAAAATTTGTGGGTTAGGGGATGAGGTGGGTTAGTGTGGGTTAAATTGAGGTAAATAAAACCAGGTCCTAAATGGTTTAATTAAATGCAAAAATTTAACTAGCGAATAGGATTGTTTACTAAAATCAACTTTTCCAGATCAAGAAGTATTTAAGCAAAACCGCTAAGGACTTAGACAAGCTAGGTGGGGGAATTTGGGTGCGGTGAATATTTTGGTTCTCAAAATAGGCGAGAGTAGAGTTTGGTAGAATTTGCAAAGGAAGGGTTTAGGATTGACTAGTTCTATGGGAAAAGTCTAATTAGAAAATAACCCTTCACTGATTTAACTAGCCATCTTGCCGATTCTGTAAATTGGGTTGACTTTTTGTGACTTTCTGATAACTACTAACTCAATTGATTTAAGCTCGTTATGTCTTTGTCCACGCAGCCTTATCGAGGCACTCGGGATTTCTACCCCCTAGACTTTTTGAAACGGCAATATATTTTTGACACCTGGACCAAAGTTTTGCACGGTTTAGGCTATCAACAATACGATGCTCCTATTTTGGAAGAAGCTGAGTTGTATATACAAAAATCTGGCGAGGAGTTAGGTAACAAACAACTCTATCACTTTTACGATAAAGGTGAGCGTCATATTGCTTTAAGACCAGAAATGACACCCAGTTTAGCCAGGATGGTGGCCGCTAAGTTTGGCGAGCTTAAGTTTCCTTTAAGGTGGTTTAGTATTCCTAATTGTTTTCGTTATGAACGGCCGCAAAAAGGTAGACTAAGAGAATTTTGGCAATTGAACGTAGATGTGATTGGTTTGCCAGCCGGACCAATTGATTTGGAATTTTTGTATATGATCACCCAGTTGTTTGCTGGATTTGGAGCTAAGCCCGAACAATTTCGAATTAAATTTAATCACCGTGGTGTACTTGACCGATGGCTACAATATCAAAAGCTAGAACCTTATAAATCAACCATCTATGCGGTGTTGGATGACTGGTACAAAACTGACGAAGAAGTCAAAACTACTACCTTAAAAGAGGCTGGTTTAAGTCAATCCCAAATTACCGCTGTACTTAAGCTGGATCAGGATCGAACTTATCAAGAGATAGCTTACGAGTTTGCTGAATTACGTTTAATTTTAGTCAATCTGAGGACGATCTTCCAAGATGTACAAATTACTTTTGATCCAACGATTGTGCGTGGTTTGGCTTATTATACTGGTTTAGTCTTCGAAGCTTTTGATACCAATCCCAACAATTCTCGAGCTTTGCTGGGTGGTGGTCGTTATGATGATTTGTTAGATTTATTTGGTAAACAAGCTCCGGCTATTGGTTTGGGTTGGGGCGACGCTACTATGGCTAATTTTTTGGATAATTGGCAGCTATGGCCGGCTGATTTAAATTCTAGTGCTGGAGTTAAAGTTGGTTTGTTGCCTAATAGCGATCAAGATTTAATCAAAATTTACACTGAAATTTTACCCCAACTGCGAGCCAACAATCAGGCCTTTGAAATTGATTACGATTATCAACGTAACCCTCAGAAACGTTACTCTAGCTTGAAGAAACGAGGTTGCCAAGAAATTATCCAATTTTGAAAGCTCTGACTTAACTTAAGTGGGCTGGTGTGTTTTTGGGCCAAGTTTTGGTGGTTAATCCTTTCAATAGTTTTGAATAAGTTTTAACTGCGGGGCTGTTAGTACTTTCTCAATTTTAGGCTAATCTTGGCCTAGATTTGGTGGGTTTGGGTGTACTCAATTTATCTAATTACTCTGCTTTGTGAAGCGCTTTGACTGAAGTGGTATAAGTTTTTAATCGGTGTGAGGATAAGTCTGTGAGCTATTAACCAGCTTAGTGGAAGTTTAATTTGGTGCGAACCGTGTCAATCTAACTAGGTTACATTCCATCAAGTTGCCTGGTTAACTAGTTTTTTGGTCAAATAAAGTAGATTACGAAACCCTAGACTAGAGGGTAAAATAGTTCACCTGGTGAACCACGATTATACTCAAGTTAACCAACCTCAGCTTGGGCTAATTAAGTTTGCTAAACTGGTTTTCTGAACGATTGGTTAGTTTTGAACTATTTCTTAAGAAAGAAGCAACTCAATAATTAACTTGGGCTTGAGGACGGCTCTGAGGTGGCGGATTTTTGGGTTAAGACTAACCAAGTTAAAGCCGAGTTAAGAAACACCAAGATAACAACCAGCCACCAAAGGTCGTTAGGACAGTTCTGGTCACGGTTAAAGAAGAACCACAAACTAACAGCTACCAAAACTAAACTAAGCAAACTAAGTAAATGTTTTAGGAGTGACATAATTTAACTAATTAATGATTTTGGTTTGGGTTTGTAATTGGTTTTTGCAGCCACCAGTAACTACTCAAAGCCAGAGTGTTTAAGATAAGCAAGACTACTAGCCACCAAGGAAAATTTTGATTTTGGCAGTCACTTTGACTATTGGTTTCGGAAACACCCAAAATTTCTGGCCTAAGCTGATTGTTAGAGCTTGATAAATCTGTGTCTTGTGTTTCCTCAGGCGTAGTTTCCGGCAATTGCTCGGCATTTGTTGAAGAGTCGGTCGATTGGCTTAGATTGTCAGAGTTAGAGTTAGTGTTTCCAAGATTGATTGGGGTATTGCTATTAGCACCGCCAGTTTGACTGCTAGGAGTTTGGTTGTTGTTGGTAGAGTTGCCTCCGCTACCTCCAGAATTGTTTGGCTCTGGTTTGAGTCTGTTGGTGAAAATCACGGTTTGGTTAGTGGTCGTAATAGTGACGTTACCACCGTTGTTTTGATTGTCCGAGCGGCTAACAAACTCCCAGTTGTTTGGTAAAATTTCTTGTAGGCTGTAACTCCCTACGGGGACATTGGTAAACTGAATCGTACCGTCAGTACCAGTTGTTTGACTTAGGTTAACTTCAGCAATAGTAATTAGTAAACTCCCAGGCAAGTTGTCGGTATAATTTTCGTCACGAATACTAAATCTTAACGGCCCGCCAGGATGTTGATAATTAATCGTGTAACTGTGACCAGAGTTAAATTCTCCCCAATAAATCAGACCGGAGGTTGGATTGTTATTCCAGCAACTAGTAGTTGGATCGGTAGCGCAAACGTCGTTAATTCGCAGGCTTAAATTGACTTGTCGGTTAAACGGTATTGCAAGGGTTGGGTCAACTACCCAGCGATATCCATCCACCCACGTTTCTGAATCTGATTGAACCACAATTTGGCTAGGCCAAGTTTCTGTGTGTACCCGACGGCTATAGTTAGCATCGGCAATTAGATTATTGCCATAAAAATAAGTGCCCTGTACGGTAATTTGGTAATTTCCCGAAGGTAGGTTGGTAGTGACTGAACCAGTGGCTTCGGTTACATTAAGTTGTTCAATTCTTCCCCCAGTTCGTTTAAGCTGAAAAGTCCAGTTAGACAATCGATTACCGCTAGGATCTTGTTTAACTACGGCTAATTGTCCTGTTTGGGCAGGATATTCAGGATAATCAAACAAGCGGTTATACAACACGCAGTATACTTTTTGACCTGGTTGAAGCGATATTGTTTGGTTGCCAAAGCTACCGTTGATATAAACTAAATTAGCTTGAGCTGCTTCGGCATCCGGACCCCAAACGGCTATGGCTCCATCAGGACTATAGGGGTTAGCCATACAACGTGCCCAAGAAAATTGATAGCCATAAGGTAAGTTAATTTCTTGCAAAGTGTAGTTACCCGGGCTAATGCTTAAACTGGTAGCCAAATGGCAATTACTTTGATTTTGCCAGACATCTGTGGTGCTACAACTCGGATCAGTGTTGTCAATTGTCCCTATCAGGTTTTGATTTTGATAAACTTGGACTTGTCCTGGATAGTTAGAACTTTGTAGATTATTTGTTGTTATAGATTGATTTGCGTTAAAAATTTGTTCAGACTGAACTTTATACCAAAAAATCGTGGCTCGTCTATCAACTGTGAAAGTACACTCACTACCAGTCGGTGGGTTGCTAATAGCGCTAGAGCGACCAATTAGTCGATTTTGACTATCGTAGGCTTCGACATAGTAGGTGTAGGTACCTTCAGCAGTAACGTAGGTGGTGTAGACTACTGGATCGGAATTTGGATCAAAAGTTACTTCTGAATAGTTTTGGGCAACTATAGCTGGGTTATAACTGCTGCCATCTTGCTGCCACGCGTTGTTTTCCAAGTGATAAGCGGTTACTTGGTAGCGTACAGCATTAGGCACTTTGGTCCACTTAAGTATTTGCAAAGAAGATTGGCCATTATTGGCCATTTGGTCACTGGTAGTGACTTGACACTGAGGCGTGCCAGTTAATTCTCTGGTGTTATAACCAACCGTAATTGGTACTAGGTAGTTAGGATCAAATTTGATATAACACTCATTACTCCAATCAGAAGTTAGTTCACCAGAGTCTAGTCGATTATTGTTGTTTAAATCCACAAAAGCCCGCACACGAGAGCCATATATTCCGGGGTTTCCAGCATTACTGCCAAAATTGCGATAGTTGCTGTGTTGACTAGTGTAAATTTCGTTGCCTTGCCAGTTGCCAGTACCTATACGAAATTGCCTTTGGTATCTGATTTGTCCGCTATTAAATGGGTTAGTGCCCGACCAGTCCCACAACACAGCTGCTCGGTTGTAATTAGTAACTGCTGGATTAGCCAAACTTCCACAAGTCAATTGTGGCGGCCTAGCATTGTCTGGAATTAAGTCGCTACTATTATAACCAATTTGTACGGGTGCAGCCAGGGGAGTAATATATAGGTAAACTAAAGGATTATTGGGTACCACGTAGCGCACGCGATTAGCTACAGTAATGGTGTTTACATTATTTCCTAAACTATTTGACACATCTTGACCATAAATTGTTAGATTTCCGGTGTTGTTAATTTGGATATTACTTGATCCTCGATTAACAAAAGTGGAGGCATAAATAGCTATGTCACCCCAAGCGTTGTTACTGCCGTTAAAATTGTTGATAATGGCTCCTTTAACTCCGGTTAAAGACAAACCGTTGCCATTTGCGGTGTTGTTAGCTGTCAGGTTATTACCCGTAAAATTGTCTACTCCGTGAATGTCAAAAGCGGTTCTGCTGCTACCGTTTACGGTAATGTTAGATAGGGTTCCGTTGCTAATTATGGAATTGCTGTTACCAGGACCAAACTTGAAGGTTCTAGCAGAACTACCACCAACTGTTCCCTGTACGGTTAGGTTTTGGATAGTTACGTTATTAGCAGTCACGCTCCAACCGTAACCATCGATACTATTCATGTTTATATTTACTCCAGCCTGAGATTCTCCAGTAATAGTTAGGCTTTTGTTTACATTGATAGTGTTGGTTACCTGGTAGTTACCATTACCTAGGACAATTGTATGACCTGCTAGAGTTTCTGGGTCGTCAATGGCTGCTTGAATGGAGCAAAAATATTTGTTGGTATTTATGTTTTTAATTTCCACCCCAGGGCAGTTAGGATTATATATATTATTACTAAAACCTTTGGTAACGTTAATACCAGACCTTTTCACGATAGTGTTAGACCCGTTAGTTTCGCGAGCTAAAGTCTCTCCGGAACTAAAATTGCCTAAATTTACACCCCCGTTGTTTGAATTATAGTTAATTTGATCAACCACTTCTCCATTCGGGTTTCTTAAAATGATCACATCTTCTCCGTTGTTCAAATAATTATTGTTCCAATTAAATTGACCTCGATTAATTACTGCAAACCCTTTTGGGGGTATTATCAAATCTGTGTTGATTAAAATAAATTGGCTAGGAGTAGTAGAACTAGCATGTAAATCTAGTCTCCAATTTAACAAATTAATTGGATCGTTAGTTGAGTTGTAGATCTCTACCCACTCGCCATTGGTAGTAATAAAATCTACTTCATTGATAAACAATCCACTACCTGGATTAGGTTGAGGACTAGGAGTATTCACCACCACGAAGATGGTAAAATGATCCAGGTTTTTTAGTTCTACAAACTCTGAGCCAACTGTGCGGGGTACGATTTCGGTAAAACTTTGGCCATTGTCTTCACTATACCTCACAGTAGCTTCAATTGACCTAGTGGGATTGGGTAGTGTGAGGTTATAGGTAAAGTTACCGTTTGGTAAATTAGATTTAATTTCGTAACCAGTTACCAATTGCTTATCCACATACAAGCGCTTACGATCAAAGCTAACCCATGGGCTAGTTACAGCTGTGTCCAAGCGCGTAAAAGTAATTTTCACTCGAGGATCAATTGGGTACGAATAAGTTGTATTGGTTTCAATGTTTTCTAAAGTAACCTGTTCACCCACAGTAGTAATTTTCAATTCGCTTTGGTTAGTATTTAAGTTACCTGGTTGAGGGTTTATTGACTCAGTGTAGGAAGAGTCAAGTTGCACTTCTGGGTCTGTTGGCTCCCTAGTAGGTTGATTAGTGTCAGCAGTAGTTGAGTCTGTAGAAGGATTTGGGTTCGTTTGAGCAGCTGTGTTTGAATTGGTTGTGGTTTTAGTTAAATCAGTTTGCTCTGAAGAGGTTTGAGCGGTGGGTTGTTCTTGGGCTTGACCTAAACTTGGGTTGCTGGTTGGTCCTGTAGCAGTTGATTCAGAACTTTCTTCTGTCGAAGAATTAGTTGCTAATCCTAGCTGGCTGTTGGCTTGGATAATTGGATTGATTAAACTACTTACTAAAATTACTAGCAAGCTTATTGAGAAAATTAGTTTGTAATAGTTGACGGTGAACCAGGTCGGTTGTGGGTGCATAAAATTATTAATGTTAAGTCAAACACTTTGTTTAATCTAAAATTAGATTAAATGGAATGTCAATTTTTTGGTTATTTTTCTAAAGCTTACAAGCAACTAACTAATTTAATTATACGAAGTTAATACTTAAAAGAGACATCTACTTTGTTGTTTGGAAAATTAGTTGTTTAAAGCTAAACAATCAAGTTTTGACTTTATGGGCAGTTTTATAACCAATAAACCTATATTTGGTTAATTTGACAGTATTAGATGGTGATCGTCAGATCTTGGCTTTGGCACTAACCCTTGGGTGGGCGGTAAATTTGCTTTATGAGCACGAATAATTTCTAGCTATGGTTTGATATAGGGTTATTATCCTAGCAAGCTTGTACTATTTTTACATTGCAAGTGTAACTTAAACTAAGTTAAGACTATCTTTGCCGATCTTGGGTGCACCTGACCAATGCCAGCTAAGTTAGCCAAAACTGATCGACAATCAGATCGTGGCGTAGATGCCCGTTCCAAGGGTTCTGAGTTAACCTGGTAGCCAACCAAATTGGTTGAGTAGTACTGCCTAACTGAAACTTGATGCTTTCGTCTACATTAAACCAAGTGAGGCTAATGTCAGGGTGTAGGTGGATTTTTAGATGTTGATTGCGCTCGCCAAACCATTTGGGACTAGTCAAGGTAAGGGGAAAAACAAATTTAGGAATGGGAAAGTCTTGGCCAAACGGGTCTAATAGCCAGGTTTGTTGGAATAATTCAGAATCTAAATCTTGTGGTTGTAGCCAAATATATTGTGGCTCATAGCTTAATGGTTCTAAGATAGAAGGCAGTTCCAAATTCTCGGGAGTAAATTTAGCGGTTGACTCAGGTTTAGCTCGGGTTTGTTCCATAAGATTTTGGATGACTAAATTTTTTACCAACGATAATTCTGTTGGTTTACAAGTAAAACCAGCAGCTTCTGGGTGTCCTCCAAATTTAACCAGCCAGTTTTCAGCCCTTTTAATCGCTTGGACTAAGTGAAATCCTTTGGGAGCGCGTAAACTAGCTACGACCTCGTCTGTTTGCCAACTAACCACTACACAAGGCAAGTTAAATTGAGTCACTAACCTAGAAGCTAGTAGTCCAATAATTCCTTTGTTCCACTGGCCTTCCAGCCAGAGTACTGGTTGGTTTTGGCTAAGTTGTTGATTAACCAGTAGTTGTACTTCGTCGGTTATAGTTTTAACCAAGTGTTTGCGGTTTTCGTTAGTAGCAACTAATTCTCTGGCTAATAGGTCAGCCTGATTAGGGTCTTTAGCAGTTAAAGTGTCAATAGACAATCGAGCGTGACTGATGCGGCCGGAGGAATTTAAAATCGGGCTTAAAATAAAGCTCAAATCTTGACTAGTTAGTTTATAGCCTTGGGTTAGTTTAGTTTGCAAACCAGAATGTTCCATTAAGCTATGTAAACCCGGAAAAGGGTATTTTTTTTGTTGGAGAATTTGTAAGCCAGAACGTACTAACAATCGATTTTCTGGGTCTAACACACTTTGACAATCGGCTATGGTACCAATAGCTACCAAAGCTAACAGGGTGTTGAGTTTAGCTAAGCGTGGAGTGGGCCAAGGTAAGTGAGAAAATTCTTGTTTCAAAACTTGCAAAAAATAGGCTAACCAGACTAGACCAAACCAAATGACACCTACTCCTGTAACTGCTTGGCTGAGAAAAGTTTTTGACTGAGTTTGTCGAGTCTGGAACACTTGAGTTGCCAAAGTATAGCTAAAAGTAGCTAGTTGGGAATCTTCTAACTGTTTACTAAGAATAGACAAAAATTGTTGATAATCGATCAATCTATCAGGATTGTTTGGATAAAATTCAGCTAGTCTAGGATTCACCACAGCTGTAGCTTCGGGCAGGGGTCCGTGCAAGTGATGGTGGTCGGTAATTAATAAGTCGGTTTTGGTAGTTCTTAAGAAAGCTGCTTCTTGAGTGGAGTTGATGCCACAGTCAACAGTCAAGATTAAGTCATGATCTGAAGCTAGTTTTTGGATTGCCAATAAATTTAGACCATAACCCTCGGTAAAGCGATCTGGAGCATAGAAACTTAATTTATGTGGTGGAAAACCAAGTTCGGTTAGGCCCCAATAAGCTACGGCTGCGGCAGTCACGGCATCTGTGTCGTAATCGCTGTAAATACAAATTTTTTCTTGATGCAGGAAAGCTTTTAGTAGGCGCAAACAAAAACTTTCTATTTGGAATAAATAAGGTAATTTAGCAAACGCTTCGGTTGGCGAAAGTTGGGTGAAAAAGTAATCGAATTTAATTGATTCTATACCAGTAGCGAAACGCTGGTAGTAACCAATTAACAAGGGAGACATAAAGTGTGTCTATGACAAGCAATTCTGACTTTTCAGTCAAGCCAAAAGTAAAAACAAGTCAGTTTAGTAAACCATATTTGGTTAGTAGGCCTGGGTTTAAAATTATCTCAATTATCGATTATCTAATTTGTTTTGTGGTGTAGCCAACATTTGTTTCCTTAAATTGTCCGTTCTGGTCTTGGAGAATCGATTGTTTAAATACCTTTTGGGAAACGTTTTGTTCTTATTGCTACTACAGCAAGCATGATATTCGTTTTGCGTATAAATTTTAGTTGCGTATTAATTCTCAAGTTTCTGTTTGTCATCTGTTTTGATTTTGAGTAATCGTAAGAAAGTTTGTCCGACAAACAACAAACCTAAACCTTCTAGAATAACGGCTACGATACTGGTTAAGTTCCAGAGTTTGGGGTCGTTGTCTAACAACCTCAAGTAGGTTAAACCAAACATTAACAAATAAATTAGATTACTAATTGTCAGTAATTTAAGCAAAACAAAGGGCTTTTGGAGCCAGTTTTGGATCAAAAACAGGATTCCAGTAAATAACAAGTTTCTCAAAGGGTCGAGAATATAGGCGCTTTGAGTTAGAAAAAACACTACTTGTCCAGCAAAAAAAATTTGTGTTCCGAAAAACAAGGTGTTAATAGATAACGCTAACCATTTCTGTTGGCTAAAATTGAGCACCAAGTTAACATAATTAAAAATAAACAACTTCAGAAAAATCAGTACACTAGCTACAATAAACAAATACGAGTGTAATTCGTAAGGATTGGCTAAGCCTCTCTGGTTAAGAGTATAAAGGCAAAACAAAACTATACCGGTAGTGTAAATTAAGAAAAAAGGAATAAATACGTTTTCCAAAGTCCAAGTTTTGGCAGCTAACCATAGTTTTTCTAATATTGAAGCGTCCAAGTTGGACATAAACTTGACTAAAACAAGTAAATTTAGTTGTACTTTCAAACCCTTGTCAAGGGCGACGTGGCCGAGTGGTTAGGCAGAGGTCTGCAAAACCTTGTACGTGGGTTCGAATCCCGCCGTTGCCTCCATTATAAAGTTAGCTAAAGACTATCCTGTTAGCTCAAATATCCATTAAGCTTGATTTCTTTGATCAAAATTAATAAAGCAGGCAATGTAGTTTGCAATATAGCAATGGCTGCTGATTACTGCGAAATAATCTGAAACTTGTCACGGGGGGTTGTTCAGAACTTTATTTTTTTTGATAACCAGGAGCTATTTTTATAGTTCAGATTTTTTGGGTTCCAACCAGAAACTGTCTCTTTGCTTGACATTCTTCACCAATTAAATTCAGTATTTTTTGGTAATAGTCTGCAAATTTTCGGTTTTGTGTTGTATTAAAAACAATTGCTTGATTATGTCGTCCCAACTTCAAGAATTAGAGTCTAAAGTTAAAGAATATTTAGCTTTTGAAAGTCCCAATATCCATACTTGGTGTTCTGGGTGTGGTAATTTTGGTATTTTAAACGCTCTAGTCAGGGCTTTAGTACTTGAAAACATTGCCCCTCACGAGTGTCTAATTTGCTTTGATGTGGGTTGCAATAGTAACGCTAGTGACAAAATTAACGCTAATACAATTCACGGTTTGCATGGCAGAGTCCTTAGTTTAGCAGCTGGTTGTACTATTGGCAACCATAAATTACCAGTAATTGCTATTGGTGGTGACGGAGCTACTTTTTCTGAAGGAATTAATCATTTAGTCCATGCCGTACGTAATAATTATAATTTTGTCTTTATTTGCCACAATAATTCTAACTATGGCTTAACTACTGGTCAGGCGTCAGCCACTACGCGCAAAGGTCAAGTAATGAACGGAACTCCTGGAGAGGTAGTAGTGGAACCTTTAAATGCAGCTGAAATTGTGTTATCTCTGGACCCCAGTTTTGTGGCTAGAGGTTTTAGTGGTGACGTAGAATATTTAACCGAGTTAATTAGACAAGGTCTTAAACACAAAGGTTTTGCTTTTATTGAGGTTTTTCAAGTTTGTCCTACCTACAACAAAGCCACTCCCCAGAGTTGGTATTGGCCTAGAATTAAAAAAGTTGAAGAGATTCCTGGATACGATAACACCGACATCTGGCAAGCTAGAAAAATTGCTGCTGATTTGGAAGAACAAATAGCTGTTGGCCTACTTTATCACAACCCTAACAAGCTAGACTTTTTAAGTCTACAAGCAAATCGTCAACAACGTTCAACTACTTTGGTTGAAGAAGTGCAGCATTTTCCAATTTCAGAACTTTTGGAAGAATTTAAATGAAGTCTCACTAAGTTGTCTCTAGTTATTTTTTGACCAAACACAATTAGTTGTGTAGCCTGCTTAGTTGTTTAGCTTTTTGCTAAAAAATCTTTTAAGAAAATATTTTTTGTTTATGTTTGGTAAGAGACCTGAAGGTGGTGAGAGACCTAAAGGTGAAGGTGACTCTTTAAGACAAGATCTAGGGAATTCTCCCGAAATATCTTCAGAAACACGTATAGCAAAATTGACATTGAGAATATTGGAGTCTTTAGAAAAAACACTAGGTGAATTAGACGTTGGTACTATTAACCACTCTTTTGGTACAGCCGTTTTGGCATTGGTGCTAATAAAACTGTTAATTGGAGACTCTGCAGGTGAAGTGAGAGAAGCCCAAGCTGTTACGACTGGTGGTCAGCAATCCGAAGTTCCAGAAACTAGTGACGAAAAAATCAAAAAATTTTGGAGCCGGCTGAATGAGTACTTACAAAAAGTTGCCTCAACCAGCAAAATTGAGGTTTCAACAACTCCAGAAAGTGGAGTTCTAGAGCTATGGAATGTGCTTCTTCGGTATTTGCCACTATTTTTATTGTTTCTCTTGCTTCATGATTATGGTAAACGTTTTATTAGTGATATAGTCAATTCTGAATTAAAGTTTTCAAAGGATCAAAAGGCACTAGCTCGACAGGTATTATTATACGAAAGTTCTAACAGAGAACCTTTGAATAGGCAGTTTTTACCATCATCTCCTGATGAACCTAATAATAATCTTCGTCAACAGCTTCTTAACCTTTTCGGAAAATGGACTTTTGAAGCAATAGAAGCAATTTTATCTGCTCGTTCTCCAAAAAAAACAAATTCAGAAGAAGGGCCAGCTTCTGAAAGTTCAGGTAGAGTTAGTGTTAACTTGCAAGAATTATTAGCTTCTTTTAAAACCAATTTACCAAACTTAGGTTACGATGGTACAGTTCCAGAAGATGATGCCGAAATGGCTTTTTGGTGGTTGTTAATCTTATCTCACCCTACTCAGAGCTTTTTGGACGTGGCTGAAACAATTATTAATCAATTGAAACAAGATAATAATCTTTCTCCTGAAGACAAGGCTTATATCACTGCTATTGCGGTTGGAGTAATAGCTGGCCACCACACGCCCGGAGGTGATTCAGGTTATCCGCCAGTTGATGTTTTGGTAAAGGTTTTAGAACATTGTTTAAACCATTTAGGTATTGATAGTAATGCTGAATTTTGGTCAAAAGCTAAAGATTTGATGCTTTTTGCAGCTGCTTTCGCTAAAATTATTGACGTGATGCAGGCTCGTTGTTTTGATAAACGACTTTATAATCAAGGCACCGATCCACCTTTGCCCACAGAACTACAATTTGGATCGCAAACGTCTGATACAGGTGGTGAAAAATCACAAAAACTAATGGATGACTTTTTAAAGTTTTTGTATGATTGGATTCGTCAAAAAGCTTTTCCTGGTTCCGAAAAAGTCGGCTTTGATAACCATCCAATTGTAACTGGTTATCGTAGCTTGCGTGGTGCTCAACAAATATTACTGAATTTAGGTTCAGCTCTAATGGATTTAGATTCAGCTCCAAATTCAATGAGGATTGGATATGGTCCAATAATTAACGGCTTGTTGCCAATACTTGGCATTTTCGCCTAGCTGAGTCAGCCTCAGCAATTTTCTTAGTTTTAGAAAAATAAGCACACTAAACAGTAGCCCACTTGAAGATAGTGCTAGAAGTAAAATCCTCGTTTTTTGTTTGGGTTAGGGCTAACCCTAAAAATAAAATTAGGGTTAATAACAAAATTGTTCGGTAGCTAAAAAAGTATTCCCACAAACTAGTTTGATCAGTAAAAAATAACGAAGAGGAAGAGTGTGTTGATTGGGTGCTGTTTACGGTGTTGTTTACAAGTGTTTGTTCTTGCAAAACCACGGTTTTTGGTTGAAAAATATTGATTTGTTTAATTAGTAGACTATTTAGATCTGAAGAGGTAAGCCACTCACTGTTAAATAATCTTTGGCTCAAGTTTTTAGCAAATTGAGCGTTATTAGCTACAATTAAGTTTTGCTGTCTAATTGAGGCTATTTCAGGAACGTTGGTGGCGGATTCTAAGTTTGGGTTGGTTTGGGTTTTGCTAGCGATTTTAGGCTCAGTGGTTAGCCAAATATTGGCTAAATTTTCTGTTTCTGGATTAGTTTGAGTTTGTACACTAGGTTGTGTTGCGGGTTGCACTGCGGATTCGATCGCAGTTGCGTTAGCATTTTCGGTAACTAAATTTTCTACGGTGTTGTGGTTTGGTACCGGATCATTTACGGTGTTAGTATTGGTCACTAATGATTCTACTGTTTGGTTGTCTAGGTCCGGGTTTGGCACATTAACTGTGTTTTTTGGAGTGCCAAAATTATTAGGATAAAATTCGTTGTCGGCCACAACCCATTGTTGACCTATGTACTCTAACGAGTATCTTTTGTTCAATCTTAAACCGTCTTCCAAGTCTGGAAAATCTTGTAGCCTTAAATTTACTGTAAACACTTTTTGGGCCTGAGGGTTCAACAAATTCACTTGAATTCTGCCAGTTTCACGATTGCTTAAATTACGAATTTTGCCGGTTATGCCTCCTGGGTTAATGTTGGCTAAATTTAACACACTTTGGTATTGGTTTTCTTTGTATCCAATTAAGAAGTAACTATTGGCTGGTAGTAAAATGTTGCTAGTAAACACTAAATTGTTAATTTTTTGATCAGATTCAAGAAATTGCAAAGACCAGCCGTTGAGATTAATCGAGTTTGGTCCTGGGTTGTAAATCTCTATCCACTTGTCAAAACCGCAGCGATTAGTGTTAGAGTTGTTGGTTTTACAACCGTTAGGACCGATGCTGCCAAAAGGGTTAATCTCGCTGATAAATAAACTGTCAACTGGTTGGCTATTGGTATTAGCAAAAACTACAACTGGAAAAGTTGTTGAACCAAGAAAAAGGCAAGTGAGTGGTAAAATGGATATTTTTACAAATTTTATCAGACCGTACAATGATCTAATAAACCAGTTTAGACAAGCAACTAGATTTGTTGTTACAACTGGATAAAACATAAACTTTTATCTAAAAAATTATGATTTGGTTTGTCAAGTTTTAAGTTAACGTTTTAGGTTGAGAAAAGTTCGATTGAATTTTAATTTTTCGGTGTTTACTAACGATTTTTCTTTAGCTTTTTAATTCCACTAAATCTTTTAAGTAAAAATCTAGTTCAGATAGCTGAAAAATAGTTAAGCTTGACAATAATTTGCTTAAAATATATACTTCCACTGGTTAAATTGTTATAATTCTACATAAAAATATGCCTTTTTTCCAAAAACTGTTTTCTATGCTAATTGTTTATTTGGTTTTGCTAGGCACTGGTTTGGTAATTCCAGTACAAGCTCAGTTAGATGTTAGGCCTGATTTACCTGGAGGAGCAATCGTGCCTAATCTTACCAGAGAAGGTGTTTACGATATTTTGATTACTATTGCTCAATACGCAATATTTATCATTCCTGGAATAGTTTTGTTATTTATAATTTGGGGAGCTGTGCAATTAGCTATGGGTAAATCCGAATCTGGTTGGGCCACTATTAAAAATGCTTTAATTGGGCTAGCTATAGCTGCTTTGTCTTTCTTAATTATAGGCTTGGTTACTGGTCTGATAGATGCTATTTACAGTGGTGAACTTATTCCTTTTTAATTTTGATTTCTTGAAAAATAGGTTCAAATGAATAACCAATCCAAAAAACCTTTGGTTATCTACCTGCCCTGGAAAGATTTTCGTTTGTGTGACAATCCAGCTTTAGCGCAAGCTCTGGCTTTTGCCAAAGCAAAACAAATTCCTTTTTTACCGGTCTATACTTTAGATGATGGGTGGGTAAAACCTGATATTTATAACATTGGTTACCCTAGAAGGTGGATGCTTAGTAGAATCTTGTCAGAATTTAGCAAGTTATTTACTCGTTTCGAAATTTTAATGTGCGAGCCAGAAGTGCTTGTGCAAGCTTTGCTTCAACATTTTGAAGTTTATGTATTTTTAAATGACGATGTGGAACCCTACCTTAGACGGAGGCACAGAAAATTAGCTAGATTATTACAAACCCAAGGCCAGCAACAATATTTTTTTCTTTGTTCTAACGATGTTTCTATAAATCTTGGTTGCCGGACCCATACCGGAGAAATCTATTCTGTATTTACCCCCTTTAAAAAAGCTGTTTTGGAGCAATTTCTTAATGCTCCAGTGCAACCATTGGCTGATCCACAGTCAGTTTTGTATTTTC
>Ga0209227_1001370_pt1 | contig 18962 bp, 10 predicted proteins | sample YNPBryantNP2012_FD_185815 | JGI IMG/M metagenome (GOLD analysis project Ga0209227, IMG submission 185815) | Anoxygenic and chlorotrophic microbial mat microbial communities from Yellowstone National Park, USA - YNP Bryant NP 2012 (SPAdes)... ...
GAGGTCACCGATGGCGTGATCGAAAGCCCCAATTCGATCGTCTTCGATGAAGCGGAGAATCGGATGCATGTGCAGAAGGCGATTATGGTGAAATTAATGAAAACCCGATGAAATTGTCAGATCAGTTCAACCTGTCAGTAGCAAAAATTCCAGATCACAACTTTCAAATGACAAATAAAAAGCAAGTATTCGATTTCCAATGGTCACTCGATTTGGAATTTTAGGCATTGGGTTTTGAAAATTATTTGTCATTTGATTTTTGATTTTTGGAATTTCATTTGTTAGGGAATAATATGTCAGTTACTATCGAACCTTATCAGCCCTCCTTTGCCGAAGAGTGGGACAATTTCGTCTGGCAGGCAAATAATGGCACTATCTTTCATACCCGACGGTTCTTGAATTATCATCCACCTGACCGTTTTGAAGATCATTCACTGATTTTCAAGAAAGAGAGGCGGGTGGTGGCCCTGTTCCCAGCTACGGTTCGCTTCGAACAGCATCGGCGCATCCTCACTTCGCATCGGGGCGCCTCCTATGGCGGGCTGGTGTCCAAATTCGATGTGGGGATCAAAGACACGTTCGATATCGTCGAAGCCCTGATCCACTATGCCAAGGAACAGCAATTTCAGGGCGTGGAGCTGACGCCACCGCCCATCATTTACTACCATCGGCCCAGCCATTACGTGGATTTTGCGCTGATCAAAAACGGCTTCGGCTATCGAAAAAGGGAAATTTCCAGCGTCATCCCGCTGACCTTTGGCGAAAGCGATGTGCTCTACACGTTCTCCCCAGAATCCCGTCGCGCGGTCAGGCGTGGGGTGAAACTGGGAGTCATGGTTCGAGAATGCGAAGAGTACGAGACCTTTTACCAGATCCTGAAACGCAATTTGAAGATGCGCCATAACGTGACCCCCACGCATACACTGGACGAGCTCGTGCTGCTCAAAAAGCTCTTCCCTGACCGCATCCGACTGTTCGGCGCCTTTGTGGAGCAGCAGATGGTGGCTGGCGTGGTGATGTTTATCACCAATCAGCGGGTGGTGCTGGCATTTTACATCAGCCATAACGAAGACCTCCAGCAGTACCGTGGCGTCAATTGCCTCTTTTTCGAGATCATCAAATGGGCCATTCGCGAAAAATATGCTTATCTCGATTTCGGCATTTTTACGGTGAATATGGATCCGAATTGGGGACTGGGACGCTTCAAAGAGAGCTTTGGCGCCCAGGGAATTTTTCGGGATACCCTGCTGAAGTATTTCGATTAGATTTGCAGCACTGGGTTGGCCAAGAGCGCAGCGAACAGTTCCAGGAACGATGGAACAATGGAGTGCTGGAGTAATGGAGTTCTGTTGGAATGATGTGATGATGAAATTATGCAATGAGGGAATCTGGTACTGCTGGGTCAAATTTAACCTCAACTGCGGCATAATTTCCATTCAGGGATGAAAATGAAAATCTTACACATCGCTCCTTTCAACATCGCTAATGTACCGCTGACCCTGGTGCTGGCCGAACGGAACCTGGGTCATGAGAGCCGCCTCATCACCTTTGCCAGACATCCCCGTGGGTTCCCCGAGGACATTTGTTTGGATCTGCCATTGGTTCATTTCAAAGGGCTCACCTGGCTGAAGCGACTGGTTGCAGGGAAAAGTCGCATTGCCGTGAGCAATGTCAAACCACAACTGGCCCACCTCCCTCCGATCTGGCGACCGACGCCATTGGAGAAATTGCTGATCAAATTTCGAGAAGCCCTCTGGCAGCCGAGGGTCAAGCAAGCGGTGGAGCGCTATCGGCTCGACCAATTCGATGTCATCCAGCTCGATGGCGGAGTGGGATTTTTCAGGGACGGTCGGGACATTGTTCGCTGGAAAAAAATGGGCAAAAAAATAATCTGCTGCTATGCGGGCAGCGATCTACGGGTGCGAGGCGTGATCCCCCCAATCGATGCCATTGCGGATGTGAACGTCACAGTGGAGTTCGATCATTTGCAGCTTCATCCCAAAATTCATCATGTTATGTTCCCCTTCGATGCCAGCCGATTTGTACCTCTCCCCCATCGAGCTGAAAAAATCCTTCGCATCGGTCATGCGCCCACCAATCGGGCGGCCAAGGGCAGCGATGTGATCATCCCTGTCGTTCAGGAGTTGGAAAAAGAATTTCCCGTCCAACTGATCCTGATCGAAAATCTACCCTACCAGGAGGCCATCCAGCGCAAGGCTCAATGCCATATTTTCATCGATCAGATCGGTGATCTCGGTTATGGGATCAATTCGTTGGAGGCGCTGGCCATGGGCATTCCCACCTGCACCTGTTTGGCCCCAGGTTTCGAGCAGCACTATCCCGATCATCCGTTTATTGTCATCGATGCTGAAAACTTGAAACAACGCCTGATCGATGTCATTCAAGATAAAGCGCTCCGCAGGAATAAAGCCCGCCAGGGTCTGCGTTGGGTGAAGCAGTACCACGATCCAATGAGAGTGGTTCAAACCATCCATGATCTGGCCAAATTATGACATTTTCCTCCTCATAATTTCGCCTCATGTCGCCGAACCCGAATTGATCTTTTTTGGAGAGCCTCGCTCACGGATAATCTGAGCATACCCTTTCGAAGTTCTTAACCCTTCGGATGGTTTATTTCCATTCTCTTGAAATTAGACAGCCTCATGTCACCAGATCCAAATTATAATTTTTGGCAAAACATCACTGATGGGTGGACAGAGCTAATGACCGGTCACTTAACTTTTTGCCATTTTGGAACCATTCCATTTTTAAGCGACCAGTCAGCCCACCTATAACTGATCTTTTACAGTTTTTGCTAAAAAAGTGCTTGACAAATCAGAAAAGTTTTAGTATATTTAAAAGCGTTTTACCAGATTTTTACCATCTTTCGAGCGTTGGATTTTTCGTATTTTGTTTCACCCTTATTGATTAAAATTTATTGTGTTGGATGTTTATTATTTGCTTTGTATTTTAACAAAGCATTAGTCAAAAAGCATTAAAATAATTGCTTTTCATCGAAACGTTTCGATAAATTTTATGAATCCAACCATAAAAGATGTTGCCCAAAGAGCTGGGGTTTCCCTCTCGACGGTATCGCTGGTTCTCAATCGCAAGAAACATGTATCGGAAGAAACCATCCGAAAAGTCCAGCAAGCCATCAAAGAGCTCGACTATCACCCCCAACAATCCGCACGGGGTCTGGCCTCCAAAAAAAGTGGCAATATCGGCTTTATCCTCACCAGCGACCATTTCTCACGTGCCGAACCTTTCTACACCAAAATCTTTTTGGGTTCTGAATTCGAAGCCCGCAAACACAATTACTACATTTTGCTCACCACCGTTGATCTGGATTTTAATAAAAAATGCATTCCCCGATTTCTGCTGGAGCGAAATGTCGATGGCGTGATTTTAGCGGGCCGAGTCCCCGATGGATTAATTTCCTATGTATCGCAAATGGATTTGCCACTGATTTTTATCGATTATTTTCCAGCAAAGGGAAACTATCCAGCAGTATTGATTGACAACATTGTCGGCGCCAGGCTGGCGATGAAGCACCTGATCGATAAAGGTCATCGCCAAATCGCTTTTGTGGGCGGCGACATCTCTCACCCGAGCATTGAGGAACGATTTATCGGATACAAGCAGGGTCTCGAAGATGCCAGCATCCCCTTCGATGAAAATCTGGTTGTCATCGATGAGGATTATCCAGGGGATAAAAACGGCTACCATGCCATGTGTAAACTACGAAGGCGGAAGGCATCGTTTACCGCCATTTTTGCGGCGAACGACGCCATGGCCTTCGGCTGTATGAAATGTTTGAAAGAAATGGGGGTCAGCGTGCCAGATCAAATAGCTCTGGTCGGATTCGATGATGTGGATGTCTCCTGGCAGATGGAGCCACAATTGACGACGATCAGGGTGAACAAAGAGGAAATGGGCGCCCTGGCCGTTAAAAATTTGGTGGATTTGATTTCATCTCATAAAAAAAGTCTGGGAAAAATTCTGGTGCCTGTGGAATTGATCGCCAGAAATTCCAGCTAAGGTTCTTGTACCTTCTTTCGGCGAAAGATGGTAATTCGATCTTTGCCGATCGACGATTCGCAATAGCGCACGGCAAGCATCTTTTCGATAAATCAGCCCCTGCCATTTACCGTATGGCAAAAAAAGTTAACGCTACTGGTAGCAAGTCTTGTTTCGTCACCAGTTCCAGCGCCTGGTGCACGGATTCTCGCAATGAAACGTTATTTGATATTTGGCAATCTTGAAAACCCTTAACCTTTCAAGGAGGTGATCCACAAACAAAAATAGTCCTCGCACATTTAGCCCAATTAAACCTATTTAACCGCAAACCATTAATCTGGAGGTGGATCATGAAATCGTGGTTACGAAGCTTCACCCTGATAACTTTGCTGATCATGGCATTTGGAGCAACTTATGTGATGCCTCAGACCAACCTGTTGCCCAATGGCGATTTAGAAATTCAACAGCCCAATTTCTGGACCAAGCTGAACGAGGGGGCAGGTGGTAGCACCTTGACCTGGGATTTAGCCAACGGTCACAACAGCAGCCGCTCATTGAAGATTGCCAAGCCCTCAGCTTCCGACAATGTGGTGGGCTGGAAGAGTGCCAATAATGCCAATCTATACTGGAACGGCGCCAAAGCCAATCTCACCTACACCCTCAATTTCTGGGCCAAGACCCAGGGCGTGAACACCAATCCTGCCTCGCTGGATGACCGCATCGGATATATATTTCTCTTTAGAAATAATATCAAGCAAAACCAGAAACTGATTAATGAAATTCAAATTAAAAATCTAACTCAAGGAGGAGTATACGTCAGCTTAGATAATATTGAGGTGGAAGAAATTCACCAATCAGTCCCTGAATCAGAACATAAGCCTGGAGAATGGGCAGCTACTTATAGAATAGAATATTCAGGTTTTCCTATGAAAGAACCAGACAAGGTTGTTTATAAATGCAAAGGAACTGGTTGCAATCCAAATGGCGAAACCCTTTTCCCAGGCGATTATAGTAATTATGAATATGTAGATTCGTATCATGGAAAGGTATGGGTTGGAAGCGATGGACTTTGCCATGAAACCTATACAATCGAATTTCAAATTGTACTAAATGGACTACGCAGCAACAAAATAACAATTCTTGTGCGCTATCCAGAAGAGCATTAATAATCGATACAAACCCAAGATATCATCTATTAATAAGTTAATTTCCTCATAACCATAATGCGAAGGATTTTCTTTGCTCTTAATTTAGCCTCTGTCGGATACCTTAAAATGAGAATTTAAGTCTTGCGCCCAATTTTCATACTTGCAATGAAAAAAGGATGTTCATGAAGCGTGTCTTATTCAATTTTTAAAAGAAGATATTTAATCGGCTATGCTTTTTACATGAAATGAATAGCTCCCGAGCACCCCTGGAGCCCGTCCTGCGAATGGCCCCAAGGCACAGGACATGAATATCAGGACGGCGTGGCGCTGATTGTCTGCGTGGCGACCAACGATCGCAGTGGCCAGCGCATCCATCCGATGGAGACGCAATACCGTGAATTTGTGGATTACAATCCTGCCAGACCCAGCGAGCTCTGGGGTTGGGCACCGCTGCCAGGATATTTTAGTGAAGGATCGGATTCTCCTGCCATGAGCGACGATCCACGTACCTGGCCATTGCGCTGGCCCGATAAACCGCCCTCCTGGGATGGCTATTGGAACGGCTGGTTCGGCAAGGGCAAAACCCAGGCCGAGCTGGAGACCTATTTTGTGTTCGATGATGATCTTGACAGGGAATGGGATTTCTACCCCGATCCTGCTGATACGTCCCGTCGGGGCGTGGGACTGGAAGTCGCCGCTCGTTACTTTCAGTGGGCCCAGGTGCTGGCTCGGGACGCCATTTTTGCCCTCTATTTCATCACCAATGAGGGCAAAACCGATTACGACAGCGTCTATTTTGCATTTTACACCGACTGGGGCATGGGTGATCTGCCAGGCGAGGACATGGACAATATGGATGATGCGGGTTCCTACGATCTGGACCTGGATATCGCCTACGCCTGGGACAATGACTACAAGGGGTATCGGGGCTGGCAGGTGGGAGTTGGCGGCTTCGCTTTTTTGGAGAGCCCTGGCATCACCTATGACGGCCGTGACAACGATTCCGATGGCCTCATCGATGAAAGTCGGGTCAATTCTGCTGGCGTCTGGCTCGATCAATATCCGTATGGCATTGTCGATGTCGATAATTATCGAAAACACTACGGCCATGAACCTGCGCCCCATTGGTCGGGAGATGAAGACGGCGACTGGCGAGCCTTCACCGATGTGAATGAAAATGGCCGCTGGGATAAAGGCGAACCCCTTAACGATGATGTCGGCGAGGACGGTCTGGGACCCTACGATGCTGGTTATGATGGCCCTGACGATGGCGAAGGCGATGGCCAGCCGACGCTGGGAAAAGGCAATTTGCCTGGCGAACCCAATTTCGGCAAGACCGATAAAGATGAGTCAGATCAAATCGGCCTCACGGGATTCGAGATTTTCAATGTGCATTATTATGAATTGACCAATGACGAGCAGAACTGGAATGTATTCCGACGCTCCAGGAATCCAGAGGAGGCGCCTCCGTCGCCCCTGGTGGGCGGCAATCTGGGCATGTTTTTCGCTTCGGGGCCCATCAGGTTGAAAGCGGGACAAACCGAAAATTACTCCATGGCGCTATTATTTGCCGATGATCTGGAGACGCTGGCTCGGCGCAAACGTACAGTGCAAAGCATTTATGACAGCGACTATCGCTTTGCCGTGGCCCCCAACAAGCCTCGGCTCATTGCCACGCCAGGCGATGGCAAAGTCACGCTGCGCTGGGATGATACCGCCGAAAAATCCTGGGACCCGTTCCTGCAGGAGTTCGATTTTGAAGGCTATCAAATCCTGCGCTCCACCGAGGCTAAGTTTCGGGAATCCCTGAAAATCACCAACGCCTACGGCGATGAATTTTACAATTTGCCCCTGGTGCAGGGCGGCGTATTGGCCCAATTCGATCTCAAAAACGGCATCAAAGGGCTCCATCCCATCGATGTCGAAGGGATCAAATTCAATTTGGGCCATGATACAGGCCTACGGCACATTTTTTTGGATAGCACCGTGCAGAACGGCCAGACCTATTTCTACGCTCTGGTTTCTTACGATCGGGGCACCGCTGATACCACCCTGAATGGCATCGAAGGCCTGGCCCCCATGTGGTGCACCAGCCGCATCGAGCTGGACCCCGCTGGCAATCTGGTGCCCGATATCAATTGCGCCGTCGTTACGCCCAATACCTATGCCGCAGGCTATCGACCGCCCTCCCTGGAGACCGATCTGTTCGGCAATGCCATCCGCAAAACTGGCCCTGGTACGGGGTTCATCAAAGTCGATTTTGTCGAGGACGATTCGGTCCGAAGCGGTCATGTCTATGAGGTCGTGTTCCGTGATACTTCGAAATTTCATTATCAGGGGACCGTTTTCTATTCCATCTATGATTCCACCGAAGGGAAACTGTTATTTCCCGAGCAGGTTATCGAGAAGCAGGTCGAGACACCCGTCTTTCAGGGCATGGTGTTAAATATTCATAACGATCCAGAAGTCAAGATCAACTGGGATAAAACAGGCTGGTATCCTGGCGCCACCAACTACAAGACGATCGTCGATTTCGATCCTCGCTTCACCAGTGAATTCAATCCCCTGTTCAATATCACGATCCCCTACCCTGCCGATTTCGAGATCACATTTTCCGATAAGGTGATCGGCAGTTCCAAGGCAGGGCTGGGGACGTTTTTCCAGACGCCGACCAAATTTGCGGTGTGGAACGTGACCGAAAATAAACCTGCTGACTTCTTTTTCAATGATGATGTCAAAGATTCCACCCTCACGCCAGATACCAATGAACACATCATCATTTTTGTCCCCAATCCAGCGGTGAAGTTTTTCCGATTGAATACCACCTGGCGGATCACGTTTTTGACCGATACCCTGGAGCAAGTGATCCCGCCGCAGCCTGGCGACGTCTTTCGCATCACCACCACCAAACCGTTCCGTACAGGCGATGTGCTGCGGTTTACGGTAAAAGGAATTCATTTCGAAGCCGATCAGGCCAAATCGGAATTGGAAAACATATATGTGGTGCCGAATCCGTATGTGGCAGCCGCTACCTGGGAGCGGAGGAATCCGTTCTTGAAGGGCCGAGGCGAGCGCCGCATCTGGTTCTGCAATTTGCCGCAGAAATGCACCATTCGCATCTACACCGTGCGGGGCTATCTGGTAGATACCATCGAATACAACGGCGAGATCTACAACAGCCCTGAATTCAGCACAGGCCAGCCGCTTTCGGGTACGCCCATCGGCGCTGTGCCCTGGAACCTGGTCTCCAAGGATGGCATGGACATCGCCTATGGGGTCTATATCTATCATGTCGATGCCCCAGGCATCGGCAAGCACATCGGAAAATTTGCAGTGATCAAGTAGGACAGGATGGCATCCTGTCCATCCTGCCTGCGCAGGCAGGCACACCATCGTTGCCTTGACTGGTAGCTTTCAAACTAAAAATTCCTGCATCCGCAGGAATGACATTGGAATTGGATTTTAATCGAATCAAATCCTGGAAAAATTCATGAAAAAATCATTGCTATTTTTGCTCCTGAAAGTATGGCTGTTATCGAACATCATTTTTGCCCAACAGCTCCCCATCAATCGCATCGAGCAGATGCCAAACCAACCTGCGCCCTATCTCATGCGCAACTGGAAGCAAGTGGCGATGGGATATGATTCGCTGGTGTTCAATTTCAATTTTGTTGGTCAATATCTGCCGCTCATCTGGTGGGATTCCAGCACGGTCAACTATCCCGAGCATCCCAGCTTTGGACTATACTCGGCGGTTGGCGTGTATAACCAGAGCGTTGGCGAAGCCATCAATGTCCTGCCTGCGGTCATTGGCGCCAGCCTGGTGGGCATCGATAAGAGCAGCCAGAATGGCGTCAATTGGGTGCTTTTGTGTGAAGAATATTTCAATCGCAGGCCTGAGGAGAATGTCTATTTGAACTCGCCCATGGCCAGCAGCGGTTCGGACTGGTGGTATGACACCATGCCCAATGTCTTTTTTTATCAACTATATGATCTCTATCCCAACACAGGCGATTTCGGCTATCAATTCATAACCGTGGCCGACCGCTGGCTGGAAGCAGTGGCTAAAATGGGCGGCAGCACCACCCCCTGGACCAGACCGTACATGAATTATCGAGCCTGGAAACTGGCGACCATGACCCCGCTGTCCAGTGGCGTGCCCGAACCCGAGGCTGCTGGGGCTATCGGCTGGTTGCTGTATCAGGCCTATGTCGAAACAGGGCTGGAGAAATATCGCATCGGCGCCGAATGGTGTCTGGAATTTCTGGCCAATCGAGGATCAAACCCCTCCTATGAATTGCAATTGCCTTATGGCGTCTATGCCGCAGCCAGGATGAATGCCGAGCTGGGCACCAATTACAACATCCAGAAGCTGCTCAATTGGTGCTTCGATGTCAATCCCCTGCGGGGCTGGGGTGCTACCCTCGGGAATTGGGGCGGCTATGATTGCTACGGCTTGATTGGCGAGGCAAGATACGAGGGCTATGCCTTTATCATGAATGGTTTCGAAATGGCGGCGGCACTGGTGCCCATGGTTCGCTACGACGATCGCTTTGCCCGAGCCATTGGCAAATGGATGCTCAATCTGGCCAACGCCACTCGATTGTTCTATCCCAATTATCTGCCCAATGACAAACAGGACAGCGAGGAGTGGTCGCATCAATACGATCCCCATTCCTATATCTCCCACGAAGCTATGCGGGAAAAATGGAATAACAGCAGTCCCTTTGCCACAGGTGATTTTATCATCAATAATTGGGGCGCCACCAATTTAACGCTCTATGGCGCTTCCCATGTTGGCATCTTTGGCGGCATCATCGACACCACCAATGTCCCGATGATTTTGAAATTGGATACTCGTAAAACCGACTTTTTCCAGGATAAGGCCTATCCCACTTATCTCTACTTCAATCCGTACGGCGACGAGAAAACGGTGGAAATCGATTTGGGCTGGGGAAGTTATGATCTTTATGATGCCGTATCGAACCGCTTTCTCAAAACCAATGCCAGTGGCATTGCATCTTTTCCGATTCCTGCGGATGCCGCAGTCCTGCTGGTGGTAGTTCCTGCTGGTGGCACCATCACTCATGATCTGGATAAGCTGCTGATCAATGGCGTTCCCGTGGATTATCGCTCGGGACAGACCGTGTCCAATTATCCGCCTAGGATCAAGGCGTTTGCTGCCCAACAGCAGGAGTTGGTTCTGGGCCAGAAAACAACGATCTATTGCGCTGCCGAAGATCGAGACAATAACCCGCTCACTTATACCTGGCAGGCTTCGGGCGGGCAGATCACAGGCAGCGGCAGCCAGGTGGATTGGACAGCGCCCAATTCCATCGGCAATTATATCGTCCAATGCATCGTGGCTGACGGCAATGGCGGCCGTGACACCGCCTCCATTGCCATTGCTGCCGTGGAATATATCAATCATGCGCCTGTCATCGAACGGCTGGCCGCCAACCCCCGCAGAATCGACCTGGGCGGATTGGCCACCATCACCTGCGCCGCTTCCGATCCTGATGCCGATAGTTTAACCTATACCTGGTCCGCCGACAATGGAAATTTGACCGCCAGCCATGCTACGGCAACCTGGATCGCTCCCTCAGTGCAGGGATTCTACTATATTTTTTGCACCGTGACCGACCCTCGAGGGGCTCAGGCCAGGGATAGCACGGTGATCATTGTTCAAGATTTTGCCAATCTGGGCACAGGAATTCCTGTGGCCTATTACCCATTCAGCGGCAATGCCCATGACTTCAGTGGCCTGGCCAATCACGGCATCGTCTATGGCGCTCAATTGACTCAGGATCGCTTCGGAAAAGATCGTCGGGCGTACTCCTTCGACGGGGTAAACGACTATATCCTGGTGAAGAACAACTCCGTGCTCAATTTTCAGGAAGAAATCTCGGTCAGTTTCTGGATGCGCATCGACGAGTTTTTCAGCCATCGGGAGGCCTACCCGATTTCCCATGGCAACTGGGAGAACCGCTGGAAGATTTCGATCATCCCCGAAAAAAACATCCGCTGGACGGTCAAAACCGACCAGGGAATCAAAGATCTGGATTCCAGAACCATTCCGCTCAAAGATGTCTTTTACCATGTGGCGACCATCTATGATGAGAATAATTTCGATATTTACGTGAATGGCCAATTGGATAATCATACGACGCATTCAGGACTTATTTTGCGAACGTCGATCGATTTGACCATCGGCCAGGTGCTGCCCAATAATACCAGCGTCAATTTCAAGGGCGTGCTGGATGATATTCGGATTTTCAACTATGCCCTGTCGCCCAATGAAATCCAAAATCTCTATCAGGAGAAGACAGCGATCTACCAAAATGATCTGCCGCAGCTCCCATCGGATTTCGATCTGGCGCAAAATTTTCCCAACCCCTTCAACGCCCAAACTGTTATTCGCTATCAGATGAAAGAAGCAGGAAAGGTGAAAATCGAAATTTATGACCTCTTGGGCCAAAAAGTCCGAACCCTCGTGGATCAACACCACGGCGCTGGCTTCTATTCGGTGCGATGGGACGGAACCAATGACCAGGGACGGCTGGTGGGATCGGGAATTTACATCTATAAAATGCAGAGCCAGGCTTTTTTGAAGAGTCGCAAATTGCTTTTGATCAAATAAAACAAACAACCCAACCACGGATTTAAGGCGTCAGCCTTTTATCCACCCAATGGGATTTCAGGCGTCAGCCTTTTATCCACCCAATGGGATTTAAGGCGTTAGCCTTTTATACCAACCATTGGGATTTCAGGCGTCAGCCTTTTATGCTAACCATCGGGATTTCAGGCGTCAGCCTTTTATACCAATCGACGGGATTTAAGGCGTCAGCCTTTTATGCCAACCATCGGGATTTCAGGCGTCAGCCTTTTATACCAATCGACGGGATTTAAGGCGTCAGCCTTTTATGCCCAAAAAACATCCGCTGGCTTCATCCATCCGTTGGGCAGCAGATTCAAAGCCCAACTAATAGATGAATCCAACGGATCAAAATGATTTGGATCAACCATTGCCCATAACATCATGACGGATTCATTCCATAGAATGGAGAGAGAGCCATGACCAAAAACATATTTTATCTGTCGCTTTTGTTGCTGTATTTCCAGACCACTGGAATTCACGCCCAATTTGATACCGATGTTTCCAAGGTCGGCATTACCGCAGCGCCCTTTTTGACCATTGGTGTCGGCGCTCGAGCCACCAGCATGGGCGGCGCATTTGTTGCCACTGCCAGCGATGCCAGTGCCCTGTTCTGGAATCCCAGCGGCATCGCCCGCATCCCCCATGCCGAGGGAATTTTCTCCCATATCAATTGGATCGCCGATATCAATTATGACTTCATCGGATTCCTGTTGCCAGCGGGAAGGCTGGGGACTTTCGGCGCCAGCATCACAACGCTCAGCATGGACGACATGATGGTGCGCACCGAGACCGAACCACAAGGAACTGGCGAATATTTCCATTCGGGCGATCTCTGCCTGGCGCTCTCCTATGCCGTCAATCTCACTGACCGTTTTTCCATCGGATTTACAGGCAAATATATCCGCCAGCAAATCTGGAAAGAAACCGCCCAGGCCATGGCATTGGATATCGGCACACTGTTTACCACGAACTTTCACGGCATGCGCATCGGCGCTGCGCTTACCAATTTCGGATCGGAGATGAAAATGACAGGCGAAGACCTGGTGCACTACATTGATCTGGACGATCAGAAATTGGGCAACAACGACAAGATTTTTGCCCAGCTCAATACCGATTCCTGGCCCCTACCACTAAATTTCCAGGTGGGAATCGCTATGGAACTCATGCAAACCAGTCTCCACCGAGTCACCTTCGCCATCGATGCCATGCAGCCAACCGACAATACCGAGAGTTTGAACCTGGGCCTGGAATACGGTCTGCGGGAATGGTTCTTCTTGAGAGCAGGGTATCGAAATTTATTCATGCGAGACAGTGAGGAAGGCCTTACCTTGGGCGTGGGCGCCAGCCTGAAACATATCACCAGAATCCCATTACGGTTCGATTATGCCTTCGCTGATTTCGGACGGTTGCAGAATATCCAGTGCATTACCCTGGCGCTGGAGCTGTGAGGGCGGTAGTGGCGATCGGATTCGTTGGAAGGCGGAGGGAGCGGTATTGATGTTTTGCGGAATAATGGAATGATGGAATAGTGGAATATTGTTTTCTTTTTTGATGCAAAAGTGAGTCCGTTGTCTTCATTCATCTTTATCAACTGATTCCATCGCTTGGAGTGATGGAATCAGTTGATCCAACCATTGGGATTTAAGGCGTCAGCCTTTTAAAAAAATATCCGTTGGCTTCATTCATCCATTGGGGATTAAATTCAAAGCCCAACTGATAGATGAATCCAACGGATGAAAAATTTAACAAACGGTAGTTAAGGCGTTAGCCTTTTAACTTCGACTGTCAATCAAACAAAAGTATCCGTTGGCTTCATTCATCCGTTGGGCAGCAAAACTTGATATTTTTCTCCAACGGATAGAAAAACCCAACGGATGCAAGACATTGGGATTTCAGGCGTCAGCCTTTTATCCAACCAATGGGATTTAAGGCGTTAGCCTTTTATACCAACCATCGGGATTTAAGGCGTTAGCCTTTTATACCAACCATTGGGATTTAAGGCGTCAGCCTTTTAAAAAAGTATCCGTTGGCTTCATTCATCCGTTGGGCATCAAAATTTTGCCCAACGGATAGATGAACCCAACGGATGAAAAATTTAACAAACGGGAGTTCAGGCGTTAGCCTTTTAACTTCGACTGTCAATCAAACAAAAGTATCCGTTGGCTTCATTCATCCGTTGGGCATCAAAATTTTGCCCAACGGATAGATGAACCCAACGGATGAAAAATTTAACAAACGGGAGTTCAGGCGTTAGCCTTTTAACTTCGACACCATGGCACAGCCGATGAAAATATTTTTGCTCACTGCTTCTGTTCTCTGTTTTTGCTTCAGTTGCCAAAAATCAGAACCATCTTTTCATCAAAAATTAAGCGTCGCATTCTCTGGCAAGCCATCACAAATCGAAATCGGCAGCCCGTACGTCGGCCTTGAAATGCACACCAGCTCACCCCTGCTCAATCGGATCAGCTTTTACTATCCCATTGCCAACAGCATCGATCTAAGCACGGATTACTGGCAGCGAGAGCGAGATCGCATCTTTTTCATCGGCATCAAATTCGGCAACAAACCCATCGAATGGCTGGCTCCCGAACCAATGGACTATGAGCTGACCCCCTATTCTGTTATATTCACCAAATCGGACGCAGAAAAAACAATCCAGCTCAGCTATGAATTCTGCAAAAACAAGCCCGCTTTTGTCACAAAGATCGAAGTCACCAACAAATTATCCGAGCCAACCGACGTTGAATTATACACCCATTTGGCGACATCACTTCGAACCTGTCATTCATATAAATTAAAAGACAAAGTCAGGACTGAATTTGATGAAACAGGTTCAACAATTTTTACCAATTATGATGATCCCGAAACAGGCAACGCCCAAATCTTTGTCGCTAATGCAAGTGAAATCCCAAAAACGAATTCAGGACACGGAATCGGAACTGACACGGAATCTTTTTCAAGCTCATTTCTGGCGCACGGAATCGGAACTGACACGGATTTTTTTTCAAGCTCATTTCTGGGTCACGGAATCGGAACTGACACGGAATCTTTTTCAAGCTCATTTCTGGCGCACGGAATCGGGACTGACACGGAATCTTTTTCAAGCTCATTTCTGGCGCACGGAATCGGGACTGACACGGATTTTTTCTCAAGCTCATTTCTGGGGCACGGAATCGGGACTGACACGGATTTTTTCTCAAGCTCATTTCTGGGTCACGGAATCGGAACTGACACGGACTTTTTCTCAAGCTCATTTCTGGGTCAGTTCCATTTCCGTGTCCCTAAACAATCTCTATCAAAACCGAAATTTTCAATTTCATATATAAATTCTCCATTACCCCAATTAACCAATTCCCTGTTTACCCAATCGACTAATAACCCAGTTACCCAATTACCTGATTTCCCAATTACCCAGTTACCCAATCACCCAGTTACCCAATTACCTAATTACCCAATAACCCAATTCACCTATTCCAAAACCATCCCCCCGCAACAAAGCCTGAAAGTCATCCAATTGATCGGCTCATGCCAGCAGGATGAAGGGCGAGAGGTTGTCAAATATCTCCTGGACAATCATGAGAGGGAAACATCGAGCTATCAAAATTATGTGCTGCAAAAAGCCTATCACGAAGGCATCATCCAGACCAACGATGCTGCCATCGATCACAGCGCCCACTGGGCAAAGGCGATTCTGGCGACCAATATCCATTACCTCGATGGCGAATTTTTGCCCATGCCCTGTCCTGCGGAATACAATTTCTTTTTCAGCCACGATGCGCTGCTCACCGATCTGGCACGGGTCAATTTCGATCTGCCACGGGTGAAAAGCGATCTGGAATTCATTATCGAACATGCCACGGCGGACAAAATTATCCCACATGCCTATTACTGGCGGGACGACCGCTATGTCACCGAATATGCCACGCCCGATAATTGGAACCATTTCTGGTTCATTCTGCTTTCGGCCAGTTATCTCCGCCACTCCAGCGATGTCTCGATGCTGGAAAAATTATATCCGTACATCGAAACCAGCCTGAATCAGGTCTTGCAGAATAAAAAAGAGGACGGCCTGGTCTACGCCCATCGCCCCGATTGGTGGGATATCGGCAGGAGCTTTGGGCCTCGATCCTATATGACGATTTTGACCATCCGAGCGCTCCGTGAGTTTATTTTCATCTCCACTGCGTTGCACAAAAATCTACCTGCCCTGGCCGATTACGAAAAACTGGCCGATGACATGCAGGGCCAATTGGCCGCCCGACTCTGGGATGACGATTTGAAATACCTCATCAACTATTTTGAGGACGGCAGCAAAGATAGCCATTTTTATATCGGATCGCTTTTGGCGGCGCATTTCAATTTATTAGATCAAGAGAAAAAGACGGCGTTGATGGAAACCGCCCGCCAGAAATTGTTGGATGAAAAAATCGGCATCTACAATGTGTATCCCATGGATTTCCATCGGCTGATCGACTATCTCAAATTGGCTGGCAACGAGGCGGGCGATCCCTATTGCTACGCCAACGGCGGCATCTGGCCCCATGGCAATGCCTGGTATGCGCTGGGACTGATCGCCATTGACAAAAAAGCCGAGGCAGCCCAATTCATCAAAAAAATTATGACACTGGCTGGCATCATCGAAAGCCCCAATGGCCAGCCCGCCATGTACGAATATCGCAACAGCAATAAACATGATCCAGCGGTTTACGGAAAGGTGGATAAGCCGCAATTTATGTGGGCAGCAGGATGGTATCTTTATAGCCTCTATCACCTGCTGGGCTTGCGGGAGAATGAATGGAACATCAGCCTTGATCCCTATCTCATCGAAGGCCAGTCATCTGCCCAATTTGACGTTCTGGTCAATGGCAAGACGCTGCGGGTCACCATCAGCGGCCAGGGCGATCAGGTGAGCGGGATCAAATTGGGAAGCAAAAACCACACTTCACTCGTTTTGCCCGAATCACTGGAAGTCAGTCAGCTTGAGCTGACGCTGGGGAAAACTAAAGAACCCTATCTCTGGCGAACCAATTCGATCGTGAAAAGCTCTCATTATGATTCCAACAGCAAAAAATTCGCCGTGAGACTCAAGGCCTTTGCTGACCATCGCAATGAGACGGTGATCGTTGCCCCCTGGCAGCCCAGGTCTGTTGCATTAAATAGCGATAGAACGATTCAGGCTTGGGATCTCAAAGAGCAAAATGGAGCTTATATAATTCATTTTCATTTCATTCAGGCATCTGCGGAGACGCTGATTGAGATTTCATTTCCAACAGATTGATGAATCCAATGGATATTTTGAAAATCCAATGCTCAACCATCAAATTCCAAACTTGTCCGCCCACTGGCGTGATAAATTCCAACTCTCAATGATCAAGTTCCAAACAACAAATTGGATCATTTGACATTGAAGTTTAAAATTTATTTATGATTTGTTTTGCCATTTGCAATTATTCCCCAACAGATTGATGAATCCAACGGATAAAAAACCAAAATCTAAATCCGTTGGTTTCATCTACCCGTTGGGCAAAAAAGCAAGATTGTTTCAATCCGTTGCAATTATTCTCCAAGAGATTGATAAATCCAACGGATAAGAAACCAAAATCTAAATCCGTTGGCTTAATCTATCCGTTGGGCAAAAAAAATCAGATCATGAAAAAACTAATAAAAATAATTTTAACAGTTTTACTCCTTGCATCCTGTCATCAGCCATCCAAACATCGAGGCGCTGACATCATCACTCTCACCTACTGGTCCGCCAACAACCAGGAGGAGATAAATCTGGCCAGGAAGCTGGTGCAGGAGTGGAATGCGGCGCATCCCACCATCCAGGTCAAGCATCAACCCATTCCCGAGGGCCGCTCCAGCGAGGAGGTGGTGCTGGCCGCCATCGTCGGCAAAACCACGCCCGATGTCTTTTCCAACATGTGGCCTGGCGATGTGGAATTATATGTCCGAGCCAGATCACTGGTGGCGCTGGATCAGTTCGCCGATTTCGATTCGCTGGCGCACGATCGATTTTCAGAGGATAAAATTCTCGAGGCCCGCTCCCGAGACGGGCACACCTATCAAATTCTCTGGAAGACCAACCCCATCATGATGGCTTACAACAAAAAGATGTTCGCCGAAGCGGGATTCACCGATCCGCCAACGACGTATGAACAATACCTTCAGGCCGCCGAAAGAATCACCAGGGATACCAATGGCGATGGCTACATCGATCGCTGGATCGGCATCACGCAAATCATGGTCACCTGGTGGCAGCGCTTTTTCGACTATTATCCGCTCTACATCGCTGCTTCGGGCGGCAAGATGCTGCTGGATGGCGATCGAGTGAATTTCAATAATGCTACTTCCATTGAGGTGTTTCGCTTTTTGCAGACGCTATTTCAACAGGGCTATTTTCCGAAGGAGCGAATGGATGCCCGAGCCGATGTGTTTATTCACGGCATTGTCGCCACCCGTTTCACGGGCCCCTGGGCCATTAGCCAGATCGAGAAATTCAAAGGCCCAGATTTTGAGTACGATTTTGCACCGATCCCCCGTCCCAGCGAGGATGGGCCAACCTATACTTATGGCGATTATAAGAGCATCATCATTTTCAAAAATTCAAAGTATCCCGAACAGGCCTGGCAGTTTGTCAAGCATCTGGTTTCCCGCCAGGCCGATCTGGATCTGTTGCAAATTGCCAATCAACTGCCTGTTCGGAAGAACGTTTTGCAGGACAGTCTGTTTCAAGATTATTTTAAACGGAATCCCATGATGGCCAAATTTGCCCGCCAGGCCGAATTCGTGCGAGGCGCCGATAGCTCGCCCGTGCTGCGGGAGATTTTTGATGCCATCTCCCAGGAGTTCGAGGCGTGTGTCGTTTATGGCAAAAAGTCGCCCGAGGAAGCCGTGGCGTCCATGGCAGAGCGGGCGGAGTTGATTATGGAGTGATTTCAGTCTCCAGTTGGCAGTTAGCAGTCAGCAGTCTCCAATTGGCAGTCACCAGACACCAGTCAACAGTCAACAATCTGCAATCAACAATCCTCAGTCAGTTGAGCAGGTTATATCCTGTCAATATGTTGCAATCGAAAACCGCTGCCCGAAGACTGGAGTCTGGAGACTGGAGACTGCCGACTGAAGACTGCCGACTG
>Ga0209227_1001371_pt1 | contig 18952 bp, 17 predicted proteins | sample YNPBryantNP2012_FD_185815 | JGI IMG/M metagenome (GOLD analysis project Ga0209227, IMG submission 185815) | Anoxygenic and chlorotrophic microbial mat microbial communities from Yellowstone National Park, USA - YNP Bryant NP 2012 (SPAdes)... ...
TGGCGCTCCAAAAATCACGCTGCATCTTTGCGCGGATTTTTGCCGGAGAGCACGAACACCTATGGCGCACAGGCGCCAGGAACGTATTGTAGTGGATTCTGGCGTGATGTCAAGAGGGAAAATGACCAGGTGGACTACCTAAGCCACACGATACCGGGCAATCACATCCTCATCCAGCGTCACGCCCAGTCCCGGCTCTTGTGGTACTGCTACATATCCATCCACTACCGGAAACGTTTCGCGGGTGAGCATTTGTCGTAGCGGACTCTGCTCAACGCAGTATTCCAGCAGCGTGGCGTTTGGCAATGCAGCGAGAAGATGTAATGAAGCAGCAATACTAATGCCAGTCTTGTAAGAATGATTGACACACAAACGATGACGCTGCACGGCCATGCGTCCAATCTGGATCGCCTGCGACAATCCGCCGACCCGCGCCACATCGGGCTGAATGACGGCGAGACCTGCATCGAGAAGCGCCTGAAAACCGGCGAGGGTGGTCTCTTGCTCACCTGCGGCAATGCGGATCGGCGATGCTGCCGCAAGCCGTGCATATCCTTCGATATTATCGGGGTGGAGCGGCTCTTCCAGCCAGAAGGGATCGTATTCGGCAAACTGATGCGCCCGTTTCAGCGCAGTGACTGTGTCGTAGCAGATGCCAGCGTCGATCATGAGATCGACGTTGGCGCCAAGCCCTTGACGCGCCATCCGCACCTGCGCCAGATCCATGGCTTCACTTGTTCCCAAAGGACCCCAACCAAACTTGACGGCAGTAAATCCCTGTTCGACAAGATGACGCGCCAGGTTATACGTTTCCTCCGGGGTTTCCTGAAAAAGGATAGAGGCATATGCACGCAGGCGATCACGAAAGCCGCCACCCAACAAACGATAGACCGGCTGACCCATCGCCTTACCGGCGATGTCCCACAGTGCGATATCAATGCCACTGATCGCCTGCTGTGCGGCGCCGCCACGTCCAAAGAAGATCGACCCCTGATACATGCTCTCCCACAGACGCATGATATCCAGTGGATTTTCACCAATCACGCACATCCGCAGACCACGTGCGATACGATGAGACATTGGCGCCTCAATAATCGCCTTTGCCGCCATCGGCGAGGAGTCGACCTCACCGATGCCGACAATGCCTTCGTCGGTATACACTTTGACAACCAGCGTATCCTGGGTGCCGTCGGCACGCTCATCGACGGTTGGAAGCTGCAACCAGATCGCTTCAACATTGGTGATCTTCACACTGCTCTCCTTACCTTTTCAACCGAGACTCCAGGGACGCGCCAGGGTAGCGAGGCAATCACCCTGTCGAACGAGGGGAAACGCGCGGCGACTGATCAGGAGACCATCGGTTCGGGCAGGCACCGTCACCGGATCGTAGAATGGATGTTCAACTGAATGAATCTGCCCAATTGTCTGTCCTGCATCAACCCACGCGCCCATCTCGAAAAATGGCTCAAAGATGCCGCTTACCGGCGCCATGATGTAATCATCGTACTGATCAGCAATCATGATTTGCGACGGAGCAATCGCCTGCTCCGGTGCATGATCCACGAGGATGCCAGCCTGTCGAAGAACATTGCAAACACCTCGTTCTGTCAGTGTAAGCATGTCAACTCCGAACTGGGCAGCGCTACCCATCTCAGTACCAAGGGTCAGTTTGCCCATGCGCTCGGCTTCTCCGGAAAGCAATCCAGTACCGCCGACATCCCGGTAAAGCAGAATATACGGCGCTCCCCACGCCAGCGCCGCATCGATCATTCTGCGTAACTGTTCACGATCAGGAACATGATGCATGCTGACCAGCGGAAGAAAATGGGCTGAGCGACCGCCAGAATGAATATCGATCACCAGATCCGCCAGTGGAAAGAGGACACTGCTGACGTAATGGGCGATTGTCTCGGTAATCGTTCCATCGGCGCGTCCTGGAAAGACCCGGTTCATATTTTTGCCATCCAGGGGCGATAGTCGCGTACCGGCAGCTATCGCGGGGCGATTGAGCATTGGTATGATGATAATCCGACCACGGACATCCTCCGGCTTGAGCATGCGTACCAGTTTCATGAGCACGACCGGTCCTTCATACTCATCGCCGTGATTGCCGCCGAAGATGAGTGCTGTGGGTCCTGGTGCGCCACGAATCACCGCGATCGGGATGTACTCCGTCGCCCACCCGGAGGTGTTGGTCGACTGCGGAACGGCCAGTACGCCGGTTTGCTTTCCAGGTCGCTCAAAATCGACTGTCGTGATAATCTGCGTGGCACTCATAGAGACTCCAATCCGGTGATCGCTGCTGTGATTGTTTGTTCCAGGCATCCGGGAAGGAAAGGAGATTGCTGTTCCTGATAGAGACCGCTACCGTACACATCGCGCGGCGGCAGATAGCCGAGCGTGCCATTTGTGCATCCAAGCACGAGCACCGGCTGGCGGGGAAATCGGGTGCGGAGTTCGACCTGCATCTGAGCGTAGGCTTCATTGGGGCAGGCGACCAGGAACGCATCGCCCAGGCGCCAGAACCAGAGTTTCATTTGATAGAGAGAATCGTCGCCAAGTGATGCCTGGAGCAACCGTCGCCGTAAGGCTTTTTCCGCCTCTGCAACCGGGTCACTCTGATCGGCGCCGGGCGGATCGATCGGCTCGAGAACGGGTTTACGTTGCAACGGCACTGAGATGCTGCGATACAGCAATATGGCGCAGCGCGTCCGTTCAGCATCATCGATTGGTCGATAATCCCATGTCGCCAGGTTGGCGCCTGAAGCCACAACGCCGGTGTAGACAAAACGTGAAGCTGGTGGCGGCAGCGCCTCAAAAGCGGCAGCGGCGGCATACGCCAGTTGACGCCCGTTTCGGTCGGCGATTGCGGGATCGCCCACGAATCCCTCACGCGGACCGAGGTCGCCTGCAGCGCCATAGAGAAACAGACAGGGTGCGCCATAGATCGACTCGAGCGTTTCGCGCATTGCGCCGACATAATCGGGTGAGAGGAGGCGGTTCTGCCACGCAAGCGTGGTTGGATGGCAGGCATAGTTGACGAAGGTGGCGATGATCCTGTTATCACCTCCGGTTACGCGCGCAACCAGCACGGTGTCATCGGCAGGCGCCGAGGGGTTGTAGCCGCACGCATATCTTCCGATATCCGGCGACCAGAAATCGCGATTCGCAGCCAGCGAACAACGTCCATAGCCATAAGTGATCCATGCGGGAGCAGCGCTGTCTCTGGCTTCAATGACTGCCGCAGTCATTGCATCGATCAGATGTTCGATATAGGGTGCGATCAGATCAGCGCCAGGCTTATCGGTAACCTGGCTATTGACACACGGACCGGCGTGAGTATGTGAGAAATTAATCAGTAATGCGTCCTCTTCCAGACCTGTCGCGTGAAGCACGGCGCCTCGAATGTGGCGCTCATCAGGGAGATATGGAAACCACCCAATGTCGAGTGCCACCAGCGCCAGCGTTTGATATGGGGGGTGAAGCGAACGGAACACAGCGGCTGTTGCCGTGAGCGGTCGGTGAACGCCCTCCGCCGTCTCATGCCGCGCTGCTCCCCAGGATCGCGCATAGATGCCGACAGGCGGCGTCACATCGCGACGGGCAACGCCAAAGGAGCAGTGTGTAAACCCACAGGTTTGCATCAGGACCTCTCCCTCTGTTTTCATCCACGATATTGATCAACGGAAAAAATCGCCAACTGAACATCCAGCGCATCAGGGACAGACGACTTTTATGTCATACCCTGTATACGCAACTTCTTGAAGCCGTCGCCGCACGAAATCGATTGGTTATGTATTACCGCGCAGGCGGGGATCAAGCGCGTCACGCAATCCATCGCCGAGCAGATTGAAACCAAGCACCGTGATAACGATGGCGATGCCTGGAGCAATTGCCACCCATGGGGTCAGTTCCATAAAGCGACGTCCGCTTCCCAGCATCGCACCCCACGACGGATCGGGAGGTTGTGCGCCAAGCCCCAGGAAACTGAGCGCCGCTTCCGCCAGAATGGCTGTCGAAAGGAGCAGTGATGTCTGGATGATCAACGGCGCTGCAATGTTGGGCAGGAAGTGACGGAGGATCAGTCCAACGTGGTCGACTCCGACAGCACGGGCAGCTTCGATATAGGCATAATTGCGTACTACAAGCATTTCGCCCCGCACCAGGCGCGTATAGATAGGCGCATAGACGATCCCAATCGCAATCATCGCGTTCGTCAGGCTGGGACCCAGCAGACCGGCGATGACAATCGCCAGCACCAGGCTTGGAATGGCAAAGAGCATATCAATCAGGCGCATCAGCAGGGTATCGACCCGACCGCCGACATACCCGGCAATCAATCCCATGATGCTGCCAGACACAAGCGCCAGTCCGACCGACACTGCTCCGACATACAGCGAAATGCGCGAGCCATGGATCACTCGTGACAGGATATCGCGTCCGAATTCGTCCGTGCCGAGCAGATACTGCGCACCCGGCTCGAGCAGGCGCCGCGACACTTGCGCTGTCGGACTGTACGGGCTGATGATCGGCGCCAGGATTGCAGTCAGCACAACAAGCGCAATAATAACCAGTCCCACCAGACCGGGTGTATTGCGGCTCAACGCAGCAATAAACGGCAGAGTCCGGCGGCGACGAATTGCCATCTTGCCGGTATGCGGGTCGGTTATGGCTGATGGGCTAGTCATAGCGAATCCGTGGATCAACGGCACTGTAGAGGAGATCGACTGCCAGATTGACAAGAACAAAAATGAGTGAAAGGAGCAGCACGGTGCTCTGAACAAGCGGATAATCGCGATTGTAAATGCCGTTGATAAGCAGGAACGCAATGCCGGGCAGTGAAAAAATCTGCTCGATAATGACCGAACCACCCATCAGAACACCGAACTGCACCCCAATCACCGTCAGCACCGGAATGAATGCATTTTGCAGCGCATGCCGCAAGAGCACAAGACGATCGTGCAATCCTTTCGCATATGCCGTGCGAATATAATCCTGGCGCAAAACCTCCAGAAGAGATGCGCGGGTCATGCGCATGATAATCGCCATTGGCTGAAGCGCCAGCAGTAGCGCTGGCGCCAGCATAATCTGCATATTGCGCCCAAAATCCACAAAGGGCGATACCCATCCGAGTGGCGGCGTCCAGCGAAACATAGTCGAACTGATAAGCAGAAACATCGTTGCCAGCCAGAAAGCCGGAAATGAGAGACCGATCAACCCAACAATGCGCGTCAGCATATCAATGACCCCATTGCGACGCACGGCTGCAATGATCCCCAATGGAATGGCAAACAGGCACGCAAAAAAGATTGCCATCACCGCCAGTTGCAGTGTGACCGGCATTCCCTGGGCGATACTTTCCGCCACCGGAATGCCGGTTCGCATCGACACGCCAAAATTGCCGCGCAGAAATCCGCCGATCCACTCCAGATACTGCATCGCCAGAGGACGATTGAGACCCAGATTCTCACGAATCTGATCGAGAGTCCGCTGATCAGCCTGCGTATCGCCGCCGAAGAGAATATCGACGACATCCCCTGGCAACAGGCGCATAAGGGCGAAAATGATGAGTGAAACCCCCGTTACTGTCGGGATGACCAGCGCAAGGCGTTGCAGCACATAGCGGTTCATGATCCAGTCCGATAGATTTCACGCCGTGACGAATATTTCGCGCAGCGCAGGACGGAATGTTGTAAAGGCGACATAGTAATTCTGCACCCGTTTTCGCACGGCTGAGAATCGGTAATCCTGGTAGAGATACAGATGCGGCGCCTCATCGATGACGATGCGTTGAACTTTTTGCATCAACTCACGCCGCTTCGTCTGGTCAAGCGTTGCCATAGCAGCGTCATACGCCTCGTTGAGTTCCGCATTCTGCCATGCGGGGAACCAGTTCTGCTCGGCGATGCCCAGGCGACGGAAATCGTTCAGATAGCCGCTCACGTCGGCGCGCATCCCGCGCGCGGTAAAGCACCACTCGAACTCTCCCTTCGTTACACGCTGGGCAAACGTGCCAAACTCAATCTGCTCGATCTGCATATCGATATTCAACTGACGCAGTTGCTCCTGAACGACGATGGCGTTATCGTTCGAAGCACCTGCAAAGGTCATCGCAGTTACTTTGAAACCATCGGCATACCCGGCTTGCGCCATAAGCTGGCGCGCTTTCTCGATGTCAACCTGATAGAAGGCGCGAAGTTCGTCTTCACTGAGCGGCCAGTCGCCATATCCCGGAACGACCGGTCCCGTCAGCACTGCTTCGCCTTCCATCACCTTGTCGATCAATTCCTGGCGATCAACAGTCAGACTGATGGCCTGTCGCACCTCCTTGATATCCCATGGTTTACCGCCTTTCAGCGTGAACTGCAGCACTTTGGGCTGTGAATACAGCCCTTTCAGGATGACAATGTCGGCGTCGTTCTGGAGCCGACGCGCTCCGAGCGGCGAAATATCGGTTCCGTCGATATCACCGGAGCGCAGCGCTGCAATACGCGCATCTTCTTCCGGAATAATCCGGTAGATCAGGCGATCAACTTTTGGTTGTTCCGGGTTCCAGTGATCCGTGAAGCGTTCATACACAATTTCTGCATTGGGCGTGTAACTGATGACACGGAACGGACCGGTTCCGATCGCCTGGATCACCGGATTGATCTGGGCAGGCATATCGGCAGGAAAGATGCTTGTATAACGCGACCAGGCGAACAATCCAGGGATCGTTGGATCGAGTTTCTTCAAGTTGATCCGAATGGTCAGCGGATCAACGATCTCAACTGTGTCAAAGTTGGCGAAGAACGCAGCAGCCGGATTGTTCCCGCCGGGCGGGTTGATAATCGTATCGAGCGAGAACTTGACATCCTCTGCGGTCAGTTCTTTGCCGTTATGAAACTTTACCCCGGATCGCAGATTGAAAATGTACGTTGTATCATCAGGGGTCTCGAATGATACAGCCAGCGACGGTTGCACCTTCAAATCTCGATCCCAGGCCAGCAGCGAATCGTAAGCCGGTTCACGCGCTTCGTAATTGTATTGACCGGTCATATTAATACCAAAGGGCTCAAGCGAGACGGGATCGCCCAGCATAGCCCATGTCGCTGTGCCGCCGGGCGCAGTGACAGCCGGAGCGGCAGTTGGCGCTGCCGGAGCAGCAGTCGGTGCTGTCGGGGCGGCAGTCGGCGCTGCCGGGGCAGCCGGGACGGCGGTCGGAGCAGCCGGGACGGCAGTCGGCGCGCCGCCGCCGCCACAGGCCTGGAGGACCAGCATGCCGCCACCTGCAGCAACGAGCCGCAAAAACTCGCGCCGCCCCATCCCATGCGCGATCCGGACAGATTGTTCAGTACGTTTGTCTTTCATCGGTGCAACTCCTTTATAATCGCTTGTTCGGGCCAGATGCGGTACCGGAAGGCTCCATCGCCAGGATGCCCTTTTCTTTTGACCGGGTCGGTGTGCCATGAAGATGGGCGTTGAGCGGTTCTACGCGCGGACAAACGCCAGATTTGATCCTGAAGGTGCACACTGATGGCGCCAGTCTGCACCACAACGAACTGGCAATCAAGGTATGATGGCTTCAGCGTTCATCGCGTCAGATATGCGCTGGCATAGCGGACAGCACCTGGCGGGCGATATCAAGCGTGCGATCAATATCGGCGGAAGTGTGCGCCGCACTGACGTGGTTGCGCTTGAGCGCTGTCGGTATCATGAAGATGCCGTGTTCACACATCTTTTTGCGAAACCAGACATCGCGCGCCGTACTGTTCCGCAGCAGATCGGTATAGTTCTCGATAGGACCGGGTTCCATGAAGTACGGGACGAACACCGAGCCAAAACGCGCCACGGTCATTGGAATACCCAGTTCCGCCGCGATCCGGGTCAACCCATCGGCTGCGCTCTGCGCCAGCGCAAAGCAGTGACGATGAACCTCTCCGCTCTCCAGTTCCGCAATCGTCGCCAGAGCCGCTGCCACTCCAGCACTGTGACCATTGTATGTCCCGGCGAAGAACACGCCTTCTCCTGGCGCAAAGCGGTCCATTAATTCCGCGCGCCCGACAAGCGCTGCGATCGGGAAGCCATTCGCCATCGCTTTGGCAAAGGTCGCCAGATCAGGCGTTACCCCGACGATCGATTGATACCCGCCGATTGCGTGGCGAAATCCGGTAACAACTTCATCGAAGATCAGCACCACGCCATGCTCACGGGTCAGATTGCGAAGCGCCTGGAGGAAGTCAGGTCGCGGCAGCACGCACCCGATGTTGTGCGGGATCACCTCGACGATGATTGCAGCGATCTCCTCGCCCTGACGTTGGAGCGTTTCAGCGACCGCCTCCGTATCGTTGAACGGCAGCACGATTGTTTGACGAATAACATCCGGCAGCATTCCGAGCGAGAGGGGGTCGCATTGCCCTATTTTCTCGGGCGGGCTAATGACATTCATGAGCACAGCATCATGCCAGCCATGGTAGGTTCCTTGAAACTTGATGATCTTGTGACGCCCGGTGACAGCGCGGGCGAGGCGCAGCGCCGCATACGTCGCCTCTGAGCCGGAATTCGCCAGCAAGACGCGCTCAGCGCAGGGAATATGGCGATTGAGGCGAACAGCAAGTTCCACTTCCAGGTCGGTAACGCCAGCGCCAGTGATGTCGATGCGGTTCAGCGCCTCAATAACAGCAGCATTCACCCGTGGATGATTGTGCCCCAGAATAATCGGACCAAAAGCGGCGTGATAATCAAGATACTGCCGATCATCAGCATCGAACAGATACGCCCCTTCAGCACGCACAAACGCAATCGGCCAGGGCAGCGAACGATTACCGGAGTTCACCCCGCCTGGAATCACCTGCCGGGCGCGTTCCACAAGCGCCGTATTTGCCATTGTCGCTGTCATCCGAACTTACTCCTTCATCGGTTGTTCAGAGGATATCACGCCATCGTTATCATCGTCATCATCGCCGACGAGCGCCGCAAAGCGCTCACGCACCGATTGCAGGTGGTAGATCGCCAGACGAGCAGCAGCATCGGGGTCGCGCTGCATGATTGCACGATAAATGGCGCGATGCTCCCGATTCGACGTATTCATCATTTCTGCATCAACCGCTTTACGATAGCCCATGAGAAAGAGATCAACGCGCTCTTCGTTCCGCTCGACGAACTGTGCAAGCGTTCCATTGCCAGCAGCAAGACCGACACCGGCATGGAAGCGTCGTCCGGCGCGCAGAAACCCGGCGATATCGTGACGCGCTGTGCATGCTTCGCCCTCGTGAAGCGTAGCGTCCAGCGCTGCAATGTGTTCGGGCGAGGCATAGTGCGCAGCACGACGAGCCAGGAACGGCTCGACCGCCTCATTCGCAGTAAAAAGCTCAACGACCTGCTCGCGCGTCAGTTTGCATACAAACAATCCTCGCCGATACACTGGTGCAATCAGTCCTTCATGCTCCAGGATAGCGAGCGCTTCGCGCACCGGTGTGCGACTGATCTGAAGCATCTCCGCCAGGCGTTCTTCGATCAGCGGTTGCCCTGGTTCAAGCAAGCCATCGAGGATCGCCTGCTTGATTGCCTGATACGCTGCTTCGCGGAACGTGGGCGTCTTCTCAAAAAGTCGATGGTTGACAGGCGTAAGCATACACGCATACCTTGTGAAACGAACAGACGCCGCAACTCTGCATCTGCGGCATTGGTTGCATACAATAATACCTCAATCAAGCAGAATGTCAAGCCAGTAATATAGTCGGAACCACGTCGACTTCGCCGGAAGGAAGTCAGTTTGTGCCGGGAAATGGCGATTCATCCGGCATGATGATCCCGGAAAAACGGATCTTGACATTATTTTCACCCTTGCTTATAATAGATGGCACCGTATACTTGTATACAAACATACACCGCGTGCATTTCTGACTTGCTGCAAGGAGGTTCCCATGACGCCGCATGCTCCATCCGCCCGTTTCTGGTCAATCCTCACTGCTCTGATCGTCACCTGTTCGCTGGCGCTGTCGGCATGCGGCGCTTCACCGCAACAAATCGCGCCTGCCCCAACTCAGAGCGGCAACATCGCTCCGCCGCCAACCTCTGTTCCGGCTACCGCTGCCGATGCCGCACCAGCGGCAACAAAGCGCGCGCGCCTGATCTTTTTCGGCAATCTGGAACCGGCAAGCATCGACGTCATCACCATGTCGGGCAATGTGAATGAGCGTCAGGTCGCAGCACAGATTTTTGAAACCCTGGTCTACATGGACCAGAGTCAGCAGATCTATCCTGGTCTGGCGCGGGCATGGCAACGCTCGGAAGATGCGACGGTCTGGACATTCACCATCGCCTCTGGGGTGATGTGGCACGACGGAACCCCTTTCACTGCTCAATCAGTCGTGGATTACTTCGAGTATGTCCGTGACAATCCGGTTGGAAGCGGACCAGGCGCGCTCAAAGCGGTCATCAAGGGGGCCAGGGTCATTGATGAAACTACGGTTGAACTCACACTGACTGCACCTCGTCCTGATCTGCTTATCGAACTTGCCGATCCGGGCATGGGTATCGGTTATGCGAACTACGTGAAGCGCGTCGGCGCAGATGCCGGATTTAACCCGATAGGCACGGGACCCTTCAAATTCAAAGAGTGGGTGCGCGGCAGTCAGATCGTTCTGGTGCGCAACCCTGACTGGACGTGGGGATCGCCAATGTTTCGAATGACCGGTCCTCCTTTGCTTGAAGAGATTGTCTTTCGCTTTTCCTCCGAAGCACAGACCCGGCTGGCAGCGCTGGAAGCAGGTGAAGTTGATTTTGTCGACCTGCTGCCATTCCAGGATGTCGTGCGTGTGCGCACCGATCCTCGCTTTACCGTGACCGGTGTGCTGTTGCCCGGTATGCCGCAGATGAACTATATGCATACCGGTCTGCCGCCGACCAACGAATTGAATGTGCGAAAAGCAATCATCTATGCTACCGACAAGGCGGGCATCATCGAAAGCGTTTATTTCAACATGGTGGAACCGGCATACGGACCTCTTTCGCGTGTTTTTCCCGAGTATGAGCCAGCGCTGGAGGAGATGTATGAGTACAACCCTGAAAAGGCAATGCAACTGCTCGAAGAAGCTGGCTGGCAACCTGGACCCGATGGCGTCCGCGTCAAGGATGGCAGGCGCCTCGAAGTGGTTATCGTCGAAAATAAGGGTTGGAACGATTGGGTCTACGTGCTCCAGGCGAATCTCCAGGCAGTCGGTTTCGACGCAAAAGTTTTGACCACTCAGGGACCGTCCAACACTGAGGCGATTGCCAGTGGAAAGTACCACGTGCCGGCTATGGGGGACGTGTTCGCTTCCGCCAGCCAGATGACGCGCGACTGGCACTCCGAAGGGTACGGAACGTTCCCTTCGGGCCACTTTCTGAAGGGTGAAGAGGGAGATCGGCTGGACGCGATGCTGAAGGATGCAGAAAGTGAGATCGATCCAGAACAACGCAAACAAAAGTATCGCGACATTCAGAGGTTCATCATGGAGAACGCACTGATGGTGCCAATCTTCGAACTCTACTTCTACGTCGCCCATGCGAACGATCTGAAGGGATTTATTGTCGATGGCACCGGCTTCTATAAGTATTTCGCGTCGGCGTACTTCGAGTAGTTGTCGTTGGTGAGTTCGATGAGCGCATATCTGCTACAGCGCCTGCTCCTGACGATTCCGATCCTTCTCGGAATCGTCATCCTCACTTTTTTCATGGTGCATCTGACACCAGGAGATGCGGTTTCGGCGATGCAGGGTCAGATGAAGATGAGCGCCCAGCAGATGGAACAATTGCGGCAAGCGCTCGGACTGAACGATCCACTTCATGTTCAACTGGGACGCTATCTGATGAAGCTGATTCAGGGCGATCTGGGGCGATCACTCTTCGGGGGGCAGCCGGTTGCGCTCCTGATCGCATCGAATATCGGGGCAACCATCCAGTTGACGGTGGCAGCAATGGTCGTGGCAATCGTCATCGGCATGCCTCTTGGCGTCCTTGCAGCCATCAAGCGTGGAACGCTCTGCGATGCTGTGTCGGTTATTGTCGCAATGATCGGCGTTTCGATCCCATCATTCTGGCTCGGCCTGATGATGATCCAGCTCTTCGCGGTCACGCTTGGCTGGTTGCCCATCACTGAGAACCGCAGTGCACGCGGATTGATCATGCCAGCAGCAGCATTGGGGCTGGCGGAAGCAGCAATTATTGTGCGCCTGACACGCGCAACAATGGTTGAGATATTGAATGCCGACTATGTCCGTACAGCGCGCGCAAAGGGGTTGCTCGACCATATCGTGCTCTGGCGTCACGCACTTCGCAACGGCTTACTCCCCCTTATCACCATGATTGGCATGCAATTTGGGACCTTGCTTGGCGGCGCTGTTGTTATCGAAAATGTCTTCGCCAGACAGGGATTGGGAACGCTGGTGACACAGGCGGTCATCAATCGCGACTTTCCCGTCGTGCAGGGATGCGTTCTCGTGGCTGCAACGATGTATGTTCTGGTGAATCTCCTTGTCGATATCCTGTATGTGGTCATCGATCCACGGATTCGTTATTCCTGAGCCGCGAACCAGTGCAGGCGACCGATGCCATGAGTCAGACAGCCCAACAACCATTGCGTGCAGGCAACACTCCGATTGCCCTTCGTCCAGGAGCGAAGCGCTGGCATAACGCCTTCTGGCGTCATCGGTCGCTCCTGGTTGGGTCGATCATGTTGTCGATCATTCTCGTTGGCGTCGCGTTCCCTTCGCTTTTCACGGACCGAAGTCCTGTCGTTATGAATATTCGGGACCGGTTACAACCGCCGAATCTGGTATACCCCTTCGGCACGGATCAGTACGGCCGTGATCTGCTGGCGCGTGTGCTCTATGGAGGGCGCACCTCACTGCTCATGGGGGGCGTACCGATCCTGATAGCAGCCAGTACAGGCTGTGTGCTGGGGCTTCTATCCGGCTATTATGGTCGTTGGCTCGATGCGCTTATCATGCGCGTGATGGATGTCTGGATTGCACTGCCGATTATTCTGCTGGCGCTGACAATTGTTACTGCGCTTGGACCCGGATTGGTCAATATCATGATCGCTATCGGTATTGCATGGATCCCCTACTATACGCGCATGGTGCGCGGTGCAGTCCTGTCGGTACGGGAGTATAGTTTTGTGGAAGCGGCGCGCGTCCTTGGATTGAGTGACGGACGCATTCTGCTACGGCATATTCTGCCAAACATCATCGTACCGCTGATTGTCATGTCTTCGATGGGTATTGCCGGTGCTATTCTCACCGGCGCGTCCCTGAGCTTCATCGGTATGGGACCGCAGGCGCCGACACCTGAATGGGGCTTGATCCTTGCCGATGGACGACAGTTCATTCGCCTGGCATGGTGGATCGGTTTGTTTCCAGGCGCCGCGATCGCGCTCACCGTTCTCGGCGCCAATCTGCTCGGCGATGGGCTGCGTGACTGGCTTGATCCTCGTATGAAACTCTAACCGTGATTCGCGTCCCGGCGCGTGATCATGGTAGAACAACGGAGCAACATCGTGAAAATTACCAGTGTCTCAACACGGGTCGTTCATGCGCGCATGCGCAACTGGATCTTTGTCAAGGTCGAAACCGATCAGGACGGACTCTATGGTTGGGGTGAAGCCACGCTCGAATGGAAAACAAAAGGCGTCGTCGGGGCTGTCGAAGATATCAGCCGGCTCATCATCGGTGAAGATCCCCGACGTATCGAACATCTCTGCCAGATCATGTTCCGTCAGCATTTCTGGCGTCCAGGCATCGAGGGAATGACCGCTATCAGCGGTATTGAACAGGCGCTCTGGGACATCAAAGGCAAATGGTTGAATGTTCCCGTCTACGAATTGCTGGGCGGGCGCGTCCGTGATCGGATACGGGTCTACAACCATCTTGGCGGGGGTGAGATGGAGCAGATGTATGAGACGACCGAGCCTCAGGCGTTTGCAGAGCGGGCGCTTGCGGTCAAGGAGCGCGGTTATACGGCGCTTAAGTTCATGGCTGTGCCGCGCACTGAGCCGATTGAGGGAATGCGATCAGTGCGCTACGCCGAAAGTCTGGTGCGCGCCGTCCGTGATGCAGTCGGTGATGGTGTTGATCTCATGGTCGATCTCCATGCACGCTGTTCCTCTCCGGCGATGGCGTTGCGATACTGTCGGGCATTTGAGCCGTATGGTCTGCTTTTCTTTGAAGAACCATGCCCGACTGAAGATATTGAAGCAACGGCTCAGGTTACCCGCGTTTCCAATATCCCGATCGCCACAGGCGAACGGTTGATCGGACGCCACCAGTTTCGTGAAATCTTTGAACGCCGCGCCTGCCATATTATTCAGCCTGACCTGTCGCACTGCGGCGGATTGTGGGAAGGGCGTAAAATCGCCGCTATCGCCGAATCGCACTCAATCGCCGTTGCACCGCACAATCCGAATGGTCCCATCGCTACTGCCGCTGCCGTTCATTTTGCCGCCGCTACACCAAACTGGATCATCCAGGAAGCTATCAGCAATGATGTGCCCTGGCGATATGACGTGGTTGAGTCAGAGCATGCTGTCAGGGATGGGTATATTGCGATTCCATTGCGTCCAGGACTGGGAATTGATGTGAACGAGCGTGAGGCGGCGCGCTATCCGTGGCAACCCGAACTGGTTCAGCGCTATTTTCATCCGGATGGTTCCGTTGCTGACTGGTGAACGGTCGAGTTGTCTCGCACGGGGGAGATTTGCCTATGCGCCTGAAGGAGAAGATTGCTCTGATTACAGGAGGGGCGACCGGAATAGGAGCAGCATGTGCATATCGTTTTGCCCGGGAAGGGGCGCATGTGGTTATTGCGGATATCAACTGCGAAGATGGCACGCGCACCGCTGCGTCCATCGGAGGATACTTCATCTTTTGCGACGTCAGCAGGTCAGATCACTGCCAGCGGGCAGTGGAAGAGACCGTGGCACACTATGGACGTCTGGATATCCTGGTCAATGCGGCTGCCAGGCTTGATGGCCATTTCAATGCGGCTGAAATGACAGAAATGGAATGGAGAAACCATCTGGCAGTCACGCTTGACGGGGTCTTCTACTGCTCAAAGTATGCTGTGCAGGAGATGCTGAAGACTGGCGGCGGCTCGATCGTCACAATTGCTTCAGTTGAGGGCATGATCGGCGCCGCCGATCATGCCGCTTATGTTACAGGAAAGAGCGCTCTGTTCGGACTCGCACGTTCAATGGCGATCGACTTTGGCGCCCGTGGCGTTCGGGTAAACACCGTAAGTCCCGGCATTATCGACTCGAAACGTCCTGATATCGAGCGCCTCAAACAGGACCCATCGGTCATGCGCTTCTGGCGCGATATGACAGTGCTTGGTCGCATGGGTCATCCCGACGAAGTTGCTGCCGCTGTTCTCTTTCTTGCGTCTGACGAGGCATCGTACATTACCGGGCAGAACCTGGCAGTCGATGGCGGCTGGACAATTGGACACCCGCCTGTGCATCACTCATTCCAAAAGTGAGCGTGCAGCGGGACGTCGATGACACTCGACTCATCACGCTCTGGCGGCGCCGAAATGTACATGCGGTGGCGGAGTCATTGCAAAGCGCCGATAATGTCGAAGCCGTCTCCGAAATCAGGAGACGGCTTCGTTTTTCGTAGAACAAAAAGCCAGACCCCACTCCACCGCACCAACCGCAACCTACGCCGCCAGCCCCAGGCTGCGTTTCTTCTCCTCGACATCGATCCCGTGGAGACGCGCCAGATTCAGTCCGAGGATCTTCTTTTTCGCCTCCTTCGTCAACTGCCCGCACCCATACCCCTGCACGATGTCGTCCGGCAGTTCAAACTCCCAGAACGCTTTCAGCGCACCGCGCGGATGCCAGATCGGCGTCTCGCCGCCGTAGATGATTTTGTCTTCGCCGCACCAGAAGAGCAGTTTTGCCATGGTCTCGGCAAACACACGCGGCGAGCGAACGACGAAGTTGACGGTTGCAGCGATTGAGGCGTAGAGGTTCGGATAGCGCACCAACTGCCAGCAGATCTCATCGATGAACGGTAACCCGACGTGGAAGATAACGAAATTGATCTCCGGGAATCTGGCAGCCGCGCCGTCCATGTCCCACGCCTGGGTGTGTTCGACCGGTTGCGGTCCCAGGGGAACGCCTTTGTGGACGCCGATTATGTTGACACCCAGTTCGAGCGCCTTCTCGAAGACCGGGAACGCCACCCGTGGATCGTCCATGCGCCACGGGAACGGCTGACCGTAGTCATAGCGCACGTTGTAGAGCTTAAACCCGCGGGCGCCATACTCCTTGACCTGAATCTCCATCAGATCGAGCGCCTTCTTTCCTTCGAGCGGGTTGATCGACCCCCAGAAAATCGTCCGATCGGGATATTTGCGCGCCATCGCTGCGCACTTTTCCCAACTCGAAAGCCCGTCCTTGAACAGATCGGTCAGCGGCAACGGTTGCGCAATGATCATGTCGGTGGGGCTTTCGTCGAAAACCATGCGCGCGATTTCATCCGCCGTCCACTCGCGCATGTACTCTTCGCGGGTGAGAGTCTTCTCGCCGGGAGCGTTGAGCACCTGATGAAAGGCGTACAGATGCTCGATGAACATCTCCCCCGGCTTGCCAAACGCATTGGACTTATCGAAGTTGAAGACGTGGCACACACCGTCGAACACGAACGCATCATCAATCATGGCAATCCTCCTCAACATCGCCGATACGCTACCGGTCCGACTCGCGAAGGCGTTGATCGCGCGCCAGGCGCGCTTCACGGAGCGGCAGGAGTTGTTCCAGCGGGAGTCGGAGCCGCTCACGCGCCGTTGCCGACAGACGATCCGGTGACCAGGGGGTGTTCCAGGTGATCTGGACGTTGACCGCCTCGACGCCCTGAATGCCCTTGACTTCCTCTTCCATCATCTGCAAGAGATGGAGCGAAAAGGGACACCAACCCGTCGTCAGAATGATGTCGATATCGACCTGTCCGCCCGAGATCCGCACCTGCTCGACCAATCCCATGTCTACAACACTGACCTGTCGCTCCTTGCAGCACGGGTCATAGCAATGCTGAAGGACGGTCATCACCTCTTCCACAGACACGGGGGTTTGCGTTCCTGGAGAATCAGTGGTTACACCTTCGACCATGGACACCTCCTTGTGCTAAACGGCAAGACGAACCACACGACCATCCCGACGATCAGGGTGGCCAGTGATCGACACGTGCGCTACGCGACCGATGCCATGTTTGTGTATGCCTCAAGGGCGAACGTTTCTCTTGCAGCGCGGAGATATGCCAGACCAGCATAGCACGGACCGGACAGGTGCGTCAAGATGTATTCTGGCTGGTCTGGCTGACTGGCTGTTATACAAGAACAGATAGCATGCGACCTGGAGGTGGAATACCACTGAGCAATGGTGAGCACTCTTTGAGGTATAATCCCCGCAGTACCTGCTTGCTCTGCGCGCATGCGCAAAGGATTCTTGAGAATGACGCCGTTCAACGGTCTGGGCATGCACCTGGGCAACCTGGCGCGCCTGTCGCGGGCGCGCACACGTTCGATCAGCCCGGAGAATTTCACCGGCGAAAAGGGTAAAGGGGGAATGGCGACCGACGGCACTGGCGCGGCGTGCGCCCGCGACCTGGGGGTCGGGTGGAAGATCTCGCCGTCCATCCGCATCGCTCCCGGCGAAACGCGAACACTTGCCGATGTGCGCGGTTCAGGCGCTATCCAGCATATCTGGATGACGCTCACCGGTCACTGGCGCCATAGTATTCTGCGCATCTACTGGGATAACCAGGAGACGCCGTCGGTCGAATGCCCGGCTGGCGACTTCTTTGCCTGCGGGTGGGGACAGTACGCGCAGATCAGTTCGCTTGCCGTGTGTGTCAACCCCGGCAGTGCGTTCAACTGTTACTGGGAAATGCCCTATCGGAGCGGGTTCCGCATGACGATGACGAATATCGCCGCGCAGGAGATGACGCTCTATTACCAGATCACCTTCACGGAGACCGATATCCCCGACGATCTGGCATACTTCCACGCCCAGTTTCGGCGCGTCAACCCGCTACCGTACAAACAGGTCTATACCATCCTCGACGGTGTGCAGGGTCAGGGGCAGTATGTCGGCGCCTATATGGCATGGGGCGTCAACAACAATGGCTGGTGGGGCGAGGGGGAGATCAAGTTCTACATCGATGGCGACGATGAGTATCCTACCATTTGCGGCACCGGCACAGAGGACTATTTCTGCGGTTCGTACAATTTTGATGTGGGCAAAGATCAGGGAGGGTATCGTGAATTTACGACGCCGTACTCCGGTCTGGCGCAGGTTATCCGCCCTGATGGTCTCTATCGCTCGCAGATGCGTTTCGGTATGTACCGCTGGCATATTACCGATCCCATCCGCTTTGAGCGCGACCTGCGCGTGACTATTCAGGCGCTGGGCTGGCGCAGCGGCGGACGGTACCTGCCGTTGCAGGACGATATTGCATCGGTGGCGTACTGGTATCAGACGCTGCCCACGGCGTCGTTTCCGCCGCTTCCCGACGCTGATGACCTTGAGGTGATATGATGAACGACCCTCACCAGAACGATGGTTTCATGACAGGGATGATTGCCGGCGCTCTGGTGGGAGCGACTGCCGCAGTGGTACTGCTACGGCGCCGTTTTCCCGCAGGCGCGGGGAGCGATGAGCGGTATCTGGAACTGCCGCCGCCCGATAGCGCCACGCAGGAAGCGGCACGCGCAGCAGCCGCAGCGATCGTTGCCCGCCTGCGCAGCGCGTTCCCCAACCTGGCGCGGATAGACGCATAAATGGGGTCATTTCACCGCAGAGGCGCGGAGTAACTGTGTTGCTTGTCAAGGGGCGCTCGTATGCACAGCCGGATCCCAGGGCTTTTGCTGACGCAATATTGCGCCGAGAATAGTCAGCAGCTTGCGCATCGCAGCGACGATGGCGACCTTGCGC
>Ga0209227_1001373_pt1 | contig 18951 bp, 18 predicted proteins | sample YNPBryantNP2012_FD_185815 | JGI IMG/M metagenome (GOLD analysis project Ga0209227, IMG submission 185815) | Anoxygenic and chlorotrophic microbial mat microbial communities from Yellowstone National Park, USA - YNP Bryant NP 2012 (SPAdes)... ...
CCGGCTGCAGGAGGCGCCTGCTGCGGCGCTGAAAGAGTGCCCGTTCTGCTGCACGTCCATCCCTGCGGGCGCGAGGCGGTGCCCTCACTGCACGTCCGGGCTGACTCAGGAAACGCCGTGAGGCCGGGGACGGCTCGTTGTCGCGGACCCGTCCGGGTTGTAGAATATAGCGGCCCGTCGGCCGGGCGGGCCGCAGAGCCCTGGCGAAGGAGGAGCCTAGCGTTGAACAGCCCGATGAGGTCCCTGCTTGCGGCCGTGCTGCTTGCGGCGGCCGTGGCGGCCGGAGCCGCACCCGAGCCCCGTCCCGCCTCCGGGCCGGCGCCTCCCCCCATTCCGTACTATCCGGGAGGAAGTGTCGAGGTCGAGCTGACGCTGACCTCCGACGACCTGCTCCCATACGCCGCGGACCTGGCCCGCGCGCTGCTGGGACAGACCCCGCCCGGCCGGCGCGAGACCGTGCAGGGCAACCTCACGCGGGCTCTCGAGGGAGTCAGACAGGTGAACTTCCTGCAGATGAGCGTGGCCGGGACGGCGGACCCTCAGCAGATCATCGGTTTCTACACCCGCATCCCGGCCAACCGGCAAATGAGCCGGGTGCTTCGCAGGGTGGATGCCAGAACGGGCGAGACCATCCTGCTGTATTCCGGCCCGCAGGGCAGGTCGCTCTTCGGCATCCGGGTGGCGCGTCAGCAGGAGGGCCGGACGGGCTGGCTGGTGCAGGCGGGGGAGATGGAGGGGACAGTCCAGCTTCAGCCGCTGCTGGAGCTGGCCGGCCTGCGCTGGAGACTGTCGTTCGAGCCGCCGGAGCGGGACACGGCGGAGCGTTGAGGCCGGAGGGCGGTCTTCCGGAAGATCGGGAAAGGAGTTCCGGACAATGAGATGCACACGGATGCTTTCTATCATCACGGTTCTGGCGCTGCCTGCTTCCGGGGCCGCGGCGGACCTTGTGCGCCTTCCCCGGGGGACCCCTGTGCCCCTTGCGCTCGAGGTTCCCCTGAGCACCCGCGAGGCCGCCGAGGGCGACCGCGTGGCGCTGCGTGTGACGGACGACGTGTGGGTTGGCACGCGGATGGTCATCCGCAGGGGAGAGACGGTGGAGGCGATCATCACGGATGTCGGCAAACCCGGCAGCTTCGGGCGCAGCGGACGGATCTCGCTGGAGTTCGGAAGCGTCCGGGCGGTGGACGGCAGGATGATCGATCTGATGCCATGGGACCGCGAGAGGCTGCAGCGGGTGGGCTATGCGGCCGGAGCGGCTGCCGGGGGAGTGGCCGTGCTGGGTCCCATCGGCGCGGTCGGGGGTCTGTTCGTCAAGGGGAAGCATCTGGAGCTGCCCGCCGGGCACGTGGTGAACGCAGCGGTGCGCTGGGAGTATGCCGTGGAAGCCCCGCCCCCGGACTTCCTTTCCGGAGGAGATGCTGCGGCGGCTCCCGGCCCGGCTGAAGAGTCGGCGGAGGCGGCCCCGGCGCAGCCCGGCTCTCAGCAGCCGGCGGCCCCTCCCGCCCCGCAGGAGCCGGCAGCCGCAGAGTCCGCGGAACCGCGTCCGGCGGCGCCGGTGGCGCCGGTCATCCCCATCATCGAAGACGTCACGGACAGGGCGCCGTGAGGGACGAAAGGAAACATCGCAGTTGGCAAGGCGGATAGCGCTGATCCCGGGCGACGGGATCGGCCCGGAAGTGACCGAGGCGGCCGTCCGTGTGATCGAGAGCCTGGGGGTGGACATCGAGTGGGAGCTGCTGGAGGTGGGAGCGGCCGCGTTTTCCAGGCACGGCAAGCCGGTGCCTGATGAGGTGCTGGACCGGATCAAGGAGCTGGGGGTGGCCCTGAAGGGACCGGCGTCCACTCCCATCGGCGGGGGGTTCTCCAGTCCCAACGTCACACTCCGGAAAGGGCTGGACCTGTACGCCTCCCTGCGCCCCGTGCGGAGCCTGCCCGGGGTGAGGTCGCGCTTCGAGAACGTGGACATCGTCGTGGTTCGCGAGAACACGGAGGGGCTCTACTCGGCTCTCGAGCACCTGGTGGTGCCGGGGGTCGCCGAGTCGCTCAAGATCTGTACCGAAAAGGCCTCGACGAGGATCGCCCGGTTCGCCTTCGAGTATGCCCGCGCGCGGGGGCGCCGTAAAGTCACCGCCGTCCACAAGGCCAACATCATGAAACTGACCGACGGCCTCTTCCTGGAATGCGCGCGCAAGGTGGCCCGGGAATACGGCGACATCGAATACAACGAACTGATCATCGACAACGTCTGCATGCAGCTGGTGGTGGACCCCACCCGTTTCGATGTGCTGCTGATGGAGAACCTGTACGGCGACATCGTGTCGGAGCTGTGCTCCGGGCTGGTCGGCGGGGTTGGCGTCGTGCCGGGCGCGAACTACGGCAAGAGGACTGTAATGTTCGAAGCCGTGCACGGAAGCGCCCCGGACATCGCGGGCAAGAACCTGGCCAATCCTCTGGGGCTGATCCTGTCCGCTGGCCTGATGCTGGAGCACATCGGGGAGACGGAGGCCGCCGCACGCTTGAACGCTGCCGTGATGAGCCTGCTGCAAGACGGCGACTCGCTGACGCCCGATCTGGGAGGGAATGCCGGCACCCGGCAGATGACCGACGCGCTGATCGCCCGACTCTGACCGGGCGGGGCATCCGGAGCGGGCACCCGTCCGGCCGTCCCGCGATCGTCACCGCAGTAAAAGGGCCGCCCGGTGCCGGGCGGCCCCTTTTCGTTTCCACCTGCCGGAGAGACTCTTCAGGAGTGCTCCAGCATCAGCGTCTTTGTCAGGCGGTCGCAGACTTCGGACGGGCCGAAATACTGGATGGGTCCCGGATAGGCGAAACGGTCCTCCTCCACCCAGGAGTCCCGCTCCGCGGCGAACGCCCGGAACGGCTTGCCGTCCACGGAGACCAGCGTCTTGCGGATGACCGGTTTGGGCTTGCCCTTGCGCATCTCCACGGTCAGCATGGAGGTCACGGGCACGCCGCCCATCACCCATTCCGACACCGGTGCCGTGAGGTTGCGCGCCGAGACCGTGTATCCCGTCACGTTGCCCCGGATGAGCTGCGCGGCGGTGTATCCCAGCGTGTAGCAGTAGTCTGCGTCGAAGTTCGAGGGCTGCACGCAGCGCCCCTCGTAGCCGAAGAAGTGCGCCAGCGGGCTGAACGATCCCGGGAAGCGTCCCTCGGCTTTCATCTCGCGGATGCGGTCGCTCACCAGATCGATCAGCAACTTCTCGGTCTCCACCTGCGACAGCGGGATGTTCCCGTGCTTGTCCCGCAGCAGAAGCACCTCCTGGATGCCGTCCGGCAGCGAGTTGTAGACCTCCGCAGACTCCGCGGTGAACTTCTCGGTCAGGAACTGCCTGCGGTCTTCGTGGGAGGTCAGGGATTTCAGGTAGTCCTCGTGCTCGCCCAGGATGCTGCCGAGCTCGGCGATCATGGCCTTGACGTCGGCCAGGAACTCCAGCAGGCCCTCCGGGATGAGCACCACGCCGTAGCTCTTGCCCGCCTTTGCGCGGCGCGTCACCACGTCGGCGATCAGGTCCACCACGTCCATCAGCTTCCAGCCCCTGGCCTCGGCCTCTTCCGAGATGATGGCCAGGTTCGGGCGCGTCTGAAGCGCCACCTCCAGCGTGATGTGGCTCGCCGCGCGCCCCATCAACCGGATGAAATGCCAGTACTTCCGGGCGGACATGCTGTCCCGGCAGATGCTGCCCACGAGCTCGGCGAACACCTTGGATGCCGTGTCGAAGCCGAACGACGCCTCGATGTAGTCGTTTTTCATATCGCCATCGATCGTCTTCGGCACGCCGATGACGCAGACCGGCACGGAGTTCGCTTTGAAGTATTCCGCCAGCACGGCGGCGTTGGTGTTCGAGTCGTCGCCCCCGATGATCACCAGGCCGTGCGCTCCCAGCGCTGTCAGGTTCTTGCGGCAGGCTTCCAGATCCTCGGGCTTCTCGATCTTGTCGCGGCCGCTGCCCAGCATGTCGAAGCCGCCGGTGTTGAGGTAGGGCTCGACGCGCTCCGGGGTCAGCTCGATGTAGCGGTTCTTGATGACACCGATCGGCCCGTCCAGAAAACCGATCAGCCGGCTGGCCGGGTTGGCCCTGGTGAGGGCATCCAGCAGCCCCGCCACCACGTTGTGCCCGCCCGGGGCCTGCCCCCCGGAGAAGACCACCCCCACGACCAGCGGCTCCACGGACAGCCCCCCGGCTCCGGGGACGAGCCGCAGCAGCGGCTTTTCGACGGTGTTCGGAAACTCCCTGCGGATCTCGTCCGCGAAGGTGTGCGCAGCGTCGGTGGGATCCTCTTCCAGATGGAACTCTCCTCCGCTCAGCACCCCCGGAAGTCTGGGCTGATACGCGGCTCTGGCCCTGTCAAGTTCTGAAACGCTCAATTTCTGTCTGGCTCCTGTCGGTGTTGATCTGCGACACCTCCCACCCGCCAACGGCGGCCGGCCTCTGCGGCGGGGCAGGCGCGCCGTAGCCTAGAAGTCCGGCTCCAGCAGGCCGTATCCGCCCTCCTTGCGGCGGTAGACCACGCTGACCTGCGACGATTCCGAGTTCACGAACACGAAGAAGTCGTGATGCAGCAGCTCCATCTGCGCGCAGGCCTCCTCCGGAGACATGGGCTTCACCGGGAAGCGCTTGACGCGCGCAATCTCCGGCTCGTAGCCCTCCTCGAAGACGGGCTCCTCCGGAGTGGTGGCCTCGGCAACCACCTGCTCGCGCAGGGCGGCCTTCTCCTTCGGGCCCCGCTGCTGGGACCTGCCGTAAAGCTTGCCCTTGAAGCGCTTGACCCGCTGCTCCAGCTTCTCCACCACCAGGTCGATGCAGGCGTTCACGCCGTCCGCCCGCTCCTCCCCGCGCAGCAGCACACCGTCGCCTTCGAGCAGCACCTCGATGGTGTACAGGTTGCGCTGGGCGCTCAGCACCACCCTCGCTTCCTTGATCTCCGAGAAGTACTTGCTCAGCCGCTGGAGCTTCTTCCCGGCGTATTCCCGCATTGCGGGAGTGATCTCGACGTTCTTGCCTTTGACAGAGACTTGCATGATTTTCAGGGATTCCCTTGATGCATTAGTCGGCCGTGTGTCCCTTCAACGGCCGCCCGCGCTTTTCACGTCCCATCCTCCGGACGGCCTTCCCTCTTCCCGCCGGGCCGCGGGATGCGCTGGCCGCCGCTCGCATTCACACAAGGGGAGGCCGCGGAAGTGTACCAAATCGCCGGAGCGCCTGTCAAACACGGCCTGCCGGGCGCAGCGGGACGATCTGCGCAACCGCGTAGGCTTCCATGCATTCGCCCCGTCCGGCCGCGCCCACCCCCTCCGCCGTGGTCGCCTTGATGCTGACGGCATCCTCATCCAGTCCCAGCGCCTCCGCCATCCGGCGTCTCATCTCCGCCGCGCGAGGCGCGATCTTCGGGCGCTCCGCGATGAGGGTGACATCCAGGCTGTAAGGCCTCCACCCGGCCTCCTCCAGCAGGGCGGCCACCCGCCCCAGCAGAACAATGCTGGATATCCCCGCAAGCTCCGGGTCCGTGTCCGGGAAATGCCGTCCGATGTCCCCCAGCGCCGCCGCCCCAAGCAGGGCGTCGGCGGCCGCGTGGCAGACCACGTCCGCGTCCGAGTGCCCGAGCAGCCCCGGCCCCTCTTCGAACTCCGCCCCTCCCAGCACCAGCCTGCGCTCCGGGCTGGTGCGGTGGATGTCATAACCGAAGCCCGTCCTCACAGCCCCCGTCCCCAGCATTCCCTCCAGCGCCATCAGGTCGTTCGGCGTCGTAATCTTCAGGATGGTCTCGTCGGCGGGCACCATCCGGACCGGATAGCCCATCCGCTCCACCAGCCCGGCGTCGTCCGTGAACGTCAGCCCCTCGGCGGCGGCCTTCTCGTAGGCGTCGTAGAGAAGATGGGCCTGAAAGATCTGAGGGGTGGCCGCCTGCCAGAGCCTGCGCCGGTCCAGCGTCCGGATCACCGTGCCGTCCCGCTCGCACACCTTCATGGTGTCCCTCGCGGGATAGCCCGCCACCGCGGCCCCCGTGCGCTGCGCCTCCAGCGCCACCTGCTCGATCAGCGACGCGGTGACTCCCGGGCGGGCGGCGTCGTGGATGGAGACCAGCGGGAAGTCCCCTCCTGCCGCCCGGAGTCCCCGCGCCACCGATTCCTGCCTGTCCCGGCCCCCCGGCGCGAACGTCCAGGGGGTGCTCCGCAGGCTGCGCCCGGCCAGCTTCCAGATCCTCTGCCTGTCCGGGCTCTGCCCGACGATGACCACCTCCCCCACCAGCGGGCAGCGCTCGTGCGCCTCCAGAGACCATTCCAGCACGGGCTTTCCGGCCAGCGGCGCGAACACCTTGCCGGGCCGGCCAAACCGCGTGGAGCTTCCGGCGGCCACGATGACGGCGCTGACGCACGGAGAGGACACTGCCATATTCCGAACCCGGAAGGAGTATGCCCGCAAACCGGGCAAAGCCGCAGGCGGGGTATCAGGCGCGGCGGCGCTGGCGCGCCGGCTGGCTGCCCTGCGCGGGCGGCTGCAGCTCGCCGTTCAGCCCCTCGTCCTTGAGCGTTGCGAAGATCATCTTGCCCGCCACCGTCTGCCAGACGCTGGCGACGACCACGTCCACCCGCTCGCCGATGAGCCTCCTGGCGTTCTCGATCACCACCATCGTGCCGTCGTCCAGGTAGGCCACCCCCTGGTTGGGCTCCTTGCCCTCGCGGATGACCGTGACCGACATCTCCTCGCCCGGCAGCACCACGGGCTTCAGGGCGTTGGCCAGCTCGTTGACGTTCAGCACGGTCACTCCCTGCAGCTCCGCCACCTTGTTGAGGTTGAAATCGTTCGTGATGATGGCCGCCCCCAGATGCTGCGCCACCGCGACCAGCTTGGAGTCCACCTCCTGCGGCAGGCGGATCCCCTCGGGGTCGAACGTGGTCACCTTCATGCCCAGCTCTTTGCGCATCTGGTTCAGGATGTCCAGCCCGCGGCGGCCGCGCGCCCGTTTGAGCGAGTCGCTCGAGTCGGCGATATGCTGCAGCTCGTCCAGAATGAACCGCGGGATCAGGATGGGCCCCTCCACGAACCCGGTGCGGCAGATGTCCAGGATCCGCCCGTCGATGATGACGTTGGTGTCCAGCAGTTTGGGGGTCTGCCTGGGCACTTCCGGCTCTGCCGACTCGGCGGGGGCGCCGGGATAGTAGAACCGGAGCTGCTCCTTGATGCTCATGGTGGCCGCGACGCTCAGGTAGCACAGAAGCAGCGCGATCAGCACCGTCAGGCTCACGGGCATGCGGAAGCTCGCGGTGATCAGGAAGGTCAGGATGAGCCCGAAGACCAGCCCCAGGAAAAGCGCCAGCTTCTCGCGGGCGGACATGGACTCCAGGGCTTCCTGCGCGGCCAGGATCTGACGGTACACGACGGAGCTCACCAGGAAGCCGGTCAGGCCGGCGGCGACCACGAAGGCCAGCACCGCCCACGCCTTGCTCGCCTCGCTGGGGGGAGCGCCCGCGAGGTAGTTCTCCAGCCAGGGCGGGTTGTCTTCCAGCAGCGAGTTGTAAAGGCTGGACGCGATGCCGCCCACCACCATCCCGGCGACGACGAAGATCACCGTCAGGACGGCGCGCAGCGCCCGGTTCTCCTTGCGGGGCAGCTCTCTGTTGGTGACCGTCAGCCGCATCCGCCCCTGTGAGCCCTACCTGTCCACTTCGCCCAGAACGATGTCCACGCTCCCGATGATGGCCACCGCATCCGCCACCTTCCATCCCGGGATCAGACGGGAGATGATGCTCAGATTGGCGAACGACGGCGCGCGCCACTTCAGGCGAACCGGCTTCATGCTTCCGTCGCTCACGATGTAGCAGCCCATGTCTCCGCGCGCGCTCTCGATGTGATGGTAGGCTTCGCCCGCCGGGGCCTTGAGGTTCATGTTGATCTTCGCGGACACAGGCCCTTCCGGCAGGCCGTCCAGCGCCTGTTCGATAATGCGAATGCTCTGGCGCATCTCCTCGGTGCGGCACAGATACCGCGCCAGGCAGTCGCCTTCCGTGCGCACCACCGCGTCGAACTCGAACTCCGGATAGACGCTGTAGGGATCGGCTTTGCGCACATCGTAGGCCACCCCGCTTGCCCGGAGCACCGGTCCGCTGGCGCCCCAGTTCACGGCCTCCGCCGCTTCCAGAACTCCCACCCCGCGAGTGCGCTCCCGGAAGATGCGGTTGTCGCTGAGCAGATCATCATATTCTCGGAGCAGGGCGGGCAGTTTCTTCAGGAACTCGCGGCATTTGCGGTCGAAACCGGCCGGCAGGTCCTGCGCCACGCCGCCGGGCCGCATGTAGTTGAACGTCATCCGCGCCCCGGCCGCCTCTTCGAACAGGTCCAGAATGGCCTCCCGCTCCCGGAAGCAGTAGATGAAGGGGGTGGTGGCTCCGAGATCCAGCCCGAACGTCCCCACGAACACCAGATGGCTGCTGATGCGGTTCAGCTCCATCATGATGACCCGGATATACTCCGCCCTCCGGGACACCTCCATCCCGCACAGCTTCTCCAGCGTCTGGCAGTACAGGGCGCTGTTCATCATGGACGCCAGATAGTCGAACCGGTCCGTCAGGGGCATGAACTGGAAGTACGTGCGCTTCTCCGCCGTCTTTTCCATGCCCCGGTGAAGGTAGCCGATGACCGGCGTTGCCTCCCGCACCACCTCGCCGTCCAGCTTGATGATCACCCGGAGCACCCCGTGCGTGCTGGGGTGCTGCGGGCCCATGTTGACTTCCAGCTCCTGAGTCTTAATCTGGCTCGACATAGTCTTTTCTCAGGGGATGGCCCTCCCAGCCGTCGGGAAGCAGCAGGTTGGACAGGTCCGGGTGGCCCTCGAAGCCGATCCCGAACATCTCGTGCGTCTCGCGCTCCAGCCAGTCCGCCGCCGCCCAGATGTCCCGGACGGAGCGGACGCAGGCGCCCTCGCGCGGGAGAAAACATTTGACGGCCAGCCGGGTGCCGCGCTTCAGGGACATCAGATGGGCCGCGAGCTCCATCCGTTCCTCATCCAGCCGGTCCACTGCGGTCAGGCAGGCCAGATAGTCCATCTCGAGAGAGCGGTTCAAATCGGCCAGGCACCCGTACCACTGGTCCGCCTCCACCCGGCAGACGGTCCAGCCGTGGGCCTCCGTCATCTCCACCGCCCGCTCTCCCAGGACGGAGGAGACCTCTTCCGGGGATACCGGCGTCACCGGGAACGCTCCGTTTCGTAGGCCAGGTCGGGGCGGGGCGGAGGCTCCACCGGACGCACCGGAGGGATCTCCCCGGAGCGGATGCGGCGCTGAAGCTCCAGCACCCCCTGAAGAAGCGCTTCCGGCCGGGGAGGGCAGCCCGGGACATAAATGTCTACCGGCACGATCTGGTCCACGCCCTTCACCACGGCGTAGGAGTCGTAGAAGGGTCCGCCCGAGACGGCGCAGCTGCCCATCGCCAGGACGTAGCGCGGTTCGGCCATCTGCTCCCAGAGACGCCGCACTCGGGGAGCCATCTTCCTGGTCACGGTCCCGGCCACGATCATCAGGTCGCACTGCCGCGGGGAGGCCCGGAAGATCATTCCGAAGCGGTCAAAATCGTAGCGCGCGGCGCCCGTGGCCATCATCTCGATGGCGCAGCAGGCCAGCCCGAAGAGCATGTACCAGAGAGACGAACTGCGCGCCGCGTTGACCAGCGTGTCCAGCTTCGTCGTCACGATGGCCCCTTCGGACTGAAGGTCCATCACTCCCATCTCAGCACCCCCTTCTTCCAGGCGTACACCAGCCCGAGGAGGAGTATTCCCACGAACAGCAGGATCTCCACGAGCGCAAGCAGCCCCATTCCGTTCGCGCTGAACCACTCCAGCCTGAGAAAGGCCGGGAACATGAAGACCGTCTCGACTTCGAAGATGACGAAGATGAGCGTGAAGATGTAGAACCCCACCCGGAACCGCGACCAGGCCTGTCCGACAGGCTCCTCGCCGCATTCGTATGTGTCCAGCTTCTGGCCGGCCGGGTTGTCCCTCCGGACGAGCCGGGAAAGCAGAAGCGAAAAGATCGCGAATCCCGCTCCGACCGCCGCAAAGATGAGCACGGTCAGATAATCGGACGGCATAGCCTCTTCCTCCACTCACACTGTAGATTGTCTCGGTGCGTTTGTCAAACCTTCTGCCGCCCGCGGCCGCCTCCGGTCTCTGCCGCAGACCGCGCCCGGCGGACGGATGGAGGGAGGATGCGGCGCCATCGGCCGCCTTCCGCTCTCCCGGAGCCTGCCGGCGGAAACGGCCGGGGGCACGATTGATGTATAGTGTGCAGAGTGCCCGTCCGCGCCCCGGAACCGGTCCGGTGCGGCGCCCGTGGGCCCGGGAGTCCGGAGATTGAAGAAGTCCAGCATCATCGCCCTGATCTGCTCGCTGCTTCTCGCCGCCCTGATGGCGGCGGGGTGCACGAAGGGCGCAAAGAAACAGGAGCGTCCCGCTGCTCCATCGGCGCCGAGCGTCTCGTCTCTCGTGACTGGAGACGGCTCCGCTTCGCCAACCGCGCCGGGCGGGGAGGCGCTTGCCGGGCAGCCGGAGTCCGGCGGCGGAAACCCGTTCGTGCAGCCACCCGCTCCGTCCGTCCCGCGGCAGGAGGCTGCCCCTTCCGGCGGGCAGGCGCCGCCGCCCGGCAGCCCTGCGCCGGGCCGCCCCCCGCTGCCGGGAGGGCCGGCCGGAGCCGTTCCCGGCGGAGTTCCCGTCGAGCGCGACACCGCCCGGGCGCTCAGGCAGGTGCGGCTGCCCGTCTACCCGGGCGCGAGGACCGAGGAAGGGGCGCTGATGGGCGATCCTCCGGGGGCTAAGCCGGGGACCTTCAGGGCCTCCGTGGTCCGCATCAGCACCGGGGACGGGTTCGACAGGGTGCTGGAGTTCTACCGGCGGAAGATGCCCGGGGCGCATGTGGAGGAGGCGAAGCGCGAGGGGAAGCGGCAGGCGGTGCTCGTGCTGCCGGACAGAAAGACCGGCGAGATGCAGATGGCGCAGCTCATCGAAGCCGGGCCGCGGGTGCAGGTGCTGCTGTCGCGGGCGAAGACCCCTCCCGCGCCGAAGCCCGAAGACCTGCCGTTCACCGTGGACAGAGACGCGGGCGCGGCCCTGAAGCGGGTGGGGCTTCCGCCGTATCCTGACGCCACAGTGGAAGGCGGGGCCACGGAGACGGACCGCAAGAACCCGGCCATCTCGCGCGCGGTGGTGGTTCTGGTCACCGACGATCCCGTCTCGAAGGTTCTGGAGTTCTACCGGAAGGAGCTCCCCGGCGCCCGGGAGGACCAGCGCGAGATCGAGGGCACCCGCGTCCACCGGCTCGTCCGGCAGGATGCCTCGACAGGCGGCGGTGTCTCGGTGACGGTCGCATCCGTGGAGGGCAAGACGCGATGCGCGTTGATGAGGGTCAACCTCCCGCCGAAGACGCGGAAGGACTAGCCTGCGTGCCGCCTGCCCGGCCGGCCGTGATCATCGTCATCGCCGCGGTCGCGGCGCTTTCGGCTCCGGGTTGCGGGCGGCCGGAGGGGGCGCCGCAGCGTCCGGAGGCAGATCGCGGACCGGCGGCGGTGCGCGTGGAAGGGCCCGGCGCGGGCACCGAGGTGCAGATCTGCCCGGCCGACGTCGCGAAGCGCCTGAAGATGCCCGTTTATCCGGGCGCCGGGGAGGTGGAGGGCTCCGGAAGGATGATCCGGGAGGAGAACCGGGGCGGGTGCTCCTACTCCATCCGCTACCGCACGGAAGACCCGTTCCCGCAGGTCAGGGACTGGTATGAAAAGAAGCTCGGCCGCCGGGCGGTCTCGGCGTCCATCGGGGGAATGCGCGCCGCGGTGGTGGCTTCGCGGCGGGAGGAGAGCGGAGCGGTGGAGTCTGTCACAATCACTCACAGAAACGGGTCAAAGAGCGTGTCCATCACACTGAACCGCTTCGAACCGGGGAAGGGGAGGTAGACAGATGTCCGGCTCTCTGGCTGAGGGGCGCGAGGCGGGCGGCTGCCCGGTGGCCGGCGCGGCGGTGTTCAACTGCATGTCGCGCCTGCTGCTGTCGCACGAGCGGAGCCTGAACGACATCCTGGACGCCATCCTCGTGGAGGCGATGAAGGCTGTGGAGGCCGACCGGGCGTTCATCGCGCTGGCGGACTTCGAGCACGGCGAGCTGGCGGTGCGCTTCACGGCGGGGGCGGGATGGAACGAGCAGAACACTGCTCTGCGGTTGAAGGTGTCTCAGAAGACCGGCAGGGGCATCACCAGCCACGTGGCGGCCACGGGCCGGCCCTACCGCACCGGCGACGTCACGACCGACCCCTACTACATCTGTCATTTCGACGACGTGAAGAGCGAGGTGGCCGTCCCCGTGGTGAACGCGTACGGGCGGGTCGAGGGCGTCATCAACATGGAAAGCGTGCGGCCGGATGCCTTTTCCGGGCAGCACGAAGAGTTCCTGATGGCGGTGGCCAACCTGGTGGCGCTGCGGATCCTTGCGGACCAGCAGGAAAAGAGGCAGGCCGCGCTGGTGTCTCTGGGACGGGAGCTGGCGCGGTTCTCCCGGTCGGCGGACGTGTTCCGCAAAGTGATGGATCTGGTGGCGAGCGCCATCAGCTTCGAGGACTGCAGCATCTTCCTGCTGCGCCCGGAGGAGAACGTGCTGGTGCTCGAGGCCTCCCGCGGACGGCTGGGGGAGCAGGTGCATCAGGCCCGCTACCGGGTGGGAGAGGGGATCACCGGCTGGGTGGCGGAGCACGGCAAGCCCGTCCGCACGCGCGACCCGCGCAGCGACCCGCGCTGGAGAGGCCTTCACGAGGAGCTGGAGCCCGAGGCGGTCGGCGGGCTGATCGCGGTGCCCATCGTGGGCTACGATCGCGTGCTGGGCGTCTTTCGCGTGCTGCGCAGGCGCAGCCAGTACGCTTGGGTGCCCAACGACTTCACCCAGGACGACGAGGATTTCATCGTGGCTACGGCCAGCATCCTCGGCGCCGTTCTGGACAGCTTCGAGCTGGTGAAGCGCGTGATCGCCGCGGAGCGGATGGCCGCCTGGGGGGAGATGAGCGCCCGCTCGGCCCACATGATCGGCAACCGCGTGTTCGCCATCAAGGGGGACCTCAATGAGCTGCGCCATCTCAGCCGTCAGGAATGCTCGGCGGAGAAGCTTGCGCCGGTCATCGAGAGCCTGGAGAAGGGCGTGTTCCGGCTCGAGGAGATCCTGGCGGAGTTCCGGGAGTTCGTGGTGGCCACGAAGCTGAACACAAGCCCCGTGTCGCTGAACGAGCTTCTGGAGGAAGCGCTGGGCGAGTCCTTCCCCCGCAACAGCGGGGTGCGGCTGGAGCTGGACCTGCACCCCGGCCTTCCGCCGGTGGAGGCGGACGCCTCGAAGCTGCGGCGGTGCTTTTCGGAGCTGGTGGAGAACAGCATCAACTTTCAGCGGGAGGGCGGGGTCCTCCGGGTCAGCACGGAGCCCGCGACACCCGAAAAGGACCGCATCCGGATCGTTTTCGAGGACAGGGGGCCGGGCATCCCGGAGGAGAATAAGAAGTTGATCTTCCGCCCCTTCTTCTCCACGCGTTCGAAGGGGATGGGGCTCGGCCTTTCCATCGTGAAGGGCATCATCGACGCCCACCGGGGTACGATCCGCGAGACGGGAGAGGAAGGGCAGGGAGCGCGGTTCGAGATCGAGCTGCCCGCCATCGCGGATCTCCCCGGCGCGGAGACGGATGCAAAATGAGGGCACTGGACAGGAGACACAGAGACATTGCGAATCCTTGTGGTGGATGACGAAGAGGCCGTCCGCTCGGCGGTGCGGCGCAGGCTGGAGCGCGACGGGCACACCGTGGACGAGGCCGAAAGCGAGGCGGACGCTGCGGAGAAGATCCAGGCCAGCGAACCGTCCTACGACGTCGTCGTGACGGACATGGTCATGAACAGCGAGCAGGGCGGCGTGGAGGTGCTGAAGTCGGCGGTGGGGCGGGACATCTTCACCGAGGTGATCGTCCTGACCGCCTACGGGAACGTGGCGAACGCGGTGGAGTGCATGAAGCTGGGCGCGTTCGACTACGTCGAGAAGAACATCCCGGGCGTGGACGTCTACGACCTGCTGGCCATGAAGGTGGCGCAGGCGCTGGAGCGCCGCCGCACGGCCCTGGCCACCCTCCGGCGGGCCGACCAGATCATGAAGGTCACGGCGCGCTCGGAGCAGTGAGCTCCTGACGGCTTCGAGACGGGTGCCCGCCGTTCCGGCCGCCCGCCCTGCGCGCCTGCAGGGCCTTTCACCGGCCTGTCGAGGCCAGCAGGGATTCTGAAAGTAATGAAACGCTAGGCTTCGATGCGCATGCGCAGCTGCAGCTGTCGGGCGAGCGTCTCCTGAGAGACGGTGCCCACCAGCAGTCCGTCCTCCACGACCAGCAGCGGCACGTTCGGGGGGCGCCTGACTCCAGACAGCGCCTCCCAGGCATCCTCTCCCGGAGAGACATACAGCTCGGGCCGGGCGGGCTCCATGAGGGCGGAGACGGGAGTGTCGTTCCAGCGCTCCTGCGGGACGGCGCGCAGGGACGCCACGCTGACCGTCCCGAGCACCCGGCCCCCGTCCACGACGGGCAGCACCTCGGAGGGCTGGCGCAGGAAGTAGTCGTGGACCGCCTCGGCCAGGTTGACGCCGGGCGGCAGGAGCACCGGGGAGCGGTCCATGAGGTCGCGGACGGTGAGCCCGCGCATGGCCCGCCGCCACTGCGTCTGATGCAGTGCCACCTGCGCGGCGTTCTGCAGGAACAGCCCCAGCAGCACGTACCAGATGCCTCCCCAGTCTCCCATGAGGAACCGCGAGACGCCCAGGAACACCAGCCCCCATCCTGCCGCCTGTCCCAGCCAGGCGGCCGTGCGGGTGGCCCGGTGGAGGCTGCCCGTCCACATCCAGAGGATGGCCCGCAGCGCCCGTCCGCCGTCGCTCGGGAAGGCCGGCACCAGGTTGAACAGGGCCACCACCACGTTCGCGATGGCAAGATAGCGGAAAAGCTCGCTCCAGAGCGGAGGGAGGATCTGCGCCCCCCAGACCAGCCAGAAGAAGGCCGCCGCGGCCAGGCTGAAGACCGGTCCCGCCAGGGCCATCCGGAGCTCGTCGGACGCCCTTTCCGGCTCCATCTTCATCCTGGCCACCCCTCCGAAGATGAACAGGGTGATTCCGGCGATCGGAATGCCCCTCCGTCGCGCCACCCAGCAGTGCGCGAGTTCGTGGCCCAGAAGACTGGCGAAGAAAAGGAGGCCGCCGCCGATTCCGGCCACCGCGAGCGCCGCGGGGCTGGCGGATTCCGGCATCAGCTGGAGGAACAGCCCGTCGCGGATGGCCCACGCGACGAGGAAGAACACCACGAACCAGGACCAGTCCACCTCCACGGGGAAACCCAGTATCCTGCCAAGCCTGAGACTCAATTCCCTGCTCCGGTCCTCCGCACGTTGCGGCGGCCCATCTCCGCCGCGAATCCTCCGGCCGCAGCCCCGGCTGGCCCGGCCATCTTACCGGGGCGGCTGACCCGCTGCATAGTACCGGAAACCGGATGCGGACGCAAGCGAGGTTCCCGGGTCTTCCGGACGGAGACGCGAGGGCGACGGCAGGGATTGCGTAAGGCGCGTCTAAGAGAGCATCGTTATGATGACCTTCCGCGAACGCACACTCAGGATCTTCCGCCACGAGCCGGTGGAAAACATCGTGTACCAGCCCCGCATCGAGCACTGGTACAACTACAACCGGCGGCAGGGCACGCTGCCCGCCCCGTACGACCGGATGGAACTGCTGGAGGTGTACGATCACCTGGGCTGCTCCATCCGGCCGTATCACTACTTTAACGGGTGTCTGAAGATCGAGGAGCATCCCGATGTCCGCACGGAGGTGCGTCCCACTCACGACGGGCACATCGCCTTCACCATCACGCCGGTGGGAACTCTCGTGACGCGGGTCGAAGTCAGCGAGCTGGCCCGGCACACCGTGGAATACCCTGTGAAGACGGCCGCTGACGTGGACGTGCTGGAGTGGCTGCTTCGAAACAGAAGGGCGTGGTTCGATATGGAGCTGTTCCGCCGGCAGGATGAGCTGGTGGGGGACCGGACCGCCCCGATGATGTACCTTCCGCGCGTGAACATGCAGCGCATCCTGATCGAACTGGTGGGGTGGGAGAACGCGCTCTTCATGCTGGCGGACGACCGCCCGCTGCTGGAAAGGCTGGTCCGCATCATCGACGAGACGGATGAGATCTGGCTGCAGGTGGTCCTGGACTGTCCCATCGAGATCTTCAACTTCGGGGACAACATCGATGAATACCTCCTTTCTCCGCCGCTCTTCGAGGAGTTCGTGCTGCCCGTCTATCAGGACCGCGCGCGCCGGTTCCGGGAGCGCGGCAAGTTCACGCATTCTCATTTCGACGGGAACGTCAAACACCTGCTGAAGTATCTGCAGGTGTCCGGCCTGGACGGGTTCGAGGCTCTGACGCCTCAGCCTCAGGGCGACCTCACCATCCAGGAGATGAAGGAAGCCCTGGGCGGCAATCTCATCCTGCTGGACGGCATTCCCATGACCGCCTTCCTGCCCTCCACCCCCTACGAGGAGTTCGAGCGTCAGACGCGGGAGATCATCGAGACGTTCTCGCCAAACCTGATTCTGGGGATCTCCGACGAGCCGTCGCCGGTCTGCGACATCGAGCGGGTGCGCAGGGCGGGCGAGATAATGGAAGAGTACGCGCGTTGACCCTGCTTTCGCGGCTGAGCGGCGGGCATTCCTGGGCGCGGCTGGTGTCCATCGGACTAACCGCCGGGCTGCTGGCGGGCTTGATGGGCGTCGGCGGGGGCGTGCTGATGGTCCCCGCGATGGTCTACCTGCTGGGATACTCCCAGCATGAGGCGCATGGCACGTCGCTGGCCATCATGGTGCTTCTGGCCTCCGTGGCGGCGGCGTCTTACGGCGTTCTGGGATCGGTGAACTGGATGATGGCGGGAATGCTGATCCCCGGCGGGATGCTGGGGGCGTTCGCCGGGGCGCGCGCCACCCGCCGTCTGCCCGCCCGGCGCCTGAAGGCCATCTTCTCCGTCTTCGTGCTGCTGACCGGAGTGCGGATGATCTTCGGCGTGGAGAGCGCGCCGGGAGCCGCCCTGCTTGACGGGGCCGGCGCGGCTGCGGCCGGCCTGGGCACCGGTCTGGTGAGCGGGTTCCTGGCGGGGCTGCTGGGGATCGGCGGCGGGATCGTGATGGTCCCGGTCATGGTGCTTCTGCTGGGGATGACGCAGCAGACGGCGCAGGGGACCTCGCTCGTCGCCATCGTCCCGACGGCAGTTTCCGGCGCGCGCACGCACTACAGGCTGGGGCAGGTCGATCTGGGCGGAGCGGCCGGGCTCGCGCTGGGGGGCGTTCCCGGCAGCATCGCCGGGAGCCGGATGGCCAACGCCCTCAACGCCGCCACCCTTACGAGCGTGTTCGGCGCCTTTCTTCTGCTGATGTCCGTCCTGATGCTGCTGCAGACGCAGGCGGCCATGCGCAGGGAGCGGGCGCACGCCGTTGAAGGAGAGGATGAAGTGCTGGTGTAAGGGGTATGTTGCCCGGCGGCGAGCCGTCTTCGCCGGGCGGCAGCGGCCGGGCAAGGGGCAACCCGGTGGAGGAAAGGAAGTGACGCGATGAACAGGTTTGTCCGGATCGCCTTTCTGGCGATTTTGACTTTTGCGGCCGCGTCCCTGCCCGCAGGCGCGCAAGGGACCGGAGGAAGGCTGCTGCGCCTCGTGCCGGCGGACTGGCCGGTGGTCGTGCGGATAGACGCCAGCGGGAACACCGCCAGCGGCGCGTATCTGAAAAAGCAGCAGGAGGGAGAGCACGCGGGACAGATCGCCGGATGGAACGCGGCGTTCAACATCGGCCTGGCCCGTCTGATGGCGGCGATGGGGCTGGACGTGGACCCTGATGCCGGACTGATGGGCTGGGCCGGCGAGACTGCCGTGATGGCGATGGATCCCCGTCCCCTCCTGGGCGGACAGTCCGGGGAGCAGGAGAAGCCCGTCCCCGGAATGCTGCTCGCCGTGGAGTGCCGGGACCGCCGGAGGGCCGAGCGCGAACTGCTGGAGCTCGTCGGGTCCATCATCCGCGACAGCGACCCTTCCGTCCGGCAGATCGGAGGGGCGACGGTCTACGTCTGGAAGGTGCAGGCCGGAGACAGCATCCTGCAGCCCGCCTGGGCGGTCAGCGATGACGCCGTGCTGATCGCGGACAGCGCGGAGCGGATCCGGCAGGTGCTGGAATCGCCGGCTGAAGGGCCCTCGCCGGCGCTGGCTGAGAAGCTGGCGCTTCACGGTGACGACCTGGTGGCGTTCGCCGTGGACCTGAGCCCCGTCACGAAGAAGCTGCTGCTCGGGCCGCAGGCGGCCGGAGAGCAGGACGTGCTGAGCGCGATGTTCGGGATGATGACCACGCGCGCCGGGGCCCACGGAGGGCTGCGCGTCTCCGAAGAAGGATTCGTGCTGGACGTTCAGGGAGACGTCCCTCCGTTGCTGATGGGCATGCTCGGCCCGCTGGCGGGGGGAGCGCCCTCCGGGAGGGACGTTGCGGCGCTTCTGCCGGCAAACACCCTGGCCTTTGTGAGCACCGGCTCTCCCGCGCTGCTGAGGCCGATGATGGAGCGCCTGGCCGCCGGGATGGGCGGGGAAGGAGATAGCGGTGAAGTCCGAGCTGCCGTCCGGATGCTGTCGGTGATGGAGGAGGGTGCGGCCGGACTGGCGCTGACGGGCATCATCCCGCGCCCGAACTTCGTCCTGGTCTGCGATACCGGGGACGGCGGACAGGCGTCGGCGATGCTGGCGAAGTTCCGCGAGGCCCTTCCGGAAGCGGGAATGCGGGCGGCGCGCGAGGGGCAGGCGCCGGGCGCCGGGATCTACCGTGTCACGCGGGCGCTCGACGGCCGCACCGCGGGGTTCGCGGGCGTCCAGG
>Ga0209227_1001377_pt1 | contig 18916 bp, 17 predicted proteins | sample YNPBryantNP2012_FD_185815 | JGI IMG/M metagenome (GOLD analysis project Ga0209227, IMG submission 185815) | Anoxygenic and chlorotrophic microbial mat microbial communities from Yellowstone National Park, USA - YNP Bryant NP 2012 (SPAdes)... ...
TCTTCTGGCTGGAACCTGGGCCTGATCCTTATCCGGCTATCGCATCAAAGTCTCAGGCGGCCAGACCCATTGCTATGATCTTTGAACAGAACCTTGAAATCACATAAGATTTGTCAATCAATCAGCATGTTGACCTTTGTTTTTCCTGCTATTTTACCCCCCAGATATGGGGGCTACCACGCTAATTCCCAATGAGCCAAATTTAGGACCAGGACTGCAATGCCAAGTCCCCCACAATCAAATCCAGCGTATAGCGCATGGCCATCAGCAAGCGCGACACCTGAGACAGGAGTAGCGAGTAGATAGTCGGCCTGTAAGTCCCCAATCCTGTCTAAAAAACCAAATGGTTACTTGAGCATGTAAAGAATGCCAATTGTTGCCGGCCCGCAATGGCTGGAGATCACACTGCCGGCTTTGGTGATGCGCACCTCGTCTGGAGCAGCCAGACGAATAATCTCAGACTTGAGAAACTCAGCATCCTCCGGCGAGGTCGTGTGAGTCACAAAGACGCGGTGACGGTCAAGTTGATCCAGGTGAGCCGCAAAATCATCCAACATCATCTGAAGTCCCTTCTGACGCACACCACGCGCCTTTTCCTTGACTCCCAGCGTTCCATCGGAGCGAACTTCAATAATCGGGTGAATCTTAAGCACACTTCCCGCAATCGCCTGCAAAGCATTGCAACGACCACCCTTATACAGATATTCCATGGTATCAATGATGAACGAGGTTCGCACTTTGGGAACTTTAGCCAGGACAGCCTGCTCAATCTCATCAGCAGACTTGCCAGCCCGGCGCAACTCAGCAGCCAGAAGCACCAGCAACCCAATCCCCGTGGACAGGTTCAGGGAGTCAACGACCCGCACACGGCCTGCAGGCAATTCGGCCGCGGCTAACTTCGCATTCTGAATCGTAGCCGAAAGCCGCGACGAAATACCAATAAAAATGCTCTCCCCGGGACGATCAAAGAACTTCAAAAACTCCCCCATCGAAGGGGCCGCCGTTTTGGGGAGCGTCCCAAACTGTTCCACCAGATCAAACAGTTTATCCTGGTCAATTTCCAACCCATCCAGATAAACCTGCCCGCCTATCGTTACAGGCAGGGGAATCACATCAATACCAAACTCCTGGACGATCTCTGCGCCAAGATCAGAAGTGCTGTCCGTTAGAATGTTGATTGACATAAGACTCTCCTCACACACATTACGGGATAAAAATTCTTCCTGTAACTATAACCGATTTGAGTAACACCGAAAAGGTCAATCCATCGCAAATACACATTGCAAAATCCCGCTGGCCTGCCGCTCCAATTTTGAGCGCTGCACGACCCTCTGCCCCAGGCAGCGCTCCAGGAGAAAAGCGTCCATCTGACAGAGTTCGGGATGCTTATCAACAATCGCCAGGAAAGGACAATGACCCAGGATGACCCGCGCCCCGGCCGCGCCTGCTTCCCAGCGCGCCTGGTAATGGTGTGCATTCAAAAAACGAACCGTCTCTGCCAACCGCCTGACGAGCGTCCCATCCCATGTTCCTTCGGAGCCACTCGCCAGCCGCCCGGCCAGCGACCGAAGTCCTGCCTCCCGCTCCTCCTCGGGCAGCCGCCCCAGCCACTCCCCCAGCAACGCCGATGCCAGTTCATCGAGGCTATCGCCCAACACCCGCCGCGACAGCCCGTACACATTTTCTGGTCGCCCCCTCCCCTGCTGGCGTTGGCCCACCACCTCCACCAAATCATTCATCTCCAGCACAACCAGATGATGACGAATATTGGCGCGCGTCATCCCCAGCGCACGACTCAATTCCAGAGCAGAGGCCGTCTGCTGTTTGCGCAAATAATCCAGAATACGTAAACGGGTCGTTGGTTTCATTCCCCTATTATATTGCAAAAATATATTTTCAAAAATCAATTGACGCCCTTCTCTCTCACGACTATAATCCCTTCGCCTTGATCCTATTCGTGTGGAGAACAGTATGGTTCCCGAAGACTTGAACTCTCCCGGCTACGACATCCCCCCCGAAGCACGTGGGCAGGTAGCCATCACCACCCTTGACCGGATTTACAACTGGGGCCGCAGTGCCTCCGTCTGGCCGATGATGTTTGGCCTGGCCTGCTGCGCAATTGAAATGATTTGTACTGCCGCCAGCCGCTTCGACCTGGCGCGCTTCGGCATGGAAATCATGCGTCCCAGCCCCCGCCAAAGCGACCTGATGATCGTCTCTGGCACAGTGACCAAAAAGATGATTCCCATCATCGTTCGCCTCTACAATCAGATGCCAGAGCCAAAATACGTCCTGGCGATGGGCGCCTGCGCCTGCGGTGGCGGTCCCTTCAAAGAAGGCTACAATGTCGTCTCCGGCGTGGACAAATTCATTCCCGTTGACGTGTACGTGCCCGGCTGTCCGCCCACGCCCCAGGCGCTGCTCAACGGGCTGATGAAGATTCAGGAAAAGATTCGCGGCGAAAGCATCAAGACCGCCCGCTGGTATCAAAAAGGCCCCGACGCTGCCGAGATTCCGATCCCCATCCTCGGCCCCGACCTGATTGACCCGCGCAAAATGGAACTGCTGAAATCCGCCGTCAAAGGCCCGGAGGCTTAAGATGGTCGCGTCTTCTCCCGTTTCTACTCAAACCGTTGACCTGGCCGCCCGCTTCCCGGGCATCGCCACCCCCGATACCCGCCCCGGCTACTCGGGTTGGATCATCCCCAAAGAACACCTGCTCGAAGTCGCCCGCACCTTGCGAGACGAATTGGGCTACGACTACCTCTCCCACGTAACCGGCGTGGACTACCTCCCCGAAGGCAAAATGGAGGTCGTTTATCAGGTCTATAAGACCACCGGCGGGCCGGGAATCAACTTCAAAGTTCAGGTCGAACGCCGCGACCCGATCGAAGTCCCCTCCATCGTTTCCATCTACCCCGGCGCCGAGTTCCAGGAACGCGAAGCCTGGGACCTGCTCGGCATCCGGTTTACCGGTCACCCCGACCTGCGCCGCATCCTGATGTGGGAAGGGTTCGAAGGTCACCCCCTGCGCAAAGACTGGAAAGAAGCCTACTACGAGGAAGAAATCAAGCCCTACAAATCCCGCTGGCCCGAAGGCAGGCACGTTTACGCCGAAAGCAAATCGCCCTTCGCTGATAACGTGGCCTACCCCGCCGGCTTCGACCCCGAAAAGTGGGTCCCCACCGACCCGGAACAGGCGCTGTACGGTGCCCTGGCCCGCTACCAGGTCCGCGACGAAACAGGCCTGGAGACCGACCACGTCATCGTCAACATCGGGCCGCAACACCCCTCCACTCATGGCGTTTTCCGCGCAGCGGTTATGCTCGATGGAGAAACCATCGTCAGCCTCAAGCCGGTGATGGGCTACCTGCACCGCAACCACGAAAAAATCGGTGAGCGCAACACTTACCTGATGAACATGCCCTACACCGACCGGCTCGACTACCTCTCCTCCATGAGCAACAACTTCGCCTATGCGCTGACGGTCGAAAAACTAATGAACATCAAGCCGCCGGAACGCGCCGAATACCTGCGCGTGATGATGGCAGAGTTCACCCGTATCGCCAACCACCTGATGGCCATCGGCGCATTGACCAACGACCTGGGTGCCTACTTCACCCCCATGCTCTACGCCCTGGAAGAGCGCGAACTCATTTTGGACGTATTTGAGGCCGTTTCCGGCTCGCGCATGATGTGCAACTACTTCCGCTTTGGCGGCGTGGTGCGCGACCTGCCCGAAGGCACACTCGAAAAAATCAAAGATCTCGCCTTCGAGCGCCTGCCCCGTAAGATTGACGAACTCGACCGCTTCTTGAGCGAAAACGAAATCGTCCGCTCGCGCGGCATCGGGCAGGGCGTTCTGACCGCCGAGGATGCCATCCGCTACTCGGCCACCGGCCCCCTGCTGCGCGCCTCCGGCGTCCCCTACGACATCCGCCGCGCCGAACCATACAGCATTTACGACCAGTTCGAATTCGACGTATGCGTCCGCCAAAACGGCGATATTTACGACCGGCTCATGATCCGCTTTGACGAAATCCGGCAGAGCATCCGCATCATCCAGCAAGCCGTGCGCCGCCTGCCGGAAGGGCCGATCATGGCTGTCAAACCCGCTTACACCGTGCGCGTTCCTCCTGGTGAAGCCTATGCCCGCGTGGAAGGGCCGAAGGGAGAACTCGGCTTCTACATCATCTCCAACGGCAAACCCGCTCCCTGGCGTTACCATGTCCGCGCGCCATCGTTCATCAACCTGACTGCCTTTGGACCGATGTGCACTGGCCAGAAAGTAGCCGATATGGTGGCCATCCTTGGCTCCATTGACATCGTCCTCGGCGAAGTGGACCGCTAAGAGAGAGGAGAAAACTATGACCCAAGAAATGTACGGGAAAGGCATCCTCAAAGGACTGAGCGTTTCTCTCAAGCGATTCGTCGAGACCTATCTGGACGATCTGAAGTGGCTGGGCAAGCGCTACGGCACGCCGGAAGGCATTGCTCATCGTGCCAGCAAAGAAGCGCGCGGCATCTTCACCGTCCAATACCCCGAAGAGAAAATCCCCGTTCCGGAAGAATTCCGCTTTATCCCCTTCCTTGTCTATGACGAAGGGCCCGATGGCGAAAAAATCATGCGCTGCACCTCCTGCGGCATTTGCTCTCGCGTCTGCCCTCCCCAATGCATCTGGATTGTGCGCACCACCGATCCGGCCACCGGACGCCCCATCCCCGACCCGGCTGAATTCTACATTGATGCCGATATTTGCATGAACTGTGGCCTGTGCGCCGAATATTGCCCCTTCGACGCGATCAAGATGGACCACGACTACGAACTGGCCTCGTTTGGGCGCAATCTGTTCAACAAAGAACGTCTGGCCAAACCGGCCTCCTACTATGAACAAATTCGCCCACGCAACGCCGCCCGCGAGAACGCCGCCCGCGCCGCGAAACAAGCCAGCCGCGCCGCCGCCAGAGCGAACGCTGGATAAAACAGGTAATGGAGGGTGAAATTTATCTTGCAAGGAACAAAATTGCAAGGAACAAAATAAATTTCACCCTCCAATCCATTCTCCCCAGCCCGAATCATCCGTCCAGGAACTCCTGGACAAACCAATTATCATTTACCGGTACACCAATCAGAAAGAGAGACTTTCCATGACTTCTCCCAAACAAGAAGACGTCCTGCGCGCCCTCAGCAAAGTTCAGGAGCCAGAATTACACAAAGACCTGGTCACCCTCAACATGATCCGTGACCTGGAAATAAAAGGCGATACCGTTTCCTTCACCATTGTCCTCACCACCCCAGCCTGCCCCTTGAAAGGCAACATCGAAAAAGCCGCACGAGAAGCCGTCCTGACCGTTCCCGGCGTCAAAACCGTCCAGGTCAAGATGGATGCGAACGTTCCCAACGATGGTCGGGCACGCGGCCTGATGCAGTTACCGGTGCGCAACGCCATTGCAGTTGCCTCTGGCAAAGGCGGCGTGGGCAAAAGCACCGTCAGCGCCAACCTGGCCGTTGCCCTGGCCCAGAGCGGCGCGCGCGTCGGCCTGATGGATGCCGACATCTACGGCCCCAACATCCCCACCATGATGGGCGTTCACCAAGTGCCAGGGATGAAAGACAACAAACTCATTCCTGCCACAGCCTACGGCGTCAAACTCATGTCCATGGGCTTCCTGGTCAAGCCGGGGCAGCCACTCATCTGGCGCGGCCCCATGCTCAACTCAGCCATCCGCCAGTTTCTAAGCGACGTAGAATGGGGAGAACTGGACTACCTCATCATTGACCTGCCGCCTGGCACCGGCGATGCGCCGCTCTCCCTGGCGCAGAGCATCCCGCTTTCGGGCGTCGTCATCGTCACCCTGCCCCAATCCGTCTCCCTCGAAGACGCCAGCCGCGGCCTCGAAATGTTCCGCACCCTTGATGTGCCCATCCTGGGCGTCATCGAGAACATGCGTGGCGAATTCTTCGGCGCAGGCGGTGGCGAGGACCTGGCACGCATGGCCGGCGTCCCCTTCCTGGGCGCGGTGCCGATGGAGAGCGCCGTCCGCCTCGGCGGCGATACCGGCCAACCGGTTGTTGCCTCCCGCCCCGATTCAGAAGCCGCCAAAGCCCTGCGCACCATCGCCGAACAGGTAGCCGCCCGCATCAGCGTGGAAGCCCTCAATCAAAAACAAACACCCACCATAAACGTTGTATAATTCCAGCATGCAACCGCTGATTGTCGGAATTCGCTTTGCCGAAGTCGGCAAAATTTACCACTTCAACGCCTCTGCCTTCCCCGACATTAAAGTCGGCGACTTTGCCATTGTCAACACCAGTCGTGGTCAGCAACTAGGCGAAGTGGTTCAAATGGTCAAAGACCCCACTCCGCCCCCCGAAGGCTGGAAACCCGTCGAGCGCATTGCTACCCCCCGCGACCTCGTCCTGCGCCGCGTCTGGGCACAGAAAGAACTGGAAGCGATGATTGCCTGCCGGGAGCGTGCCGCCCAACTCAAGTTAAAAGGCATCAAAATCATTGCAGCAGAATTTTCATTCGACGGCACACGCCTCTTCCTCATGTTCAGCAGTGACAGCGAAGACAAGGCTGATTTAAAATCCCTGCGTCAGGACATGCAAAAACTATATCCACAATCGCAGGTAGAACTGCACCAGATTGGCCCCCGTGACGCGGCCAAACTCATGGGCGGAATGGGTGCTTGTGGACTGGAAACCCGCTGCTGCTCGCGCTTCCTGACCGAGTTCAGCCCCGTCTCCATCAAAATGGCCAAAGAGCAAGGCATCTCGCTTACCCCCGAAGAAATTACCGGCATGTGCGGTCGGCTGCGCTGCTGCCTCGTTTACGAATACGAACAATACGCTGCCGCCCGAAAAGAACTGCCCAAAAAGAACAAACGAGTCGTCACCCCGCTCGGAGAAGGCAAAGTCCTCGACGTCAACCCCCTCCAGATGACCATACGCGTTGAACTCGCTCAAGGAGGCTGGCGCGAATTTCACCGTGACGAAATCCAACCCTGGGACGAACTCGAAGCCCTGCGCCGCAAGGCCGAACAACCTTGTGAGAATTGTCAACAAAAGCCATGACAGAACGCCCTGACTCCTGGGATACCTTGCAAAAAATCCTGGTCATCCTGGCCCATCCGGATGACCCGGAATTTTTTTGCGGCGCGACCCTGGCCCGCTGGGCACGCGCCGGTCATGAAATTCACTACCTCCTGCTCACCTGCGGCGACAAAGGCGGTGATTTGAACGTCACGCCTGCTGACCTGTGCACGTCCAGGCAAATAGAGCAGGAAAACGCCGCCCGCGTCATCGGCGTCCGCTCGGTACAATTCCTGGACCGGGAGGACGGCTACCTCGTCCCCGACCTGGCCCTGCGCCGCGACATCGTCCGCGCCATCCGCAGCGTGCGACCTGACATCCTGGTCACCTGCGACCCAACCAACCTCTTCCCCTCCGGCAGTTACGGCCTCAATCACCCCGACCACCGCGCCGCCGGTCAGGCCGTGCTGGATGCTGTTTTCCCCGCCGCCGGAAACGCACACTTTTTCCCCGAACTCCTGCAAGACGAGGGCCTCCAGCCGCACACCCCGCGCGAGGTCTGGATCTCGCTCACCAGCCAGCCGAACGTCGTCCTGGACGTAACCGACACCTGGGAAATCAAAATTCAGGCGCTCAAAGAACACAAGTCCCAAATTGGCGACCCGGCCGAATTCGAAAAGCGGATGCGCTCACGCCACACCGAAGACAGCCACGACGAAGCCCCGCGTTACGAGGAAAAATTCCGGGTCTTGAAGTTTCGAGTGTAACAGGCACTCTCCAACATTTGAGGTTCCCATGACAGACTGGTTCTCCGAAGCCCAATCCCTTTTCGAATACACGCAATCACTGCGACGCGACTTCCACATGCACCCCGAACTTGGCTTCCAGGAATTCCGCACGGCGGGCATTGTGGCCAGAGAATTGACCGCCCTCGGCCTGGAAGTGACCACCGGCGTCGGCGGCACAGGCGTGACGGCGCTCATCGAGGGCGCAAAGCCCGGACCGGTTGTCCTCCTGCGCGCCGACATGGACGCCCTGCCCATCACCGAAGAAACCGGCGCGCCCTACGCCTCGCAGACCCCCGGCATCATGCACGCTTGCGGCCACGACGCCCACACCGCAATCCTGCTGACCGTTGCCCGCTTGCTTCTTGCCCACCGCAACGAACTGGCCGGGACAGTCAAACTCGTCTTCCAGCCTGCTGAGGAAGGCATGGGCGGCGCAGAAAAAATGATTGCCGATGGCGTCCTGGAAAACCCCAAAGTGGACTACGCCCTGGCCCTGCACGTCTGGAACGAAAAGCCAATCGGCTGGTTCGGCGTCTCAGATGGCCCCTCGATGGCAGGAGGAGAAATCTTCAAGGTCAAGGTCATCGGCAAGGGTGGACACGGAGCAGCCCCCCACCTGGCCGTGGACCCCATCCTGGCCGCGGCTCAGGTTGTCAACGCCCTGCAAGGCATTGTAGCCCGCAACGTCAGTCCGCTGGAGACGGCCGTCGTCAGCGTATGCACCATTCACGGTGGCGAGACCTTCAATGTCATCCCGCCAGCAGTCGAGATGACCGGCACGATTCGCACGTTTGAACCAGCCGTACGCAGCAAAGTGCTGGAGCGCTTCGAGCAAACCGTCCGCGCGGTGACCGAGGGCCTCGGCTGCCGCGCCGAGGTGGAGGTCAAACGCCTGACGCCAGCCGTGATCAACGATAACGGCATCGCGCGGCGGGTCCAGGAAACCGCCCGCGCTCTCTTCCCACAAGAGACGCTCGACACCCGCAACTACATCACCATGGGGTCAGAAGACATGGCCTACATCCTGGAAAAAGTACCAGGCTGCTTCATTTTCATCGGGTCGGCCAACCCGGCGAAGGGTCTGGACGCCGCCCATCATCACCCGAAGTTCAACATTGACGAGGCCGCCCTGCCGCGCGGCGCGGCCTTGCTGGCCGCCTCGGCTGCCGCCCTGCTACACACGGCCTCGTGATGCTTTTCGATCAAACACGGGAGTTCTTATGTCAGAAAAAATTGTCAATAATTTCAGTATTACCATTGCCACCGTCAACGGCTCTGGCTCGCAGACAGCCAACGTGACCCTGTTGCGCGCCCTGTTCAAGATGGGCATTCCGGTTTCGGGCAAGAACCTGTTCCCCTCCAACATCCAGGGACTGCCCACCTGGTACACCATCCGCCTGAGCAAGGATGGCTTCATCGCCCGCCGCGACGAAACGGAAATCGTCGTCACACTCAACCCGACCTCGTTCGCGCGGGACCTGGCTGCTGTGCAACCGGGCGGGGCCTTTTTCTACGCCGACGACATCAAACTGCCCCTGGAGCGCAAGGATATTTCGGTGTACCCGATGCCGGTCAAGGCCCTGGCGCGGGCCGCGGATGTCTCACCGAACCTGCGCGATTACATTGCCAACATGGTCTATGTGGGGGTGCTGGCGCACATGCTGGGCATAGACCTCGAGAAAATCAAGCAGGCGCTTACCTTTCACTTCAAGGGCAAGGAAGGCCCGATCAACTCGAACTTTGGCGTCATCCAGGCCGCTGCTGAGTGGGCAAAGCAAAACCTGACCAAGACCGATCCCTTTGTCGTCGAACCGATGGATAAGACCAGTGGCCTGATCATGACAGACGGCAACACCGCCGCTGCCCTGGGCGCCATTTACGGCGGCGTGCAGTTTGCCGCCTGGTACCCTATCACCCCGGCCTCCACGCTGGCCGAGTCGCTCAACGTGTACCTGCCCCTTCTGCGCAAGAAAGACGGCAAGCAGACGTATGCCGTGCTGCAAGCCGAGGACGAACTCTCTGCGATTGGCATGGCCATCGGCGCAGGTTGGGCCGGGTTACGCGCCATGACCTCCACCTCCGGCCCCGGCATCAGCCTGATGGCCGAATACGCTGGCCTGGCTTATTACGCCGAGGTGCCGGTGGTCATCTGGGATGTGCAGCGCATCGGCCCCTCCACCGGCCTGCCTACCCGCACCAGCCAGGGCGACCTGACCGAGACGTACTTCCTCAGTCATGGAGATACGCAATACGTCATTCTGTTGCCTGGCTCTGTCAACGAATGCTTTGAGTTCGGCTGGAAAGCCTTCGACCTGGCCGAGCGGCTGCAAACGCCGGTTTTCGTCCTTTCGGATCTCGACCTGGGGATGAATCAGTGGATGACCGAACCTTTCCGCTATCCCGATACGCCGATGGACCGCGGCAAAGTGCTCTGGGAGGAAGACCTGGAAAAATTGAAGGGCGTCTGGGGACGCTACAAAGACGTGGACGGCGACGGCATCCCCTGGCGCACGGTGCCGGGGAACATGCACCCGGCCTCGGCCTGGTTTGGGCGCGGCACCGGCCACGATGAAAACGCCCGCTATACCGAAGATAACGAAACCTGGGAACGGAACATGGCGCGGTTGAAGAAAAAGTACGATACGGCGCGGACGCTGGTGCCGGCTCCCGTGATCAAAGAGGAAGATGGCGCCGGGGTAGGAATCATCGCCTACGGCTCGACCGAACCAGCGGTGGAAGAGGCGCGGGTCTTGCTGCAGCAGGACGCAGGTCTGAAAACATCGTTCCTGCGCCTGCGCGCCCTGCCCTGCACCCAAGCCGTTGTTGATTTCATCCAGAAGTACGATCGCATTTACGTGGTGGAGGCCAACCGCGACGGGCAGTTGCGGCAAATTCTCTCTGCTGCCCTGCCCGAGCAAGCGCCCAAACTGCGCTCTGCCTGTCACTCCGACGGTCTGCCGCTGACCGCTCGCTGGATTAAAGAGGCCATTCTCGCTCAGGAGGTGAAATAATGGCTACCGCTCTGCCTGTTGCTTCTGGCCCGGTCAATCGCGCCGGCCTGACGAAAAATGATTACAAAGGTCTGCCTTCAACGCTTTGCGCTGGATGCGGCCATAATTCGATTGCCAATCAAATTATTGCAGCCTGCTACGAACTGGACATTGTGCCAGAGACGTTGATGAAATTTTCGGGCATTGGCTGTTCGTCGAAAAGCCCGACGTATTTCCTGAGCCGCTCGTTCGGTTTCAACGGCCTGCATGGCCGCATGGCTTCGCTGGCCACCGGTGCTATCTTTGGCGATACGCGCCTGCGCGCTCTGGGCGTCAGCGGCGACGGGGATACGGCCTCAATCGGCATGGGGGGATTCAAACATCTCGTCCGGCGCAACGTGCCGATGACCTACATCGTCGAGAATAATGGCGTTTACGGCCTGACGAAAGGCCAGTTTTCGGCCACCGCCGAAACAGGGCTGACGCTGAAACATCAGGGCACCAATCCGTACATGCCGGTGGACATCTGCATGGAAGCATTGGCCTCGCGGGCGACCTTTGTGGCGCGTTCGTTTGCCGGAGACCCGAAGCAGGTGAAGGAACTGCTCAAGGCTGCCTTGAGCCACAACGGGATTGCGGTGCTGGACATCATCAGCCCGTGCGTGACGTTTAACAACCAGGAAAACGCGCTGCATTCTTACACCTGGGGCAAGGATCACGAAGCGCCTCTGCATGAGATTTCCTTCGTCCCCGCTCTGGACGAAATCGAACTGCCCGGCGAATTTGCGGAAGGCGAGCTACGTGAGGTCACGCTGCACGATGGTTCGAGCATCATCCTGAAGAAACTCGACCGCGATTACGACCCCACCGATCGTAGTAAAGCCATGCAGATGCTGGAAGATGCCGAACGAGACAATATCCTGGTGACAGGGCTGATTTACATCGACACCAGCCGCCCCACCCTGCTGGATACGTTCAACCTGGTGGACACACCGCTCAACCGCCTGAGCGAAGCCGATCTGCGCCCGGGGCGAGAGACGATCGAGAAGATCAACGCGATGATGTTTTAGCCAGCACCAAACTGGATAGACCAGATCTGATGCCTGACGGGTCGAGAAGATTCGTCAGGCCTTTTGATTCAAGATGTGCTAGACTCGGTGTATGCAAATCACGCCCTCTTTTTCCCTACCAGACGAGGAACTGCATTTTGAGTTCGTGCGCGCCTCCGGCCCGGGCGGGCAGAACGTCAACAAGGTGGCGACTGCTGTCCAGTTGCGTTTCGACGTGCGCGCTTCTCCATCGCTGACGGAGGAGGTCAAAAGTCGTCTGATGAGGCTGGCAGGCAAGCGCCTGACAGCCGAGGGAGTGCTGGTCATCGAGGCAAAGCGTTACCGGTCGCAGGAACAAAATCGGGCTGAGGCCGAACTGCGGCTGGCAGAATTGATTCGTCGGGCACTGACCGCTCCGAAAAAACGCAGGGTCACCCGTCCCAGCGCGGGGGCCAGGGCAAAGCGACTGGAGGAAAAGCGGCGGCGGGGAGAAGTCAAGCGTCAGCGAGTTAAACCGGGCGTTTCAGAAGAGTAGCATCCTGCTGAATGGCCTGACTGACAAGCCCTCCATCCGGGTCAAGTGATGGGGGGCTGCAAAAGGCAGCAAAGCCTTGATCACATCTGGCTGGGCTTCATCAATGTACCGTGTGTAGCAACGCCATGTTCGGCTGAGGGAAATCGCGCACCGGGAAACCCGACACAATCACCACCTGCTGGCCAGCCTGAACCGTCTCTTTTTCCTTGAGCGCCTTCTCGACATGGGCAATCATCTCTTCCACCGTATCTGCCCAGGGGACATGGTGCGGCACCACCCCCCACACCGCTGACAGACGACGATACGTTTCATCTACTGGCGTGAAGGCCAGGACTGGCACACATGGGCGCGCCTTTGAGAGGAGAATCGCTGTCCGACCCGTCCGGGTGAAAACCGCAATCGCCTCCACGTCCCGGTCATGAGCCAGTTCACGCGCCGCCAGGCAGATGGCAATCGCATCATCGTGTCCGGCCTGGATGATTTGTTCATGCCCCCAGCGGGGAAAATCAGATTCGGCGCGGCGTACAATGCGATCCATCATCATCACCGCTTCGACCGGATACTTGCCGGCGGCCGTCTCCCCAGAAAGCATCACCGCATCGGTACCGTCGTAGACTGCGTTGGCCACATCAGAAGCCTCGGCGCGAGTTGGCAAAGGATTCTGAATCATCGTTTCCAGCATTTGCGTGGCCGTAATGACCAGTTTCCCCTTACGATTGGCTTCCTGAATAATGTGCTTTTGAACACCCGGAACTTCCTCCGGCGGCATTTCCACTCCCAGGTCGCCACGAGCGACCATCACCCCATCAGCGACATCGAGAATTGCATCGAGATTCTCGATGGCTTCGGGGCGTTCGAGTTTCGCAATCACCAGCGGAGCCCGTTCTTCCAGCCGTGTCCGCACAATTTGCTTCACCAGGCTGACATCTTCTGCCTGACGGACAAAAGAAACGGCCACCAGATCAACGTCAATGGAAAGGCCAAATTCCAAATCTTCCGCGTCTTTCTCCGTAAAAGAAGGCAAGTTCAGGCGCACCCCTGGCAGGTTAATCCCCTTGTTAGAAGTCAACGGTCCGCCCGTTTGAACTTCTGCCAGAACCAGATTCTTGAGCACCGAGGAGACCACAAGCGCCAGCCTGCCATCGTCAAGCAAAATGCGATCTCCGGATTTCACCGAGTAGAACAACTGAGGAAAATCTACAGGAATGCTGTTCCCTTGAGGCGGTTCCCCTCCCTCCGGGTAAAGCGAGACCTGTTGACCGGGTTCCAGCATCACCGGGGCAGGTAGCGCCCCGACGCGTATTTTCGGTCCCTGCAAATCCTGGAGAATTGCCAGTGGACGATTGAGACGTGCTGCCACCGTGCGCAGACGCGCCGCCCGTTCTGCATGGGACTGGTGTGCGCCATGCGAAAAGTTCAGCCGGGCGACATTCATCCCGGCATGGATCAGCGCTTCGATCACAGATTCATCATCGCTTGCTGGTCCAATCGTAGCCACAATTTTAACTTTTCTGTCCATGTCTTTATTATATGCAAAAAGCGCCGCGCCGACAGGAACAGGAGTCCATCGGCGCGGCGAGAACAGAGCAAAAAACGACTAAATCCAGTTCAGTTCCTTCGCCTGTTTTTCAAGATCAGCGCGGAAATCGGGATGTGCGATGCCGATCAGCGCCCGGGCGCGCTGGCGAATGGATTTGCCATACAGGTCGGCTACACCATATTCAGTCACCACATAGTGCACATGGTTGCGGCTCGTAACCACACCGGCTCCCTGTTTGAGCATCGGCACAATCTTACTGACCACCGTGCCATCTTTCATGACAGCCGTGCTGGGCATGGCAACAATCGGCACGCCGCCCTTCGAGCGCGAGGCGCCGTAGATGAAGTCCAGTTGGCCGCCCACGCCACTAAAGAACTTCGGCCCAATACTGTCGGCGCAGACCTGACCGGTCAGGTCCACCTCAATCGCCGAGTTGATGGCCACCATGCGGTCATTCTGCTGAATGACAAACGGATCGTTGACGTATTCGGTGCGATGGAATTCGAGCAGAGGGTTATTGTCCACCCAAGAATACAGGCGCTGTGACCCCAGGATGAAGCCCACGACAATTTTGCCTTGATGGATGGTCTTGCGGGCATTGGTGATGACGCCAGACTCCACCAGACCAATCACACCGTCTGAGATCATTTCAGAATGGATGCCCAAATCCTTCTTGGTATGCAGGAAGTTCAAGACAGCATCAGGAATCGCGCCAATGCCCATCTGCATCGTCGCCCCGTCCGGAATCAGATCAGCAATGTGTTCCGCAATCCGGCGCGCAGTTTCATCCCCTTCTTCCCCCATCGGCATTTCCACAATCGGGTAGTTGACGCGAACAATGTGGGTCAGCCGGCTGACGTGAATGAAAGAGTCTCCTAAAGTGCGCGGCATTTGATCATTGACCTCGGCAATGATCACTTTCGCCGACTCAGCCGGAGACTTCGTCAGGCCAACTTCCACGCCAAAAGAACAGAAACCGTGTTCATCAGGCGGCGAGACATGAATTATCGCTACATCTACCGGCAAAATGCCGTTCTTGAAGAGCAAGGGAAACTCAGAAAGCAAAACAGGTGTAAAGTCTGCGCGTCCTTCCCAAACAGCCTTGCGAACATTGGCACTGATGAAGAGGGTATTCACCCGAATATGCTCTTCCATGCCGGGCTTCACATAATCGGCTGGCCCAATTGAGAGCGCCTGACAAATTTCCACATCCTTCAAGTTGGGGGCATAGTCCACAAGAGCCGCTAACAATTTTTGCGGCACCGACACATTGCCGGTCATAAACACACGATCACCAGATTTAATCGCTTTCACCGCCTCTTCGGCTGTCGTTTGGCGCGATTCGTAAATTTTCATCCAGTCCATAATGCACTCCTGAAGTTAGGCCAGAGAGAGATGGCGCACTTCGCCCTTGTAAGTATTCACGGCTTTCTCAATCGCCGGATTCTTTTTGATCGCCTCTTCCACGCCCAGGTTGGCAATTTCCAGGATATACGGCATGACGGGATTGACAAACGCGTGCGTGGCCGTACGTGCCACCACCCCAGGCATATTGGGCACACAGTAGTGAATGATTCCCTCTTCAATGAAGGTAGGAGCATCATGCGTAGTCGGGCGGGAGGTCTCTACACAACCACCTTCATCAATGCTGGTATCAATAATCAACGACTGCGGACGCATACTGCGCACCATTTCCCGCGTAACCAATACAGGAGCGCGCTCTCCGGGCCTGAGCACAGCGCCGATCAACACATCGGCATACTTGCACACGCGGCTGATATTGCGTTCTGTAGAGATCATGGTCACCACCCCGGGCATTTGCATGTTAATGCGCTGCAGAACATTCACATCCCGGTCCAGGATCGTGACATGCGCCCCCAGGCCCAGGAACGCTCGGGCGGCGTAGGTGCCCAGCGTCCCACCTCCCAGGATAACCACCTCCGCCGGGGGAACACCGGGGATACCTCCCAGCAAAACACCACGACCGCCAAAATGGCTCTGCAAGAAGCGAGCCGCAATTTCTGCAGTCATCACGCCGCCGATCTGGCTCAAAGGCCGCAAAACCGGCAAGGAACCATCGCTTTCCTGAATCTGCTCATACGCAATGGCTGTGACTTTGTTTGCGAGCAATTGCTCCACTTTGCTGCGGCGGGCCGAAGCCAGGTGCAGCAAACCAGCAATCGTTGCCCCTTCGGGAATTTTCTCGATTTCATCGTCGGTGGGGCGAGCGACCTTGAGAATTAAATCGGCGCGGCCATAGGCTTCGTTGCTGGAATAGACGATATTTGCGCCTGCTTGCTCGTATTCCGCATCGGAAAATTTTGCTCCCGCTCCCGCGTTATGCTCGACATAGACACGGTGTCCTGCCTTAACCAGCATTTCTACGCCGGCCGGCGAGAGCGCCACGCGATATTCACAGGGGCGACATTCTTTCGGAATGCCAATATTCATAATAATCCTCCAGTTTCGTTAAGAAGTAAATGCTGTCAGCAACTGGATTTGCGGCAGACAACATTTTGATTATACACCAGGATTGTTCAAAACTTCACGAATAGAAGGTAACGCCCAATCAATCGTAGCCTTGTCAATCACCAGGGGTGGAGCAAAACGAATGACGTGTTCGTGCGTTTCCTTCGCCAGGATACCGCGTTTCTGCAATGCTTCGCAGAATCGGCGCGCTCCGCCTGCTTCCGGTTTGAGTTCGAAGCCAATCAGCAAGCCCCGGCCGCGCACTTCCCGAATGTATGGGCTGGAGATTTCGGTCAGTTGCTCCAGAAAATATCCACCCAGTTCGGCTGCGCGCTCGACGAGGTTTTCTTCCACCAGAACGCGCAGGGCCGCGCGTGCCACCGCCGCAGCGAGCGGATTGCCGCCAAACGTCGAACCATGTTCCCCAGGCTGGAACAAGCCAAGGACTGAGCGGTCGGCCAGCACAGCCGAGACGGGATAAAATCCGCCCGATAGTGCCTTGCCGACAATTGTCACATCGGGGCGCACCCCCTCATGCTGAGCCGCGAACAGTTTCCCGGTCCGTCCGAGGCCGGTTTGAATTTCATCCGCAATCAACAAGACGTTGTTCTGCTTGCAGATTTCTGCCACCCGTTTCAGATACCCGGCCGGTGGGATGATCACGCCACCTTCTCCCTGAATCGGCTCAAGCAAGACCGCCGCCGTATTGGGGGTAATCGCCGCGGCAATGGCCTCAGCGTCTCCATAGGGAACGGTGACAAATCCGGGCGTAAAGGGGCCAAAATCATCCCGGTACAACGGCTCAGTGGAAAAGGAAATCACCGTAATGGTGCGTCCATGGAAATTGCCTGTCGCGGTAATGATTTCCGCCTGGTGACGCGGCACCCCTTTGACCCGATAGGCCCACTTACGGGCAATTTTGAGCGCCGTCTCAACCGCTTCCGCGCCGGAGTTCATCGGCAGCGACATCTCATAGCCGGTCAACTCAGACAACTCTTTATACAGCAAGGGTAACTGGTCATTGCGAAATGCACGGCTCGTGAGCGTGACTTTGCCGGCCTGCTCGATCAGCGCTGCCAGAATTTTTGGATGAACATGCCCCTGATTGACCGCTGAGTAAGCCGAAAGGCAGTCCAAATATCTGCGGCCTTCCACATCGTAGACCCACACCCCTTCGGCATGGCTGATCACCACATCCAGGGGATGGTAATTGTGCGCCCCATAGCGCTCTTCGATTTCAATAAATTCCTGCGTGTTCATGGTTTGACCTTTTTTAAAGAGTGTTTAGCCCCGAGCGCCACGCAGTCGAGAGGCTACGAATTTGACACAATTCCATCTCAGGCAACGCCAAACAAGCGAGCGAGAATGGCTTTTTGTGCATGCAAACGATTGTGCGCCTGCGGGAAGATGACCGAATGCGGCCCATCAGCCACTTCGTCGGTCAACTCATGATTGCGATGCGCAGGCAAACAATGCATCACAATCACATCGGGATCGGCCTCGCTCACCAGTCTGGCATTCACCTGGTACGGCGGGAAGACCGCCTCCCGCTTTGCGGCTTCCTCCTCCTGCCCCATGCTGGTCCACGTATCCGTGTAGATGACCTGAGCGCCCTTCACGGCTTCGTGCGGGTCGCGCAGGAAACGCAGCACCGACCCGGTCTCGGCTGCCACCTGGCGAGCCTGTTCCACTGCCACCGCCGGCATATCGTACCCCTCCGGATTGGCAATCGTGAAATTCCACCCCAGTTTGGTACAAATCTGCATGAGAGAAACAGCCACATTATTGCCATCGCCGACAAAGGTCACATTCAAGCCTTTGCCTTTACCGAATTTTTCCTGGATGGTCAGCGCGTCAGCCATTGCCTGGCAGGGATGGCTGAAATCGCTCAAGCCGTTAATCACCGGCACCGACGACCAGCGAGCCAGTTCCAGGACGTGCGCATGTTCAAACACACGGGCCATGATTGCATGCACATAACCAGAAAGCACCCGTGCAACATCGGCGATGGACTCGCGCTTCCCCAGCCCGATTTCATTCGGAGAGAGATAGAGCGCATCGCCTCCCATGTGGCGCATGGCCATATCAAACGAGACGCGCGTGCGCAGACTGGGTTTCTGAAAGATCATCCCCAGCACCTTTCCCTTAAAAAGCGGGGGATTTCCTCCAGCAAAGTACTCTTTCTTCAGACGAACCGCAAGGTCAAGCAAGTCCTGCAGTTCTTCAGAGGAATGATCAGAAATATCAAGAAAATGTTTCATGCTAAGCTCCCATCATGATTTAAAGTTTGCCCTAAGTATCAGGCGAGTTACCACACTCGTCAAGTGCAAACTGTTCGGCGTTTTCTGGAAAAAAATCATAAGGCCGTTGAATTCGAGTTTAGACAAAATTGTGGGCGGTCTTGCCCTTGAGCAAAACCGCCCTTTGGTAGAAACTTGGAGTTGTGAACACGCCAACTTCTACCAAAGAGAACATTAACATTCTTATCGAATTTCGTCAAGCGGTTTAT
>Ga0209227_1001380_pt1 | contig 18860 bp, 17 predicted proteins | sample YNPBryantNP2012_FD_185815 | JGI IMG/M metagenome (GOLD analysis project Ga0209227, IMG submission 185815) | Anoxygenic and chlorotrophic microbial mat microbial communities from Yellowstone National Park, USA - YNP Bryant NP 2012 (SPAdes)... ...
CAAGGAAGGGCGAGGTGGCATTTACAATTTTGTGACCAAACGCGGCATTTGCAAAGGGCGCAGGTCAAAGATTTCATGGACGCAGGTCGAGACCGGCTCGGCCATCACGTGGAAATATCCGAGTTGCGTTTTGCTGGGGGACGAGTCTGTCGGCGAGTTTTATTCGGTCGCGGTGACAAACAACCGGCAGCAAGCTGACACCGGCACGAAGATGATCCACATCGGTCGCAACACGCGCAGCACGATTGTTTCCAAGGGGATTTCCGCAGGAGAAGGCCAGAACAGCTATCGCGGTCTTGTGGTGATGAAGAAATCCGCGGCGAACGGGCGTAATTTCTCGCAATGTGATTCACTGCTTATTGGGGACCGGTGTGGAGCGCACACTTTTCCGTGGATTCAGGTGATGAATCCGACGGCAACGGTCGAGCACGAGGCAACGACGTCAAAGATCGGCGAAGACCAGATTTTTTACTGCAATCAACGCGGTATCTCGCGTCAGGACGCCGTGAACATGATTGTGAACGGGTTTTGCAAGGAAGTATTTCGCGAGTTACCGATGGAATTCGCAGTTGAAGCGCAGAAACTGCTGAGCGTGACTTTGGAAGGCAGCGTCGGATGACCTTTTCAGGCGCTGCGTGTTATTCAGACTTGTCAATGCAACCGATACTTGAAATTGATCAACTTGAAGCCGGTGTACAGGGCAAACAAATCCTCAAAGGGATAAACCTCAAGATTTACCCGGGCGAAATGCACGCAATCATGGGGCCGAACGGCAGCGGCAAAAGCACCCTCGCGTCAATCCTCGCCGGTCGTGATGGCTACGAAATCATCCGCGGCAGGGTTCTGTACCAGGGGCGAAATCTGCTCGAGTTGAGCCCTGAAGACCGCGCGCGTGAAGGGCTGTTTCTTGCTTTTCAGTACCCGGTTGAAATACCCGGGGTAAACAGCGCGTATTTTCTAAAGGCGGCGTTGAACGAGGTCCGCAAATATCGCGGCATGCCGGAGCTGGACGCAATCGAGTTCCTCGCGCTTGTCAAAGAAAAGATCAAGCTGTTGGAGCTTGATGAGGAACTGCTGAAGCGCCCGGTGAACGTCGGGTTTTCCGGTGGTGAAAAGAAACGGAACGAGGTTTTGCAAATGGCAGTGCTCGAGCCGCGCCTTGCCGTGTTGGACGAGACCGATTCCGGCCTTGACATCGACGCCTTGAAAATTGTGGCCAACGGCGTCAATTGCCTCAGAAAACCCGACAATGCCCAACTTGTCATCACTCATTACCAACGGCTGCTTGACCACATTGTTCCTGACAAGGTCCACGTCCTGGTCGATGGCAGGATAGTCATGTCCGCCGGAAAAGAATTGGCACTCGAGCTCGAAAGCAAGGGCTACGATTGGATTGTGCGCGAGGCGAAACGGGCGAACTAGGATGCCCGCAGTGTGTATGAATTCGATTTCTACGATTCCTCGTCGCGATGACGCCGAACCTCCGCAATTCGGAGCCGTGCGAACTGCGTTTGCGCAATTCGAGTCGCATGCACTGGCCGGTGGCGAGCCGGATTGGTTGATATCTCTTCGCAGGCGGGAATTGACGCGGTTTCTCGAAGCGGGGTATCCGACGCGGCGTGATGAGGACTGGCGACACACCAGTCTCGAGGCGGTGTCGGCGCTCCCATTCACAATTGCTGACAGTGCCGATCCAGACGATCGATTTGGTCAGTTGCTGGCCGGTTCGACTTTCAGTTCCGTTTCCGGTCGGCGCCTTGTGTTTCTGAACGGGCATTTGATCACGGCGCTTCCACGCGCCGAGCAATCGAACGACGGCGTTTACCTTGCCGGTCTTGCGCGCGCTGTTCGGGAAAAATCGGAAATCCTTCGCGCCCGGCTGATGGCGGATTCAGAAAATGGCAGTGACGGTAGCCTTGGCGCGTTGAACCTGGCATTTGCAAGAGAAGGCGCGGTGGTCATCGTGCCCGCGAATACTGTTGTGGATGAGCCGATCATTCTTGTGTTCGTTTCCTCGCCGCGAATTGCCGGGGAAAGAACGCATGTGCGCAACGTGATCGTGGCGGGGCCGAACTCGCGTGCGACTGTGATCGAGCACTACATCGGGTTGGGCACTGAACCCTCGGTAACAAGCAGTGTCACTGAACTTCATGCGGGGCAGGGAGCGGTTCTCGAACATCTGAAACTTCAGGATGAAGCACGCTCGGTTTTTCATCTGGCAACGCTTCAGGCGCGGCTCGAGTCCTCGAGCAATGTGAACTGCCATTCTTTTGCTCTCGGAAGCCGGTTGGCAAGGCAGAACGTCCTTGCGACATTGGCAGGTGAAGGAATCGAGGCCGTTTTCAATGGTTTGTACCTTGGCGATGCGGATCGTTTGATTGATCATTACCTGTCGGTGGACCACGTCGCGCCGGGGTGCACAAGCCACGAGTTTTTCAATGGCGTGCTTGATGACAAAGCCACGGGCGTGTTCTACGGGCGCATTCGGGTCCGACAGCATGCCCAAAAAACCGATGCAAAGCAGACAAACAAGAACCTGCTGCTGTCCGATGACGCCGCAGCACATACAAGGCCGCAACTCGAGATTTACGCCGACGACGTGAAATGCACGCACGGGGCGACGATTGGTCAGCTCGATCCCGAGGGCCTGTTTTACCTCCGGAGCCGCGGCCTGCCGATCGCAACCGCGCGACGGATGTTGATTCATGCGTTCGCCGGTGAGATTATCGAGCGCGTTTCGTGTCGCGCCGCACGGGATGTTTTGGACCGGCTTGTATGGGAGCGGGTTGAACGCACCCGGCACGTTGCAGAAAGCAATCAGTAAACATGTTCGACGAACTTCAGGATTTGTATCAGCAGGTCATTCTGGACCATAGCCGGAGTCCACGGAATTACCGTGTGCTACCTTCTGCCAACAAGACCGCACAGGGACTCAACCCGCTGTGCGGAGATTCGATCACGCTTTACCTGAAGATCGAGGGCGGTCGCGTGCAAGAGGCGGCTTTCCAGGGTGCAGGTTGTGCAATCTCGAAGGCTTCGGCTTCTCTCTTGACTGAGAGCGTAAAAGGCAAGACACCCGAAGAAATCCGCGCGCTCTTCGGCCATGTCCACGAAATGGTCACCACGGGAAAGACGACTTCGGCTGACCTCGGGAAGCTGGCTGTATTCGCGGGTGTTCACAAGTTCCCGGCGAGGGTCAAGTGTGCCATTCTCCCATGGCACGCTGCGCTGGCCGCATTGGAAGGGAAGGAAGAGAAGGTCTCGACAGAGTAATGTGGAGTTGACGCATGGAGGCTTCCAGAACAGTTACTCTCAAGCGCAAGGTCGATGCCATCACCGTTCCTTCGGGAATAAAGACGGTGCTTGAAGCCGGCCTGGAAGCGCGAATTATGCAGTCCCTCGGCGGAAGCCATACTGTCACCGTCAACGGCAACATGTACCGGATCGACGGGCGCGACGCTGACGCGTTGGGTTTACCGGTCGAGGCGCCGCCCGCGCCAACCCAAGCGCCGGTGACGAAAGAAGATCTCGAGAAGCGCGTGTGGGACGTCCTGAAAACCTGCTATGACCCAGAGATTCCAATCAATATTGTTGACCTCGGTCTCGTTTATGATGTCCGGGCCGAGGAATTGCCAAGCGGCAATTTCCGAGTACAAGTGAAAATGACCCTGACCGTTCCCGGGTGCGGCATGGGCCCGGTCATTCAACAGGACGCTCAATCGAAGGTCATGGCTCTGGACCGCGTTGAAGAAGTAATCGTCGAACTTGTGTGGGACCCACCATGGAACAGAAACATGATCAGCGAGGCGGCACGACTTCAACTCGGTTTGGACTGAACGATTCTCAAGAATGCACAGCAGCACTTCCCATCAAAACCCGGCTTCGAAACCCGGGGAAGATTGTCAGACATGGCTTGACCTGCCGGAAACGCCAGCAAAGCCGAAAGACAAGGTCCATCTGCCCATGGCACCGGGCGCAGGCCAGCCTGCCGAACCGACAGATCGGTTCGCTGTATTGGAATCGGTTCGCAGCGATTTCCCTGTCCTTGGCCAAGCGGTCAATGGCAATCCGCTCATCTATTTCGATAACGCAGCCACAACACAGAAACCGTTTTCAGTAATTCGAGCCATAGAACGGTATTACTCGAAGGATAACGCGAATGTTCATCGCGGTATCCATGAGTTGAGCAACCGCGCCAGCGCCGCTTACGAAGCGGCTCGCGCCCGGGCAGCACAATTCCTCAACGCCCGTTCGCCCTCAGAGATTGTTTTCACACGCAGCACGACCGAAGCAATCAATCTGGTCGCACAAAGCTGGGGCATGGCGAACATCGGCGCCGGTGACGCCATTCTGCTCACCGAAATGGAGCACCACAGCAACATCGTTCCGTGGCAGCTCCTTGCCAAACGGGTCGGAGCTCGGCTGGTGTACCTGCCAGTTACCGGAATGAACGGGTTGTTGGACGTCTCACAATTGGACGATCTGCTTGTGCCACCGGTCAAGTTGTTCGCGTTCACGCATGTCTCGAACACATTGGGCACCATAAACCCTGTTGCCGACCTCTGCGCCAGAGCCGGTAAACGGGGAATAACCACCCTTGTCGATGCCGCACAAAGTGCCGGTCATATGCCGGTTGATGTGCGGGAAATCGGCTGCGATTTCCTCGCGTGCTCGGGACACAAACTCTGCGGCCCAACAGGCACGGGCTTGTTGTACGGGCGACAGGAATTGCTCGAAACAATGCCACCGTGGCAAGCGGGCGGCGACATGATTTCGAGCGTCGATTTCTTCGAGAGCAGTTGGAACGTCGTACCGCACAAATTCGAGGCTGGCACACCGCACATCGCAGGGGCAATAGGTCTTCATGCTGCGTTTGATTATCTTGATCGGGTGGATCGCACGCTGATTTTTGAACATGACCGATTCCTTGGCGAACTTGCCTACGAACGACTTTCCGGGATAAGTGGGATCAAAATCATCGGGCCGCCAAAAGGCCGTGCCGGGCTGGTGAGCTTTCTATTCGACGATGTGCATGCGCATGACCTCGTGACGATCATGGACAGGTTCGGTGTCGCGCTGCGCGGCGGTCACCATTGCAATCAACCTTTGATGCGCAAGCTGGGACTTATTTCGACAGTTCGAGCCAGTTTCTACTTCTACAACACCGCGGCCGAGGTCGAGCGTTTCATCGATTGCCTCAAAGAATCTCTGAAGTTTCTTTCCGGCGCCTGAGGAGCCGGCAGCAGTTCACACCCGAATCAGGTCCGAGCTGCGTGACTTCGTGGAAGGCTATTCGTCCGCTGATCCCACTCGTCTCCTCCCAAGGCAACGAAGTCGCCCCGTTCAGCGTAGCGCGGCGGAGTGCAGAGCATGGAAGAAGCGCATTGATCTCGCTACGATCATTCGGTTGCGGCTGGGCCGCGCTGAACAGCGTGTGCCTCGCAGAAATGGCCGGGCGGCTGCGCGAACTTGCAGTTGCTTTGCCACGGTTGTGGCAGATCATCGCTGACTGCGAGGGCCTCGCCGCGGAAATTGTTCCCGGGCACGCCGAGGTCGCGCGCGAGTCCGGTCTAATCATGCGTCGGGCGGCCACGCGCCTGCCCCTGGCCGATGTAAACATCGCCGCCGCCGTTTCTCGAGCGGCCATGCTGGTCCACCGCGACCTTCGCATCACTTTTTCCGCGGCGTCATTGGTTCCGAGGCTCGGCGAGAATTGCGGCAATGCACGGGTGGCCGGCCTGATTCCCGGCTTCGGCTCAGCGCGAAGGCGCGGATTTCGAGTGGGGTGGATGGGGATTTGCTGCACCTTGACTCTTTGCTTTGGATGGCGCATATTAAGTGACTTATTTTTTCCCGGGCACGGGCTTTGTGCCGCACATTATGGTCAAATCAAAGCTGAAAAGATCTGCTACTGGAACCAAAAGAGATAAACATGCCGGCAAAACCGCCGGCTCAAAGCGCAAGCGCGAAAAGTCGGCAAAGCGCGCCGGAAGTCGTCGTGGGCGGTCCGGCGGGCGTGGCGGGCGGAAATCGACCGATGCCAAGAAGGCCTTATCGGGTCAGACCGCAACCCCGGTTTCAAAAGCCGGAGGCAAAGGCGATCGAGAGCCGGAAAAAGTCGGTGCCGTCGGTGTAACCGCTTCTGCGGCGGTTGCTCCGGATGGTCGACCCGCGCCGACTTTTGATCTTCAGGAGAAAATCAGGGAACTTGTACGTCTTGCTCAGGAGCAGGGTTACCTGACGTACAGCGACATTAACGACGCGCTGGCCGACAATGTGGTTACGCCAGAAGACCTTGATGAAATTTACATAAAACTTCGCAACCTCGAGGTCGAGATTGTTGACCAGGCCGAAGTTGACAGAATCAAACAGCCTGAGCCGGATGAGGAGGATGAAAAGGCGCGTCTGGACATTCTGGACGATCCGGTCCGGATGTACCTCAAGCAGATGGGGCAGGTGCCGCTCCTCACTCGAGAACAGGAAGTCGAAATTTCAAAAAGAATCGAGGATGCCGAAAACGAGGTCAAACGGATCATTTACAGCTTCGGGTTCGCGGGCAAAGAGCACATCGCTCTGGCCGAAAAACTGATCAGCGAACCCCCGAAAGAACGGTTCGACAGAGTCATCCTTGACAAGAAGATCGAGGGCCGTGACAACCACCTGAGAGCATTGCGCAAATTGATCAAGGATGTGCGCCTGTTGGATCAGCGCGTCGATGACCTGTATGCGCAGTGGAACAGGGAAACGAACAAAAACAAGAAAGAGAAACTGTTCCGCGAGCTGAAGAAGGCCGATGAAAAACTGCAGGCGTCGTTTCCGAAGTTCTACTACAAGCAGAAGGTGATCGAAGAAATGGCGCTGGTGGCCGATAACATCTATGACAAGATTCAGATGAGCTTGCGCGCCATTCAGGAACTGGAGTCACAGCGCAAAACCCCACAACAGCAGCAAATCATCGAGGGCGAACGGAAAAAGATCCAGGCACTGGAAGAGTTCGTCCGGATGCCGTATCAGGAATATCTCACTGCTTACAAACAGCTTCAGCATTTCACACGCAAAGCGCATCAGGCAAAGACCGAAATGGTCGAGGCAAACCTGCGGCTGGTGATATCAATCGCAAAGAAATACACGAACCGTGGGCTTTCGTTCCTTGACCTGATCCAGGAAGGCAACATGGGCTTGATGAAAGCTGTCGAGAAGTTCGAATACAGGCGCGGCTACAAATTCTCGACATACGCCACGTGGTGGATCAGACAGGCCATCACCCGGTCGATCGCCGACCAGGCGCGCACAATCCGCATTCCAGTCCACATGATCGAGACGATCAACAAACTGATGCGGGTGCAGAAACAACTCGTTCAGGATTTCGGACGGGAAGCCACCCCGGAAGAAATCGCCGACGAAATGCAAATGCCGGTCGAGCGCGTTCGTGCCGTGCTCAAGATGGCTCAGCAGCCGATCTCATTGCAATCGCCCGTGGGAGACAGCGACGACACCAACTTCGGAGATTTCATCGAGGATAAATCGGCTGAGAACCCGTCCGAAATGACCAGCTACAGTCTGTTGAAGGAGAAACTGAACGATGTGCTGGCATCATTGACCGAGCGCGAGCGGAAAGTATTGGAACTGCGGTTCGGGTTGGGAGACGGTTATTCACGCACTTTGGAAGAGGTGGGCAAACAATTCAAAGTCACCCGCGAACGCATCCGGCAGATAGAGGCCAAGGCATTGCGAAAGATGCGTCATCCGACGCGTATCCGGCAATTGCAGGGCTTTTTGGAGACCGAAGAACCCGAGAACGCTTCTGCGTTGTAGGCCGGCGGAACGCGGCGGGCAAACTCGAATTTATTCTTCATCATTCGACGGGCTGCAGACCGGTGGTTGGCCGACGTCTGCAGCCCGTAATATCGCTCAATTCAGGCCCAGTCGCCCAGTCGCGGACTGATGTCTGCAATCATGTGTTGGTTTAATCAAGGTGTTCTCGGTCCGGCCCGGAGCGAAGCTTCACCAACAAAACTGCTTGACCGGCAGCATCAGAGCGTGTTCTTGTTAATTCAACAAATCACGACCATGAAACCACACTTTAAATTCTCAACCTCACTGATGCTCTGCTGGATGCCAGTCGGAGCTGGTCTGATCTTTGCACTGAACACCTACGTCGCCAACGCCGTGGACGACCGAATCATCGGCACGTTCGACACCGACATCGCTGTGGCCGACGGGAGTTACGGAGAGTGGCCGGCAGGAAGCAGCACCAAAACGCTCGAGTGGGCAAACGAGGATTCCGAGGGCAACAGCGACAGCGGTTGCCTGAAAGTCGCCATTGCATGGACAAACACGAACCCGGGGTGGAACGATTCAAAGGTCGTATTCCACGACCCCACCGGCGGTGACTTTGCATGGCCGGGAATTGATTGTCGGTCGTACGTCAACCTCGAGTGGGATGTGAAGGTGGACGTGGCCAACTCGTCTCTCAACCCCAACGGCAACTACGGAGCAATACAGGTCGTGTTTCAGGGATGGGAAGGTGCCAACGGCAACCCTGCAGGATTGGGCTGGGTGACCATTGGGAACCTGATCACAATCACCAATACAAGCGCATGGCAGCACATGAAAGTGCCGCTCACCAGCTATCCCTACAACCTGAACAAGTTGGTGTTGAACTTCGTCGCCGACGGCGCCACCAACCTTATCACCTACCTTGTGGACAATGTTAAATTAACCGCGCCACCCCAACCACCCCCCACTCTCACAATCGAGAAAGCCGTGCCCGGGCTGGCCTTTGTCGCCGCAAGCGACGGCCGGTGGGACCGGCAAAATATTCGCACCATCGGCACTAACTACGGTTGGATCGGCCAACCGAGACCGGTCAGTTACTCCGTCGAGATCGCCAAGCACGCGCCCGTGGACGGATTCCGGTTGCATATGTACCTCGTCCCGGGCATTTCAGACCCAAACCGCGCCGATTCAGATTGGCACGAAGCCAATATTCTAATGGTCGCCATCTATTCGAATCCCAACGGCGGAGCATGGGCAAGCGTACACGCCAAGTACAACTCTCCCGATAGCAACGGCCAACAATACACCCCGGTGGCAGAAGGGGGTGGCGATTTCGGCGGCATTTGGGCCAACAACAGCGCCGGTACATGGACACTGACGCTGAGTCACGATACCGATTTTGTGCTCACCACGCCGGACGGTACCTCGATGACCAACACGATTCCGTCTGCTTTCATCGACGTCTGGAGAACAATCCCCGAGCTCCAGTTCGCTGTTGGCGTCATGCCGATCAACCCGGACTATGTCGGCCAAAAAGCAATCGTCAAAAGCGTAAAGATTACCGGCGCGGCCGGACCCGACATCAATGCCGACTTCATCAACAACCCGCTCGACACAACAAACACATGGACCATCGCGGCGGTTTCACCAAATTACGGTGTCCAACAGATCCCCACAGACGCCGCCTGGTGGGTAAACTGGACATTGCCCGCCACCGGATTCAGGTTGCAGGCAACTCCGTCGTTGAGCCCCGCGGCTTGGACGAGCGTGACATCGACCGGTTTCAACGCCGGAAACAATCATTATTCGATCATTCGGCAAGGTAACCTTCCGAGCCCGAACTCCGGCTACTTCCGCTTGATAAAGGAAGGTTACAGCAAATTGTTGCTCTTGCTGCCCGGAGAAACTGCTGCTCCTGGTACGCCCACCGGCAAGACAGGCACTCCATTGCCACAACAGGTCGGCGTTCCATTCCAGTTCACAGTCAAGGCCGTGGACTCAGAGTGGTTCCCGGTCTTGGGCGTTGACAACACCATCCGCTTGACAAGCACTGACGAGAACGCCGTGGTGAATTGGGGTTACCTGCCCTTCGAAACGGCCCTCGTCAACGGCGTGTTCACTCCTCCCACCGAAAGCAGCTACTTCGGCACTCCGGGTACATGGACAATCAAGGTCGAAGATGTCACCGACCCGACCAAGACCTCTTACACAAGTGCGCCGGTTGTCGTGAATCCATAACACCGGAAAGTGGTTGATCTCAGCCGTCATGCGCGCCGACGCAAGTCGGCGCGCCGGCTTTGTTTGCCTCACATCGATGAAGCTTGCCTTTATTGAACATGCCCTGGCGACAGCCACCGGCATTGCCCTGAGCATGTTGACAGTGACTGCGTCGTCAAAAGCCGCCACAAACCACCTCCAATACACACCAGCACCCCCTGACAATCCCCTCAAAGGCTTCGTTGCCTATCCCGGTCCGAAGTCTGATTTCCCTCACAGCCTGGTCTGGAACTACCTGCCTTTGCGTTCGCTCATGACCGGGCTCACCAACTTCGATTGGGGCCCATTGGAGGCAGAGCTCGACAACGCAGCAATTCAAGGCCGGCAGTTCATCCCTCGTTTCTACCTTGATTTCCCCGGCCATCCCACAGGTATCCCCCGGTTCTTGATCGATGCAGGTCTGAAGGTTTATACATGGACCAATTACAACAATGACCCGTTCCCGCCCGGAGTCTGCAATACTCCCGACTACGAAAACCCAATGCTGCGTGCCGCACTGACAAACTTCATCGCCGCACTGGGTGCAAGGTATGATAAGGATCCAAGGCTGGCTTACGTACCCATGGGACTCCTCGGCCTCTGGGGAGAATGGCATAATTCCCCGCGCAACGATTTGTTCGCCTCCAAAACCGTCCAAACCGAAGTCATGGACGCCTACAAGGCCGCTTTCAAATATACCCGCATCTTGGCACGCTACCCGGCGGGCAGCAACGATCCCACCTACGCCGAGAACGCTTCGCGCAATCTCGGGTATCACGACGACAGTTTCGCTTGGGCAACCATGCACACTGGACGGCCCCAAGATGCATGGTTCTTCCAAACGCGTCTCCAAAATGCTGGCGCCGTGGACAAATGGCGCGGACACCCCATCGGCGGCGAAGTCCGCCCGGAAGTCTGGAATTGCCTGTGGGACGACCCAACATGCGCCCCCGCGGGGCAGGAATTTGCCCGCTGCGCCACAAATCTCCACGTCACATGGCTGGCGAACCACGGCGTCTTCAAAAACATCCTCCCGCCAGACAAGCTTCAGCGTGCGCTGGCCGGTGCACGTCTGCTGGGATACGAATTCCACGTGCCATGGGTTGCAGTGAACGAGGCTTTTGCCGACGCTCCATTGCGGGTCTCATGGGCAGTGACAAATTCCGGCATTGCGCCGTTCTACTATGACTGGCCACTTGAACTCGGGGCTTTCAACACAAACAAAATGCTGGTTGCTTCCTGGCTCACGAATAGCAAACTGCTCGCCATTCAGCCCGGCGCACCCGAACGAGTAATGGAGCATAAAATCCCGAGCCTAAACCTTCCACCGGGCGACTACTTTCTCACTTTGCGGGTGGTTCATCCCTTGAAAAACGGGAAACCCCTTCGTTTTGCCAATGCAACCCAGGATCAACATGGCCCGGGCTGGCTCACTCTTTGCCCGCTGCACGTTGCGGCACGCCCAAAACTGGGAGCCGAGTTTGTGGCGCCTGACCGGCTGCGGCTCACCATTTACAATGACGCGCCCGGGCTCTGGTGGCTTGAATCCTCAGCCGATCTTTTCACGTGGGATCCGGTTTGCACCAACGTTCCGCCTGCCTTGATCTTGCACATCTCCGAAGGCAGGCGATTCTTTCGTTTGTTGCGCCAAGGATGACTCAGCGCGGCACAGTCGCAACCGAACCATCGCTAATCTGCGATTTCTGTGCGGATTTTGCGATATAGCATTATAGCACGGCTTCTCCTAAGACCGACCATACATGCGCTGCCGTAACTGCCCGGCGGATGATTGGCGCCATGTGGCCAGCCAATTCAAGGACCACCACCTTGACCTGGCGCCCCGATACTGAGTCCGGCTCCGTTGGTCGTTCCGTGAGGGTATCCCATGTGTACACGGTTCTTCCCAAGCTTCCAAGCGATGTTCCCGCCATGAATGAGCGCGATGGTCAACAGAATGATCCCGGAGAACTGCTCAATTCGCAGAAGCGTCCGCTCACTGAACCTCCCATGGCCGCGCGACACGCCCCAGCTCAATCCAATGAACCACGATCCCGTGCCAATAGCGACACCAACCACACAGGCCAACTTGCTGTCCCATGTCGGTTTCACCCAGCCACGCGACATGAAGTTCGCCGCCAATATGATCCAGAACAAGAACACTCCAACATTGCCGGCCACACGCACCATCCCCGTCACGAAAGCCGACTGTGGATGGAGCCTTTCCTCGATACGTTCCTCGATACGATCTGCCGCATTGCTGATGTGCAAAGCCGCGGTTACCGTTCGCGCCACCAAAAACTTGATCCCAAGAAACAGGATGAACGCAAAACTGAAAACCTCCATCGTTGCTTTGATCCACCATGCCTCAAAAAACGCGGCAAACCCCGTGAATGCGATCGCGCAGTAAATCACTTCCATTGTCGTGGCGCCCATTCCGATCAGCAACGCCCACCGAAACCCGCGCCGAACACCCTCATTCATGATGGTCAAATTGATCGGACCCACGGGCACCGACAACACAATCCCGCTTATCAAGCCCGTCAACGCCGCTACCAAATCTGCGCGCAGTTCACCCATGCAATCCCATGTCCCACAAGATTGCCCTCCCGCTTCCTGCGCGGTCCAGCAAAAGCGCACCATTTACCCGGAAATCTCACCGCTTCAAATCAGACCGAAACACCCAAAACTTCATCCCGGTGAGATTTGCAGGGTACCCTCCACGTCCGATCGAACGCGCTTTGGGGCCGTGGACCGGAAAACGTTCAGCGCTCAACGTTCTCAGCGCGGCGCAGCCGCAGCCGAATGACCGCGGCGAGATAAGGGCGTTCGTTGCAAGTTCGGCGCTGTGCCGCGCCGCGCTGAAAGGGGCGACTTCCTCGCCAAATGGGGAAATGCGAGCGGGATCAGTGGCCGAAAAGTTCGAAGGCAAAAGTCTCGAAGCACGCGCTGATCTGCAATTTCCGCGCAGATTATCCAATATTTTACTCGACTGCAAAGGCCGCACTCTGGTGACAAATTGAGCAAACTCGCAGTCTGAAAATCTTCGCAAAAATGATCGATTTCTTAATATAGTAATCTAGCGCGGTCGCACCGTCGGTGCACATCCCGATCAGTCTCGGAAACCGGGCCGTGCGCGCCAGGCGCCGATTCGCTGCAGCGTTTCGCCTCGTGCGACTTCGCCTTGATGGTGTAATGGAGTATATCGGTCCAAATCAGGCATGTTCAGATACCCGGGTGATTTCAGAAGCGGCTGGTTGCAGACCGGGCATGTGGACCGTTCCGCTGCACAACGCAAATCTGAATCCAGGCTTTCCTCATGCACAGGCGTACCACACCATACGCACATCAAACACCGCGACTGCGCTGTAAACTGGGTCCTGCAATGCGGACACTCACGGCCCACCCACCGTGACGGTGGCAGCCCGTGTTTCGGCGTTCCGAAAAAAACCACGTGAACTTGAAACCCGGGATGCCACTGAACAACATCCAACTCCCTCGCCAACGCAACGCGGGGCGTAACGCAACCATTGATCCGCATCTCGCAATCTGCGCCGGGCAGCAGCAAAACCCGCAACTGCCCGGCCCGGTTCCCCACCGGCACGGCGGCCACGCCGATTTCAACGTCCTCGCCTTTTTCAATCACCCGCGGATTGCCAGCGTCGTCTGCACCCAGCCACAAACCGGCTTTCGGCAACGGAATCGTTGCTCGGCGTTTTTCGTCTGCAATCAAAGCCTCGCCTTCGCCGAGCCTTTCGAATACCAGCCGCACTTCCAAGTCTTTGGCAGCAGGGTTCTCTTCATCGGCGCTTTGCGCTGTTGGTTGACACGCCGAATGGCCTCCGCTGCCGGTTTGGACTTCGTCGTTCTGGATTTCGCCATTCAACATGCCGCCACATTACTGCCACCGCGCGAACCGGGGAATCTACAGAACATCCATCCAAGCTCCTTGCAGGACCTACAATGTATCAAGCGCCGGCTCCGCCAATAAACCCGTGCGTGCCATGGCCACCTCCCAAATCCATCCCATTTTGGTCGGTGCCACAGCGCAACAGACTCGCGCATTTGGTTGCCGCTGCGCCGCGCTGAATAATTGTGCTGAAAAATCGATCATATTTGCGAAGATTTTCAGACTGCGAGTTTGGTCGTTTGCCAGTATCTGCTTCTCTGGCAGCGAGCAGTACGATTACAACAGGGCGGCCTTTGGAGCGTAATATTGGATAATCTGCGCTGAAATCGCAGGTCAGCGTGTGGTTCGAGACTTTTGCCTGCGAACTGTTCGTCCGCTGATCCCACTTTCATCTCCCCCGCGAGCGACGAAGTCGCCCCTTTCAGCGCGGCGCGACACAGCGCTATTCCTACAACCGGCGCAATGGTTACGCCTCGAGCGTTTGGTTGCCGCTGCGCCGCGCTGAGGTGTGGCGCGGGTTTCCCAAAGCCCACATCAGACGGTCGCCAACTGTCATGACGACCGCGTTCGAAAGTTACACTGTATAAGTTCCGCTTGCGACACGACCGCCATGGCCTGTCCAGTTGGTGTGGAAAAACTGGCCGCGCGGCGCATCGACGCGCTCGTAAGTGTGCGCGCCGAAATAATCGCGCTGCGCCTGAAGCAGGTTCGCCGGTAATCGCGCGCTTCGGAACCCGTCGAAAAACGCCAGGGCCGTGCTCAATGCCGGCACTGGAATGCCCTTTCGAACCGCCATGCTGACAACCTTGCGCCAGCTCCGTGTGCAGCTCTTTATTGCCTTCTTGAAAAACGGGTCCAAAAGCAGATTTGTCAGGTTCGGGTTCTTGTCGAACGCCTTCTTTATCTCGCCAAGAAAAACGCTTCGGATAATACACCCGCCACGCCACATCAAGGCAATGCCGCCGTAGTTGAGATTCCAGCCGTAATGCTCAGCAGCCGCGCGCATGAGCATGTAACCCTGCGCATAACTGATGATCTTCGATGCATAAAGGGCTTTGCGAATGTCATCGATCCATTTCTTCCGATCACCAGCAAACCTCGGATTCGACGGTGGAAAGACCTGCGAAGCTTCGACACGCTGTTCTTTCATCGCCGATACACAGCGCGAATAGACAGCCTCGGCAATTAGCGTTATCGGAATTCCAAGTTCCTGCGAGGAAATCACCGTCCATTTGCCCGTGCCTTTCTGCCCGGCCGTGTCGAGTATCTTGTCCACCAACGGCTGACCGTCGTCGTCCTTCTTTGCGAGAATGTCGCGTGTTATTTCGATCAGGTAGGATTTAAGTTCGCCTTCATTCCATTCCTTGAAAACCTCGTGCATTTCATCGGGCGTCATGCCCAACCCGTCTTTCATTATGTGGTAAGCCTCGCAGATGAGCTGCATGTCGCCGTACTCGATCCCGTTGTGCGTCATTTTCACATAATGACCGGCGCCGCCTTCGCCCACCCAGTCACAGCACGGTTCTTCAGCGCCGGTGTTGGGATCAGTGACTTTCGCGGCAATCGCCTGGAAAATGGGTTTCACGTGTGGCCATGCCGCTGGACTGCCGCCGGGCATGATGCTCGGGCCGTGCCGCGCACCTTCCTCACCGCCGCTGACGCCTGTTCCGATGTACAACAGCCCTTTGCTCTCGACGTATTTGGTCCGGCGAATGGTGTCTTCAAACAGCGAATTGCCGCCATCTATTATGATGTCGCCCGGCTCGAGAACGCCCAGCAATTGCTCGATGAACTCGTCCACAGGCTTGCCCGCTTTTACCATCAGCATCACCCGGCGCGGCTTCTTCAGCAAAGAAGCCATCTCCTGCAAAGAGTGCGCCCCAATCACTCGTGTGCCCTTGGCCTCATTGGCAAGGAAATCATCAACCTTGGACACCGTCCGATTGTAAGCCACCACGGTAAAACCGTGGTCGTTCATGTTCAGAATCAGGTTCTGGCCCATTACAGCCAAACCAATCACCGCAATGTCTCCAACAGGTTCCATGTTCAAATGCCTTTTTTCTGTATTAAGCGAAAAACTCCGAACAATACTAACCCCGAATTCCGCCGGCGCCAATAGTTTCTCAACCGGTACTCCCGTCCTGACACGCTTCAAACTCCACAGCCACAACAGTTATCCCACGCTTTGTCGCCACCGCAGAAACATCGTTCATCTCCAAAACCAACGTCTTTCCCGCCTCGAAGGCGAACACAGCCACGCCATTTTCAGCGCACACTTCCACCGTCCTTGATCCCACAGTGGGAATGTCAAAACGCATGTCGTGCCCCGCCTTGGCCACTTTCACAGCGACCGCCCCACCCCCTGAACCTGCAAGCGACCCGCCCCTTGCAAGGCACTGGTCGGTGCCCTCGAACGCCTCAACGGCCAAAACCGTACCACGCCTTACTACAACCGTCTGGCCGATCTCGAGCTTTGACACCTGTTTCGCAATCTGAAATCCAAATCGCACGTCGGATTCACAGTCTGCACCCAGAGCAGGACCAAGTCTGAACCCCACCCCGGGCATCAACGGCCTCAACCACGGCGTCGCTTCCACCAGCTCAATCCCGTCCTTCTTCAGTTCCTCCGCAATCGCCCCAAATATCGTCTGCGCGTTCTTCTCCTTCAGCCGCCACAAAAGCCGCATCGCACGCAGGTCCGGACGAAGATCGAACAGGTTTTTTGGCGCGATTTGACCCAACATTACACACTGTTTAACCCCGCGCTTTGCAAAAGCCGATATCATCCGATCCAATTGCCCAACCCGCACCCAAACAACCTCGTCAACATACTCGCCAATCCGCGGGTCTGTCTCATTCTCGAAAGCCACAGCCACAATCCGCAACGTCCCCTCCTGCCGCGCCAGACGCGCAAACTCGATCGGCAGCGACCGATTCCCAGCAATGAGCCCCATCGTTGTTTTCTCCATCTGAGACACGCCTCCCAACCATACCCGCCATTTCCGCCGACGCAATTCCAATCAAGCGCACAGCGCTGTTGACCGGACAACGCAAGTTCAAGAACGGCATTACACATACAATCTTCGAGCGCGGGCGGATTTCTTTGAAGGCAACAACAATCATCTCTGCCGGTGGCAAATTGACCAGAACACCGTCCTCGTGTTCCTCTCGGACAACAGCCATTCGATCGGCGACCTGTACAATGCAGGCATGCGCGGAATGAAAGGCACCCCATACGAAGGTGGAACCCGTGTCCCGTGTTTCTGGCACTGACCCGGCAGAAGCTCGAAACGTCATCGAACAACATCCGGACATCGTCACCGTCCTGCGGGCTGCTTACGACAAGTGGTGGCAGGGAATCCTGCCGTGCCTTGAACACGAAACTGTACTGGGGCCGCCCGTAAATCCCTTCAAGGCCGCTTACTGGCAACAGTTCGGTGGCGAGCCCGATGCCCACCTCAAACGCCGCATGGATCCGTCACGGATACTCCCCTCACTGAATTCAAAATGAATGTCAGCCGGGCGCAACAAGCCTCACCTTGGAGCCTCGCTTCAATCCCAGACTCCGTGCGGCGTTCCCACCGTTAACTGCAATTTCGATGCAGCCGCTGGACCCGGCGACAGCCACCGCTCTCCCCTTCGGCACCGCCGCGTAGCAAGTCCCGACCGGAACACGTCGCCGTCCACAAAGCAGCGTGAACCGGTTGACAGAGGCCGGTTCAAGAGTTGTGTTCGGCAGATTCGTGATCGCGTTCCCAAAGTGATCCACGTGCACAACCTGACCCAGCCAGCCGTTAACCCCGCGCGTCGGCTCCGGCCACGGTAATCTAACCCATTCATCGGTCTCGGGCCCAACCTCGGCAAAACTACCCCCATTGGCAAGATATGCTGCCACAGGCGCAAACACATCCCGGCCATGGAATGTTGCGCTCACTGGCGTGAGAAAGAGGCGTTGGTTTTCAATTCGACGAACCACGACACTCGTTTCGCCCCTCAATGCCAACGAAAGCAATCCATTGTCCGGTCCGACAAATGTTACGTCCGAGCCGCGCGCCGCAATTGCGCGTCGCGCGCTCCCAACGCCCGGATCTACAACGGCCACATGCACCGTGCCTTTCGGAAAATACCGGTATGCCGTAAGAAGCGCAAAAGCGCCGGCGCGCACGTCCCCCGCAGGCACAAGGTGCGTAATGTCCACGATCCGTGCGCCCGGGCATCGGCTCAAAACAACGCCTTTCATGACGCCCACAAACGAATCGCAAAGCCCAAAATCTGTCATGAGTGTGACAACAGCACTCCGAGTATCACGCAACATGGTTGCAGTATGCCTCCAAAACTTCAGATTCGGAATAGGAACTTTGGCGATCCGAGCCGCGTAACGAAGTCGCGTAGCCGCCGATCGTAGCCGCAGACGTGAATCCGCGGGAGATTTGCCGCCGACTGAAGTCCGCGGCTACGCTCGGCGGTCAAATATCGTGTCTGTCCCTCTATTCGCACCGCCGACCGGCAGAACACCGTGTCTGTCCCCATATCCCGGTCACCATGCGCCCTTTCGGTCACCCCGTTGAACGTTGAGAGTTGAACGTTGGACGTTAAACGTTCCTGATCGGTATACCGGACATCGTGTCTGTCCCCATATCTGGGCGTCACAGCTGGCTTGGAACCGCCAGACCCGCGCTTGGTCGGGTCCGGCGTGTCAAAAGTCGGTCGCCCGGCCCAAATATCGTGTCTGTCCCTCTATTTGCGTCGTCGGCACGAAACACCCCTCAACCGCACCAAACAACCCTAGGAAACCTCAGATTTGATCCACCAAGGCGTACCCAGCCCCGTTAAACGCCACTGAAACCCCGGATTTATCCCCAATCACCACACCGGCGAGGCGATTAACAACACCAGACGACAATAATCCCCCATCGCC
>Ga0209227_1001381_pt1 | contig 18843 bp, 10 predicted proteins | sample YNPBryantNP2012_FD_185815 | JGI IMG/M metagenome (GOLD analysis project Ga0209227, IMG submission 185815) | Anoxygenic and chlorotrophic microbial mat microbial communities from Yellowstone National Park, USA - YNP Bryant NP 2012 (SPAdes)... ...
GCGTCCAACGATGCGCCGCATCTTTCAGATGTTTGAAGGGATTGACCTGCTGGTGATCAAAACCCCAGAGGGGGTTCAACAGCAGGTGTTGAATCTCAAACCGGTACATCGCCAAATCCTTCGTCTCATCGGCCCCAACGTGGAAAAATGCTATCTGGACTCCAGTTAGGTGCGGAATGTGGGTTGTAATCCCCTGGCGGGGATTTAGGTGTTTCACACCGGCGGTGCTGGCGCAGATCGGCTGGACGTTCGCAGCGTCGGTTGTAATCCCCTGGCGGGGATTTAGGTGTTTCACACCTTCCAGGGGCGGACATACTACCGAATTCTGCGCACCGAGGACTAGTTGTAATCCCCTGGCGGGGATTTAGGTGTTTCACACATATTGTACGTGCGTTGGCATCTTACAGAAAGGAGTGTTCTAGTTGTAATCCCCTGGCGGGGATTTAGGTGTTTCACACTCGCAAGTGTACGAGTACAGCAGTCTAGAAGAAGCGGCGAAGTTGTAATCCCCTGGCGGGGATTTAGGTGTTTCACACCACCGACAGCGCGGATGTGCGGGCGGCGCGCCCAGCCCGCCCCACTGTTGTAATCCCCTGGCGGGGATTTAGGTGTTTCACACATAAGGCGATTTCGCCGCTCGCTTCCAACTCAACGTACGAGTTGTAATCCCCTGGCGGGGATTTAGGTGTTTCACACGGTTTTGTCCGTACCGCTCGCCTGCGTCCCAGCAGGCGGTTGTAATCCCCTGGCGGGGATTTAGGTGTTTCACACGATGTAGTGCCATGCAAATTTCAAATTATCCCACCAGGTTGTAATCCCCTGGCGGGGATTTAGGTGTTTCACACCCAGACGCGCTGCCGGGGACATAGTAGCGACCGGTTTTGAGTTGTAATCCCCTGGCGGGGATTTAGGTGTTTCACACGTTGTTTGGGCGTATGAGGTCTTTGTTGGTCGCAGGTGTTGTAATCCCCTGGCGGGGATTTAGGTGTTTCACACGAAGGAAAAGCACGTCGATGAAGTCCCGTTCTAATAAGCGCGAAGTTGTAATCCCCTGGCGGGGATTTAGGTGTTTCACACGCATTATAATCAATATTGAAGAAGACGATAACGAACTAGAAGGGAGTTGTAATCCCCTGGCGGGGATTTAGGTGTTTCACACCCCTGTCAAAGCCACCGTTCTATCAGCATCGAAGAGGTAGTCGGGGCAGGTTGTAATCCCCTGGCGGGGATTTAGGTGTTTCACACTGTTTTACCCTATCCGTCTAAGGTGTCTCAATTTTTTTCTGTTGTAATCCCCTGGCGGGGATTTAGGTGTTTCACACTCTCTCATCAACGCTGCAGGGATCATGCCTCGAGCCGACCGGATGTTGTAATCCCCTGGCGGGGATTTAGGTGTTTCACACTCATCATCGTCATCAGGGACGGGGGTCGGGGGAGGGGGTGGTGGGAGTGAGTTGTAATCCCCTGGCGGGGATTTAGGTGTTTCACACGAAAAGGAACATAGGGATAGGTTAGCAGACTCCCCCATTCGGTTGTAATCCCCTGGCGGGGATTTAGGTGTTTCACACCATTTGGACGACCGTCTCGTGAACGTATCCCCACCGCAGACACGTTGTAATCCCCTGGCGGGGATTTAGGTGTTTCACACAACTATGAGTTGCTCGTCGGTACGCACATTCCAGAGCAATTCTGTTGTAATCCCCTGGCGGGGATTTAGGTGTTTCACACGAGAAAGAGATCGTTAGTGAAGAAGCTCTACAGAGGGATGTAGGTTGTAATCCCCTGGCGGGGATTTAGGTGTTTCACACGGAGGGGGAGGCGACGATCGGCGAGGTTCACACATTCGCAGTTGTAATCCCCTGGCGGGGATTTAGGTGTTTCACACGCGACGTCTACGCCTTCCCATCGTTGGAAGCCGCCGAGGCGGCGTGTTGTAATCCCCTGGCGGGGATTTAGGTGTTTCACACACAGGACCCCCAAAAGCGGATCGAAGAATTGTCCTGTTTGTGGACGTTGTAATCCCCTGGCGGGGATTTAGGTGTTTCACACTTGCTATCTACTTGGTGGCCGCTGTCCTTGAGACACTGTTTATCGGGTTGTAATCCCCTGGCGGGGATTTAGGTGTTTCACACAATGTTACCAGCGTGTGCTGTCGGTTGGGCACCGCGTCTCGGTTGTAATCCCCTGGCGGGGATTTAGGTGTTTCACACAAGCGCACATACTCTCCTGACTCCGGCATCTGCCCAGACTGTTGTAATCCCCTGGCGGGGATTTAGGTGTTTCACACATTATCGACAATTGGCAATCATCGTCACTTTCAGCTCAGGAAGTTGTAATCCCCTGGCGGGGATTTAGGTGTTTCACACGCATCGAAACGGTACCGGAGCTCGTCTCCTCACCGTGGCCAAGTTGTAATCCCCTGGCGGGGATTTAGGTGTTTCACACAGGAGTTGGCGGCGGTGCGCTTCGGCGACGAAATCCTCTTCCGTTGTAATCCCCTGGCGGGGATTTAGGTGTTTCACACCGGTCTGGGCTTTGCGCGAACCGCAGTACGTCAACGACGTCGCGTTGTAATCCCCTGGCGGGGATTTAGGTGTTTCACACGCGGCGACGCTGGCTGCGCTCGGCTGGTGTTGGGTCACTGAGTTGTAATCCCCTGGCGGGGATTTAGGTGTTTCACACCCGCTGCCGCTGCTCACCCGCGACGCGGTGGCGCAACCGCCGCCGGTTGTAATCCCCTGGCGGGGATTTAGGTGTTTCACACCTCAGATCGAGCGCGCTGAGGATGCCGTCCGCAGCGTTGCTGTTGGTTGTAATCCCCTGGCGGGGATTTAGGTGTTTCACACGAAAGACGACAAGTGGACGGTCTGTTGGGAAGCGCCGGATTTCGTTGTAATCCCCTGGCGGGGATTTAGGTGTTTCACACATGGCGTTCGTTCGGGTGCGCGGCTCGTCGACTGACAAAGACCGTTGTAATCCCCTGGCGGGGATTTAGGTGTTTCACACACGCGCGTGACAAAAACGTATCAATCGATTGCGCTGCAATACGGTTGTAATCCCCTGGCGGGGATTTAGGTGTTTCACACTCCGTTGAGAACCACTAACTGTACGGTTGCCAAGACGCCATCCGGTTGTAATCCCCTGGCGGGGATTTAGGTGTTTCACACGCTGGTGCGCAATCTGGAGACAATCTGGCGTGAGAACCTTAGTTGTAATCCCCTGGCGGGGATTTAGGTGTTTCACACTCGGTCGAGACGATCGTGCTTTTGGGAGACGGCGCGATCAATCGAGTTGTAATCCCCTGGCGGGGATTTAGGTGTTTCACACAGCGCTTTTGTTGCCTTGATTTTCGCGCGTCTTACGCTGTGTTGTAATCCCCTGGCGGGGATTTAGGTGTTTCACACTGTGCACCAGACAGTGCGTGTACGCGCGTGATAAAAACGTATCAAGTTGTAATCCCCTGGCGGGGATTTAGGTGTTTCACACAAAGGGCGCACCATCTGGCTGGCTGACCAGTTCAAGACGCGGTTGTAATCCCCTGGCGGGGATTTAGGTGTTTCACACGTGGTAGAACAGTTGCGCTTCGCGCCCCCCGACACAGTTGTAATCCCCTGGCGGGGATTTAGGTGTTTCACACCCCACATGCCCGCAATCGAAGATCGGTACACGTGTGGTATTGTTGTAATCCCCTGGCGGGGATTTAGGTGTTTCACACGAAGTGATTGAGCATGCAAGGGAGGCGCTATGAGTAATGGTGTTGTAATCCCCTGGCGGGGATTTAGGTGTTTCACACGTAGAACGATTGCGCTTCGCGCCCCCCGACACACCCGTACCGCGTTGTAATCCCCTGGCGGGGATTTAGGTGTTTCACACGTTTTTCTGGCGCGTCGAGCGAAAGGCCGGGGTCAGTGTCGCCGTTGTAATCCCCTGGCGGGGATTTAGGTGTTTCACACGCTCTCGATTGCGCGTATCGACGTGCAGACGACGCTCGTTGTAATCCCCTGGCGGGGATTTAGGTGTTTCACACCATGTGGGGCGGGCTGCGGCGCGCGTTTGACGCGGGTGCAGAGTTGTAATCCCCTGGCGGGGATTTAGGTGTTTCACACCCCCTTCACGCGCTCAAGGCGATGATCGATCCGTTCACGTTTGTTGTAATCCCCTGGCGGGGATTTAGGTGTTTCACACTACGTATGTGCCTGATGGTGAGCCGTACAACCCATCTTCTTTGTTGTAATCCCCTGGCGGGGATTTAGGTGTTTCACACACCGGTATCTGGTGCAAGCCACTGGCGCAATCGCACATGACGTGTTGTAATCCCCTGGCGGGGATTTAGGTGTTTCACACTGCAGCGTTCGTCAACCTCGTCTACGACATCGAGCGCTAGTTGTAATCCCCTGGCGGGGATTTAGGTGTTTCACACAGGTCAACGTCTACGTCGAGACCAAGCGAATGAACGAGCCGAGTTGTAATCCCCTGGCGGGGATTTAGGTGTTTCACACTCGGTCTGATGCTCGGTATTAGTGTTGACGAATATCAGTTGTAATCCCCTGGCGGGGATTTAGGTGTTTCACACCCCGGTGCGTGGGTGTGGCGTACAACGACGGCTTTGTGTATGTGTTGTTGTAATCCCCTGGCGGGGATTTAGGTGTTTCACACTTACGTCGGAGCGTGGCAATTCTCGGGATTTGGCGCGAGAACCGGTTGTAATCCCCTGGCGGGGATTTAGGTGTTTCACACCTACGCGTACTGTGATGTCGATGACACGCCCGCATCGCATACGTTGTAATCCCCTGGCGGGGATTTAGGTGTTTCACACGAATATCGTCCTGTCGTATCCTGACCGCTACAATTTCGAAGTTGTAATCCCCTGGCGGGGATTTAGGTGTTTCACACTACGATAGCGCTGAATCTGTCTAATTCACGTCTTTACCACAATCCGTTGTAATCCCCTGGCGGGGATTTAGGTGTTTCACACAGGAGAATGCGCGAGGCGTTTGGACGACGTTCTACCGCACGTTGTAATCCCCTGGCGGGGATTTAGGTGTTTCACACTTCCCCGCTTTTCGCCCGCGCTCGATGCGCGTCGTCAGCAGCGTTGTAATCCCCTGGCGGGGATTTAGGTGTTTCACACTGGTACGATGGTAGAGACGTCAGATGTGCTCTATCCTGTCGCGTTGTAATCCCCTGGCGGGGATTTAGGTGTTTCACACGTCCACGGCGAGTGTGAGACCGTCACGCTGCCGGAGTTCTACTGGTTGTAATCCCCTGGCGGGGATTTAGGTGTTTCACACGGCGACGATAATGGCGCGTGACCGCGCTGCGGGCGTGAACGTTGTAATCCCCTGGCGGGGATTTAGGTGTTTCACACCGTCGGTCGCCCAGAACTCGACATCAACCACATTCTGGTCGCGGGTTGTAATCCCCTGGCGGGGATTTAGGTGTTTCACACCGAGAATGAACGCGCCGATCAGCAGTGCGATATCAATTTTCAGTTGTAATCCCCTGGCGGGGATTTAGGTGTTTCACACAGTTTCGTCTGCGGGAACGAGTACGAGACGGTCACGATTGGTTGTAATCCCCTGGCGGGGATTTAGGTGTTTCACACGTCATTCACTACGTCGAGCACCCCAGCCAGTACGAATCAAGTTGTAATCCCCTGGCGGGGATTTAGGTGTTTCACACGAAGGTCACCAACCTCTATAAGGTTCTGGCGTCGCTTTACGGGTTGTAATCCCCTGGCGGGGATTTAGGTGTTTCACACCCGAAACGCATCCGCCATCGCCTGCGCCATCACAATCGCGTTTGTTGTAATCCCCTGGCGGGGATTTAGGTGTTTCACACCCGCGATCCAGCGGGTGCACGCGATCCCAAACCTCGTCAGGTATCGTTGTAATCCCCTGGCGGGGATTTAGGTGTTTCACACTTGCGGTGTACCTGATGAGCGACGGAACCGTGGATTGGTTCCCGTTGTAATCCCCTGGCGGGGATTTAGGTGTTTCACACGGAATGGGTGATGCTTCCGCGTCGCGTGCTTGACGAACTGGTCGGTTGTAATCCCCTGGCGGGGATTTAGGTGTTTCACACACTCGGCGACGCGGTCGACCGCACGTACACGCATGACTACGTTGTAATCCCCTGGCGGGGATTTAGGTGTTTCACACGCTTTTTCTTCCCCGCGTCGGCGCGCTTCTGAAGACTCGTCTGAAGTTGTAATCCCCTGGCGGGGATTTAGGTGTTTCACACGCTGGTATTACGTTCCCGGATCCGCGTCTGGCAAGTTGTAGTTGTAATCCCCTGGCGGGGATTTAGGTGTTTCACACCCGTCCTTCGATTCTACCGCATCAGGACGGCGCAGGCAAGTCGCTGAGCGCGGTCGCCCGATTTCAGGCGAAAAGTGTAAAGCGTTTCTGCTGCAATCACGGTGATGCAGACGCCTTTCATGGCTTCCTTATGCGATAGCGCGGCATGTGACCTGCTCGCGGGCGTTCGGCGCGGTGTGCGACGCTACGTGCGCGTCTGATTGCGCACGCCACGCCGTCCGCTGCCCGACCCTGCCCGGCTGCTCCGGGCACGTCGTCGTCAGACGATGTAGACATCTACGCTCTTCTCGACCGGCGGACCGTTGCCGAGCACGGTGACGTTGCCAGCACAGGCGCCACATAGACGGTAGATGCGCACGTTGTCCCCTTCTTCGAGCTTGAGAATGCGCTTCATCTTGCGCTCCAGCACCTGGTATTCGCGCTCGTTCAGGTCGCACTCGAAGACGCTGCGCTGCACCCGTTGCCCGAACCCCTCCAGCAGTTCCGCCAGTTTCGTCCGACGCGCGTCGACTGAGATGTCGTAGGCGATCAGATAGAGCATCTCCTGACGAACCTTTCTCAACGCGCGACGAGCGGCTCATAGTCGGCGCCGCCCTGCACGGCGCGCGCCAGACGACGCGCCTGAAGCGTCAGGCAGCGCAGATAGTCGACTTTCCCCGGTCGCCCGTCGGCGCCGTCCGGGTGGGTGACGGCAGTGCGCATCCGTTCTTCAAAGGCGGCGACAAATCGCCGTTTGCCTTCGTCGCTCAGCAGCACCGGATATGCGCCGTCGGGAGTCTCGGTGAAATCGTCAAATGCGATGCGCCCGTCGTTGCAACAGCGGATCACCAGCGAGTCGACCAGCAGCGGGCGAAACTCTTCGATCAGGTCGAGCACGAGCGATGGACGCCCATAGTCGATCTGATGCAGAAATCCCGCGTAGGGATCGAACCCGACTCCTTCGACGGCGCCGAGCATTTTGTGCACCAGCAGCGTGTAGCCGAACGATAACAGCGCATTGACGCGATCCGGCGGTGGGCGACGGATGCGCGCCTCGAAGCGCCACTCCGGTCCGATCAGGGCGCGCACGCCGCCGAAGTAACGGGCGGTGGCGCTCCCTTCGACTCCCATCAGCGAGTTGAGCGTGGTGGTGCGCGGGACGCGCTCGATGAACCGTTCGAGATCGTCGGCGGCGCTTTCTACTTCAGCGGCGACTTCGGCGCGGTTGCGCGCAAACCGGCGCAGCAGCGCGCGGCAGTTGCGCAGTTTGCCCTCCACGAAGCGCTGCGCCAGGCTTAGCGACCATTCGCGATCGGCGAGGCGACGGTACTGCGCTGCGCGCAGCGCAGCATGGGCGCTGACGCTGCCGACCAGCCGACCATGGTAACGCCCTTCGACGGTGAGAAAGGTGACGTTGACTCCCTGGTCGAGCAGGCGTTTGATGGCCGGCGTGCTGATGCCGATGTTGCCGATGATGACGACATCTTCGACTTTGATCAGCGGAATGCTGCCGATGCAGGCGTCTTCGCGCCGCACGACCAGGCGTTCACCATCGCATCTGATTTCACTTCCCTGTTCGGTCACGTACAGCGTTGTCATGGCGTTCCTCGCGGAGATGCTCGCTATCCTTCCTGATCTGCATCAAGCAGACGCGCCTGACCATAGCCGCGCGTCGTTCCGGCGCCGATGCCGCTGTAGAACGCAAAACGCGCCAGCGCATCGATGCAGGCGCACCAGTAGCGATCACGGTTGACGGCAGTGCAGGTGATGCGCCCGACGGCGCCGATCTGCGGTACGCCGCCTTTGGTCGGTTCGGCGCGCGAGCGCAGATCGAAACGGCTGACGGCAAGGCACTCGGTTGCGAAGCGCCGCACCTCTTCGGGGAATGCCAGCGGCGCGAACGCATTCCATTTGTCGAGCAAACTGCCGAAGATCAGCGCCGGCGTCGGCAACGGCTGGGTAAGACCGCGCTGGCGAAAGGTGACCGGTGCGACAAACTCGAACGTCCAGCGCGTGGGAGCGACGCTGCGCGTGAGAACCGCGTGCGCCAGCGTTTCGTAGGTCGCGCTGCCTGCCCACGGATGCCCGCCGGGATCGGCAGTCATCTGCTCGACACACCACATCACCCCATCGAGATCGAGCAGCGGCAGCGTCGCCGGTTGCCAGGCGGTCGCCAGCGTTTCCAGCGCCGGGGTGAGCAGCGTCACCCGCAGGTGGTATCTGCCGTCAGGGCGAACGAGCGCTGCGTGATTGCGCGCATCCAGACCAAGAACATGCGAGACGGTCAACGGTTTGGGTCCATCATCATCGTGAATCTGCGCAGCAAGCGATGGATCGACGTTGGCGATCAGGCGCAGCGCCGCCGCGTGCGCAGCGCGTCCGAGCAGCGCCGGAACGCGCGCTTCGGTCAGTGGACGAATGGTGAACACAATCGACTCTGGCATACCTGACATCCTTTCAAACCCCATCGGGGATGACATCCATCCAGATTGCGTCTCAAGCCGCCTGGCAAACCGAACCGCAGGAGCGACGCTATGGTCTTTGAAGACATCATCCGCTCTCGCCCGCGCAGGCGGGCTTTGCCTCGGAGCGCCTGAATAGAACACGGATTGGCACGGATATGACGGATCAGCACAGATGATAAGAAGCATCCCTCTCTCAAGGGGAGCGTTCCTGGGAGCAATGCACAGGGGCTTCCCCAAAAACCTGCCCCTGCAAGGGAGCAATCCCCTCCGCCGCAGCCCGGATGACAGGAATTCGGCGGGATAGCACGCCTCTCAGGCGAGCCATCCTGCCCGACAAGACCAATCTTTGTGAGAATTGCTCTATATTTGGTTGTTAAGGTGCTGCGATGGGGCGTCTGCGCCCGCGCTACGGCTGTTCCGCCTCGCGCACCAGAGTCTCGATCAGCGTATTGATCGTCGCATACGGCGACGCACCGGGCGGACGTCCAACGATTGCGGCATAGATGTCTGCCATATGCGGCACGATGCAATCGGCGTCCCGTTCATCGCCGGCAGACCCGGCGAATGCGCGGGCAAGGTCGCCGCGCGCAACCCCTTCGAGCGTATGCACAACTTCATTGCGCAGGTCTGCCAGACCGTTGAGCCGGTCGAGCGCATCGACGAGAAGGCGAATATCCTCGCCGCGCCGTTGCGCCAGATGGCGCGCCAGCGCGCGCAACCGCGAGCGATTGACGGGGCGATCGCCGCTCTCGCCGGGCGAGTCGTAGCGAAACCTGAACTCGACCGACTCCTCCCAGGCGCGCGACACTCTGAAGCCGTCATCGTTCGGCTGCCCGAAGCGGTCGATGAACTGCGCACCGCGTTCCAGGCAGAGCAGCCGCCAGGCGTTTTCCTGGAAGCGCGACACCTGCGCCAGAAAGTCGCCGTATGCGCCGACCGCATAGCGCGCAGCCGCGCCGTGGTACACTTCGGCAAGCCGGGCGGCGCGATCAGGGGCGGACACCGCTTCGTAGAGCGCGATCAGATCGGCGCGCCAGCGCCCATCGCCGAGCCGGTCAACGCCGCCCTCCAGCGCGCGCCGCGCGCCGCGCAGGTCGAAATTGAAGCGGCAGCGGGCATGGTCGAGCACCGCCTCCAGCACCTGATCCGCACCGGGGATCAGGCGGTCGGCGATCGCGCTGCGATGATCGCGCAGCAGGCGGAGCGCAGCATCGTAGTCGAAGGTGGACGCATTGGCGCGCAACGCCGCGCGCAACGGCGCCGCCAGCAGGCGTGCGGTGGTGTTGAGCGTTTGCGGCAGGGCGTAGCGCGGGTGAATGTAGAGCGCGATTGCGCGCGCACCCCACACGTCGCTCCCCGCCACCAGCAAACCGGTGGTCATCGCCGGCGTGCCGCCGGTCACCTCCAGATACACCGTCGCAGTGGGAAAAGCGCGCGCCATATCCGGCAGGCGCCGCTCGAAGAACCGCCGCACGCCGTCGTAGTCCGATGGATCGCGTTCCCGTCCGTGGCGGTCGGCAATCGTCCAGACCTCGATTCGTTCGGCAGCCAGCACTGGCAGACCATCGCACCCGGCTGCCAGCGCGCGCCGGATCACCTGCGCCGTGCCGCACGTATCTTTGCCCCACAACTCCGCCAGGTACGGATCATCAGGCGGTGTATCACCCTGATCGGACGCGATCAACACCAGGCGCGCCAGGTCGCCGGGTTGATTCAGAACGTAACGTAGCGCCTTGCCGATGATCGGCAGACGCAGGCGCGGCGCATATGTCTCCCACGCCGCCAGAATGCGTCGGGCGCGCTCGCGCTCATTCAGCCGGTTGAGTTCTTCCAGCGGCGCGCGATCCAGGTCGCTGCTGCCGACATTGCAGAAGAGCAGTTTGACCGTGCGTGTCATTTCAGGCGCCGTATGTGCTCCACTGCCTGCCGACCGATCTGATCGAACGGCGAATCGCCGCTGTTCAGCCCCAGCAGCTCGACGATCTTCTTCAGGTCGTCGATCAACGCATCGGGGGCGCCGCCGCACGCCTCCGCCAGCCGTTCGCGCGAAACGCCGGCGAACCCGTGGGCGATGATGCTCTGGTTGCGCAACTGACTGAGCGCGGTAATCCGGTCTAGCCGCTTTTTGACGCCGGTGAGTTTCCCGCGCACATCCTTCGTCAGGTATGGTTGCCCATCGGGACGGACGCTTTTCTCGTCGATGATGTATTCGAGCATCGCCTGCATCGCCGGGATGTTGGGCGTATCATACCTGAGTGGCGTCCCGTCAATGGTACGCCCATCGAGCCATGCTTTCAAGCCGGGATCGTCGTTGATGCGCTGCTGGTACAACGGCAGGTTGCTCGCCTTCGCCTCTTTGCTCATATCGGTTGGAATATCGAGACAGGTCTCGACGATCAGACGCAGCGCCGCCTCCTGGAAGCGAAAGATGCGCCCCAGAAAATCGGCGTAGCGACCGTTCCTGAAGGTGATCGTCGCGTTGGCGACCAGTTCGCGCAGCAGCGCGCCCATATCCGGTCGCCTGATGAGAAGGTCAAGATTGCCCTGGAGACCGGCGAGAAAGGTGCGCAGGTCGCCGCTTGCCTGCCGCACGGCGCGATTGAGCGCCTCCTGGGCGCGCTCAAAATCGAAACACTCACGGTAGTGCGCATGCTCCACCAGCGCGATCAGCGCGTCATCCCCCATCTGGCGCACAATCGGTAGCGCGGTGGCGAAATCGAGACGTTCGAGCGCCTCGACGGCGGTGGCGCGTCGGAATGTCTTCAATATCTGGTCGCCAATGCGCAATTCGTAAGGACTGCCCCCTTCCGGCTGGTACAACACCCGGCAGCGCTCGCCGAAGGCGCTGATCGCCTGGAGTTGCAGTGCGCTGTTGCACGCCGGAATGCCGCCCGTCATCAGCACATAGCACGTCTCCGCCTGCGGATCGATCAGGCGCGCCACCAGTTCGGCGTAGGCATCGAAGGCTTCATCGTACATGCTCGGATTGATGCTGGCGCCGTCGATCCGCGCAATGATCTGGCGATCCACCCGCCCGATCTGGTCGCCGAAACGTTCGCGCAGCAGATGGTCGATGATCTGCGCGCACCAGACGGTATCCTTGTCGCGCAGGGGAACGCCATGCCGGTCCGGCTTTGTCGTCTCCGGCGTGTCCGGCTGGTCGGTGTAGAACAACACCACCCGGTCGATCCGCTGATGCTGATGGTGATTGAGAACCCACGTCATGCACGGCTCGATGATCGGCATCGCAAACCGGTGGTCGTCGCGCCGCATCCACGCTGCCTCGCCTTCCGAACGGGGACGGCGCAGCGGCTGCCCATCAACGGTCAGGTCGCTGTTGCCGATATTCGCCAGAACCAGAATAGACATCGCCTGTCCCTCCCTGTTATCCGGTACGTGACATCATGCTGCGGATGACGACGCACCATTGCTACTCCTCCCCCTGGGAGCGCGGGCGTCTCGCCCGCACGCAGCGATGCCGCTACTCCACGATATGCAGCCGCACCTCGATCCATCCCATCGGTCGCCACGGCATATTGCCGCGCACAATGATTTTGCGCGTATCGGGGAAGAGATCGCCCGGCTTGAACATCTCCGATTTGTGTTTTTTGAGCTGATGGCGGCGCACGAGTCCGGCGAACACCTGATCGCGTTCCGGCGAGTCGCGCAGCCGGTCGTCAAGGGTCTTGGCGCGCCATCCTGCGCCCCAACCGAGCGGCAGCAGGAAGGTGAAGCGGTCTGCCTGTTCCAGACGCTGGCGCAGGCCGGTATAGAACCGTGTCACCTCAACCGCATCGGTCTGGCGGCTGAAGAAGGCGAGTTCCCCCTCGATCAGGCGCGCCGCGCGCCGCCGACACGCCGCAGCCAGTTCCGCCGGCGCCAGGCGTTGCCGCCAGTCGCCGAAGTCGATCACGCTGCGCGCAACCTGGCTCTCGAACGGGTAGCGTTCGACTTGCAACGTGGCGCGCAGTTCGACGCCCTCCGGCAGCGCCTCGACCGCAATCGGCGCCGTCGCCGACCGGCTGCGGTAGATACGCACGGTCAGCAGGTCCGGCGCGACGGTTGCGGGGGCGCTATCGCCGACGTGGAGCGCGCGCAACACATCGCGCACGGTGTCGTTCATGCGTCGCTTTTCGGCGCGCACCCTGCCGGCGAAGATCCCTTTTTCCAGCGCATCATCCGCCGTTTTAGCATTGCCCTGCAACGCCGGTTGCGGCGTCGCCGCCTCCAGGGTATGCGCCGCATCCCACGCCAGGGCGCTGCGGATCGCACCCTTGAGCGACGACCCCGGCAGATACATCCGGTCGGCGACATCCTTGATCTGCTCGTAGATGTCGTCGGTAGCCGGTCTACCGCGCATGGCGTAGCGCACCAGCGCCCGCCCGTTGACGGCGGCGCGTTCGCGTACCTGCGTGATCGGCAGCAACCCGCCGTCGATCAACTGATCGAGCGTGCTGCCGGCGATCAACTGCGGCGGCAACAGGTCGCCCTCTTCGTCCGGCTGCGGCGGATGCGCGCGCCGCTCCTCCAGCTGTCGTTTGCGCTCCTTGAGACGCATCGCATCCTCGCGGAGCCGTTTTTCCTGCCGCTCGTACTCATCCTTGCGACGGGGCGGATGTTCTTCGAACTGCTCGATCCGGCGGCGCAGACTCTCATCGGCGCGGCCGATGCGCTCCGCCTCCTGCTCCAGTTCGGCGTGGTAGCGCCGCAGTTTCTCCTCATACGGCTCGCGGCTCGCCTGCCACGCATCGATCACCAGCTCCAGCGCTGCATCAATATCCACCACAAACGTGGTCTCACCGTCCACATAGTAGTCGAGATTCGCCGCCAGGCGACTCCCTGTGCCGATGTGGAGCGGCGTCAACGTGGTGATGGTCAACGGAACAACCTGATTGCCCGACAACGCCATCACGACTCCTCCTTCCAGTCGGGGATTGGCACGGTCAGCGCCAGCCCGCTCCGATAGACCGGATGCGGCGTGCCGACGCCGGCGCCGAGCAGCGGGTGCGGACTGCTTTTGCTGTAATCGGGGCGAACATCAACGATGCGCCCGCGCAGCGCGCCCGCACCGGCATCGAGCACTGATCCTTCGACGATCATCCGCACACGCTGCCGACGCTGCGACATCTCACCGGGGCTGAAGAGCCACCCGCCGACATTGACCAGCCGGTACGCCGAATCGTTACTGCGGAGCGCTGTCAGTTCGTCGAAGCGCGGCAGGTAGCGCGACAGCAGCACCACTCGCTTCCCGCTGGCGCCGATGTCAACCGCAAGCGGCTCGCCGACGCGCCAGGCGAACGCGCCGCTGCCGCTGGATCGCCGCCCCCCCAGACCGCTATCGCCGAGCAGATCGAGCAGGCGCTCAAAACGGGGGCGGTACGCCGGATCGGTGAAGCGCACCAGCAGCGCCAGCCCCGCCTCAGGCGCAAACGTGACCTGCCCGACTTCGTAGTATGCCGACGCGCAACTCACCCGATCGACGGTCACGTGCGGCACGCCGGTCACCGACCAGATCGCTTCGTGCGCCAGGCGCTGCCGCCACGACGTGTCGCTTTCGTTCGCCGCGCGACGCCACGGGGGAACGTTCAACGCTTTTGCCTCCGTCAGCGTCACCCACACCCTGCCGCCCTGGAGCATCACCGGCGCATCGGTGATCGGACGACCGGCGCACACATCGGCGAAGAGCGCCGGCGACAGGTAGCGCAGCCGCTTGAACCCCTTGCCGATAGCGGCGCGCAGCGTATCGTCCGGCACAATCAACGGCAACGCCGGGCGCGGCAGCAGCGGCAGATCGCCCAGGCGCGGGAAGAGCGAACTGTGGTACAGCGGCGGGGTATCGTCCAGAAACGCCGACGCCAGCGACCCGGCGCCGCCGACGAGAACGTCCTGCGCCACCAGCGCCGCGAAGAACGAATCCGACGGAAAGGTCTCGCCCGTCTCCTCAAGCCCGATGCCCTGCCGCCCGAAGTGGAAACTGAGCGTCTTCCGATCCGGCGGCGGAACAAGGTGGTACACCACGAGATCGTTCATGTCCGCATCTCCGCTACGCGAATGTCCGCGCCAGCCATGTGCGCAACGCAGCGCGATCCAGTTCCTTCAGCGACGCCGGGGATGCCTCGAAGCGAACCTCAGCGGCATACGCGCCGTTGACGACCCGCCGGGCGCTGATCGACAGATTGCGCAGGCGCACCTGACCGTTGCCGCGCGACCCCATCCCGCCCAGATAATCGTCCTCCAGATGGGTCAGCGCCTCCACCACCCAATCGAACAGACCGGCAATCGCGGCGGGTTGCTCACCCTCACCCACATAGACGCTGAAGATCAGTTCCGCCGGACCGAAGCGCGCCCCTGCCGGCACCCGCTCGATCTGACGCGGCGCAGCCGCCGACGTTACCCGGTCGATAGCCGCCTCCCACTTGATCTCGGTGAACGGCAGGTCGGTGCGCAGGCGCTCCAGTTCTTTGCGCGAATCGGGATGGAGCGGCACATCGCGCACCGTCAGGCGCGTGGGCGCCGGCACGCTGAACTCCGAACGTCTTCCGTTCGGACCCCAGCGCGGCAGCATGCCGAACACTCCGCAGATCATGTGGTACTTCTCATACTCCTGCCTGCTCTCAGGGAGATGCACAAAGACATCCTGATTGACCTTGAACGTCTGTGGCGCGCCATGCACCTTCTCCATCAGCGAGCGCAGTTTCCCCTTGAGCGACGAACCGGGGATATACGGCTCGTTGGTGCGCGGATTGCGAATGACCGGCTTATCCAGACCGCCGATCTCCAGCCCGGCAGCCGCGCCGCCAATGTGCAGCCCGGTGAGCAGTTCGATGTCGGCGCGCAGAAAGACGCGACCGTGGAGAGTGACCGATCGTTGAGCCATACCGCATACGCTCCTTTTCAGTTCGCGCGCCCGCCATACCGGCGATGGTACGCAAGAATAGCCTCGAAGAAGTCCATAAAGTTCCGAAACCGTCGCACGTCCGACCCCACCAGCGCAATCGCCTCCGACAGGATGCCGGTCAGCGCGCCCATTGCTGCTTTCTGCGGATCATCATCGCGCCCCTGGACGCGCCCGTACTGATAGGCGAGTTTGGGGCGCAGCATCTGCAGATCGCGCTGCACCTGGATCGGCAATTGTTGATCGTCTTCCAGCGTCTTGACGTCCTGTTCAATCGTGCGCACTGTGCCGAAAATGTTGCGGATCTGCGACGTGGTGACGTTCCTTGCAAGATGTCGCCCGATGCTTTCGGCGACCTCGATCAACGTCTGGATCGCTTCTGGCGTTTTGCCGGTAATAATGAGTTTCAATTTATCCGGCGGCGCCAGCTCCCGCGCCAGTTGCTCACCTGTTTGTCCACGAACGTTGCTCATCGTTCCTCCTTTTCGCCGTTGCGTTCACGAACCAGTAACTGCGCCCAGCGGGCGGCGAGTCCCGCCCGCTCGATAAAGCGACGATTGACCCCTTCCGCGCCGACGATCCGGTCGCGCAACGCTTCGATGCGCTGCTGCATCTCGCCCGCGCGTTCGGCGGCGCGGGTCAACTGGTAGGCGCCCTGCCACACCCACGGACCGAAGGGAAACTGCGCGTCGCCGGTGCGACTGCGCCGTTGGGTCTGCCGGTAGCGGGCATCGAGCGTCTGAATGACCATCAGCAGACTGCGCGGGGCGCCGCGCCGGATGAGATCGACCAGTTCCTGCGCCAGACCTGCGGCTTCGTCAAACTGTTCCCACCCCAGCGTGCGCCCCAGGAAGGTGATGGCATCCTTGGCGTGCCGATCAGGGCGCGTGTGCTGCTTCGCCGCATCGAGCGCCCCGGCAGCGTCGTCCGCCGCCTGGTAAAGCGGGTAGCGCGCCTGGTGCAGCGTGATGCCGCCCGACAGGGTGACCGGCGGCGGTTCGTCGGGGCGCGGCTGACGCCCCAGGACGAAGCGCGCAAAATCGGCGCGGATCTGCTGCGCCAGATGCGGCATGCGGTGCCACGAACCGACCAGAAACAGGTCGTCGCCGCCACTGTAGACGGCATAGACCCCGCCGTTGTCGCCATCGCGGTTGGCGCGACGGCAGAGCTCACCGACCCATCCCTCGAAGTAGTGGCTCAGAGTCGCGCTCAGCGCCGCCGTAACCGTCAACGCGGCGAGTCCCGGCGGACGCTCCAGCCGCCGCCCGAACAGATCGCCGAGATCGTCCACATCCATGCGCAACACCCCGATCCGCTTGACCCCGACGCTCTGTTCGGCGAACAGGTTGAACGGCTTGATGTCGCCGGGGCGCAACTCCTGATCGTCATCGGCATCCGTTTGCAGCCGCTTATACTGCGCAACGTCCGCCTCGGTCGCCGTCTGCGCCACCGCCACCGTATAGCGCACCCCGACGACATCGTGCGCGCCGGGGGACAGGGTTTGCAGGTCGGTGCTGTCATCGATCAGCAGGATGCGTCGCCGCTGCGCCGGATCGGGGCGATAGTCGCGCGCCGTTTCAAGCGGGAAGACCTGCAACCCGAAACTGCGCAACACATCGTGCCAGCGCGCTTCCCGACGACGGAGCGACCCGCCGGACGGCGTTCCCGGCGTAACGGCCAGCAGCGCCACCCGCGCCATCTGCCGTCCCAGGTCCTCAAGCGATTCGTCCATGGCATCGGGCGGCTCCTCGGACTGGACGGCCTCGTCCCGCGGCGGCGCCGGCTGAACCGGCTCGAACAGGGCAGCCAGGCGATCATCGTCGAGATCGGCGAAACGACGACGCTTGGCATCATCGATCGCGCGGCTCAGGTTGCCCCACGTCTCCTCGGTATAGTCCGCCGGCGCGAAGGGAACCCTGTCGAGCGCCAGGTAGAGCGCGCCGCCATGCGCATCGAGCAGACGCTCGCCGATGGCGCGCCGCCAGTCGCCGAGGCGGTCGGCGTATGTGCCGGGAAGCAGCGCATACCAGCGACCGCCGCCGGCGTACAGCAGATTGCAGAGCGGCATACCGGTCTCGTGCAGCACATAGTGAGCGCACGCCTCGGTGAGCAGTTGCAGGTAGAAGGATCGCCCGCGCAACTGGCGCGTCGCACCGGCAGCGCGAATCGAATAGATGAAATCCTGCACCCCCGAAATATCGCCGCCCACCAGCAGGAGTCGTCCCGCATCCACTGTCAGCGCCGCCGCGGTCGCCGCATGCACACGCGCCACATCGTAGAGCGACACGCCATCAAGCGGCGAAGGAAGGCGCCAGGCATACCGCTGAAACGCAAAGAGCAGCGCCTCGACACGCGGCTCAAGGGGCAATTGCGCACACCTTGCGTCTTCATCGCGCAACGCCGCACATAATTGGGCAGTCGCTTGCGCGTCAACCTGCGGATTGGCGGACGGAAACAGAACCTCCTCAGCCAGGGACAGCGGCGCGCGCTGCATATATGCCTGCGGAGCGCCCTGGATTCGACTGAAGACCGTTGCGAGCGACCGGTTCAGGTCGAGCTGGAGCAGATTATTGCCGCCGCAGACCAACCGCGCCGCCTCGTGCACCGACGCCGGCGCATCGATTGCATCGCTGCCGCCGTTCGCCTGCGCAATCCAGAAGCGCAGCGCCGCCAGCGCCGCGCGATGTGCATCTTCGTGCATAAAACCTCCAGGCGCACCGAAACATTTACCGCCAGTATACCGTAAACCCATTTCGCAAATGGGTCAAAGCGACGCTGACGGCATGGCATTCCTCAGATGCATTGACGATTGTTCCTCGCCGCCGTATCGCGCCAGGCGCCCGCCGCCAGCAGAATGCGGACCGAAAAATTATGGTCTTTGAGTCATTATTCCGCCATAGTCCGCGCAGGCGGGCTTCGCCTTGCATAGCCGGGGGCTGATGGACTTTGAATAAATATTCCGTTCTACTAATATTCATCCGTGTCAAGCCTTGCTCAGGAGGGTGCGCTGCCGGCACGCCGGACCCTTCACGTGTCCGTCGAGGAGCGGGAGGCCCGCGAAGACCTGCGCGATCACGCCCCCAAGCCCTCTGTGCGCGAACGGGCGGCGGCATTCCTGCGCATCGCGTCTGGCGTACCGCCTGCCGTCGTGGCCCGCGAACGCTTGCTGCGTCCGCGCCATCCG
>Ga0209227_1001383_pt1 | contig 18827 bp, 19 predicted proteins | sample YNPBryantNP2012_FD_185815 | JGI IMG/M metagenome (GOLD analysis project Ga0209227, IMG submission 185815) | Anoxygenic and chlorotrophic microbial mat microbial communities from Yellowstone National Park, USA - YNP Bryant NP 2012 (SPAdes)... ...
CGATTTAGATTCCGGCTTTCTTATGATGCCGGCAGCGATCCCGGAAGCCCCGGCGGCCCAACCCGCAGGCGCTTTCCCCGTCGATACAGGCGCAGTTTCCCCACCGAGCGTCCATGAGGGCCCGGCCGGAATCGGATCGGGAACAGGTACCGGACCAGTAACGACGGGCACGGAAGCCGCCGGTCGGAAGAAGCGGGTCGCACTGACATTTGAAGCGACCAGGGAACAGGTCTTCAAGGCGTTCCCGGCCATCGCGAACCTGGCCGACAAATCCGACGGAGGCAAGGTGCGAATCCGCATCGAGGGCTCGTCGGCTGCCGGCTTCGATCCATCCTGGCTGCGCAATGCCGTGGACGAACCGCTCGATGAAGCGGATATCGAGCGGACTGCCGAGGAATAGAACGATGATCCAAAAACCTTGAGTAGATCGAATACCGCCGGGGCATGCTTGAAAAAGGCATGAAGCCAAAGGACCTGCCTGTCAAAGTCCGGCGGGGAGCAAAGATTCCTGCGGATGTGCGCGCAGCGATCAACGCGGAGGACCTGCTTAATCTCGGCGGCGTTTATGGCGACAAGAAGGCCGGCGATCCGATGGAGTACGATAACCTCAAGCTGGTCCTGACCGACGACACTGTTGAGATCACGGTCTATAACCGTGGGATCGCTCTGTTCATGTTGGACGACCAACGAATTCGGCGTATTCATCGAGTCCTATGCAAACATGATGGATCGGGGAAAGACTGATGGTCGGCTCAATGGCAAGCGCGGAGAAGGTAACATGGGCAGGCCATGTCTTGGGTGTCCAGCCCCGCATCCGGCTAATGCGGTCCTTCGATGAGCGATCCCACAGTTACCTGGGGTACGTGCTTCGCATCGAGGGGATCTGTGGCGGGGAGGCCGGCGAATTCCTGATTGCGGTCGGTGAGGGAGCGCACGAGAAGCACCGGTTTCAGACAGGCATGGAGCTGAGCGGCTGCTCCGTGCCTGTCGAAGACCCGCGCAAGGAGACCGCGGTGCTCTACAAGACAAGTGGGCTCAAGGCGGTTAAGGATGCCGAGCGTGAAACTCCTGCTGGGCCGCCTTTTCATAGCGTGCCCCCTGACCTGGAAACCTACCGGGATCGAGGACATCGTCGCCTGGATGCCCGGACCTACGACACCAAATGCACGACTTGTATCTGGGGCTGCCGGATGCCGGTGGAAATGATCATCGACCAGTGGAATCCGTCAAAGAAACAGTACCGGTTCGAAACCTTCTGCTACGGCCCGAAAAGCTGCCCATTTTACCGCCCCGGGCCCGCACGGAAAGTTCCGGGTCGAAAGGGCATGTCCTACACTGAGGAAGATTGGGTCGACGAAGATGCCACTGCCCACAGAGGGCCGGATGATTGAGGATTTTTCAACCAGCGACAAACTCACGACTCGACTTGCAACATCCGCATTGGGTAGCGTAGTTGGGAAATCAAGTTTGACGTCGCTTCCGCCTCACCGGGAGCGGCCTGCTCCTTGATAACCCGTTGATATTGAAGGTTTTCGGTTAACTGCGGGAGAAAGAGAACGGTTATGAAGAGGGTTGCACACGGGGAGCCAGATTAATAAAGGCAGCCGGAAAACCGGCTGCCTTTTAATTTCACGCCAGGTACTTCACCTATATCCTTTAGTCACAATCTACAGACAGATTTTATATCGGCTCAACGGGCAATGTTGAGCAACGTCTCCAACATCACAACGACCCTGCCTATCATGTCTCAAAAACTAAAAAAGACTTGCTGGTCTATGGAAGCTAGTCTGGGTTAAGTCTTTTGGGTCCCGATCTGAACCCATGCAGCACGAGCATCAGATCAAATCTTTGAAAAGCAGAAAAGCCTTAAAAATATTTGAGCAATGCCCAACGAAGATACCAGTCTTAATTTTTCGTACAGCGCAAAAATAATGTGCTACTGCCCCCCCTGTTTGTGTCAGTCCAAAAATACCTCAAACTGGTCAACGATATTCATGCCCACGGTGTGCATAAAGAAACGCGCAAACACAAACAAGCATACTCCTATGAGCACAAGAACAATATCCCCCAGCGCTGCTTTCTGTGGCACCCAGCGAAGCTGGATAAGCTCAAGCACGATGCTTCCACAGAGCATGAGCACGACCGTGAGGGCAATTGGATTTTTAAGCGCGAGCAAATCGTTGGCAAGGATAAAACCAAGCAGGGATGCAAGGACAAATGATGACGCGATGATCACCGGAGCGCTGGTGGCTGACGGGTGTGCCGTTTGTGAAAAGGCAATACAGAGCAGTGGTATCAGAAAGGCAATAAAAAGGGCAGCACAGATGATAAGTGCAAGCATTGCAGTTTTTGTTGTTTGTCCAAAGGGTTTCTGATGCAGCCTTACGGTCGCTGTATATCCCGTCGTCCTTCGAGTGCATTTTTCAGCGTTGTCTGATCTGCGTAGCCAATGTCGCTTCCCGGAGCTATGCCCTGCGCGATGCGCGTTACTTTGACACCAGTCGGTTTGAGCTGGTCAGCAATGTAGTTTGCAGTGGCATTACCATGAATCGTGGGATTCGTTGCAAGGATGACCTCAGCAATCTGTTCCTGGCTGACCCGATCGCACAGCTCAGCAATATGGAGCTGTTCCGGACCGATGCCCTCGAGCGGCATGATACAGCCGTGCAGGACGTGATAGGTTCCGCGAAAGCAACTGGTGCGCTCAATTGACAGCAAGTCACCCGGGGTTTCAACAACACAGACCACAGTTCTGTCACGACCCGGGCTGGCGCAGATGGTGCACAGGTCGTGCTCAGTATAATTAAAACACCGCGAGCACAGCCGTATTTTCTCGCGTGCTTCGATAATACTCTGGGCAAGTTCAAGCGCCTGTTCTCGGGGACAGTTCATCAGGTGGAGGGCAAGCCGGGTTGCGGTTTTTTCACCAACACCCGGGAGGCTGGACAGACAGGAAACAAGACGCTGCAAGGGCGTACGCATAGCTGCTTCCTCAGAGGGTAATGCCCGGGATACGAATGCCGCCGGTCAGTTTTGCCATTTCTTCCTGCAGCAGGTTCCGTGAGTTTCTGAGCGCTTCATTCACCGCTGCGGTAACAAGATCTTGCAGCATAGGGATATCGCGCGGATCAACTGCTTCGGGCGCAATGGTTATCGAAATGATTTCTTGGCGTCCATTGGCAACAACCTGCACCATCCCCCCGCCTGACGAGGCCGTTACTGTTCTGTTTCCGAGCTCTTCCTGCATGCGTGCAAGCTGCTCTTGGACTTTCTGTGCCTGTTGAAGGATGTTCTGAATATTCATGGACTCTTCCTTCAGGATGAAGTATGAATTGCGACGATTTTGCCGTTAAATGTCTTGAGCACATTTTGTATGACGGGATTCTGCAGCACTTTCTGCTCGTTTTTTTTTCTCACCTGTTCAGGAGATGCTGAGTCAGCGGTCTTTTTTTTTTCTTGGTGTGCCTGCGGCTGGAGAACAATGTTCACCTGCTGTTGAAAAAACAACTGACATAAGTCGCGGAGCGTTTGCTCGGTTTCGGGCTCCTTGAAAAGTTCCTCGATAATAAAATTACCAACCGGGAATGCAATCCGTACCATACCATCATCGGAAACACTCACCTGAGTTTGGCGCAGGTACCGCCCCAATTTTGAATCCTTGCGTGCGATAAAGTCAAGGAGCGCATCAACAGATCCCTCGCTCATCGCCATCCGCTCTGGCGGCGCAGCATCAGCGGGCAGACTGTGCTGCACATGCGGTGCACTTCGAACAGGCGCAGGTGTTTTCTGTTCTATCTGGCGCTGAAGCTGCTCGATGCGCTCAAGCAGCTCATCAAGGGGCACGCTGTCTTTTACCTGCAGCATTTCAAGCAAACAGATTTCAAGCGCTGTTTTAGGGTTTGCTGAGCGGGTTACCTCGGGTTCCGCAGCAAGCCAGAATCGAACGCACCGTTGCAAACCTTCACCAGAGATACGGTCAACTGCGTCGCGGAGCAGCCGCACATCCTCATCAGATGCTTCTACAAGACCGGGTTGATCAGGAACCGTTTTGAGCATGAGCGCATCCCTGAGCAGTTCAAGAAACGCATAGTAGCATCGGTGCAAATCAACCCCTGCTTCATAGAGACGGGAAAGTCCCGCAATGCACTCCTGGGGACTGCCAGCGATAAGCCCTTCCAGCAGGCTAAAGAGTTGCCGACGGTCAATATGACCGAGCATTTCCTGCAGTGTAGCGTCGTCAATCGTGGTGCCGCAATAGGCAACCGCGCGCTCCAGAATGCTTTGCGCATCGCGCATGCTTCCTTCAGCTTCGCGCGCGACAAGGTACAAGCTGTGTCTGCTGATGGTGAGGTTCTCCTGCTGCGCAATGGCGTCAAGGTGCGCGACAATCTCCTGCAGCGGAATACGTCTGAAATCAAACCGCAGGCAGCGCGAGATGATGGTGTCAGGAATTTTCTGTGGTTCAGTAGTCGCTAAGATAAAAACCACATACGGCGGAGGCTCTTCCAGCGTCTTCAGTAAGGCATTGAAAGCCTGATCTGTCAGCATGTGCACTTCATCAATAATAAAGACTTTGTACCGGTCGCGGGTGGGATGATAGCGCACATTTTCGCGTAGCGCTCTGATATCGTCAACCCCGCGGTTGGACGCACCGTCAATCTCATGGACATCAATGCTGGTGCCTGCCGCAATTTCAGAACACGACGAACAGGTGCCACAGGGACGCTCGCTCATCCCCTGATGGCAGTTCAGAGCTTTGGCAAGGATCCGCGCAACTGATGTCTTCCCCACACCACGCTCGCCGGCAAACAGAAACGCATGTGCAATGCGGCTTTCACGGATACTGTTTACCAGCGTCCGCGTTACGTGGGGCTGTCCAATGACTTCTTCAAAGGTCTGCGGTCTGAACTTCCGGGCAATGACTTTATATGCCATAAGGTATAAGGGGTTACGAAAAAAGCCGGATACACCAGACACCCGGAATCCCTGTTACCGTTGCTTCCTTCCGGACCTGGCGGGGTTCACAGATTATCCGTTGTCTGGGATCCGGCCTTTTCTTTTGTAGAGATTGCTTTTCTGGTTCGGCGTTACAAAAAAACAGACTGGCGGAGAGAGAGGGATTCGAACCCTCGGTTCCGTTTGAGCGGAACACACGATTTCCAGTCGTGCACCTTCAGCCAACTCGGCCATCTCTCCGCTGTCGTCGTGCTATAAAAAAATCACGAAGCAGCGTGCTGCAATCTTCCGTGCACACACCGCGGCGTACTGCAATACGGTGGTTCAGGCGCGGATCACCGGTGAGGTCAAACACTGAGCCGGCAGCTCCTGCCCGGGGATCGTCAGCCCCGTACACCAGTCGCCGAATCCGTGCCTGCACCAGTGCAGCCATGCACATGATGCACGGCTCTATGGTGACGTACATCGTTGCATTGGTGAGTCGGTAATTCCCGAGCGTTTTGCCTGCGCTGCGAAGCGCCTGTATTTCTGCGTGAGCAGAGGGATCGTGTAACGTTATCATGCTGTTGTGCCCGCGACCGACAATGGTGCCGTTTTTTACCACAACGGCGCCAACCGGCACTTCGTGCAGGGCACGAGCTTTCTGCGCCTCTGCCAGTGCAGCCTGCATATACTCCTGATCACGGTCATACATCAGAAAAGTATTTGCTGCTGATACGCCATCAGTACCGTTTGTTTTTACCATATCCTTCGGGCAAAAAAAAGCGGATTCTTGACAGGCTTCAACCTCACAGCTCACGCAGTGCAACAACCACCGGCAACCGTGCTGCCCGAAGCGCCGGAGGAAGCCCGCCCATAATCCCCATAACCAGGGCAAACAGCATACCCTGAACCAGCAGCCACGGAGTTACCCGAAACGAAAACGCGATGCTGGAAAACGTCTGCCAGTTAATCGTGGAAGTTGAATATCCGTTAATGGGGATCACGGCGATACACCCGATAAGACCGCCAATCAGAGAAATAAAAAGAGACTCGCAGATAAACGACAGTATTATGCTCCCCTCGGAAAACCCCAGTGCCCGGATGGTAGCAATTTCCCGTGAACGTGCAGCAATGGATGAATACATGGTGTTGAGTGCAGCAAATACAGCGCCGATACTCATCACCACCGCGACGAGCACGCCCAGCACCCGGATAATGGTTGCGACCGCCTGTGACTGCCGCTCGTAGTAATCAACTTCCCGTTCCACCTGGACGGAGAGCCGTGGATCCTTGAGCAGTGCCTGTCGAAATAGCTCAAAACTTCCTGCTGAGTTCAGCCGTACGGTTGCAGATTGAAACAGGTTTTCCGGTTTTTTATAGGTCTGCTTCAGGATCACTGCATCAGCCCATATTTCCGAGTCAAAGGCACTGCCCCGTGCATCCAGAACCCCAACAACCGTCCACTGCCGTCCGGCAAATCGCGGTCTGCCACCAAGCTGGAAGTCTTGGTATGCCTTGGCAGCGTTTGCTCCAACCACCAGCTCGGCAAGCCCGGGGGTAAAAAACCTACCCTGTGCTATGCTGACCATGTCCCGTATGGCAAGTGCTTTTTCTGAAACGCCGCGAATCTGGACCAGCGCCCTGTCCGGGGCATTGCGCAGCGGCAGTGAAATGACGAGCACCACTTCAGGGCTGATCAGCGGGTTGTTGTGAGCATCACGCTGCACGCCCGGCGCATTGGCGACGATGCGAATCTGATCCAGTGCCAGCGCACTGTCAATTTCAGAATTAGCGCCTCCCCGCCGGATCATGGCATTCTGTGGCAGTCCTGATGCGACCAGCGTGGCTTGAAATCCCTGCGCCATCGCAAGCATTGCAACAAAGACGGTGACCACTCCGGCGATACCGAATACCGCCACGGAGGTTGCCACCCACCGCACTCTGATGCTTCGGATATTGTAAATAATCGGCACAGCCATGAGGGATTACACTCTTCGCAGAGCTTCAATGATGTTAAGGCGCATGGCAAGCACTGCCGGAATAATGCCTGCGGCAATGCCCGAGAGGAGCGCAAACAGCACCCCAAGGCACATTTTCAATGGCGAAAGATAAAACGACGGCAGGAAACCGCCGGTCGGGTCACCCTGCAGGGTGAACAGTTTTGCTGCTCCAACCCCAAGCCCCCCGCCGACAAGAGCGTACAATAACGATTCCGCAAGCACGAGCAGCATAATCGCACCGTCAGTAAACCCCAGCGTCTTTAAAATCGCAAGTTCGCCGGTGCGCTCCCGTACCGACATTGCCATGGTGCTTCCGGTTACAAACAGGAGCGTAAAAAAAACAATGCTGCCGACCGACAGCATGATTGCTTTGACGCTGCCGATCTGCTTGGTAATGCCGGCTGCAAAAGCACGTTCGGTCTCGGCGGTTGTTTCATAGGGAGAATTAACAAATCGTTCTTCAATCGCTTTTGCAACATGCACCGCCTTGTCAGGATCCTCAACCCGTACGATAAACCAGCCGACCGTGCCCTTGCCCAGATCCCGCCGTTCGTCAAAATAGTCATAGCGGAACCAGAACTGGTTTTCATCGTCTTCGTCTCGGGTTCCGCTATAGACTGCGCGGATGTTAAACTCCCATGTTCCTGGCCAGATCGAGCCTTGAATCGGGATGCGATCACCAAGCCGCCAGCCGAACCGCTGAATCAGTTTGCGCCCCACCACACAACCTTCACGATCTGCACTAAATGCTTTCCACTGTGTCTCATCAAGTTTAAATTCCCTAAAAATACGGCGGTATGTGGTATGGTCAATCGCAAGCTGAGGAAAAAAGTTTTTTTCATCCTGATAGATGCCGTTGAACCACACCGCATAGGTTGCTTCTTTGACGCCCTGCACTTGGAGAATGCGTTCCATATACGCAAGCGGCAGGGGCTGGATGATCGAGTTTTTGTTAATGACCACCAAGCGGTCAGCGCCGGCAACCTCAACGCCTTGATTGAACGAGCTTTCGATGGTGGCAAGCAGACTAAACAGAAAAACCGCAACGGCAAACGACCCGATCGTCAGTAGGGTACGGGTCTTCTTGCGCAGAAGATTCGCCACGAGGAGGGGCAGACAACTGATGAGTATCATCGCACCGTGACACCTTCGATGAGCACTCCTTTTTCAAGGTGCAGCACAGTGTGTGCACGCTCGGCAGCCCGTGGATCATGAGTTACCATTAGAATGGTCTTGTTGTGGGCGCGCACCAGATGATCGAGCAGGTGCAAAATTTCATCAGCACTTGCCCGGTCAAGATCACCGGTCGGCTCATCGCACAAAAGAAAGGTTGGGTCAGCAACAATAGCCCGGGCGATAGACACGCGCTGTTCCTGACCGCCCGACAGTTGACGGGGATAGTGATACATGCGATCAGCAAGTCCCACCACCTGCAGGGCAAGCTCTACGCGTTCCCGGCGCTGTGCTTTGGTAAGACCGGTCAGGAGCAGCGGAAGTTCCACATTCTGGAAAGCAGTCAGAACCGGAATGAGGTTATACATCTGAAACACAAACCCGACATGCCGTGCTCGCCATTCAGTCAGCTTCCGACCGGAGAGGTGAGTAATTTCATCGCCAGCGACCGTAATGCTCCCGGCGCTTGGCAGGTCAAGTCCACCGAGCAGATTGAGAAGGGTTGTCTTCCCCGAGCCGCTCGGGCCCATAAAAGCAACAAACTCGCCCTCGTCAACGTCCAGATTTAACCCCTGCAGGACATGAATGACCTCACCGCCGCGCTCATAGGTTTTATCAAGATTGCGGACACTAATTAAGGCATGTTCGTGAATCTGTCCGTTAACGCTGACCATAGCGGTGATGCGCAGCAATTTCTGTTATTGTTTTACGCGTGCACGTTGCCCATCACGCAAGGGCTGCGAAGCACTCACCACAACCTGTTCGCCGGGAGCAAGTCCCTCGACTATTTCAATATCATTGGTCAACGATTCGCCGATCTTCACCATTCTGCGCTGGAGCCTGCCCTGTGCAAACACAAAGACGCAGGTGCCATCCTCGTGTTCTTTGAGCGCCTCTCGCTTTACCAAAACGCTCGTGCGCTGGTGGTGCTCAGACGGGGTGCTGAGAAAGGTAACCTTGACTCCCATATCAGGCAGTATCTTTGGATCGAGCCGGTCAAAGGCAATGCGCACCTTGACGGTTGCTTTCTGACGATCAGCGGTGGGAATGATGGTTCGCACCGTTGCAGGAAGGTGCCAGTCTGGGTAGGCATCAAGCGTGGCATCAACCTTTTGTCCGACCGAAACCTTTGCAATATAGGACTCGTTGACATCTACTTCTATCTCTAGGGAGTCCATGTTCACGATCGTTGCAATGCCAGTGCGCGTAAAGCCTCCACCGGCAGAAATCGGTGAAACCATCTCGCCGACTTGCGCATCCTTGGAGACCGCAATGCCGGAAAACGGAGCGCGCACCACGCAGTTTTCAACATCCTGCGCCGCAACATCCTTGCGCGTCTGGGCTGCCTGTACCTGCTGAAGGGCGAGTTCGAGCCGTGCCCGCAAACTGTCAACCGCTGCCTTGGCTTTGTCCAAATCGTGATCGCTGGCAACGCCGGTTTGGTGCAGATTTTGAATCCGGGCAAGCGTCCGCTGGGCATCGGCAAGATTGACCCTCAGGTCTGCAACCGCTGCCTGTGCGACCTGCAAATCAGCTTCAGCAGCGCGCAGCCGCTCCCGCGCATCAGAGCTGTCAAGAAGCGCGAGCACCTGCCCCTCAGCAACCTGCATGCCTTCTTCAACCAGCAGTTCCTGAATCCGTCCCGTTATCTTTGCCGCAACGGTTGCCCGCTGTCGCGGGGTCACATAGCCGCTTGCATTTAAGACCGCGGTACCCTCAGTTTGTATGAATGGTTTTGCTTCAATAACATCAACAACATTTTTTTGAGTCACCACACGCGCAAGTGCAATGAGCGCAACAATGCAGAGTAGTCCTCCACTAAGAAACAAAATTTTCCCGAAGCTCACCTTGGGCATCGTACGTGCCGCAGGGTCTATTTTGAGCGCGGAAAGGTCAGGCATGGACTTTCGTTTGTCATGAGTCATGGAGCGGCTTTCGTGTCCTTGTGTGTGCCTCTGCCAGCGTCCAATGCTGCTTCTTCTAACGGGTCAGGGGCTTTCTGAATCTTTATTTAAGAGGGCAATAATGGATGAATTCACAAAAAATTGCAAGGGGTTATTTTCGCAAGCAACCTTACTGCTCTGCAGGGATAGAATACCAGCAGCGTATCATTACCAGTAAATACTGCAGAGAGGGGACCATGAGAAAGAAACGATAAGAACCACCTTCTATCCGCCGGTTGCCGTATCACGAGGTGTGGTTGCGTGTTGCGAAGGTCTGCGCTTTTTTGCCTTGAAAGATTTTTTTGCAACGCGCTGTTCCGTAGGAGGAGAAAACGAGTCTTTTTTTGCCGTTGCTTTCCGAGGTCTCACCGCATGCTGATCGCCAAAGAGCCCAGGATTCTTCTCGGCAAGACAAGCAAGGACAGCCTGCGATGCCACATAAGAAGACCGCACCGTTCGGTTTGCACCATGGATGAGAATACAAGCAACCGCGATACGCGTCTCACCGTCCTGCCCAAACCCTGCAAACCAGTCACACCTGCCCCGGTGTCCAGGTAAATCAATAGACCCGGTCTTTCCGCCCGTTACCCAGTCGTTAGTCTCCCGTCGTGCACGCAAGTACGCAAACGCACCACGGGCTGTTCCGGTGCGCACCGTTGCCTGCATCAGCGTACGGAGCTGCTGGACGCTTGCGCTGCTCAGCGGGCTACTTAACGTGGTGATGGATTTAGAATAAAGTTCCTTGCCCGCAGAGTCGGTAACACGCTCCACAAGGTAGGGCTGCATGATGGTTCCCTCGTTTGCGGCAAGTGATGCGATCAGTGCAGCATGGAGCGGAGAAATCATGGTCTGCGTATTATAGCCGCTTGCACGTTCCGCTCGTTCAAAGTCGTCATGGGGCTGCATCAGGGTACTGGGTTGCACCGGTAGGTCAAAGGGAATCTGAGTATTGAAAAGAAATCCTTGTGCAATTTTTGTAAACGCTGCATCGCTCAGATAGGTAGTGCCGAGCACGCCAAAAAAGGGATTGATACTGAGGGCAAATGCCTTGCTGAGCGGTACCTGTTCGGCGCGATGCAGTGGTTTGTCAAGTCCAAGCTGGCTGCGATACAGCGTGTGATAGCGTCCGGCAACCGGCAGCGTCTGCTCGGGGGAAAACCCCTTGATTTCAAGTGCTGCAGCAGCAGTAATAATTTTAATCAGCGACGCAGCAGGGAACCCGGCATACAGACAGTAGTTGTCCTCGCCGTCAGGGAGCAACTCCCGCCCCGCACTCCCCTTGGTATAGTTTGCCATAGCAAGCACAGCGCCACTTCGTGCGTCAAGCACAACGCCGGCAGCGATCAAAGGTGCATACTTCTGGAAAAGATTGTGGAGGTGTTCTTGTACGCGCGGCTGGATGGTAGTTGCAACGGTAACCTCACCAAAGGAGAGGGCTTTGGTAAACACCGGTGGAACTTCCTTTTGGTAGAAAAAACGACGCTCAAACAGTGAGGAAATATCGGCTGCTGTTACCAGCGGCTTGTCCACTGCTTCAGCTAATTTTTCTTGCTGACGTTTTTTGCCTATCCACCCGTACGCCGTATGCCCGGTAAGCGCAGCAACAAAAACCAGCAAAATCACACCTGAGAGTATGGTGATGCCGGAAGGAGGAGCAGGGAGGGCGATTTTTTTCACAACCGTTTTTACCTGATCTAACCGCATGGATTTATTTCTCCGGTCTGTCGTTTGATTTCAAGCTGTCTTGATATGGAGACGCACATTACCACAAAGTTTCTGATGAAGCAATCACCATATGTTTCGTACAATTTTTCTATGAGGTTGAGCCATTTCTGTCCACCATACGGCAAGAACAGCTTATGCCTCAGTACGCCTCCACAAAATAAGGGGGCCGTTATTCTTTTGCCCTCTCTCCGCCATTTCAGTAAGCCTCCCCTGTCGTAGATCCCGCTCTGCGGGACCAGGGGAGGTTGGGTGGGGGCAGAAAACCCCTCCCCGCACCCCTCCCTTGCAGGAGGGGCTTAAGAACAAAATCATCAGAGACAAGAAAGCAAAATGATACCGGTTACCTTTATTATAATAGACCCCTTTATGGTGTGCAGCGGTACGAGGGTGCACCACCTTGAGGTTGAATAGTAAACAAAACAAGGGCGGAAAATTTTTATTGACAGGGGGTATGCAAAAAATATAATATAAATCCTATCTAATTAGTAGGATTATTTATATGCGTCTTACTACTGTTACGGAATATGCGCTGCTTGCGCTGATGTATATCTGCCGCCACCGCGACGAAGGCAACGTTCCCCTTTCGGCAATTGTCAGGGAGCGGCAGCTTCCTGCAAAGTACATGGAGCACATCATGAAAGCCCTGTGCCGCGCAGGAATCCTGCGAAGCACGAAAGGCAAGTCCGGGGGCTATGCTTTGGCACGACCTCCCGAACGCATTCGGCTCGCCGAGATCGTTCGGCTCTTTGACGGACCCCTTGCGCCCACCCCGTCGGCAAGTAAATATTTTTACCGTTCAACACCGCTCGAGCAGGAAAAGAAAATACTGCGGCTCATGCGGGAAATCAGGGATTACATAGCACAGCGCCTTGAATCGCTGACGCTCAAGGATATGCTGTAGGGAGCCATAGAAAACCAAACAGAGAAAGGAGATGGTATGGGAAGAAGCTTTGGGCACACGGTACGATGCACACTGATACTTACAAGCCTGTGTTTTCTGGCGTTGCTGACAAGCAGTCCACGCGCTGCAGGAGCAGGTGAGGTTGATATCTTAGTCGAGAAGTTGGTCAAGAAGGGGATATTAACCAAAGAAGATGCGCAGGACATTCTGAAAGAAGTGAAAGAACAAGCACGGCAGGAGCGTGCTGCTGTTGTTCAGGAAACCAAAGAGGCACTAAAGAAGGAGAGCCCGAACCTCTTTGCGGATCTGCCCGAATGGGTTCGGAAAATGAAGCTGAAAGGGGACCTGCGACTGCGGTATGAGTGGACCGACCGGGATGAAAACCCTGACCGGAACCGCGGACGGTACCGACTGCGACTGGGCGTTATCACGCCGATCAACGACCAGATAGAGGTGGGTTTTGGGCTTGCCAGCGGCAGCAGTGATCCGCGCTCGACCAATGAAACCATGGACAACAGTTTTGAGCGGGGTGATTTACGGCTTGACTATGCGTATGCGAGCTTCCGCCCCTATGACTGGGTTACCTTGATTGGCGGGAAATTCCCCAACCCGCTGTTCATGCCATCGGATCTTTTGTTTGATACCGACATCAGACCCGAAGGAGCCTCAGCAGTGTTCAATTACAAGCTCTCACAAAACATTGATCTTTTCATGAACACAGGATTTTGGGTGATTGACGAGCGCAAGGACGATGAAAACGATCCGACCATGTGGGTGGTGCAGCCGGGCGCAAAAATCAATATAGGGAAACGTGCTTATCTCAAGAGTGCAGCAGCGCTGTATCAGTTTGACAACGTCAAGAACACAACGCTTGACTACACGAGTAAAACAAACACCCTGCGGAAATTCAAAAACACGCTCAAATACGATTATGATGCGACTGCACTAAGTGGCGAGCTTGGGTACAAAACGCCGTTTGCAACAGTGCCGTTTGCTGCATTGTATGGTGACTGGGTGCAGAGCAACTCGCATGGCGGTGCCAATGCGGGGTATTTGTATGGTATCAAGCTGGGCATGGAAAAGGTAAAAAAGCGGCATGACTGGCAGGCTTCAGTGCGGTATGAGCGCTTGGAGCGGGATGCTTGGCCTGACATACTGCCGGATGCTGATACCTATGATGGCGAAACCAATATAAAGGGCTACAAGCTGATGCTGGTGTACGGGCTGTTTGAGAACATTGATTTCACCGGCAGCTACTTCAACACGAAGAAGATCTCGGGTCTAAGCCTTGACGAGGAAAAACTCCAGCTTGACCTGAACTTCAGATTTTAAGGAACCACGCAAACGGCAAGAGCCAATAACCGACGAGGTAATAACCATGAAAAAAATCATCATGACATTGATTTTGCTCAGTGCCAGCACACTGCTGTTATCACGTGTCGCTTTGGCTTCGGGTCAAGAACTGAAGGGCTCAGTAACCCTGTCAGGAGCATGGGCGATATACCCAACAGCCGTTGCTTGGGCAGAGGCGTTTCAGAAACTGCATCCGGGTGTCAAGGTTGATGTGTCAGCAGGCGGCGCAGGCAAGGGCGTTGCCGATACGATCGCAGGGCTTGTGGATATCGGCATGGTATCCCGTGACCCCGAGCCCGCGGAAATCGAGAAGGGTATCACAGCAGTCTATATTCTGCATGACGCTGTGTATCCGGTGGTGAGCGATAAAAATCCATGTTTGAAGGAGCTGCTCGGCAGGGGCATTACCAAAAAGAGTTGGACTGATATGTATATAACCGGCACAGCCACCACGTGGGACGCGGTGCTCCCCGGAGCGCCGAAAAAACCCCTGCATATCTATACCCGCTCTGACTCCTGTGGCGCTGCGGCAAGCTGGGCAAAGTACTTTGGGAAAAAGCAGGAAGACCTGAAGGGGGTCGGCGTGTATGGTGATCCGGGTCTTCTTGACGCTGCAAAAAAAGATCCGCTCGGCATTGCCTATGCAAATTTCAGCTATGTATTCACCCGCGAAGGGACGGTTCTGCCCGGCGTGCACGTGGTGCCGATTGACGTCAATGAAAACGGGAAAGCTGATCCTGAGGAGGTCTTTACAACACGCGATCAGGCAATTAAGGCAATCGAGGCAGGTACGTATCCGGTGACGCGAAAGAATTATTTCTTTGTCAAGGGTAAGCCTCAGGGGTTGGTAAAAGAGTTCATCGCCTTTGCCCTGTCTGAGGAGGGAACAAAAATCGTGGATCAGGTCGGCACAAGCCTTCCCCTGCAAAAGGCGGAACGTGAAAAAATACTCCAGTCTCTGGAATAGCTTCCGGAAATAAAAACCAGGAGACAGCACTCAGTACTTCTGACTTCTGTCTCCTGACTTCTATTTTAAAAGGACAGCCCCATGACCGCGCGAACCTTCAAAGATGCCTGTGCTCACAAGATCATGCTTTGCCTGTCAGGCTTTGTCATGAGCCTTGCGTTTCTCATGGCACTCGGGCTGTACCTTCGCGCACGACCAATTCTTGCGACAAAACCGCTCAGGGAGCTTCTGCTTAGCGCAGTGTGGAACCCTGGACAGGGACAGTTTGGGCTTGCAAATTTTATCATCAGCACGGTCTGGGTCACCGGCATTGCCATTATTATTGCGGTGCCGCTGAGCGTGCTGACAGCAATCTATCTTTCCGAATACGCTTCCTCAAAGGTCAGGGACATCACCCGTCCGGTTATTGACCTTCTGGCAGGCATTTCACCGGTAGTGTACGGCGTCTGGGGCTTGCTTGCCATCGTGCCGCTGGTGCGGGACTATCTGATGCCGGTGCTAAGCGAGCATCTGCCTTTCTTCCCGTTTGTTTCGGACAATTATACAGGTTTCAGCACCCTTACTGCCGGCATCGTGCTCGCGGTCATGACGTTCCCCATCATTATCTCTGTCACTGAAGAGGTAATCAGCCGTGTTCCGTTTGAGCTGCGCGAGGCTTCGCTTGCGCTGGGCGCAACCAAGTGGCAGACCATCAAGCTCACGGTACTGAAAAAAGCACAGGCTGGTATTGTTGCTGCGGTCATTCTGGGTTTGTCGCGTGCCTTTGGGGAAACCATGGCAGTTCTGATGGTGGCAGGCTGCACCTTGCACGGGTTTCCTCAATCTCTGTTTGATCCTGCCTATCCACTGCCTGCGCTGATTGCCAACACCTATGGTGAAATGATGTCAGTGCCGTTATACGACGCTGCCGTACTGCTTGCCGCGTTTATGCTGCTGCTTGTCACGATAGTATGCAATGTTGTGGGCTGGGGGATTCTTGTGCGCTTTGAACACACCGGGGTATGAAATGGATTGGCGTAGAGTTGAGGAAAACATTTTCAAATGTCTCATGCTCACCTCGGTGTGCTGTGTGGTGGGAAGCCTGCTATTTATTTTGGGCACGGTGTTTGTCAAAGGGTTCCATGCCCTGACACTTGACATGCTCATCAAAACGCCGCAGGGCGGCTATTATCTGGGCAAGGGAGGTGGCATTTTGAACGCCATTACCGGCTCAATCGTCTTGGGAATCGGCGCGACCCTGCTTGCACTGCTGCTCAGCCTGCCGCTGGTGGTGTATCTGAATCTGTACCTGCGGAAAAACTCGCGCCGTGCCTTTGCCGTGCGCTTTCTTCTGGATGTGCTATGGGGCATTCCCTCCATTGTCTATGGCGCCTTCGGTTTTACCGTGATGGTTTTTTTCAAGCTGCAAGCATCCCTGCTTGCCGCCATCATCACGGTAGCGCTCTTGATTTTGCCGATTATGGCGCGCAGTATGGATGAAGTGCTGAAAATGATTCCCTTTGAACTCAAGGAAGCCTCGTTTGCCATGGGCGCAACAAAGTTTGAAACCGCAGTGCATGTCATCCTGCGGCAGGCGATCGGTGGTCTTGTCACCGCAATACTGATTGCGTTTGGTCGCGGCATCGGTGATGCTGCCTCGGTGCTGTTTACTGCAAGTTTCACTGATTCACTGCCATACTCGCTGTTCAAGCCAGTTGCTACGCTGCCACTGGCAATCTTCTTTCAGCTCGGCACCCCGTTCCCTGAGGTACAGGAGCGCGGGTATGCCGCAGCACTGGTGCTGGCGATTCTGATTCTCGGCGTGAGCATCGCGGCACGCTTTATCTCGGGAAAATTCACCCGCCATGTAATTCGGTAGGAGGGAGTGCCATGACCACGCCGTGCGCCACGCATATTCAAACCGAGCACCTGACCGTGCAGTACGGGAAGCAACGGGTGTTGCACGATATCACGCTGCAGATACCCGACCGTCAGATCACCGCAATTATCGGACCCTCAGGGTGTGGCAAGACAACGCTCCTAAAATCCTTCAATCGGCTCATTGAACTGCAGGAGGGGGTCAAGGTCAGCGGCAGTGTTTTTGTTGACGGTGAAAACATCTATGATCCGAAAGTTGAGGTGACGCGGCTGAGAAAAAAGATGGGGCTGCTGCTGCAGCGTCCGCAGGTGCTGCCGATGTCAATTTTTGACAACGTGGCATATGGCCCGCGCATTCATGGATGCAGAGACCGGCGGCAGCTGGCTGATATTGTTGAAAAATATTTAAGGATGGCAAGCCTGTGGGATGAGGTGCGGGACCGTTTGCATGAGGCTGCAGCACGGCTGTCAATCGGTCAGCAGCAGCGCCTATGTCTTGCGCGCGCTCTGGCAATCGAGCCTGAGATTATTCTGTGCGATGAGCCGACCTCGGCGCTTGATCCTGCGTCAACCCAGCGCATTGAGCAGATTTTCATGGAGCTGAAAAAAGAATATACGATCGTAATCGTTACCCATATCCTGCGCCAAGCCCGCCGGCTTGCCGATCATGTGCTGTTTCTCTATTTAGGAGAACTCGTCGAATACGGGCAAGCACAGTACATTTTTGAAAACCCGCAGCAGCAGCGCACCCGTGACTACATCATGGGTGTTATCAGCTAAGCTGCATCCCTCAATCAGGATAATACCAGCCCTCCTCATTGCTGCGCGCCCAGTCATAGGCATCGTCGAGGATTGTTACGTACGTTCTGAGCATATCTTCAATAAATTGCTTGCCCGCAATCATAATCAGCTAAAAAATAAATTGCGCGGACATATCCTCCCAAATCAGTGGGGGGAAGCCCGCGCGGCAAATTTAAATGCGAGCAAACATCCTGTCAATTATCATAATCGTCCATAATGCCGTCATTATCGTCATCACGATCATAACGATTTAGAATACCATCATTATCGTAATCATTGTTGTATGAAGGTAAAACCTAATATGCTTTGTATTCTCGACGCTGCTGTGAGCTTGCTCTTCCGTAATTGTTCCATCGCAAGCCGTCAGGCGCAGAATGGTAGTGAGGCCTCACATAGGTACCATTACTTCGATAATAGCCCCGTACGAAAACACCCCGACCCCGTGCTTCAGCAATAGTTGTTGTTAAACAAAGACCAAGAATCATCAATGCAATCAGAATTTTTTTTCATGATACTTACCTCCTTTGCAGTTTGATTTATGGTTTGTGCTTTTCTATTTGTTGAGACAATCGTTGTTTGAAAAAAGTTCCATCAAGATGATATTTTTTTCAGACGCACTTAGCGCTTTTCTCATTAATAAAAAGGCAGGGGGTAAAATACTCCCTGCCTTTTATACTTTTATACTATGGTAACGCCTTTACCGGTTTGAGACCTGTTCGAGCAGGTTAGGTTTCTTTTCAAAAAGAAGCGATTTCTGATAGGACGTTAGAGGATCAGAAACTGTCAGAATGATTTTGCCGTAATAGATGTTTGATTTTTCTAGTGCATCGTTGGCAGCATCCAGCAGCTGAATATACATGTTGTAGGCTTCATAAGCTGTTGCACTATCTCCGGCAAGTGCGGCAAGCATGTGCTGCAGATATGATGATTCCGCATGAATCGAGTAGACAATACCTAGGTGATCGTGAAAATTAGCAAGGATCCCATATTGCTCGTTTGACGAGCTGAATAAAATTGGGCCAGCCTGAGCTGACGCCGGCAAAGTGAATTACCCCGCCTACAAGGCGGGGCATCAAAAACATTAAAACATCTTTAATTGCTTTGCCTTACGGTTTCTATGATGCTTAATGTATTTTCGTATCAGTTCAACTGTAACCTTATCTCCAACC
>Ga0209227_1001384_pt1 | contig 18825 bp, 18 predicted proteins | sample YNPBryantNP2012_FD_185815 | JGI IMG/M metagenome (GOLD analysis project Ga0209227, IMG submission 185815) | Anoxygenic and chlorotrophic microbial mat microbial communities from Yellowstone National Park, USA - YNP Bryant NP 2012 (SPAdes)... ...
ACGCGGCGCTCGCCGACCTTCTGGCCGGCGCATTTGACTGGCTGGTGCTCACCAGCCAGAACGCCGTCCTCGTCCTGGCCGACCGGCTGAAGCCAGAGCCCCCCGTTCCCCCCAATCTTGGGGGGCTAGGGGGGCAAGGGCCAGGGGGGCGGCTCCCCGTCGAGCCCCCCGTTCCCCCCAATTTTGGGGGGCCAGGGGGGCAAGGGCCAGGGGGACAGGGGGCGGGCTGGAATGAGGGGCGGTTCGCGGTGGCCGCCATCGGCGCGGCCACCGCCGAGGCGGCCGGCCGGCTGCTTGGCCTGAGCGTGCAACTGGTGCCCGATGAGTTCGTCGCCGAAGCCCTGGCCGAGGCATTGGCCGGCCGGCTGAGCGTCGGCGGCCGTGTCCTGATCTGTCAGGCCGACATCGGCCGGCCCGTGTTGGCCGAGGCGTTGCGGGCCAGGGGCATCGCGGTGACCTCCGTCGTCGCCTATCGCACCGTGATCGGCCGCGGCGGCGTGGACCTGCCGGCCCTCCTGGCCGACCGCCAGGTGGATGCGATCACCTTCACCAGCCCATCCACCGTGCGCAATCTGTTTGCCCGGCTGGCGGCCGAGGGCGGAAATCCCGACCACCTGGCCGACGTCTGCGTGGCGTGTCTGGGGCCGGTCACGGCCGACGCGGCCCGCCGGCACGGCCTGTCGGTGCATGTATTGCCGGAACAGCACACGATTCCGGCGCTGGTAGAGGCCCTGGAAGCCTATTTCGCTGGAGAGAACCGATGACTACGATACCGACACCCTCCTTTCGTCCGCGCCGGCTGCGCCTGACCGCCGGCATCCGGCGTCTGGTGCGCGAAACCACCCTCAGCCCGGCCGACTTCATCTATCCGCTCTTCGTGCGGCACGGCCGCGACCAGCGCGTGCCCGTGCGCTCCATGCCGGGCGTGTTCCAGCTCACCGTGGACCAACTGGCCGTCGAAGCGCGTGCGATCGCCGGCCTGGGCATTCCGGCCGTGATCCTGTTCGGCATCCCGGCCGTCAAAGACGCGGTCGGCAGCGACAACTACAACCCCGACGGGATCGTGCCGCAGGCGATCCGGGCCATCAAAGACGCCGCGCCCGACCTGCTGGTCATCTCCGACATGTGCTTCTGCGAGTACACCGACCACGGCCACTGCGGGATCATCAACGCGCCGGGGCAACCGTATTACACGCCCGGGCTGCCGGCCGGCTACCTGCTCAACGACCCGACCCTGGAGCTGCTGGGACGCGCCTCGGCGGTGCACGCGCAGGCCGGCGCCGATATCATCGCGCCGTCGGGCATGATTGACGGCATGGTCGCCGCGATCCGGCAGGCGCTGGATGCCGCGGGCTATGCGCACGTGCCGATCATGAGCTATGCGGTGAAATACGCCAGCGGCTTCTACGGCCCGTTCCGCGAGGCGGCCGAAAGCCCGCCCCAATTCGGCGACCGCAGCCAGTACCAGATGGACCCCGCCAACCGTCGCGAGGCGCTCAAAGAGGCCCGGCTCGACATCGCCGAGGGCGCCGACATCCTGATGGTGAAGCCGGCGTTGCCCTATCTGGACGTCCTCAGCCAGTTGCGGGCCGTCACCGACCTCCCCCTGGCGGCCTATCAGGTGAGCGGCGAATACGCCATGTTGCACGCCGCGGCCGCCAACGGCTGGCTCGACCTGCGCCGCTGCGCGCTGGAGAGCCTGACTGCCATCAAGCGCGCCGGCGCTGACATGATCCTCACCTACTTTGCGCGCGATGCCGCGCGCTGGCTGGCGGAGGGGTGACCGGGGCCATGCCGACCGTCGCGCGCTTTCTGGCTGCCTGCCGGCGCCAACACACCGACACCACGCCGATCTGGCTGATGCGCCAGGCCGGCCGCTACATGCCCGAATATCGCGCCTTGCGCGAAAAGCACACCCTTCTGGAGATCATCCGCACGCCCGAGCTGGCGTGCCAGGTGACCCTGCAACCGCTCCGCGCCTTCGACCTCGACGCGGCGATCATCTTCGCCGACATCCTGCCGCCGCTGGTGGGCATGGGATTGGAGCTCGAATTCGCCGCCGGCGAAGGCCCGGTGATCCACAACCCGATCCGCCGCGCCGCCGATGTAGACGCGCTGCGCGTGCGGCCGCCGGAAGAGACGTTGGGCTTCACCCTGGAGGCGATCCGATTGGCCCGCCGCGAGCTGGACGCCGCGGGCATTCCCCTGATCGGGTTCAGCGGCGCGCCCTTCACCCTGGCCGCGTATGCCGTCGAGGGCGGTAGCAGTTCGCACTTTGCGGCCGCCAGGCGGCTGATGATGGCCGATCCGGCCGCCTGGCACAAGCTGATGGCGAAGCTCAGCGAGGTGGTGGGCGGCTATCTGCTGGCGCAGGCGCAGGCCGGCGCACAGGCGCTCCAGCTCTTCGATAGCTGGGCCGGCCAGCTCAGCCCGGACGATTACCGCGAGCTGGTGTTGCCCTACACGCGCCGCGCGCTGGCGATCGCGGGCCAGGCCGGGGTGCCCATCATCCATTTCGGCACCAACACCGCCGGCATGCTCGACCTGATGAAGGAGGCCGGCAGTTTGCTGCCGGCCTCGGCGCCGCTGGTGATCGGGGTGGACTGGCGCATTCCGCTCGATCGGGCATGGCGACAGTTGGGCCCCGACGTGGCCCTACAGGGCAACCTGGACCCGCTGGCTTTGCTGGCGCCCTGGGACGAACTGCGCCGCCGCGCCCAGCGCGTGCTCGACGCCGGCCGCGCGGTCGGCTGGCCGGGCCACATCTTCAACCTGGGACACGGCGTTTTGCAAGACACGCCCACCGACAACGTCCGCCGGCTGGTGGACTTTGTTCACGAATACGGACAAAGGATCGCTGCATGAATCGCACGGCACCCATTGCATCGCCCGTCGTCATCGTCGGCGGCGGCATCGCCGGCCTGAGCACCGCCTGGTATCTGCAACAGCGCGGGGTGCCCTACACCTTGCTGGAAGAGGCCGGCCGCTGGGGCGGCCACGTCCTCACCGAGACCGTTGAGACGGCCGTGGGCCGCTTCATCGTCGAGGCCGGCCCCGATTCCTTCATCACCCAGAAGCCGTGGGGGATGCAGCTCGCCCGCGAGCTGGGCCTGGCCGACCGCCTGGTGGGCACCAACGACCGGATGCGCAAGGTCTACGTGTTGAGCAAGGGCCGGCCCATCCCCATGCCCGACGGCGTGCTGCTGATCGTGCCGACCCGCTTCATGCCGTTCGTGCTCTCGCCGCTCATCTCGCCCCTGGGCAAGCTGCGCATGGGGCTGGATCTGATCATTCCCCCGCGGCGCGACGGGGCCGACGAAACCCTGGCCGACTTCGTGCGGCGCCGGCTGGGCAACGAGGCGCTGGACAAGATCGCCGAGCCGCTCCTTTCCGGCATCTACAACGCCGAGGCCGACCGGCAGAGCCTGCTGGCCACCTTCCCGCGCTTCCGCGAGCTCGAGCTGAAGTACGGGAGCCTGACGCGCGGGATGCTGGCCGCACGGGCCAACGGCCGCGGCCGCCGGGCCGACGGCGACGGCCGCCAGCCGCTGTCGGCCTTCATGTCGCTGGCCGGCGGCACCGGCGAGCTGATCGAGGCGCTGGTCGGCCGGCTGACGGGCGATCTGCGGCTGAACGCACGGGTCGAGCGCCTGGAGCGGTCGGCCGACGGCAGTTACCTGGTCTCCACCGCGCGCGGCGAGCCGTTGCACGCGCGGGCGGTGGTGTTGGCCGTGCCGGCCTTCGTGGCCGCGGGATTGCTACACCGGCTTGCGCCCGAAGCAGCGGCGGTGTTGGCCGGCATCCGCTATGTCAGCACCGGCACGATCTCGCTGGCCTACCGCCTGGACGAGATCCCGCGGCCCCTGCTCGGCTTCGGGCTGGTGGTGCCGGGCAGCGAGCGCCGGCCGATCAACGCGCTCACCTGGAGCTCGCTGAAGTTTGCCGGCCGTGCGCCAGAAGGCTACGCGCTCTTTCGGGTCTTCTTCGGCGGCTCGCGCAGCCCGCGCTCGATGGAGCTGGATGATGCCGCGCTGCTGGCGACCGTGCGCGAGGAACTGCGCGGCCTCATGGGGATCGCGGCTCCGCCCTTCTTCCATCGCATCTATCGCTGGCACCGGGCCAACCCGCAGTACGACGTGGGCCACAACGACCGGATCGCATGGCTGGAGCACATGTTGCCGGCCGGCCTCTACCTGGCCGGCAGCCCCTATCGCGGGGTCGGCCTGCCCGACTGCATCCGGCAGGGACAGGAAACAGCGACCCGGATCGCGGCCGGCCTTACGGCCGTTTTCCCCGTCGCCGGGGTGCAGAGAGCGTCATAAATTCCATTATTTGAGCCATAGGAGTATTTTTATGGAAACCACAACGGGTAGCTGGACGGTAAAAGTCGGACTGGCCCAAATGCTCAAAGGCGGCGTGATCATGGATGTAACCACTGCCGAGCAGGCCAGGATTGCCGAAGATGCCGGCGCGTGCGCGGTCATGGCGCTGGAGCGGGTGCCGGCCGATATCCGCAAACAAGGCGGGGTGGCGCGCATGTCGGATCCCGAAAAGATCCTCGAAATCATGGAAGCGGTTTCGATCCCTGTGATGGCGAAATGCCGCATCGGCCATTTCGTCGAGGCGCAGGTGTTGGAGGCGTTGGGCGTAGATTATATTGATGAGTCGGAAGTCTTGACGCCGGCCGACGAAGAGCATCATGTGGACAAACATCAGTTCAAGGTACCGTTCGTATGCGGATGCCGCAACCTGGGCGAGGCGCTGCGACGCATCGGTGAAGGCGCGGCCATGATCCGCACCAAAGGGGAAGCCGGCACCGGCGATGTAGTGGAGGCCGTGCGCCACGCCCGTACCGTGTTGGGCGAAATCCGACGTCTACAAGGCTTGCGGCCCGAAGAACTGATGCACGCGGCCAGAGAGATGGCCGCGCCCTATGAGCTGGTGCGCAGCGTGGCAGAAACCGGCGCGTTGCCGGTAGTGAATTTCGCGGCCGGCGGCATCGCCACCCCAGCCGACGCCGCCCTGATGATGCAACTGGGCATGGACGGCGTCTTCGTCGGTAGCGGCATCTTCAAGTCGGCCGATCCGGCTCGCCGCGCCCGCGCGATCGTCATGGCAACCACGCACTACAATGAGCCGGGGATCATCGCCGAAGTCTCCAAAGGCCTGGGCGAGCCGATGATGGGAATCGCCGCCCGGGCGATCGCCGAGGCCGAGCAACTCGCCACGCGAGGTTGGTGACACGATGCTCGTCGGTGTGTTGGCCCTGCAGGGCGATTTTCGCGAACATGAAGCCATGTTGCAGCGCCTGGGGGTGGCCGTCCGTCAGGTGCGCCTGCCGGAACACCTGGCCGGACTGGATGGCCTGATCATCCCCGGCGGCGAAAGCACGACGATGGGCAAGCTGGCGCGCGCCTATGGCCTGATCGAGCCGATCCGGACATTGGCCGGCGCCGGTATGCCGATCTGGGGCACCTGCGCCGGCATGATCCTGCTGGCGCAGGATATCGGCCCGGAGCCGCCCCACCTGGGGTTGATGCCTATCACTGTCAAGCGCAATGCCTTCGGCCGCCAGATTGCCAGCTTCGAGATAGATCTGGCCGTGCCGGCGCTCGCCCCCTGGTCGGACGGCGAGCCGGCCCGGCCTTTCCACGCCGTGTTCATCCGCGCGCCGCTGATCGCGGCCGTAGGCCCGGGCGTAGAGCCGCTCGCCCATCTGCCCGACGGCACGATCGTGGCGGCGCGCGCCGGCCACCTGTTGGCCACCAGTTTTCATCCCGAGCTGACGCCAGACAGCCGGTTTCATGCCTTCTTTCTCAGCCTGATCCGCGCCGAAAGCGATCCGCCGGCCGGGAGGTGAACATGACGCATGATGAGAAACCATCGCGGCCGCAACGCAGCTATCCGGCTGTTTATGAGAAGCTGATCCCGATCGCGCTGGCGCTCATCGCGCTGGCGACCCTGGCCGCGCTCGGGTTCGCGGTGGCGGTCGCCACGGGATTCTTACCATAAAGGAGCTCATCCGATGACCACCGTGTTGACTTTCTTGCCGTTTGCATCCAGTCTGATCAGCTTTGTCTTCGCTGCGCTGGTCTTCCGGCGCTACCTGGCCCGCCGACGGCCCTACCTTCTCCTGTGGGGCATCGGCATGACGATGTACGGCATCGGCGGCTTTTGCGAGGGCTACTACGGCGCGTTCGGCTGGAATCCTCTGACCTTCCGCCTCTGGTACCTGTTCGGCGCGATGCTGGTGGCGGCCTGGTTGGGCCAGGGCACGGCCTATCTGCTGATCCGGCGCCGGTGGGTGCACGGGCTGATGCTGGTGCTCGCTGTGGCATCCCTCTACGGTGCGGTGCGGGTCTTCACGGCGCAGCTCGATCCGGCCGCCATGGGCAGCAGCCTGCACACCGGCAGCGAGCTGAGCGGCAGGGCCATCGTGTCCGGGGGCGTGCGCACCCTGACTCCCTTCTTCAATTTGTACGGCACGGCCTTCCTGGTGGGCGGCGCGGTCTACTCGGCCTGGATCTTCTGGCGCAAGCGGATCCTGTTGCACCGGGTCATCGGCAATGTGCTGATCGCCACCGGCGCGCTGTTGCCGGCGTTCGGCGGCTCCTTCTCCCGGCTGGGGATCGGCGGCGCGCTCTATATCAGCGAACTGCTGGGCGCCATCCTGCTGTTCCTGGGCTTTCTGCGCGCCACCACCCCCTTGCCGCAAGAGAGCGCACAGAAGTAGCTCCCAAAATTCGCATCTGGATTGTTTCCGTGGTATAATAAACGAACAGTCAACGAACCGCGGAGACTTCGTGAATCATGCCCAGGACATGCTCCTGGCCGAATTCATGCGCGCTTTGCGGCGTCTTGACCGGATCATTGGGTCAATCAGAAACAGGAGCCTGTCATGAGCAATAACGGCAAAGACGAAGTATTGGACATCTTCGAACCCGGAGATGAAGCCGAAGAGTTCTACACCAGCCTGGATGAGGAGCGCGAGGCCGAGCTCGCCGCGCTGATCGGCGTGCCGGTGGTCGGCCTGGAGCTGTGGGAGACGTCCCTCGGCGACGACGAGGCCGAAGGGCCGATCACGCCCGAAAACCGCTCGTTCTTCGATGTAGATCTGCTCTTCGATGGCGGCACGGCGCTCGAGCTCTACGTGGCATCGGTGTATCCCGATCCCGATGGCGAGGCCGTCACCGGCCTGGATGCCATCTACGACGTGGTGGGCCGGCTGTCGGACGACGAGCTGGAGCTGCTGGATTTCGACCAGGCGGACGAGGACGGAGGGCTGGCGCTCGCCTTCGGCAAGGACAACCAGACGCAGCAGGTCATCGTCGCCAGCGCCTGGATGGTCAGCGAGTGGGAACCCGAAGAAGCAGACGAAGCGGAAGAAGAGGTCTGAGACGATTCGATCCCTGGCGTAAAAGCCGATGATTCGTCTCGCAGTGCTTGATGTGGACGGCACGTTGAAGCGCGCCGAATCGCCCTATCAGTATCTGCACGAGCGATTGGGCGTGCTTCATCTGGCCGCAGCGCATCGCGAGCTGGCGTTGGCCGGCAAGATCAGCTACGGCGAGTGGCTGCGCCGCGATGTCGCGCTGTGGGCCGGCCAGCCGGTAGCCCGCATCCGCGAGCTGCTGGCGAAAAATCCCTACCTGCCCGGCGCGCCGGAACTGCTCCGCGCGCTCAAGCGCGCGGGCGTGATCGTCGCGCTGGTCAGCGCGGGTTTCACCCTCAACACCGACCCGATTGTGGCCGAGTTCGGGCTGGATTACGCATTGGCCAACGAGCTGACGGTCCGCGATGGCATCCTCGACGGCGGTTCGATCAACCACGTGCCCGAGGGCGGCAAGGCGGCCTTTGCGCGCGGTCTGATGGCGCGGCTGGGCATTCCGGCCGAACAGACGTTGGCCGCCGGCGACACCCGGGGCGACCTGGAGCTCTTCGATTGCGCCGGCGTGCGCATGGCCGTCAACCCCAAGTCCGAGCTGCTGCGCGCCCGTGCCGATGTGGTGTTCGAGCCCGACCTGACGGCCGCCGTGGCCTGGTTGAGGGCGCACGGCCATCTGGAATGAAACATGGAACTGATCGATTGGCCCGGCGTAGCGCGCAACGCCCTGTGGATCGTGGGCCTGAGCATCGTGTTGGCCGCCTGGAGCCATGCCCACTGGTGGGCCGCCGTGCACGGCGTGAAGCTGCGCCGCATGTTGGATTGGCCGCGCGTGCAGGCGCCTGTGTCGGCGGGCTTCCTGTTGTTTTGCATCAGCCTGGCGTGGAGCGCCGCGCGCTGGTGGGAACGCGGCCTGTGGATCCTGCTGGGCCTCTCTTTCGCCTGGCAGTTGCTCTCGGCGTGGCGGCTGGCGGCGCGCGCCGGCTGGGATGCCCCGGCCGACGCCGGCCAGGCGCCGGCTGCGGCGCGCGCCGCAGGGTCGTCGGGGCCGGCACCCCTGTCCGCCGATCCCCCTGCATCGGCCTCGGGAGGGAATGATGAAAATCCGTAGCCATCCTTTGATGTGGGCCCTTTCGTTCCTGATCGCGGGCGCTTTTCTCCTGCTCAAGAACTTCGGCGTGTTTCGCGATCTCGGCGATGCGATCTGGGGCGGCGTGTTTGCGGTCATGGGCGCCGGCTTCCTGGCCTGGTATCTGCTCGATCGGGAGCGCGTATGGCGCGCGATCGCCGGCTTTCCGCTGTTGACGATCGGTGCCCTGCTCATCCTGGCGTGGCAGAAGATCGGCCTGGGCGACTGGCAGGCGGCCGCGGTGCTGTTCGGCGTGGCGCTCGGCTTTTGGGCCGTGTTGCTCACGCACGACAATCACTGGTGGGCCATCCTGCCGGCGGGCATCCTCACGGTGCTGAGCGCGCTCACGGGCGTACAGGCCAGGCTCGATCCGGCCGCATGGCTCGGCTTCTTCGTCTTGGGCCTGGGCGTGGTCTTCGGCCTGCTCTATCTGCTGCGGTTGGGCCAACACGATACGGGCTGGGCCGGCCTTCCGGCGGCCGCTTTCCTCCTGATCGGCCTGGCGATGCTGGCGAGCGCCTTCCACCTGCCGGGATGGCTGGCGTTCTGGTGGCCGGCCGGCCTGGTGATCGCGGGCGCGGTACTGCTGATCCTGGCGTTGCCGTGGGCCGGCGCCACCCCCGAAGCACCGGCCGCTGTGGGCGCGCAACCGACCGCTGCAAGTGCGCAGCCGGCCGCCGCGGCTCCGGCCTCGGAAGCACCGGTGGACATCTACGCGCTGCTCAAGCAGCAGCCGCAGGAAGCGCCGATCGGGAAGGAGGCGGCCGGGCAAGCCGCGGAACAGACGCCACTGTGAGGGGAAACGTCCATGAACAAACAACTCCTGGTCTACATCACCACCTGGTGCCCGGACTGCCGGCATGTACAGGAGACGTTGGCCGAGTGGCGCGTGCCGGCGCGCTACATCAACATCGGCCGCGATCCCCAGGCAGCCGCCCGCGTGCGTGCGCTGACCGGCTTCGAGAGCGTGCCGACCCTGGTCGTCGTGGACGGCGATGGCTGCGATCCCATCGAGCCGCCCGCCGCGCTGCCGGCCGGCCGCGGCCCGCGCGGCATTGATCGCGGGAGCGTGATCACCGAGCCCTCGACCGAACAACTGCGCGCGTGGCTGAGCAAGCATGGCTGGCTGAAATAACCCGACTTACCCGCTTCCAGCTTCCAGCCGCCAGCTTCCAGCTTGGCGATCGGGCCGCGATATGCTAAAATAATCCTTCAAAAGCCCCCGTAGCTCAGGTGGATAGAGCAAGGCACTCCTAACGCCTTGGCCGCAGGTTCGAATCCTGCCGGGGGTACTTTTTCGACGCTTACGTGCCAGGCACCTGGGAGGGTGCCTGATACGTCCGGCGGCTCATTTTCAGGTCAGGCAACAGGTCATTTGCTGGAAAGGCAGGTGCATGATGGGCCCGGAGTCAGTAGCAGGCAACCTGATCAAGACGGTCGGCTCGTTCTTCAGCCGTCCGCAAGTCCGCGTCGAGACCCTCCCGATCGGGCCGGGCATCCCCCTGGGGATCGAACAGGTCTCGAATCCGGCCGTAGGGATCGGCGGCGCTTACGGCGCGTGGGGCATTCCCTACGACAATGCGACCCTTCCCCAACTCCTCGAAGAACGCATGGGTCTCCCGCTCAAGCCCGAGGAGAAACTGAACCTCGACGAACTGGGCTTCTTGCACCGCCACCATCTTCCGCCGCTCACCGATGAAGAACACGTCCAGGTCGAAGTGAGCGTCGGCGCGCGGCTGCTGGCGGCGGCCGCGCAGGCGTGCGGCTGGGCCATGTCGGAGATCGAGGCCGTGTTGATCGGCGTGAGCATTCCGGTGACCGAAGACTACGTCGAGCGCATCGCGGATGAGGCCGGCGTGCCCGACTCGGCCCTGAAGGTCACCGTGCACAAGGCGTGCGACAGCTCGGTCGCGGCCCTGAATCTGGCATTGAACCCCGATCTGCCCGCCAATCGCCGCCTCTCGCACAACCTGGCCGAGTATCTGCGGGGCAAGAAGGTGCTCGTGGGCGGCATCGAAGGATTGAGCCGGGTCTTGCGCCTGGCCCGCGACAAGCAGGCCGCGCAACTGTTCGGCAACGGCGCAGGGATCTTCGGCCTGATCCCGGGCCGGACGATGAAGTTCCTGGTCGGCGGCGCGCGCGAAGCCTACGACGCGGAGGGGGTGCTCCAGGTGCGCATGACCTACCCCCATTCCCGCCGGCCGAACGAAGAGGGCTCCCTGGTCGAAGTGTCGGAGAAGGGCGAGCACAGCGTGCGGGTGGCCGGCATGATGCACGAGCCGGAAGACATCGCCTCGCCCGTGGAGATGGCCGGGCCGATGGGCATGGTCAAGCTCTTCGTCCGCAACGGCGTGGAGGCCGTGCGCGGGGTCTATCAGTCCTATCGCGATCTGATGGCCCGCACCAACATGGTCGGCCGCGACATCGCGGTGGCGATCGTCCATCATGCCAATTACAAGATCAACCAGCTCAAGGAAAAGCAACTGAACAAAGAAGGCATCAAGATCCCGATGCCCTGGTTGCTGAGCGATTTCGGCAACGTGAGCGCCGCCTCGAACATGATCGCCTTCCTCCGCCAGCTCTCCAACCTGCGGCCAGGCGACCACATCCTGTTCGACGGCTTCGGCGCCGGCACCTACTACGATGTGGTGGCCGTTGAGCTGGGCAGCGCATGACCGTCGCACCGGGCCCGGCTGCAGGCCGGCCCGGACGGTCGTCGCGTTGAGAGGATTTCTGCGCATCTGGCTGCTCCTGGCGCTGCTGTGGTGGTCGGCGCCGATTGCCCGCGGGCCGGCCGAGGCCGCGGCAACCCGCCAGGGCGCCACCGATCCTTCCCCTACTGCGGCCGCGTCGAATGCCAAAGCCGCCGGCATGCCGGCGGCGGTCAAGGCGATCATGGACCGCATGAGCCCGGCCGATCGGGTCGGGCAGCTTTTTCTGGTCACCTTCGAAGGCAACGACGTCTCGGCTACCTCCGATATTGCCACCCTGGTGCGCGATTACCGCGTCGGCGGCGTGGTGTTGCGGCCGGCCAACGGCAATTTCCGCAGCGTGCCCGCGGCGCCGCCGTTCGTGACCGCCACCCTGACGACCACGGCGACCGAGGCCGCGCTGCTCACCACGCCGCAACAGATCGCGTTGCTCAGCAACGCGCTGCAGGCGCTCGCCATGATGCCCCCGCGCGTCCTCACGGAGACGGCCGGCGCGCCCTCGACCGCCACACCGGCCGCCCGTGGCATCGCGCTCACCCCCACCATCACGCCGACCGTGGCCCCCGCGCCGACCGCCGCCGTCGCCGCCACGCAACCGCTGACCGCCACCGGCATTCCGCTGCTGATCGGATTGGAGTGGGACGGCGACGACAGTCCCGTCTTTGCCGGCGCCAACGGCTTCAGTCCGCTGCCGAGCGCAATGGCCATGGGCGCCACGTGGACGCCCTCGCTCGTCGAGGCGGCCGGCCAGACGTTGGGGCGGGAGCTGCACGCCGTCGGCGTCAATCTCCTCCTGGGGCCGCCGCTCGACGTGCTGGATATCCCGCGCCCCGGCAGCAAGGGCGATCTCGACACGCGCACCTTCGGCGGCGATCCGTATTGGGTCGGCCAGATGGGCCAGGCGTTCATCCGCGGGGTGCAGGAGGGCAGCCAGGGCACGGTGCAGACGGCCGCCAAGCACTTTCCCGGGCAGGGGAGCAGCGACCGCCGGCCCGAAGACGAAGTGGCCACCGTACAGAAATCGGTCCAACAACTGCGCCAGATCGAGCTGGCGCCGTTCGCGGCCGTCACCGCGGGAGGACCGGCCATCACCGGCACTACGGCCGCGCTGATGACTTCGCACATCCGCTATCGCGGCTTTCAGGGCAACATCCGCCAGCTCACGCCGCCCATCAGCCTGGCGCCGCAACTGCAAGACCTGATGGCGTTGAAGGAGTTCGCCGACTGGCGCGCGGCCGGCGGGGTGCTGGTGAGCGACGCGTTAGGCGTGCCGGCCGTCCGGCGCTACTACGATCCGCAGCTTCAGAAATTCCCCCACCGCCAGGTGGCGCAAGACGCCTTTCTGGCCGGCAACGACCTGCTTTACCTGGCGCGCTTCGCCCTGACCGACGATTGGCCGAGCCAGATGGCGAACATCAAAGAGACGATCCTCTATTTTCAAAGCAAGTATCGGGACGATCTCGAGTTCCGGGCGCGCGTCGATGCGTCGGTCGGCCGGATCCTTCAGCTCAAGTTGCGCATCTTCGGGCCGACATGGAGTCCCGACGCGTTGCGACGGCCGCTCGATGATCCTGGCGCCATGAAGAGCAACGCGGCCGTTGCGCAAGCCATCGCCCGCGCCGGCCTGACGCTGATCTATCCGACGCGCGATGAGCTGGCCGATCGCATGCCTTCGGCGCCGCTGGCCGACGAGAACATCCTGATCTTCACCGAGGCGCGGCCGGTGCAGGAATGCCCCACGTGCGATCCGACGCCGGCCATCGCGGCCACGGCCATCGAGGAGATCATGTTGCGCCTTTACGGCCCCAGCGCCACCGGCCAGCTCAGCCCCACGCGCATCCGCAGCATGACCTTCACCGATCTCAGCCGCATGTTGGCCGCCTCGCCCGGCATCGAGCCGAACGTCGAGCGCGCCATTGCCACGGCCCGTTGGATCATCTTCGTCATGTTGGATCACAAGCCCGACGAATATGCCGATTCCGCGGCCCTGCGCGCCTTTTTGACGAAACGCTCGGATAGCCTGCGCGACAAGCGCCTGGTGGTCATGGCGTTTGCCGCGCCCTATTACCTGGACACGACCGACATCAGCAAGCTCACCGCTTATTTCGGCGTCTACAGCCGGACGCCTCCCTTCCTGGAAACCGCGGTGCGGGCGCTCTTCCGCGAGTTCAGCCCGGTGGGCGCCCTGCCGGTGTCGGTCGCGGGGGTGAACTACGACCTGATCAAGCAATTGGAGCCGGCCCCCAACCAGATCATCCCGCTCAATCCCCTCGGCCCGGCGCAGGACGCGGCCGGCGGCAAGGCCACCATCCAGGTGGGGAATCGGCTGACCCTGGAGACGGGCGTGATCCTGGACCGCAACGGCCATCCCGTGCCCGACGGCACGCCGGTCGAGTTTCGCCTGCGCTATCCGGCCGAAGGGCTTGACCTGGCGCCCAAGATCGAGACGACCGGCGCCGGCAAGGCCCGCACTACGGTGACCCTGGACCGGCCGGGCGAGCTGTGGATCACCGCGCAGGCCGGCGAGGCGAAGGAATCGGCCCGCATCGTGCTGAAGGTGGGGGGCGACACGCCCGGCAGCATCGCGACCGTGTTGCCCTCGCCCACGGCGGCGCCGACGGCCACGCCCGTGCCCACGGCCACGGCCACGCCCACCCTCGCGCCGACCGCGGCGCCGACGGCCAGCGCCACGCCGCCTCCCGTGGCGCAGCCGCCGCAGCCGCGCGTGCCCTTGCCGGCCTTCCTGTTCGGCCTGTTGGGGGTGACGGGTTCGGCCGCGGCCGGCTTCGCCTGGGGTCACCGGTCGGTCGCCGGCACCCGGCGCGAAAAACACGAGCGGCTGAGCTGCGCGGTCGGAGGATCGTTGTGGGCCGTGACGACCGGCTGGGCCGCTTACCTGCTCTATTCCCTGGGTTGGTTGCCGGGCGCGACCGAGTTACAGGCCGCGGGCATGAGCTGGGCGGCCGGGATCGTCAGCCTGATCGGCGGATTGCTGTCGCTAACGTGGAGCGGCCGGCAGCAGAGGCGACCAGAGCGTCACCAGTAGCGCGGCCATGGTGAGGAGCAGCGCCGCGGTGACCAATCCGCGATGGGCGCGCAGCGCGATGATCCAATCCAGCTCTGCGGTTTGGCTGTTGCGCGGGATCTGAAACGCCGGCGATTCCTCGATCTCGCGCGAGCGCAGCATCTGGCGCAAGACCTCGACCGAAGCCGGCCGGTCGTCGGGGTGTTGCGCCATGGCGGCCAGGATCGCGCGCTCGACGTGGGGCGAGATGTGCGGATTGATGTCGCGCGGGGGGATCAGCGAGCCGGGCTTGAGGAAGCGCTGTTTGGCATCGGCCGGTGCCTGGCCCGTCAACAGGTGATACAGGGTGGCGCCGAGGGCATAGATGTCGGAGCGGGCATCGGTATGGCCGGTATCGCCGCCGTACTGCTCCAGCGGCGTGTAGGCCACGGTGCCGCGGCCCTGTACCACGGTGACCGTACGGGTCTCATCGGGTTGAAGCAGCTTGACCAGGCCGAAGTCCACCAGCTTCACCAGGCCGCGCGGGGTCAGTTTGATGTTGGACGGCTTGATATCGCGGTGCAACACCGGCGGTTCTTGCGTGTGAAGATACGTCAGCGCGTCGCACAACTGATCCATCCAGCCGATCACCTCGGCCTCTTCCAGAAAGGCGTCCCGGCGCCGCGCGTCTTCGATGAGCTGGCGCAGATCGGGCCCGGCCACGAAGTCCATCACCAGGTAGGCGCGGCCGGCCTCCTGGAAGAAATCGCTCACCTTGGGCAGGTTGGGGTGGTCGAGGCGGGCCAGGGTGCTGGCTTCGCGGTAGAACTGCTCGTACGCCTGCTCTTCCATGCCGGGCACGCTGATCAGCTCGGGCAAGACCTCTTTCACCGCGCACACGCGGCCGGCCAGGCGCAGGTCGTCGGCCCGGTAGACGGCGCCCATGCCCCCCTGGCCGACCAGATCCGTGATCATATAACGTTCGCGCAACACCGTGCCGATCGAGAGTGTTTGAGACATCGGCCTCTTTCTGAAAACGTGGTATACTGAAATTATGACGTAACTCGCACGCGGTGTCAAGCCAACGAGAGCAAGCGGGAGTCAATCAGCCTATGGCGCACCAACAGAACAGAGGAGAGGCCGCCATGCTCATCCTGCAACGAGGCGGGGAACCCGGCCTGACCTGGACGCTCGAACACCGATCTGTGACCATCGGCCGCAACCCGGATTGCGATATCGTGTTGGATGATCGCCAGGTGTCGCGCGTCCATGCGCGCGTCGTGTGGCGCGAGGATCACTATGAGCTGGAAGATCTGGGCAGCAAGAACGGCACCCATCTGAACGGCCGGGAGGTCGTGGAGCCGATTCCTCTCCACGACGGCGACGAGATCCAGATCGCCCTGCGCTACAAGCTGGCATTCGTGGATGCCGGTGCTACCGCGCCCCTTTCGTTCGAGGCGCCGGCCGAGGTGGGCCTGCGCATAGATACCGTGACCCATCAGGTCTATGTCAACGGCCGGCTGTTGGAGCCGCCCCTGTCGGTCCAACAATACCGCCTGCTCGAACTGATGATCCGGGCGCCGGGGGTGGTGGGCCGCGACGACATCGTGCGCGCCGTCTGGCCCGACGCGGCCGAAGGGGGCGTCTCGGAGCAATCCATAGATGCGCTGGTGCGTCGCCTCCGCGAGCGCCTGGCCGAACTCGACCCCGGCCATCAGTATCTGGTGACCATGCGGGGACATGGGTTTCGGTTTGAGAATAGGACGTGAAACGTCAAACGTCTTCATGACCATCTCGCTCGCCCTCTACCTCCACATCCCCTTCTGCGCGGCGCGGTGCGCGTATTGCGACTTCAATACCTATGCCGGGCTGGAGCGGCTTCATGCGCCGTTTGCGGCCGCCTTGAGCGCGGAGATCCGCCGCGCGGGAGCGGCGCGCGGTCGGCCGGCCGTGCACACGATCTTTATCGGCGGCGGCACGCCCACCGTGTTGCCCCCCGACCTGCTGGCGCGCGCGCTGGACGCCTGCCGGGAGGCGTTCGCGGTGGCGGCCGATGCCGAGATCACCTGCGAGGCCAATCCGGGCACGGTGGATCAGGCGCGCTTTGCGGCGCTGCGCGATATGGGGATCAACCGGCTGAGCATGGGCGTGCAGAGCTTCGACGACGCCGAGCTGCGCTGGTTGGGCCGCATCCACAGCGCGGCCGAGGCCGAACAGGCGTTTCGCGCCGCGCGCGCGGCCGGCTTCGCTAACATCAACCTGGACTTCATCTTCGGATTGCCCGCTCAGCGCCCCGAGACCTGGTCGCGCACGCTCGAACGGGCCATCGCCCTGCAACCGGAACACCTCTCCCTCTACAGCCTCACGGTGGAGCCGGGCACGCCCCTCTACGACCGGGTGCGCCGCGGCCTGGTTCCCGCGGCCGACGACGACCTGGCCGCCACGCTGTACGAGCTGGCAGGCGAGCGGTTGGCGCGGGCGGGGTATGAACAGTATGAGATCTCCAACTGGGCGCGGGCGGAAATCGTCGCCTCGGCCGATCGGCGAGCCGGCGACTCGCGAGGGGCGAGCGATGGCGGCGAGATGTCAAACATCAAACGGCAGGCGCGGTTCATGTGTCGGCACAATCTGGTATACTGGCGGCGAGAATCGTATCTGGGCTTTGGGCCGGGCGCGCACAGCTTCGACCGCGCGGCCGAGCGGCGCTGGTGGAACGTCAAACCGGTGCCGCACTACATCCAGCGCATCGAGGCGGGCCGCCCGGCCGAAGCCGGCGGCGAGACGCTGGATCGGCGCACGGCTATGGGCGAGACGATGATGCTCGGCCTGCGGTTGATCCAGGAAGGGGTAGCCGACGCGACCTTCCGGGAACGGTTCGGCCTGGGGTTGGATGAAGCGTTCGGCGCGGAGATCGCCCGGCTGACGGCGGCCGGCCTGCTGGAGCGGTTGCCCGATCGCGTGCGCCTGACCCCGGCCGGCCGGCTGTTGGGCAATCGGGTGTTCGCGGCGTTCATGCCGTGATGTGGGCCGATCTCGTCGCTTGTGATATACTGCCCCACGCGCCGGGCATCTTCCCAGGTGTCTGGCACGTGAAATATTGGTGATTTTCATCGTGTGTTGTGCGCCGCCCATCGGATGGCGCATGATCACCGAAGGCGCAAAGAACATGAGCATCGCCAATCCGAATCCGAATACCAACAGCGCGCCCCTGTGGCGCGTCCTTTTTCGACCGACATCGCTCGCGGAACGCAACCAGCGCAATGTGGTGATAGACGCCATTGGCGTCGGGATCACCGCGGGCGTGGGCAGCTTTCTCGCCGTCTTCCTGGTGCGCCTGGGCGCCTCCAACTTCCAGGTCGGCCTGTTGACCGCCATGCCCGCGTTGACGGGCATGTTGCTGGCGATCCCGATCGGCGAGTTCCTGTCGCGGCGGCCCAACATCGTGCCCTGGTTCGCCACCTCGCGCTTCTTCGTGCTTTCCTGTTATCTGTTGACCGGCCTGACGCCGTTCCTGGTCGGCGCGCAGGCGCCCACCGTCATCATCGGCATCTGGGCGCTGGCCACCCTGCCGCAGACGCTCGTCTCGGTGGCGTTCACGGTGGTGATGGGCGCAGTCGCCGGGCCGGGCGGCCGCATGACGCTCATGAGCCGGCGTTGGTCCATCCTGGGCTTGACCAACACCCTGACGGTGCTGGTCGTCGGCCAGCTTTTGAACCTGTTCGACTTTCCCCTGAACTATCAGGTGGTCTTTATCGGCTCCACGGTCGGCGCGCTGATCAGCTTCGCCTTCTCCAGCAGCATCAAGCTGCCGTCCGTCACGGTGCCGGCGTCCGAGCAGCCCTTCCTGGTTACGCTGCGCCAGCACAGTCGCATGCTGCGCGCGAATCGTCGGTTCGTCAACTTCACCGTCAGCCAGTTCGTCTTTCGCTGGGGCCTGGCGCTGGCCATCCCGCTCTTTCCGATCTATTGGGTGCGCAACCTGCACGCCTCCGACCAGATGGTCAGCGTGATCAACAGCACCGCCACCTTCGTGACCATGATCGCCTACTTCGTGTGGGCGCGCGTTTCACAGCGCCGGGGAAGCCGGCCCGTCTTGCTGATCTCGGCGCTGGGCATCTGTTTCTATCCGCTCCTCACCGCGCTAACGCCCCGGGCCGAGATCTTGCCGCTGTGGGCGGGCATGGCCGGCCTCTTTTCGGCGGGGATCGAGCTGGTCTTCTTCGACGTGCTGGTGGGCACCTGCCCGCCCGATCAGCAGGCGGCCTACGTGGGGATCTACCAGACGACCGTCTACATCGCGACGTTCCTGGCGCCGTTGCTCGGCACGACCCTGAGCGATCTGATCGGCATCGTGCCGGTGCTGATCCTGGCAACGGTCATCCGGCTGGTCGGCTTCGGGATGATCGCCCGGCTGGGGGTGGGGAAGGCGTGAGGGTCGCCGCGGCCGCGGCCGATCTCCGCGGTCGGGCGAGCGGCCGGGCGATTGAAATCGCGGCTAACGGGCCAGGGGCCGGGCGTCCCCCGGCGGGGACGCCGCGTCGTCCCGGTCGGCGCAGGCCGACCCTGCGGCCCATGGCCCCTTCGCCCCGAATTCATT